>Ga0335082_10006684_pt1 | contig 12575 bp, 9 predicted proteins | sample Lox_Sample_41_FD_206718 | JGI IMG/M metagenome (GOLD analysis project Ga0335082, IMG submission 206718) | Soil microbial communities from Loxahatchee National Wildlife Refuge, Florida, United States - Lox_Sample_4.1 | ecosystem: Environmental > Terrestrial > Soil > Wetlands | place: USA: Florida... | reverse complement strand
CCGGAAACCCGCCGCTGGGTCTCGTGCTCGCGCCCGGCTTTGCGTACGACTACCTCGTCAACGTCAGGTCGCGCGAGCTCCCCGGCGAGATGCGCGTCAACCCCGGCAATCCGACCTTCAGCTTCCTCTACCAGAAGGTGTCGGAGAACCCACCCCCCGTCGGGTACCAGATGCCCGCGCCCGCCACGGGCAGCGTCTTGACCACGGCCCAGATCGACGCCTTCCGTCGATGGATCCTGCAGGGAGCGCCGAACAACTGAGGCACCAATGAGGCTCTTCGAATCGAGAAGCTTGTCCCGCTGGTCTTTGCGAGCGATCGCGTTCGCGGCGCCCGTGTTGGGGGCGTGGGCGTGCTCGATCGTGAACACGTTCGGTGACGTGCTGCAGTCGGCGCCGACCGACGCGAGCATGACCGACACGGGCGGCATGAAGGACACCGGGCCGACGGATGCGCGTGGCGACGCCGACGCGGGCAGCCAGGAAACCGGTCCGAACTTTCCGGACCGGGGAGTCATCGTCATCAGCGGCCGCGTCGCGGACGACGCGGGCAACCTCCAGGGCGTGCTCACGGCGATCGACCCGACGGACGGTCACGAGCTTCCGAACGCGCGCGAGATGCGAAACGTGCCCATCGTTCAATACGACGGGCTGCGCGACTACTGGTTCATCATCGAGACGGACGGGCAGAGCCTCTTCCCCACGCCGAAGGACAAGGCCGTGCTGCACGTCCGTACGCTCGATCCCGTCAGCGGCACGTGGGCCGACCTCGGAAGCCTCCAGGTGCCGCCGCCGGTCTTCGGGCTCGCCACGGTCATCACCGATCGCATCGCCTACGTGGGCTTCGATCCGCTGGTCGACTCGGCGAGCGGAACGAGCTTCATCACGCTCGACACGAGCGATCCGGGCAACCCGACCATCTTCACGGCGTCGACTCCCTTGGACATCCAGCCGCAGGGGATCATCGGCACACGAAGCACGAGCGGGAAGGGGGGCTCGGTCAACATGCTCGAGTCCGTGCAATGCCCGAGCGACGGTGGGATGAGCGAGGACGACGCCGGAGACGATGGGGGCGACGCGGGAAGCGGAGGCATCGGCGGAGGCTTCTGCCTGGATTTCGTGCACGTGGCCGTGCCGACGAATCCTGTCCCCGTGATGCTGGGGTTCGACCTCCACCTTGGGCCGTTCTTCGGCCGACCCGCCTACGGCTCGTACCTGGGGCTGCCGCCGAGCGGTGCCCCACAGGACGTCATCGCGTGGAGCCTGCCCGGCGGGAACCCCGGCTCCCCGGGGCAGACGGCCATCCACACATTCACGCCGACGAACCTGGCCAGCGTGGGTAGCCCGATCTCGATCCAGACGAGCGATGGTTTCTTCCAGCCCTTGGCCTTCGCCGAGTGTCTGCAGCAAGCGATCCTCACGGCGACCAACGAGGACCTCTCCGTCTACGCCGTCCCTCTCGCCTCCGCCGGTGGCTCGCTCGCGCAGGCCATGACGACGCACTCGGGGCAGGCCGTGTACTTCGAGCCCTACACGAACACCGTGCTCTCTCCCTTCACGCAGGGTGAGAACTACGTCCTCGATGCGTTCACCCTCGGCGGGACGTCGGACAAGCCGACGCTGTTGCAGCGTTCGACGGGATGGAACCCGCCCGCGGACGTGCGGCCCGAGGTCCTCGGCATCCGCAGGCCGCTGCCTCTCAAGTGTTTGACCGACGCAGGGATGTAGCAGTCGTCCTGCCTACTCGCCGACCTTCGCGACCGCATCGACGCCGTCGCCGGCCTCTTTCTTCGACTCAGCGCCAGCGTCCGGTGAAGAATCCGTGCGTCTGCGTGACCGTGCGCAGCTGCATCTCGACGTCACGGGCACCGGCATTCTCGAGCACCAAGGCAAACCCCGTGGCGTTCGCTCGAAGAATGAGCTCCGGATAGAGGGCTCGCGGGAAGGACAGCGTCACGTCGACCGAGAGCTCGCGCGCGGCGCGCACCTCGAGAGTGCTTCCTCGGTGCAAGCTTCCCCAGCGCACCCCCGCGGCGCGCATCATGCCCCGCGGACTGGCCGCCCAGAAGAGCAGCCGGTTCGCCGGCGTTTCGAGCACGGCCCGGTTGACCTCGCGCGCGTGCGCGAGGAACGCCGCGTCGTCGGCGAAGTGCGCCTGACGCATCGCCAGGTACAGCGCATTGGCGTGCACGTCGGGCACCCAGTTGGGAATCGGCCGGTTGCGGTCGAGCAGGACGGCTACCTGCGGGGGCACGAGACGCGCGAGGTCGCGAGTGGGGCTCCGGTGGAGCCACACGTCGAGCGGCTCGCCCTTATGCTGGCACTCGGGATACGAGGCGATGCCTCGCGGCAGCGACGCCAGATAGGCGTCGACGCTCGACGCGGCCGTTGCAGCCGTCCCCCCGTACACGTTCATCCGGGGACAAGTGTACGCGACGAATGTGACGGTCGGAAGGCGAGGGCGCCGGGCATGGCATAATGAGGCCCATGCCGGTCGACTCAGCCGCGAACGCCTGTTCCTTCTGCGGCGGGCAAACCCAGGCGCTCATCGCGGGGCGCCGCGCCGGCGCGTCCGATCGTGCCGTTTGCATGCGATGCGCGCGCCGGATGCACGCCGACACCGACGGAGCCCAGTGCGACTTCTGCGACCACCCCGGCGGCCGTCACGCGCGCCGAGGAGACGTGAGCATCTGTGGCGACTGCCTCGATCTGGCGCGTGAGGTCGTGCACGACTCCTTGGCGCCCGCCGCCGGACCGGAGGGTCACCTCGACACGGCGCAGCTCTGGTCGGAGCTGACCCCGGCGCCGGTGCCCGTCGTCGACGGCGATGCGCCGGCGACGGCGCACGCGGAGCTGGCGCTCGTGCTCCTGCAGATGGGCCTAGTCGACGAGGCGCGCGTCGAGACGCAAAAGGCTCTCGCGATGGACGCGACGCACGCGATCGCGCTGCGCGTGCAGGCCCAGCTGGCCAGCCTGAGCCGCTGAAGTGCCTCAGGCCGGGGAGCGCGCTCGCACGACGCGCACCCACTCCTCCCGGAGGGCGTCCATGCTCTCCTGCAGGCGCTCGAGGGCGGCCCCGAAACGGACGCGATCGAATTCTCCCTCGGTCACTGCAGCGTAATCGTCGAGGGTCGCTCGCAATCGGTCCACGCTGTCGCGGACTCCCGCGTCATCGATGCGTGATGCGAGCCGTACGTGACTCTCGGCGAGTGTCTTCGCCTGGCGAACGGTGTGGGCGAGCAACTCCTCGCTGAAGCTAGGGGGCCTTCTTGCGGCGTGGTTCATTCGCGTGCGGCGCCTCGAATCACAGCGGTCCCCCCGATTCAACTGGCCCGCGTAACGGCTTCGGCCGTCGCTACAGTAGGGGCGCACCGTTTCACCGAAAGCGCGTTGCACACCGGGGAAGGCGGCGCGCGCTAGGCTGTCTGCGCGTGCGCTGGAGTCTCGCACTCTCCTTGATGGCCACGATCGGCTGCAACGGGAGCTCTGGCGCGACGAATCCTCGGCCGGACGCCGGAACAGCGGACACGGAAATGGGTTCCCGCGATGCCGGCCCCGCGGACGCCGCGAGCGAAGCGCCCGTCGACGCCGACACGGCGCCGCCCATGCCGATGCCGCTCGTCACGGACCTAGGGGGCCCGAAGCTGACGGCCGTCCGAGTCGTCACCGTGTCCTTCTCGAACGACGACCCGAACCTCGTCGCATCGCTCCAGAGCTTCGACGACGCGATCACGAGCACCGCATGGTGGAGCGCCGTCGCGTCCGAGTACGGCGTCGGCGCGGGTGCCGGTGGTGGCCACGTGGTCCTGCCGATGGCGGCCAGCAGTGCATACACCGATTCGGTGCGCGGCGGAGACAGCTCGGTGCGCCAGCTCATCCAGTCTTCGGTCGCCAGCGGCGCCCTGCCGGCTCCGGATGCGCAGACCCTCTACGTGCTGTTCTTCCCGTCGGGATCGATCCTCCGTCTGGATGGCATCTCGGCGTGTGCGCCACCCGGAGGCACGGGCTGGCACGATGCCGTTACCGTCACCCCGCCGGAGGCAGGGCCCGCCGTGGACGTGGCCTACGCGGTGCTCCCGCGTTGCCAGAGCGATCTCGCGGCGATGACCCTCGCGGCCAGCCACGAGATCGTCGAGTCAGCCACGGATCCGTCTCCGGAGAACGCTCCAGCGGTCCAGATGACCGACCCGGCGTGGCTCGCGTTCGGGCCGGAGGTCGCGGACGTGTGTATCGCGGTCGACACGAACCTCACCACGACCGACAGCGGGTTCTCGGTGCAGAGATCCTGGTCGAACGCGAGCGCCAAGGCCGGTCACGACCCGTGCGTGCCGACGCTCGCTGGCACTGCGTACTTCAACGTGGCGCCCGCCACGGGCACCGAGGAGCTCACCCTCGCCGTGGGCGAGAGCGCTTCGTTCGCTCTCTATGCAGAGTCCGACGCAGATGCCGGGCCCTGGCAGGTGCAGCCCGTCGTGACGAACGGTTCGAGCTCCCTCGGGGTGACCGTCGACAGATCGACGGTGCGAGCCGGAGATCACGCCATCGCGACGGTCACCCTCCAGTCCCCGCCGACGCTCGGCGCGACCGAGCTCTATGGATTCGTGTCCGAGGCCAACGGCGCCACGTACGTCAGGCCGATGCTCGTTCAGGCCAGGTGACCCTCCAGGCACGCGAGGAGGACGCGTGCCTGGCGCGCCGAGGGCAACCCCAGCGGGGCCGCCACCCCGCGCGGAGGCGCTCGATCGATCTCGCCACGAAGATGTCGAACCGCCCGACGTCGAGCGCGAGCGAGCCGAGCGTGCGCGCTCGGGCCCAGTCGCTCGTGGGCCCATTCGGCCACGGCCCACGCGAGTGCTGCGTGACGTGTCTCGTCGGTCGCAATCCGCGAGAAGCAACGTCGGATGCCGGCGTCGGTCGCGTGTACGGCCTGCCAGGTCGCCAGCAGCGCTCCGTACGTTTCACGCACGCAGCCCTCGACGACGTTCTCGCGTGCGACCCGCTCGAGCGACCGGATGGTCGAGCGCCCGACGGGTGGCGACTCCGGCCTTCCGCCGTGCAACGCTGCGAGGCGACGCATGGCATCGGCGTGACGGACCTCGTCCTTCGCCGAACGGTTCGCCGTCCTTTCGAGGGACTCGGGTGCCCGGTGTGCACGCAGCTCGCGCTCCAGCCGATCGAAGGCGTGAACCGAAGCTTCTTCGAGGTACGCGGCGCGCGCGAGGTACTCGCCGACGGCGGAGCCCGTCGCCGAACGCTTGCGGAGGCGCCCCAGCCCCTCCGGGCGTCGCCCGGCGCCTGGGCAGAGATCGCACTGGACCGAGACCGGCTGGCCAGCCTCGGCGATGAAGCGGCCGGAGACCGTGCATGCCGGCTGGGCGTACTCGCAGTCGAACAGCGGGTTGTTCAGCGTGCAGACCTTCAGGCAATCGGTCCCGTCGAGAAGGCAGCCCAGGGGCACGTACTGAGGGCACGACAGGTCGACGAAGTACTTGCAGTTCCCGCTTGCGTCGGGCCACCAGGGCGTCCCGGCGCTGGCGTCCGCGCACCACGGCAAGGCCGTCCCGGTCTCCGCGTCGTCGTCGCCGGCGGACGCGTCAGCCGCGTCCCCGATCTCGCCGTCCGTCGTCGCCTCGGTGCTCGCGTCTGGATTCGCCCCCGAGCTGTCCATTCGGGATGCCTCACCTGCGTCCAGCATCCCGGCCTCCGCCTCCGGGCTCGTTTGATCCGCGCCGGGCGCGTCGTTCGCCGTCGTGGCGTCTCCGGCGTCCACGCCGACCGAGCCCACGATGGTGTCGTCCGAGCACGCTTGCAGTGCAGCCGAAGGGGCGAGCGCCAGCAGCAATGCGCGCCGGAAAGCCCGATGAAGGCGCCGCTGGTGCGCCCGAACCGGGTCCTTCACGACCAGATGGCTGCCGACAGCTCGTCGAGCATGCGGCTCGCTCTCTCGGGATCGGGCAGCCCGGCGCCATGGGCGACCTCTCGAGAGACCCCCGTTGTCATGTCTCGTCGGAGCTTCTCGATGGCATGCGTGCGGGCCGTGGCGATCCTCCGTCGGGTGCGGTCGTCGAGACGCGGCTCGAGCGCGCGCGCGATCTCCCATGCGAGCGCCGCGTGGCGCGTCTCTTCCACCGCGATGCGCGCCATCACGCGCCGGATCTCGGCGTCACCCGCGCTCCTGGCCTGACACGTCGCGACGAGGGCACCGAACGTCTCGCGCACGCAGCCCTCCACGGCGTTCTCCAGGGCCACCGCGGCCAGGCTTCGCGTGCGCTTCTTGGCCACGCGGACGGCCGGGGGCTCGCCGCCGAAGCGTCGCGCGAGGCGAGACGTGGCGCGCGTGTGGCGGACCTCGTCGCGAGCACTGCGTCTCGCCGCGCGAACGAGCTCGGACTCCATGCCGTGGGCCTCGAGTTCCTCCGCGAGTCGCTCGAACGCGTGCACGCTCGCAGCCTCGAGGTGGGCCGCGGAGGCGAAGTAAGCTCCCAGGGCGCTTCGGGCGCGACGGCCGCGTGGTCGGGCGAGACCGGCCGGGCGGCGACCGACTCCCGAGCACTTGTTGCAGTCGATCTTGATCGCCTCGCCGTCGGCAGCGACGTATGCCATGGCGTCGACGTCGCACCCGTAGCCGTTCGCGACCTCGCAGTTCACGAAAGGAGTCGCGGCACCCGTACAGATCTTCGCGCAGTCGCTCAGATACAGATTGCAGGCCGGCGGGAAGATGTTCTGGACGAACGAGGGCAGGCCGCACGGAAAATCGAACCGGTACGGGTCGCAGCCGGGCGCCACGTCGGCGCCTGCGTCGAAGATGTACGGCGCCGATGGTTCGCAGCACTGCGACCAGAGCGCGTCTGGCTCCACGTTCTGGTTGCATCCCGCGTCCACGGTGCCCGTGTCGCCGGTGGACGCATCGCTCCCCGGATTGCTGCCGTCCGGATTCCCGGCTTGGCCGTCTGCGTGCCCGGAGCCCGAGGAGGAACCCGACGTCGCGTCGCCTGGCGCGGATGCGTCCCTGTTCTCCCCGAATCCGTTCGAGCTGCTCGAGCACGCGTATGCGCCGAGCCCGGCTCCACCCGCGGCGGAGAGCACCAGGATCCGTTCGAACACCTTTCGTAGACGCCTCGTCTCTCGTGAGATCATGTCGGCTCCTGGTTGGAGCCTACTCGACGGCGCCGGCGGGGCACGTCGGAACGACGCCTCCGGGCACTGGGGTGATCGTCGTCAGGTACATACCAATGTCATACGCGTCCTGCTGGGAGAGGCCCCCCAGAGCACCCATGGGGCCCGCCGGCATCGGGCGGCAAAGATCCGTTCCCCCAGGCGTCTTCCCCTCGGCGAGCACGTTCGCCACGTCTCGCGCGGTCCACCCGGCGATGCCCGTCGGATCCGGCGTCACGTCGTAGGACCAGACGACCGGCGGCGCGGGTGCGGGAACGACCCAGTCCTGCGAGGAGAATGGACGACCGCCGCCGAAGACGCGCGTCAGATCGAGCGGCTGCGTCTCGCCGAGACGCCAGGGTGTGTGGCAGTCGAGACAGAAGCCGATCTCTCCCGCGAGGTAGCGACCGCGCTGAGCGGACGCGTACTCCGGCCCGCCGTCAGGCAGTGTGGTCTGCGGAATGGCGGACTCCGGGATGGGAGGCGCAGGAGCAGTGAGCGCAACCGGCAGCGGCTGCCGCGCGGGCGTGGTGCCGGCGATCGCAGGAAGCGCGCGCAGGTACGCGACGATCGCCTGCGCGTCCGCGCCAGTCATGTTGTGGTACGCGTAGTAAGGCATCACGGGGAACAGCGGCGAGCCGTCCTGAGAGATGCCGTCGAGCATCGCGCGCTCGATGGCGGCGTCGCTCCAGGAGGAGAGCCCCGCCGGCGTGAGGTTGGGAGCAGGGATGCCTCCCTGCGTGTCGTCGTCGGGCACGAGGTCGAAGCGGTTGGCGACCCCCGCGAGCCAGCGACTCTGATCGAGCGCGCCCGACGCATCGCGCGGCGTGTGGCACTCGCCGCATCCTGCCACCGAGCGTACGAGGTACTCGCCCCGGATGATCGCCGAGGCGTCGGGGGCGACGGACGACGCCGAAGATGCAGGGGCCGTGTTTCCGGCGTCGTCGCAGGCTCCGGTGACGAAGGCGCCCGCAAGCATGAGGAGGACGGCAGCGCGCATCACGGCCCGCCCCCCTGACCGAGAATCGTGCTCGCCACCTCCACGTCGGGCGCGGTGCCCGAGGCACTCCCGGTCGCCAGCCGGTAGTACTGCGTGCGGACGTTTCGGTAGTAGAGGATCGCCTTGAGCTGCATCTCGCCCGCCGGAAGCGTGGACGGGACCGGCACGACGACCTCCACGGATCCGTGCGCCGGTACCACGCGCTGGAACGGAATGCGCGTCGCATCGGTCAGCTCGTGCTGGTAGAGGATCTTCCCGTCAGCCGCCGCGATGTCCATGCCGAGCCTCGCGGCGGTCGCGGGCACGAGCCCCGTCGAGTCGGGTCCGCCGTACCGGGCGAGCACGTTGCCCTGGCCGTCGAGCGCCTGCACCTCCACCCAGGGCTCGCGGATGTCGGTGACGCCGGTCGGGAACGCGTGACCCGCGTTCGTGTTCATGACGACGACGTGCACTCCGTCTGCCCCGAGCTGCGCGTTGAGCGCAATGGCGCTCGAGAGCTTCGTCTGCACCGTGGACGCGAAGCTCGATTCGCTGAACTGCTTCGCGACGAACACGTTGCCGCCGGGCATCGAGTGGTCGTGCGTGTAGCCGTCACCCGTGTCGGGCACGTGGCAATCCACGCACGAGGTGCCCGACGTCGCAAAGGAACTCGCTTGCCACTCGTGCAGGGTGTTGATCGCGACGATGCCGTCGCCGGGCACGAATTGCTGGTGGCAGACGGCGCAGAAGTCCGGGGACTTCAGGTAGTCGAGCGTCGCCGCCGCGCGCTTCGCGTGCTCCTGCGTCCAGTCGTGCGCCGCGGCCTCCATGTCCGAGTTTCCGCCGGCGCGGATGAGCCGCGTGACGTCGTGGCAGCCGAGGCACGTGATGCCGCGTCCCGACGAGAGTGATGCGTCTCCGAGGCGGAGGCTCACCGGGTCGTGACAGCCGGCGCACTGGCGCGAGTACTGCGGTCCACGCAGCTGCTGCTCGACCCCCATGCCGTAGATGACCATCGGGTCCTGCGCAGAGTGCGAGTGCGCGCTCTGGGACCACGCCTGGTACTCCTTGGCGTGACACATGCCGCACCACTTGGTGTCGTACGTGACGTTCGGCTTCTGAGGATCGGCCAGCAGCCAGCTGGGACCCACCGGCAGGTCGCGCCCGACGACGTACCCGATCTGCTGCGCCATCGTGACGGCGTCGGCCGGCGGATTGGACGGGTCGAGCTGCCCGGTTCGGTCGGCGCCGGTCCTGTCCGGCACGAGACCGCCCTGATCGATCATCGCCGAGAGCACGTCGTGCGCGTCGAACGACGCCGACGTGGGTGTCGGCGTCGTCGAGAACATGTCCTTCAGCCCCTCGTGCCCGATCGACGCGGCCTGCGTCTGGTCCTCGGGGTGAAGCACCTCGAAGAAGAACTCGTTGGTGGACACGAACCCGTCGAGGTGGCAGCCGCCACACGACATCCAGTCGTTGCCGGTGACCGGGTAGGTGCCCTTGCTCGAGTTGGCGCGGAAGAAGAGCGTCAGGCCGGCGCGAAGCTGCGGATCCACCGGATCCTTCGCGGCGAGCTTGAGCGGCCCCGCAATGACGGTGGTGTGTCCGACGGGGGATCCCCCCGCGGTGTCGAGCGTGAGCAGCGTGTGAGACTGATCGGACACGATGAACGCTCGCGCGCCGTGGTCATCGAGGGTCATTCCCGTCGGGTGCTCCCCGGGCAGGTTCCGCAACAGATCGATGGCGATGCCCGAGGTGAGATCGAAGGTGAGCAGGTCCTCACTGGCGCAAGCGACCACGTATGCAACGAGCCCGTTGGGGTGAATCGTTGCGGCGCACGGCTGCGACACGATCGACGTGTTGCCCGTCGCATCCGGGACGTTGATGGCGTCGAAGAGAAGCTTGCGTCCCGCGATGACTCCGAGGGGATCGTTCGGGTCCGTCTGCACCTCGGCGCGCGCGGACAGGTCGACCACGCTCACCGCTGGGAAGAGCACGCGCTGGAACTGGAACGGATGGCGATTGGCGAGCAGCTCGTGCGGAAACCACGCGATGTCGCCGCCGGGGTCCCACGCGATGGTGTCGAACGCGAAGGGCGCGCCGTTCGGAGTCGTGTCCGGCGCGACGGGGGTCTGGAATGCGAACGGAATGTCGGTGTTGGGTGCCTGCTGATCGGCCGGCGAGAAGGCGCCGTCGAGGGGGACCAGGGTCACCGAGGCATCGATGCGGTGCGTGACCGCGAGCTCGTGCCGCAACCTCGAGACGGCGACACCCGCAGGGAGTCGTCCAACCGGCACCGTGTGCGAGAGCACGCCGAGCGTGCGATCGACCACCGCGACGGCATTGTCGTCCTCGAGCGACACGTACAGCCATCGCGGGTCGTTCGCGTCCCAGACGGCTTCTCGCGGGTGCGTCCCCAGAGCGATCGACCTCCGCACCTTGCCGGTCGTCGCGTCCACGAGCGCGACCGCCGCCCCCCGACGATCGACCGCCGCGATCCACGCGAAGTCCGGGCTGAGAGCGATCGAGGTCACGTCTTGCCCGATCGCGATCTCCTGCAGCACCTTCTGGTGGTCGACGTCGGCGTAGCTGATTGTCCCGACGTCGCCGTTCGCGGTCCACACGCCTCCGCGCAGCCGATCGAACACGATCGTCGACGACGACGCGTCGAGTCGCTTGTCGACGGGAATCGGCTCCGGGGGCGTCGCTTCGAGTGGCGCCGGGCCCGCGTCGGCGCTGCCGCCGTCCGGCGTGACCGCAGTCGACGTCGTGCTCGTGCCCTGCCCGCACGCGCTCGCGAGCGCGACCGCGGAGAGCGTTGCGGCGACGAGCAGTGGCGAGAGCCACCTCGCTGCGTGGATCTCTCCGATGCTGACCATCCCGCGATGCGGAACCCTACTTGCGGCGCCGCGACCGCGCAACGCGTTCTCGACTTGACGCGCAAGGCTTCCGCAGCACACTGTCGGCTCGCGGGACGGTTCTCATGAGAAGGACGACGGCAGCCTGCTTGAGCGGCGCTCTCGGCGCGGCGGCGTGGCTCGCGTGCGGAAGCGGAACGTCATCGCAAAATGCCGCCACGAGTGGCGACGGCGGAGGCGCAAGCGATGCCATCGCCGACGTCGCCTACGAGCGGCTGCCGTACGACGGCATTTCTTCACCGTCAGTGGGGCGGGTTCCCGTCTTCGCCGACATCGTGTCGAGCCGCGTCGACACGCAGAGTCTGCTTTTCGCGGCGGGCGAGATGCAGATCAGTGGCGAGCCTTTCGCGTCCGGCTTCGCCGGACGCAACCTGGGTGACTACGACCGCAACTACATCCCGCCGGACCAGTACATCCTGAACCTGGGAACCGAAGACGAGATCCCCATGACGGACCTCTTCGGCTTCAGCACAGCCGTCGAGTCGTACGAGTACTCCAAGTACTACATGAACATGGAGATCCAGGAGACGACCGCCGGCGTCTCGCTGGCCAACGGTCCAATCGTCGGTCAGCTTCCGGGCGCCACCTCCCTCGATCGCCTCCGCGCGCGCATGCAGGACCTGCTCTCCAGCGCGGGCACGGACATCGGCGGCTACGCGACGTTGCCGGCTCCGCAGAACAACAACCAGAACTACCTCGGGTTCCCCGGGCAGTGGCCCGAGTTCCTGCCCTTCAAGGACTGGGATCCGACGATGCACCCGAGCTACCAGGTCGTGCAGTCGTGCACCTTCCAGGGCGGCTACGGCGGGCTCGGTTATGGCACGACCATCGATCCGCTCTACGAGTGCGCGTACAACACGGTGCACCTCGCCGATCGCGACAGCCAGGTCAACAAGGTGCTCGTGCCCGCGGTGCTCGGGATGGCGACGTGGAAGCAGGCGCTCTGGGCCATCGACTTCGCGGGGCGTATCCACGACACGTGCAACAACCAGGTCAACACGGTGGACCCGTCCGACCTCGCGTCGGTCGGCTCCCCCCTGAACTCGGTGACCGCCACCGATCCCGGCGCATGCCCTGGCACGTACATCGGCTCGAGCGCGCTCGAGGGCATGTGGGGCCTCACCATGATGGCCACGATGGACAACGAGGCCGAGTGGCTCATGGACAACGCCACCACCACGGACGGGCAGACGCTCGGCGGCTTCGCCTCCCTGAGCGATGCCCTCGCCTATGACTACACGTCACCGTTGCAGTGGTTCCCCGCGTCGATGAGCGTCACGGAGGACGAGACGGTCGTCCCCTATCCCGCCGTCGCCTCGCTGTCGCTCACGGACGCGACCAGCCGCTCGGTCGATCTGGCGGCGATGCTCCTGGGTCACGCGATGTTCTTCGGCACGTCGGACCCGCGCAACGTCGGCGTGGGGCAGCGCGTCGGGTTCCAGTGCGTCTTCGACGGTGATCCATTCCCGGCCGACGACGGCGTGGCAGATGGCGAGGCCACGGTGCACGATCGCTCGCTGGCGCTC
>Ga0335082_10006680_pt1 | contig 12582 bp, 10 predicted proteins | sample Lox_Sample_41_FD_206718 | JGI IMG/M metagenome (GOLD analysis project Ga0335082, IMG submission 206718) | Soil microbial communities from Loxahatchee National Wildlife Refuge, Florida, United States - Lox_Sample_4.1 | ecosystem: Environmental > Terrestrial > Soil > Wetlands | place: USA... | reverse complement strand
TCTTCGCGACCGAGACGCCGCTGTAGCGCGCCGCTTCGGGGTTGAACCCGACGGCCCGCACCTCGAAGCCGAAGGTCGTGCGGTTGATGACGACCCAGTAGAGGAAGAGGAACGCCAGCGCGATGAAGATGCCGATCGAGAGGCCCTGCAGCAGCTTCGGGCCCCAGAAGATCGGCAGCTTCGCGCCGTCGGCGATGTCGTTCGAGATCGGGATCGCAGGCTGGGTCGAGTTCTGGAGCGGCCCCTGCTGGCCGAACAGCCACTCGCCGACCCAGACCGCCGTCCAGTTGAGCATGATCGTCGTGATCACCTCGTGGGCGCCGACGGTGGCCTTGAGGATGCCGGCGATACCCGCGTACAGCGCGCCCGCGAGCGCGCCGATCGCGAGGCACGCCGTCACGTGCAGGAACGGGTCGAGGCTCGTGAACAGGGTCCCGATCCAGACGGCGAAGTACGCCCCGACGAGGTACTGCCCCTGTCCGCCGATGTTGAAGAGGCCGCAGCGGAACGCGAACCCGAGCGCGACGGCGGTCAGGATGATCGGCGTCGTGATCAGCAGCGTCTGCTGCAGGTTGAGGGCCCCGACCGACGACGTGTCCCACCAGAACCAGACGTGCGTCGTCGAAAACGGGAGCCGGATCGAGTACGAGCCGAAGTGGAAGAAGAAGTTGAGGCCGGTGCCGTCGAAGATCGAGCGGTAGACCTTGAGCGGGTTCTTGCCGACGACCGCCACAGCGACGCCGGCCATCAGGAACGCGAAGAGGGTCGTGACGATCGGCCCGAGCGGGCCGCTCAGCTTGCCCCCGGCACGCGAGACGAAGTTCTGCGACGGCGACCCCCCGAGCGGCCCCGACGGGGTCGGCGTCTCCTCGTACTCCTCCGACAGCAGCTCGTCGCTCATGCCCGCTCCGGCGCCGGCGAAGCCGGTGCCTCCGCTCCTGGGCCGGCTCCGTCGAGCCGACGCCGGCTCACGCGACCGCCTCTCGTCGACCACCGGTCATCGCGAACCCGAGCTCCTCCTCGGTCGCGGTCGGCGGGAACTCCTGGACGATGTGGCCCTCGTAGATGACGAGGATCCGGTCCGACAGCGAGAGGATCTCCTCGAGCTCGAGCGAGACCAGGAAGACCGCCCGCCCGGCGTCGCGCTGCTCGACGAGCCTGCGGTGCACGAACTCGATCGCGCCGACGTCGAGACCGCGGGTCGGCTGCGCGGCGATCAGCACCTTCGGCTCGGCGTCGATCTCGCGGGCGAGGACGATCTTCTGCTGGTTCCCACCCGAGAGCGCACCCGCCGGTGTGTCGGGTGAGCCGCCGCGGACGTCGAACTCGGCGAGCAGCCGCTTCGACCGGTCGAGCATCGTGCCCAGCTGGAGGAAGCCGAAGCGCGAGTCGGGCTTCTGTCGGTAGGCGTGGAGGCCGAGGTTCTCCGTGAGCGAGAACGGCAGGACGAGACCGCGGCGATGGCGGTCCTCGGGGATGTGCCCCATGCCGGCGTCCAGGACATCGCGGGCGCTCGAGTGCGTGATCTCGTCGCCGTCCAGGACGACGCGCCCGGAGGAGGCGTGCCGGAGTCCGGTCAGCGCGTCGATCAGCTCCGCCTGGCCGTTCGCGTCGACGCCGGCGAGCCCGACGATCTCGCCTCCGCGCACGGTGAAGCTGACGTCGCGGACCGCCTCCAGGCCGCGGTCGTCGTAGACGACGAGGTTCTCGACCTCGAGCAACGGCTTCCCCGGGTGCGACGCCGGCTTGTCGACGCGGAGCAGCACCTCGCGGCCGACCATCATCCGGGCGAGCTCTTCCTCGGTCGCGCCCGCGGCGGGAACGGTGTCGACGTGCTTGCCGCGGCGCAGCGTCGTGATCCGGTCGGCGATGTCGAGCACCTCGTTGAGCTTGTGCGAGATGAAGATGATCGACTTTCCCTGCTCCTTGAGCGAGCGGATGATCTCGAAGAGCTCCTGCGCCTCCTGCGGGGTGAGGACCGCAGTCGGCTCGTCGAGCACGAGGATCTCCGCCCCGCGGTAGAGCGCCTTCAGGATCTCGACCCGCTGCTGCTGGCCGACGGTGATCCGGTCGATGCGCGCGTCGGGGTCGACCGCGAGCCCGTAGCGCGCCGAGAGCTCCTTCACGCGGCGATCGGCGGCGGAGTAGTCGAGCAGCACGCCGGCGTGGCGCGGCTCGGATGCGAGGACGATGTTCTCGGCCACCGTCATCACCGGGATCAGCATGAAGTGCTGGTGCACCATCCCGATCCCGTGCTCGATCGCCGCCTTCGTCGACCCGAGGTCGATCGGGTTGCCGTGGAGCAGGATCCGCCCCTCGTCGGGCGTGTACAGACCGTAGAGGATGTTCATCAGCGTCGACTTGCCCGCCCCGTTCTCGCCGAGCAGGGCGTGCACCTCGCCCGGCATGAGGTCGAAGTCGATGTGATCGTTGGCGAGCACTCCCGGGAACCGCTTCGTGATTCCCTCGAGCGCGAGAATCGGCCCTTCAGCCATGCCGGCCGATCCTATGCAGATCGGCCGAGGCCGTGCGAATGAGACGGGGCGGTCTCGACCGCCCCGTCTCACACGCGTGTGTGCTTGCCGCTACTTGACCGTCGACGGGATGCCCGAGATCTTGCCGGCCTTGAGCAGTGCGTACTGCTTGAGCACTGCCGCACGGATGCTGGCCGGGACCTTCGAGCTCCACTTGCCGTAGCCGACGCCGTTCACGTCGGCGCCGAACTGCCGGTTTGAGCCGGTCTTGAGCGTGCCGGCCTGAGCGCTCTTGATCGCGCTGTAGACGGCCACGTCCACCTTCTTCAGCGCGCTCGTCATCACCCACGGCCCCAGGTAGCCCTGGTCCGCGTCGACGCCGATGCCGAAGATGTTCTTGCTGTGCGCCGCGTCGAGCGCGCCGAGGCCGCACGAGCCGGCGACCTGGAACTCGACGTCGGAGCCGGCGGCGATCTGGTTGAGCGCCGCTTCCTTGCACTTCGCCTGAGCGGTGAAGCTGTTCGAATACGCGTTCAGGGTCTTGATCCCCGGATCGGCCTTCGTCGCGCCGTACTGGTATCCCGCGATGTAGCGGTCGACCGGCGGGATCTTGATGCCGCCGACCGAACCGACCGCGGCGCCGCCGCGCTGCTTGGTCCAGAGACCTGCCGCGTAGCCGACCAGGTAGCCGGCCTGCTGCTCGCGGAAGAGCAGGCCCTGGACGTTCTTCGGCTTGTGCTTGAGCGTGGATACGTCAACGTCCACGATTGCGAATTTGCTCTTCGGGAACGACGTTGCGACCGCGTCCATCGCATCCGTCATCAGGAATCCGACGCCGATCGTGATCCCGGCACCGCTCTGGGCGCACGTCTGCAGGTTCGGGATGTACTGATTCGACGACTGCGACTGGATGACGCGACCCTTCACGCCGGTGCTCTGGGCCTTCAAGAGCCCGACATAGGCGAGGTGGTTGAACGACTTGTCGTTCAGGCCGCCGACGTCCGTCACCAGACAGGCGCTGAAGGGCGATGCCGCAGAGCTGCGCGTGGCAGCGACCACGGACGCCAGGAGCACCGCCACGATCGTCAGGATCACGGCCGTGAGCCAACGCTTCCTCACTTGGATGAACCCTCCTTATCGGAACATGTGGGGGAAGTGCGGGGTTACCCTAACCCCAAGCTCAGACGCGCGGAAGACCAGCTGGTTAGGCGGAAGCGTGCTTAATCGGAGGTCGCGGGCGCAGTCGCAAGTCGCTCCAGCTCATGCTCCGAGACGAGCACGCGCCGGGGCTTCGAGCCCTCGTAGGGCGAGATGATCCCACGGCGCTCGAGCATGTCGATCAACCGGCCGGCCCGGGTGTAGCCCACGCGGAGGCGCCGCTGGAGAAGGCTGACGCTGGCGGTCTGTGCCGTCACCACGACCTCGATCGCCCGGTCGAGGAGTGGATCCTCGTCCGGGTCGAAATCGCCGTCCGGGTCGTCGACGTCGTCGGCGAAGACCTGCGGTGCCTCGAGGAAGCTCTCGTCGACTTCCTGCTCACGTTGCGCGCGGGCCCGCTCGACGATCATCGCGATCTCCTCCTCGGTGACGAAGGCCCCCTGCACGCGCTGCACCCGCGAGGTGCCGAGCGGCTTGAAGAGCATGTCGCCCTGCCCGAGCAGGCTCTCGGCGCCGTTCGCGTCGAGGATCACGCGCGAGTCGGTCTGCGAGGAGACCGCGAACGCGATCCGCGACGGGACGTTCGCCTTGATCATGCCGGTGATCACGTCGACCGACGGCCGCTGCGTCGCGAGCACCAGGTGGATGCCGACGGCGCGCGACTTCTGCGCCAACCGGATGATCGAGTCCTCGACCTCCTGCGGGCTGACCATCATCAGATCCGCGAGCTCGTCGATCACGACCAGCAGGTACGGGAGCTCCTGCTCCCCACGCTTGCGCAGCGCGCGGTTCGCCTCGTTGAGGTTCCGCGCACGCACCTGGGCGAGGCGCTCGTACCGGCGCTCCATCTCCGTGACGACGTTGAGCAGGACCGCCGAGGCCTCTTTCGGGCTCGAGACGACGGGCGTCAACAGGTGCGGGATCGACTCGTAGTAGTTGAGCTCGATCCGCTTCGGGTCGATCAGGATCAGCCGCGCCTCGTCCGGGGTCGCGCGGAGCAGGATCGAGGTGAGGATCGTGTTGATGCAGCCCGACTTGCCCGACCCGGTTGTGCCGGCGATCAGGATGTGCGGCATCCGCGCGAGGTCGGCCCACACGGCGGCGCCCGAGATGTCCTTGCCGAGCCAGACGGAGAGCGGGCTCGCTGCCTGCGGCAGGTCGTCGAAGATGTCGCCGAGCGTGACCAGGTTCGGGCTCAGGTTCGGGACCTCGACCCCGACTGCCTGCTTGCCGGGGATCGGAGCGAGGATGCGGATCTCCGTGGTCGCGAGCGCGTACGAGAGGTCGTCCTTCAGCTGGGCGACCTTCCCCACCTTCGTCCCGGGCGCGAGTGAGAGCTCGTAGCGCGTCACGCGCGGCCCGGCGATCTGACCGATCACCGTCGCCTCGACGCCGAAGTGCGCGAGGCAGGTGACCAGCGCGTCGGCGATCCGCTGTCCCGCTTCGCCGTTCGGACCCGCACCCGGCTTCGACACGTGCAGCAGCGTGCGCTCGGGGAGCCTGTAGTCGGCACGGGCGGGCGCCGGCGGGTCGAACAGCCTCTCCTGCGTGTTCTCGCCGGTCGCAGCGTCGAGATCCTCGGGCTCCTCGCGCAGCAAGACCGGCGGCGGGCCGGAGATCGAGTCGGAGACCAGGTCGGGGTAGTCGTGCTTGACGTCGACGGGCGGCGGCAGCGGTCGCTCGACCTCCCGGGCTCGAGGCCGCTCCGGGTCGGGCTCGAACGACAGTTTGGCCGCGCGCACACGGGTGTGTGCGGCGTGAACGGCGTGGCCGGTGCGGCGGACGATCGCACCCAGGCTCGCGCCGGTGAGCAGCAGCACGCCGGCGATCGTCAGCAGCACCCCGAGGATCGTCGCGCCGGTCGTCCCGAGCCCGATCGCCACGACCGACTCGAGTGCGCGGCCGACCGCGCCTCCGTGCGCGTCGCCGAGCGTGAGCAGCAGGCCGGTGATCGCGACCGCGAGGCCGAGCTGGAACGGCCGGACGTCGACGAGACGGCTCCTCGCGACCACGAGCGCGCCGACCGGGACGAGCACGAGCGGCGCCAGGTACGCGGCGGCTCCGATCGCGGCGGTCACGACGTCCGACACCGGGCCGCCGTTGAACCCGAACCAGAGGATCGCCGCCAGGAACACGCCGATCCCGACGAGGGCCAGCCCGATCAGCTCGGGATGGTGATGCGAACGTGCTCGACGCCGCCGGGTGCGCTTCTTGACCCGGCTGGGCGTCTTCGGGGACGTCTTGTGGACCCGCCTTTTGCGCGCCATCCGGCCGCTCTTCTCTGTCGACGACCTCAGTCCTGCCGCACGTACGAGGCCGTGAGCATCCCGAAGTACGTCGGAGCCTCGTAGCTCAGGAGCTCGGCCTGCCAGCCGCCGCCGATCGCGCCGTGCAGCATCAGCAGCTGCCAGAAGCTGTCGGCGAGGGCGGCGACGGCGATCTCCGGATCCCAGCCGACGAGCTCGCCGAGGCCGTTCCCGTGGACGAGCCGGACGATCTCTTCGTCGTACGGGGCCGAGTGCGGTGAGAACCCGTACGGCCCGTCCTCCGAGTGGCCGTGCCCGTGGTCGGCGCTGGCGACGAAGGCGATCCGCCTGGTGCCGGTTGCACGGCCAAGCGCCGCCCCCGCACGGACGTGAAGCTCGTTCGAGAGCGCGCGGCACGGCGTGACGACGACCGCGGGCGCGCGCAGGAACGACAGCGGGATGCCCGCCCCCCAGTCGATCGGCATCTCGGAGTCGCCGGCGGCGGTCGCGCCGAACGTGACGCCCGCGACCGGGATACCGTCCTCGCGGAGGGCCGCCAGGCACGCATCCGCGAGACGCGGCTCACCCGGGCCGTCGTACAGCCTCGAGTCCTCGACGAACCGCGATTGATGCTCGGACAGGCGCGCGGCCCGGACGACTCCGAACCGGTCGTCGAGAAGCGTGCCGTGCGGGGTCGCGATGATCACCGCCTCGGGCCTCGCAGCGGCAAAGCGTCGAGCGAGCTCGTCCATTCCCCGGCGCGTCTCGCCGTCGGGATGGTCGAAGACGAGCCCACCGTGCGGAGCGATGGCGGCGAAGACGAGCGTCATCCGAGCGTGCCGATTCGCTCGATCAGAACCTCGGCGAACCGATGGCCGTCGATGTCGAGTGCGACCTTTGCGTTCGGCGGGCCGAAGTGCTCGCGTCCGCGCCAGTCGACGTTGGTCCGGCCCCAGCTCGGCCCCGTGCTGCAGTCGACCTCGATGCTCGCCTCGCGTACGTCGACCAGGCCCGGGTCGACGAGGTGGGCGATGCACACGGGATCGTGCAGTGGCGAGCCTGCAAGCTCTGGATAGCGAACGCGGTGAAACCGCGAGTAGAAGTCCAGCAGCTCCGCGACCAGCGCGCCCACCCTGCCCGCACTGCGAAGACGCTCCGTGTGCTCGTCGGTCACGAGAGCGCGGTGGGTGACGTCGAGGCCGATCATCGTCGTGTCGAGCCCCGCGGCGAAGACTCGCTGCGCCGCCTCCGGGTCGGCCCAGATGTTGAACTCGGCCGCCGGCGTGCGGTTTCCCTCGCCTACCGAGCCGCCCATGAGCACGATCCGCTCCGGAACGGCGTCCGGATGCATGACGAAGAGGAGCGCGATGTTCGTGAGCGGGCCGGTCGGCACGAGCGTCACGCGGCCGTTGCGCGCGCGGACCTGCTCGGCGATGAAGTCGACCGCATGCTGCTCGCGCGGGGCAGTCGTCGGCGGTGGCAGCTCGGGGCCGTCGAGCCCGGACTCGCCGTGAACGTGGGCGGCGACGTCGCGCGGCCGCACGAGTGGGCGTTCTGCCCCTGCGTACACCGGTACATCCGTGCGGTCGACGAACTCGAGGAGACGGAGGGTGTTGGCCGTGGTCTTGTCGAGCGTCTGGTTTCCGGAGACGGTGGTCACGCCGAGGAGCTCGAGCTCCGGGGAGGCCAGTGCCAGCAACAACGCGATCGCGTCGTCGTGACCGGGGTCGCAGTCGAGGATGATCGGGATCGGTGTCATGACGCGAGTATCGCGTCAACTTCGCCGGCGGTCGGCAGCGATGGTTGCGCGCCCGGTCGCGAGGCCGCCAGAGCGCCCGCCGCGCAGGCCCGTTCGAGCGCGTCCGCACGCGTGCGCGACTCGAGCAGGGACACGACGAGGCACGCAGCGAAGGCGTCGCCCGCGGCCGTTCCGTCGACCGCATCGACCACCGGCGGTACCGTGCGCGCGACCTCGCGCCCGTTCTCGTAGAGCGCGGCGCCCTCGGCGCCGAAGGTGACCGCGACGAGCGCGCCCGCCGAGACGATCTCGTGCTCGAGCCTGTTGACGATCAGAAGATCGGGCACGACGTCGATCGGGCGGGCCGGGGCGGCGTTGAGCGCGAAGAACGAGGCGTCCCGCGCCGCCTCGAGCACCACCTCGTCGGGCACCTCGAGCTGACACAGCACCGCGCCGCCGACTCGTCTCGGTGCAACGTATGCGTTGGCGCCCGGGACGACCACGATCTGCGTCTCGCCGTCGGCGGCGACGAAGATCAGCGCCACCCCGGTCTCGCCGCCCCGGTCGAGCTCGAGCTCGATTCCCGCGCCGGCGAGCCCCGCCAGCGCCTCCGCCGCGAAGGCGTCCTCGCCGACGGCGCCGATCATCCGCACGGTCGCCCCCAGGCGTGCGGCGGCCACCGCCTGGTTCGCGCCCTTGCCGCCGGGGATGCGGTCGAAGCCGGTCGCAGAGAGGGTCTCCCCCGGGCGCGGCAGCTGTTCGACGCGGGCGACGAGGTCGAGGTTGATCGAGCCGACGACCGTGAGCTCCACCGCCATCGTCGCGGAGCTTAGAAGCGCCGGTTCGTGACGCGCGGCGGGACATGGCCCTCGTGATGTGTTCTTCCCACAGCCCTCCGTCCCCGCGAGCCATGTCGGCCACGTCCCCGCCGGACCGAGTCGGCTCGACGGACACGTCCCGGCTGTGGACGGTTTGTGACGGCGGCTGCCGCCGGACCAGTCACCGGCGGCCATGGCTCCATGGTGAGCTTTGTGCGGTCCGGAGAGGCCGCCCTCAGGCGGCGATCGCGCGCAGGTCGTCGAGCGCGCGGCCGAGCAGGTTCTCGCGCAGATCGAAGAGCCCCGCCCACAGCGAGCCGACGCCGATGCGCGAGTGCCAGCGCACCGCCGAGGCCAGTCCCTCGAGTGCGCGTACGAGAATCGCGAGCTCGAGGTACGCGGCGGCGACACGGTGCGGCTCGACGCTGACGCCCGCGCGGTCCAGGACCGGCTTCCAGTCGACGAGCTCGGCCGGGCCCGGCTCGCCGAACCACGACTGGCCCTCGGCGGTGCCGGCCTCGAGCTCCAGCAGGTAGCGCCCGAGCGGCCGCTCGAGGCCCGCGAGCGCGGTCTCGACGCGGTCGGCGGCCCGGCGGAGCGCCGCCTGGCGGCGACCCGGAGTCGACGGCTCGGCCTCGCCGCGCGACCAGCGCTCGAGCAGGCGGCAGAACGCCAGCGCCGAGACCTGGGCGGCGAGCAGCTGCTGGATCAGCCGCTGCGCGGTCTTCTCCTCGACCGCATGTTCGGCGATCACCTCCGCCCACTCCGGCTGCATGCTTGTGGCACTCATCCCCGCTCCGGCGCCGGCGAAGCCGGCACCTCCGCTCCTTGGACGGCTCCGTCGAGCCTACGCCTCATACCTCGACCACCACGGGGAGGATCATCGGGCGGCGGCGGGTGCGGTCGTAGACGAGCTGCCCGATCCCGTCGTGCAGGTGCTCCTGCAGCAGCTTGATCTCGCTGACGTCCTGGGCGAGCAGGTCGCGGACGATCTCGTGAGCCTCCTCGCGCATCTCCGAGAAGAGCTCGTCGGACTCTGCGAAGCCGCGCGCGATCAGCTCCGGCCGCGCGATCTCGCCGTCGGAGAGCGTCGCCACCACGATCAGCACGCCGTCCTCGGACATGTGGCGGCGGTCGCGGAGCGCGACGTCGGAAACGTCACCGACCCCGAGCCCGTCGACGAACGTGACGCCGGCCTCGATCTTCCCGGCGATGCGCACGCCGTCGGACGAGAGCTCGACGACGTCCCCGTTCTCGGCGATGACGATCGACGACGCGGGAACGCCCGACTCCTGTGCCAGCCGCCCGTGCGCAGCGAGCATCCGGAACTCACCGTGGATCGGCATGACCGCCTTCGGGCGGACGAGCCCGAGAAGCGTGCGGAGCTCCTCGGCGCGCGCATGTCCCGAGACGTGCACCGGTGCGTTCTCCTCGTGGAGCACCTCCGCCCCGTTGCGCGTGAGCCGGTTGATCGCGTCGTGCACGCGCAGCTCGTTCCCGGGCACCGGGCGCGCGGAGATGATCACCGTGTCGCCGCGCTCGACGTGCACGGATGGGTGGTCGTTGTACGCGATCCGGGTCAGCGCCGACAGCGGCTCGCCCTGCGAGCCGGTGCAGAGAACGAGTTGTTCGTGCGGCGGGACGTCGTCGAGGTCCGCGGGCCGGACGAGCAACTCCTCGGCGATCTCGATGTAGCCGAGGTTCCGGGCGACGTTGAGGTTCCGTCGCATCGACCTGCCGACGACCGCGACGCGGCGCCCGCAGTCGACGGCCACGTCGATCGCCTGCTGCATGCGGTGGATGTTCGACGCGAAGCTGGAGACGAGGACGCGCCCCCGGCGCGCGGGGATGATCTGGCGGAACGCCTCGCCGACGACGCGCTCCGAGCGTGTGAAACCGGGGCGCTCGGCGTTGGTCGAGTCGCCGCAGAGCAGATCGACGCCGCGGTTCCCGAGCTCGGCGAGCTTGCCGACGTCGGTCCGCAGCCCGTCCACCGGCGTGTGGTCGAGCTTCCAGTCGCCCGTGTGGAACACGCGGCCGGCCGACGTCTCGATCGCGATCCCGACGGTGTCGGGGACGGAGTGCGCCATGCGCACGAACTCGAGCCGGAACGGGCCGATGTCGAGCGGCGGCCCGTCGGGGTCGATCTCGCGCAGCTCGGACGCGCGCAGCAGGCCGTGCTCGTCGAGTTTCGACTTGACGAGCCCGAGCGTCAGTCGTGTCGCCCAGACCTCGCGCACGCTGACCTCCCGCATCAGGTAGGGCAGCGAGCCGACGTGGTCCTCGTGCGCGTGCGTCAGCACGACCGCCCGCACCTCGCCGCCCTCGCGGAGGTAGCCGAAGTCCGGAAGGATCAGGTCGACGCCGAGGTGCTCGTCGCGGGGGAACGCCATTCCGGCGTCCACGACGAGCCGCTCGCCGTCGAGCTCGTACACGGTCATGTTCTTGCCGACCTCGCCGAGGCCGCCGAGAGGGATCACGCGCAGGACGTCCGCCATCGCGGCCTGAGTCTAGTGGTGCATCTACGCGTGGACGAGCAGCCCGAGCCGCTCGAGGCAGACTCGGATCCGCTCGATCTCGCCCGCGTCGGCCGCGACGAGCGGCAGCCGGAGGCCGCCGACGCGGTGGCCCAGGAGGGCCAGCGCCGCCTTGATCGCGATCGGGTTCGTCTGCACCCTGAGCAGGTCGTACACCGGCTCGAGCTCGGAGTCGATCTCGCGCGCCCGGGCGGGATCGCCGTCGAGCATCGCCTGCACCTGGTCGGCGACGCGCGGCCCGACGACGTGGGTGTGCACGCACACGCCGCCCACTCCGCCGAGCCCGAGGAAGGACTGCACGAGATTGTCGTCGCCGGCGTAGAGGTCGAGCCCGGTCGCGACGATGTGCCGCGCCTGGTCGAGGTCGTCGTTCGCCTGCTTGACCGCGCTCACGGTCTCGATCTCGGCGAGGCGCGAGATCGTGTCCGGTTCGATGTTGACGACCACGCGCGACGGGATGTTGTAGACGACGATCGGGCGGTCGCTCGCGCGGGCGATCGCCTCGAAATGCGCGACGATCCCGCGCTGCGGCGGCTTGCTGTAGTACGGCGTGACGATCAGAAAGGCGTCGGCGCCGAGCTCGTGCGCCTCCTCGGTCAGGTGCACCGAGTGCGCGGTCGAGTAGGTCCCCGTGCCGGCGACGACCGTGGCGCGATCGCCGACCGACTCGAGCGCGGCGCGGATCAGGTCGAGCCGCTCGTCGTCGGTGAGCGTCGGGCTCTCGCCCGTCGTTCCCGCGACCACGAGCCCGTCCGAGCCGTTGTCGACGAGGTGCCGGGCGAGCTCCTGGAACGCGTCGAAGTCGACCGCGCCGTCCTCCCGGAACGGTGTGACGATCGCGGTGAGGACGCGGCCGAGCATTTCCGGCAGGATACTCCGCCCGGTGGTGCGGTTCCTGCTGGTTCACGGTGCCTGGCACGGCGGCTGGTGCTTCGAGCAGCTGCAGCGTGAGCTGGAGCGGCGTGGGCACGCGGTCGAGGCGCCGGATCTCCCTTGCGACCGCGTCGGCCTGACGCAGCTCGACTATGCCCGGCTGCTCGGTCCGCATCCGGAAGCGGTCGTCGTGGGCCACTCCCTCGCCGGTCTGACGCTTCCCTTCATCGAGGCGCGGGTGCGCGTGTACCTCGCAGCGCTGCTCCCGGTCGAGCGCCTGTGGGAGGAATGCTTCGCCGACGGGTTCGGCGGAACGGCGCGCGACGAGCTCGGCCGTTCGTACTGGCCGGACGGCGACACCGCGTTCGCACGGCTGTACCCGGACTGCACACGGGCGCAGTCCGACGCGGCGTTCCTCCGGCTGCGCCCACAGGCGCCGATCGAGCCGATCGTGCAGCCGGGATCCGGACGCGACGTCGTGATCGCGACGATCCGCGACGCCGCGCTCGACCCGGCGTGGCAGCTGCGGGCGGGCACGGCATACGGCGCCCGTGTGCTCACGCTCGACGCCGGCCACTCGCCGTTCTTCACGCACCCGTCCGAGCTGGCCGACCTGCTCGAGTCGGCGATCTGAGCCAGAGGCAGGTGCCAGGCACCAAGGTGCCTGGCACCGGTTGACGGATCACGCCGGCCGCAGCCGGACGACGCGCTCGGCCACGTACTCGACGGCGCCGGCCA
>Ga0335082_10006679_pt1 | contig 12582 bp, 11 predicted proteins | sample Lox_Sample_41_FD_206718 | JGI IMG/M metagenome (GOLD analysis project Ga0335082, IMG submission 206718) | Soil microbial communities from Loxahatchee National Wildlife Refuge, Florida, United States - Lox_Sample_4.1 | ecosystem: Environmental > Terrestrial > Soil > Wetlands | place: USA... | reverse complement strand
CCGCCGTTGTTGCGCACGGCCGTGCGGATCGCCTCGGGCACCTTGTCGAGCGAGCCCATGATCTCGCTCAGCCCGCGCTTCTGCCACTCGGGCGCCTTCTCGAGCGCGGCGTTGAGGTTGTTGACGTAGGCCTGGTGGTGCTTGCCGTGGTGGATCTGCATCGTCTGCGCGTCGATGTGGGGCTCCAGCGCGTCGAAGGCGTACGGCAGCGCCGGAAGCGAATACGGGTACGACATGTTGGCGTGTCCTTTGTCCGGGAGTGATCGTAAGATCCCCGGGGCAGGGCGTTTCGCGCAACTCGTGGCCAACGGCCGCCGCCCGCTGTGCGTAACTTTCTAGATAGGCTTCAGATACACGATCTCCACCAGGGTCTATCCCGTGCGCCATGCCGCTTCGCTCGCCGCCCTCGCCGTCCTCGCCTCCGCCTGCAGCAAGGACGCTCCCCCGCCCCGTCCCACGGTGCCCGTGACGGTCGCGCCGGTCGTGCAGCGCTCCGTGCCCGAGGAGATCAGCGCGATCGGCACGGTGACGCCCATCCAGACCGTCGCGGTGCGGGCGCAGGTGAGCGGCACGCTGCTGAAGGTGGCCTTTCAGGAAGGCGACGAGGTCCAGGCCGGGCAGCTGCTCTTCCAGATCGACTCCCGGCCCTTCCAGGCGGCGCTCGACCAGTCCGTGGCCAATCTGGCGAAGGACCAGGCCCAGCTGGTGAACGCGCGCCAGGAGGTGACGCGCTACCAGACGCTGGTGCAGAACGACCTCGCCACGGAGGAGCAGTTCGACCAGTTCAAGGCGAATGCCGACGCGGCGCAGGCGGCCGTGACCGCCGACTCCGCGGCGGTTCAGACCGCGCGGCTCAACCTCGAGTACACCACGATCCGGGCGCAGATCGCCGGGCGCACGGGGAGCCTGCTGCTGCGGGAGGGCAATCTCGTTCCGGTCAACGGCGCCACGCCGCTCGTGATCATCAACCAGATCCGCCCCATCGCGGTGAGCTTCTCGGTGCCGCAGAAGTACCTCGACGACATCCAGCACTTCAACGCCCTGGGCCGGCTCGCGGTCGAAATCCGGGGCGGCGACGACACCACCGCGGTGCAGCGGGGTACGCTCACGTTCATCAACAACCAGGTGGACACCACGACGGGCACGATCCAGCTCAAGGCCACGTTCCCCAATGCCGACCGGAGCCTGTGGCCGGGGGAGTTCGTGGCGGCGCGCCTGGTGCTGACCGTGGAGCGCAACGTGCTCACGGTGCCGTCCAACGCGGTGATGACCGGCCAGAACGGGACCTACGTGTACCTGGTGAACCCCGACCGGTCGGTGCGTGCCCAGGACGTGACGGTGGGCCGCTCGTCCGGTGACTTCGTCGTGATCTCGAAGGGGCTGACGGACGGGCAGCAGGTCGTGACCGACGGCCAGCTCCGCCTCGTGCCCGGCGCGAAGGTCGAGATCAAGAGCAACGGCGATACGGCGCGCGCCGCGGGGGCCGAGGGCGGGCCATGACGATCTCGGGCCTGTTCATCAAGCGGCCCGTGATGACCACGCTGGTCATGACGGGCATCCTGCTGTTCGGGATCATGGGCTACCGGCTGCTGCCCGTGAGCGACCTGCCGAACGTGGACTTCCCGACGATCTCGGTGAGCGCCAGCCTGCCCGGCGGCAGCCCCGAGACGATGGCGGCGGCCGTCGCGACGCCGCTCGAGAAGCAGTTCTCGACGATCGCCGGCATCGACCAGATGACGTCCACCAGCACGCAGGGCAGCACCAACATCACGCTCCAGTTCAGCCTCGACCGCGACATCGACGCCGCAGCCGCCGACGTGCAGTCGATGATCGCGAAGACGCTCCGCCAGCTCCCGCTCGGGATCCTGCCGCCGAGCTATCAGAAGGTGAACCCGGCCCAGGCGCCGATCCTGTTCCTCGCGCTCACCTCGGGCTCGCTCCCGCTCACGACGCTGGACGAGTACGCGGAGAGCTACCTGGCGCAGCGCCTCTCGATGGTCCAGGGCGTGGCGCAGGTGCAGGTCTTCGGCTCGATGAAGTACGCGGTGCGGATCCGGGTGGACCCGAGGGCGATGGCGTCGCGCGGCGTGGGCATCGACGAGGTGTACGACGCGATCAACAACGCCAACGTCAACATGCCGACCGGCATCCTGTGGGGCGTGCACAAGGCCTTCACGGTGCAGGCCAACGGGCAGCTCGCCGACGCCAAGGAATTCGCGCCGATGATCGTGGCGTACCGCAACGGCTCGCCGGTACGGCTCGAGGACATCGCCCAGGTCGTGGACAGCGTGCAGAACGCCCAGCAGGCGAGCTGGTTCAACGGGGTGCGCGGCATCGTCATGGCGGTGCAGCGCCAGCCGGGAACCAACACGGTGCAGGTCGCGAGCGACGTCAAGGCGCTGCTCAAGAAGCTGCAGGCGCAGATGCCGCCCTCGGTCGAGGTCCAGACGCTGTACGACCGCTCGCTCTCGATCCACAACTCGGTCAACGACGTGAAGGCCACGCTGCTGCTGACGCTGTGCCTCGTGGTGATGGTGATCTTCCTGTTCCTGCGCAACGTCTCGGCCACGGTGATCCCGAGCCTCGCGCTGCCGATGTCCATCGTCGGCACGTTCGCCGTCATGTACCTGCTCGGCTACAGCCTCGACAACCTCTCCCTGATGGCGCTCACGCTCTCCGTGGGCTTCGTGGTGGACGACGCGATCGTGATGCTGGAGAACATCGTGCGCCACCTCGAGATGGGGAAACCCGTGATGCAGGCGGCGTTCGACGGCTCCGGCGAGATCGGGTTCACGATTCTCTCGATGACCATGTCGCTCGTGGCCGTGTTCATTCCCGTGCTGTTCATGGGCGGCATCATCGGCCGGCTGTTCCACGAGTTCGCGGTCACGATCGGCGTCGCCATCCTGGTCTCGGGATTCGTCTCGCTCACGCTGACGCCGATGATGTGCAGCCGGTTCCTGCGCGCCCAGCACGACCAGCGTCACGGCCCGTTGTTCCAGTGGTCGGAGCGCGTGTGGGAGCGCACCATTCGCGCCTACGACGGGAGCCTGCGGTGGGTCATGGCGCGGCGCCGCCAGACCATGATCTTCTCGGGCGCGGTCCTCGTCGCCACCATCGTCCTGTTCATGAAGGTGCCGAAGGGGTTCCTGCCGAGCGAGGACACCGAGCAGATCTCCGGCACCACCGAGGCGGCCGAGGGCACCGGCTACGACGAGATGGTTCGGCACCAGCAGCAGATCGCCGCCATCGTCAAGCGGGACCCCAACGTGCTCGACTTCATGTCGTCGGTCGGCGGCGGGAACCAGGGGCGACTGTTCATCCACCTCAAGCCGCGCGCCGATCGCGAGCTGAGCGCGGATCAGGTGATCCGCGAGCTGGGGCCCAAGGTGTCCCAGGTGCCGGGGATGAGGGTCTACCTGCAGAACCCGCCCCCGATCAGCGTCGGCGGCCGCGTCTCGAAGGCGCTCTACCAGTTCACGCTCCAGGGCGCGGACATCGACGCCCTGTATCAGTATGCGGGGATCCTGCAGACCAAGATGAGCCAATCGTCGCTGCTCCAGAACGTGACCAGCGACCTGCAGATCAAGAACCCGCAGGTGAACGTCCAGATCGACCGGGACCGGGCGTCCGCCCTCGGCCTGACCGCCGCGCAGATCGAGAACGCGCTGTCCGACGCGTACGGCCAGGGCCAGGTCTCCACGATCCTGACGCCCAACAACCAGTACTGGGTCATCATGGAGCTGATGCCCCAGTACCAGCGCGACATGACCGCGCTGAACATGCTGTACGTGCGGAACGACAAGGGCACCCTCGTGCCGCTCGGCTCCGTGGCGACGCTGACCCAGGACGTGGGCCCGCTCTCGGTGAACCACTCCGGCCAGCTGCCGTCGGTGACGATGTCGTTCGACGCCAGGCCGGGCGTCGCGCTCGGCGATGCCGTGTCCGAGGTTCAGCGGATTGCCCGCCAGACCCTGCCGTCCTCGATCGCCACCCAGTTCGCCGGCACCGCCCAGGCCTTCCAGTCGAGCCAGGCGGGCCTGGTCTTCCTGCTGGTCCTGGCGATCTCGGTGATCTACCTGGTGCTGGGCGTGCTGTACGAGAGCTTCGTCCACCCGCTCACGATTCTCTCCGGGCTGCCGTTCGCGGGCTTCGGCGCCCTGGTCACGCTGCTGATCTTCCGGGTGGACCTGTCGGTCTACGCCTTCGTGGGCATCATCATGCTGGTGGGCCTGGTGAAGAAGAACGCCATCATGATGATCGACTTCGCGCTCGACGCCGAGCGCAGCGAGGGCAAGCCACCGGCCGAGGCGATCGTCGAGGCCTGCCTGATCCGGTTCCGGCCGATCATGATGACGACGATGGCGGCGCTGATGGCGACGCTGCCCATCGCGCTGGGCCTGGGGGCGGGGGCCGAGTCGCGGCGCCCGCTGGGCCTCGCGGTGGTGGGCGGCCTCGCCTTCTCGCAGGTCGTGACGTTGTACGTGACGCCCGTGGTCTACACCTACATGGACGGCTTCCAGCACTGGCTGGGGCGGGCGTTCGGGGGCGTCATCCGGACGCAGGCGGCGGAGGCGGCGCCCGCGCCGGCGGGAGCGGACTGAGGCAAGGGTGTAGGGTGTGAGGGTGCAGGGTGTAGGGGTGGTAGGCCGTCCTACACCCTACCCCCTACGCCCTTCACCCCGCTTCTCAGCCCCGGCTCAGCCTCGGCCCTTCGACTTCCTTCGGCGGCATCAGGTGGATCACCTGCAGGCGGCAGTTGTTGAGCCGCTGCATGAACACCTGGGCCAGCCGCTCCATGAAGATGAAGCCGAAGCGCGGCGTGGCCTCGAGGTACTCGAGCAGCGCGTCGGAGTCGATGGCCACGACCTCGGTCTTCTCCGAGGCCTTGGCGCGCATCGAGCGCACGCGCGGCGAGAGCAGCGAGCCGAAGCCGAACAGGTCGCCGGGCTCGCCGGTGAGGAACCACACCTCGGTGCCGGGCGAGACCTCGAACCCCTGCCGGACGCGCCCCTTCAGGATGACGTAGGCGGTGTGCGCCTCCTCGTCCCGGTCGAACACGACCTTCCCCGCCTCGAACGTCTCCATCCGCGCGAACCGCGCGATGGCGGCGAGGGCCTGGTCGTCGAAGCCGACGAAGAAGTCGCAGCGCTTGAGGTTCTCGATCACGGCCGGCCCCCTTGGTTCAGTGCACCGAGCACGAGACGCACGGGTCGTAGGCGCGCACCAGCATCTCGAGCGCGTGCGCGACCTCGGCCGACGGCTTGCTCACGAGCGACGGCAGGAAGGCGCGCATGTCGCCCTCGATGGACGCGAGGTTCTGACTCGTCGGGATGATGCAGTTGGCGCTCGCGATCCGGCCGTCGGCGCCGATGACGTAGTCGTGCACCAGCGTGCCGCGCGGGACCTCGACCATCCCGACGCCGCGGCCGCCGTGGGGGCGCGAGGGCCGCACGGGCTCCTCGGGCGCCGGATCGGCCAGCAGCGCCGCGACCTGGTCGAGCGCCTCCTGGTGGGCCTGCACCGACTCCACCAGCTGCGCCGCCACGTAGTCGAACGGGTTGGCGGAGTCGGGCCGCAGCTTGAGCCGCGCCGCCGCCTCCTTCGCCCGCGGGTGCAGCCGCTCGTGCGCCAGCGCGTAGCGGGCCAGCGCCCCCACCCGCACCGTGCCCTCGGTGCCGCGCACGTGCTTCGACGCCGAGTGGTCCACCAGGTACTCGTGCAGCACGTCGCGGTAGGCCTCGGGCGCGGTGACGCCGCCGAGGCTCGAGTGGAGCGGGCCGCCCATCATCGGGTAGGCGCCACCCTCTTCCAGCGCCGCCAGCAGCTCGGTCCGCCGCTCGACGGCGGGCCACGTGAAGCCGGCGAACAGGCCGACCAGCGCGTCGAGGTCTTCAGCCGCCCCGACGAGCTGCTCCTCGAGCGCGCGCAGCTCCACCGGCCCCGGCCAGTAGCCCATCCAGCCCGCGTGGTAGCTGATCGGCATCACGTGCCGGCCGCTCACCGTGCAGCAGATGTCGTTCGCCAGGCGCTTCAGGCGCAGCGCGCGCTTCACCACGTCGGGGTGGCTGCCCACCAGCGGCACGATGGAGGCGGCGCCGAAGGCGTCGGGCGCCACGAGGAAGCAGACGTGCAGGATGTGCGACTGCAGCCACTCGCCGGCCATGTTGAGCCGCCGCAGCCGGCGCAGTTTGGGCCCCGGGACGATGCCCAGCGCCGCCTCGACGGCGGCCACCGACGCGGTCGCGTGCCCCACCGAGCAGATCCCGCAGATGCGGCACGAGATGCGCGGCGCCTCGTCGTAGGGCCGGTCCTTGAGGAGCACCTCGAAGAAGCGGGGCGACTCGACGATCTCGAGGTCACAGCGCTTGATCTCGGTCCCCTCGAGGTCCACCACGATGTTGCCGTGGCCCTCGATGCGGGTTACGTGGCGGACGACGACGGCACGGCTTTCTCCCATGCGTCACGCACCTCGCGGTAGTTGTTGAACAGCTGGAGCTTCTCGCCCGCCTGCGACCGCGTGAGCCCGTGGCGGAAGAACGCCTCGCCCAGGGCCTCGAAGTTGGGCGTGTCGTGGCAGCCGCGGCATGCCTCGCACGGCGCGCCGTACGCCGGGCACGGCGCGTTGCAGCCCGCGCGCGCCACGGAGCCGAGGCACGGCACCCCGCGCTCCAGGAGGCACGGCGTGCCGCGCAGCGTGCACTCGACGCACACCGCGTAGGGCGGCGTGTAGGGCACGGTGCCCGCCAGCAGCGAGCGCACGGCCTCGAGGAACTCGAACCGGTCGATCGGGCAGCCGCGGATCTCGTAGTTCACCTGCACCACGCTCGAGAGCGGGCTCGCGTCGGGCAGCGCGGCGAACACGCCGTCCTGCCGCCCCTCGTAGACGTCGCGCGCCAGCTCGGTCACGGGCCGCCGGTTCCTCATCGCGTTGACGCCGCCCAGGCACGCGCACGCGCCGATGGCGACGAGGATCTGCGCGTGGGCGCGGATCTTCTGCAGCTCGGCCACGTCCTCCGGCTTGACGAGCGAGCCCTCGACGAAGGCGATGTCGTAGTCGTCGCGCCGGTCGTCCACGGCCTCGCGGAAGTTGACGATCTCGACGGCGGCCAGGAGGTCGGGCAGCACGTCCTCGACCGAGAGCACCTGCAGCTGGCAGCCCTCGCACGAGCCGAAGGAGAAGAAGGCGACCCGGGGGCGCGTCACACGACCTCCCGGAGGTGGCGCACCTCGCGCCAGTTCACCAGCGGCCCCTCGCAGCAGAGGTAGTGGCCGTCCACCTGGCAGTTGCCGCACAGGCCGAGCCCGCACTTCATCCGCCGCTCCAGGGTGAGCCAGATGTTGTGCTCGTAGAGCCCCATCGCGAGCAGCCGGCGCAGGCAGTGGCGGTACATCACCGGCGGCCCGCACAGGAAGGCGACCGTGCCCGCGCTGTCGAGGGCGAGCCCGTCGAGGAGCGAGGTGATGACGCCGATGCGGCCGTCCCAGTTCTCGCGCGCCGCGTCCACCGTCAGGTGCACGTGCACGTCGTCCTGCCGCGAGGCCCAGACCAAGAGGTCGTTCCGGAACAGCAGCTCGTCGGGGCTCCGCGCGCCCACGAGGAGGTCGATGCGCTTGAAGCGGTCGCGGCGGCCGAGGGCGCGGCGCACGAACGAGCGCAGCGGCGCCAGGCCGAGGCCGCCCGCCAGGAGCACCAGGTTCGACTCCTCGAACTGGTCCCACTCGACGCGCCGGCCGTAGGGACCGCGCACGTACAGCACGTCGCCCGCCCGCTGCTGCGTGATGAGGTTGGTGAGCCGGCCGATGCGGCGGATGAGCATCTCGAACGTGCCGTCCGAGGTGCCCTCGCCGGGCAGCGCCGCGAGCGAGAAGGGCGCCTCGCCGATCCCCGGCAGCGAGACCATCACGAACTGGCCCGGCTCCGGCGTGAACCCGTGCGGCGCCTCCACCACGAAGTGGATGTCGCGCGCGTTGTGCGGCGTCACCGAGAGGATGCGGCAGGGCTCCGGGATCATCGAGACCTGGGGCATCAGGGCGCTCTCCCCACCTGCACGAAGATCTCGCGGATCGAGATGTGGGTCGGGCAGTGCGTGGCGCAGCGGCCGCAGCCGGTGCAGCCCACGATGCCGTAGCGCTCCGGCATGTACTTGCCCTTGCGGAAGATCCGGTAGCGCAGCTGCTGCGCCCGCGTGGGGCGGAAGTCGTGGCCGCCGGCCACGCGCGAGAAGCCCGGCACCTGGCACCCGGTCCACGAGCGCACGCGGCTGCCCTCCTCGCCGGAGAGCGCGGCCTGGTCGCACACGTCGAAGCACGTGCACGTGGGGCAGACCAGGTTGCAGCGCCCGCACGAGAGGCAGCGGTCCGCCGTGGCGTCCCACAGGATGTCGCCCTCGGCCGCCTTGAGCGCGGTCGCGAGCTTCTCCGGGGCGAAGCCGAGGTGCGCCGGGAACGCCTCGGGCCGCGCCCGGAGCCGCTTCCTCAGCGCCACCAGCTCGTCGGGCGTGGCGGCCTCGAGCGTGCCGAGGTCCCGCATCACCTCGCGGCCGCGCGCCGACTGCACCTTGAACAGCAGCACCGTGCCGAGATCGTAGCAGTACAGCGACGCGGGGCTCTCGTTGTCCAGGCTCCCCATGTCGCGGCAGAACGTCTCCGCGAGGCACGGCGTCCAGCACGCGAGGCCCACGACGAACGAGCGGTCGAGCCGGCCCGGCACCAGCCGGTCGCGGCAGCTCGACTCGTGGAAGGCCCTGAGGACGCGCAGCGACGTGAGGTCGCAGCCGTGCACGCCCACGAGCGCCACGGGCCGCTCCGCCGGGGGCTCCTCGAACGCGAACCGCCCGTCGCCGTTCTTCCGGTAGCGGAACAGCGTCTCCCGCACCGGGGCGAAGAACTGCCGCGGGGGCAGCATCGTGGTGGGATAGTCGAAGGCGAGGGTCGTGCCCGGTCGAACGTCCGTCCACATCCACGTGGCGCCGTTCTTCACCGGTCCCACGACCCGGTAGTCACGGGCCAGCCGCCCGATCAGCGCGTCCAGCCGCTCGCGAGGCAGCCGGTAGATCTCGTTGTCCATCGTGGATGGAGGAGCGCAATCGTCGTGCCGCGAATCGGGGGCAGCCAAGTGGCGCCCCGTAGTACTGCGGAGGGGGAAAGGTGGGCGGGCGTGAGGTGATTGGGTGTAGGGTGTAGGAGGTCGCTCGACCCTACACCCTACACCCTAGACCCTACACCCTGTCCTCACCGCCAAACGGTGACGATGACCCCCATCACGATACAGGAGACGAGCCAGGAGCCCGCGCCGATCCACAGGGCCGCGGCCTTGGTGCCCCGGCTCATCTGGTGGTCGATCAGCACCGCCGGCAGCATGAAGCAGATGCCGGCGAGCGCACCGAGCTTGAGACCATGCGTCCAGTTGAACAGGTGCACGTAGCTGGCGATGGCGGCGAGGCCGAACGCGGCGAGCAGCAGCGCGACGAAGATGATCGCCATCGTGCCGGGCGACGGCATCGCGGCGGCTTCGCCGGGCGCCGCCCCGCGCGCCGCGGCGGCCGCCTTGCCGAACACCGGTCCGTTCCAGATGGCGCCGAGCACGAACGCGACGACGGCCGCGACGACGACGGCGAGGTAGTTGATCGAGATGTGCACGGGGCCTCCCCCTGAGGACGGCGGCCAATATGGGGGGCAACAGGAGAAAGGGGATAGGGTGTGGGGTGTAGGGTGTAGGGTCGCGAGGCCCGACACCCCACACCCTACACCCTTCACCCTACTCTTCCTCACCTCCCGCCCACAGCCTCTCTCAGGAACGCCACCGCCCGCGGCCACGCATCCTGCGCCGCCTTCAGATTCGCCCCGTTCCGTCCCATCTGGTCGCGCATGAAGCCGTGCCCCGCCCCGTCGTATACGTGCGGGTCGTAGCGCCTGCCCAGGCGCTGCATCGCCTGGCGCGCCGGCTCGACGGTGCTGGTGACGCGGGCGTCGTCGCCGCCGTAGAAGCCCGCGACCCGCGCTGCGATGCGCGCCATCGCGCTCTCGGCCGGCGGCGTGCCGTAGAAGACAGCCGCGCCCTTGAGGTCGGGCCAGCTCGTCGCGAAAGCGAAGCTCACGCCGCCGCCCCAGCAGAAGCCCACGCTCCCCGCCGCGGGCCGCGCGGCCGGCAGCGCCATCGCGTACTCCGCCGCCGCCCTGAGGCGGCGCTGCACGTCGTCGGGCTTCAGCGTCTGGATCAGCGCGATCGCGCCCTGCCGGTCCACCGACGCGCTGCCGCCGCCGTTCGGGCCCTTGCCCGAGAGCAGGTCCGGCGTGATGGCGATGAACCCCTCGGCCGCGAGCTGGTCGGCGACCGCGCGGATCCAGTCCGTGAGGCCGAAGATCTCGTGGATCACGACCGCGACGGGCGCCTTGTCGCGGCGCTCGGGGTAGACCAGCCACGCGCGGACGGAGTCGCCGCCGCCGGCGTCGAAGGTCGCCCACTCGCCGTGGCGCGGCGACCCGTTGAGCCGGGCGACGGCGCCGTCTTCGGTGGGTGGCAGGCCCTGCGCGGCCAGCGCGCCCGCGGGCACGAGGAGCGCCAGGAGCGGCTTGAGGAATCGCAGCTTCGGCATAGACTTTCGTTTCCTCCCGAATCATCGAGGTCCGGATGCGCATCGCCGTCGGCACGAGCGGCTACGCCTATAAGGAGTGGAAGGGCTTCTTCTACCCCGCCGACCTGCCGGCCGACGGGATGCTGCGCTACTACGGCGAGCGCTTCGCCACGGTGGAGATCAACAACACGTTCTACCGGATGCCCAAGGAGAAGGTCCTCCTCGACTGGGCGGCCGACGTGCCGGACGGCTTCCGGTTCGTGCTCAAGGCCTCGCAGAAGATCACCCACTTCAAGCGGCTCAAGGACGTGGGGAGCGAGGTCGAGTACTTCCTGCGCGTGGCCAACGTGCTCGGCGCGAAGTTGGGGCCCACGCTCTTCCAGCTGCCACCGAACCTCAAGAAGGACCTGCCGCGGCTGGTGGACTTCCTCGCGCTCGTCCCGAAGACCTGGCGCGCGGCGTTCGAGTTCCGGCACGCCTCGTGGCTCGACGACGAGGTGTTCGGCGTCCTGAAGGAGCACAACGCCGCGCTGTGCGTCGCCGACACGGATCCGGAAGACGACGAGAAGGACCCGCTCGTCGTGCCGTTCGTCGCCACCGCCGACTGGGGCTACCTGCGCCTCAGGCGCGCGGGCTACGCGGCGCCCGACCTCGCGCGCTGGGCGCAGCAGGTCTCGGGGCAGGCCTGGAGCGACGCCTTCGTCTTCTTCAAGCACGAGGAAGCCGGCGCGGGGCCCAGGCTCGCCGCGGAGTTCACAGCGCTGCTGCCCAGTCGCTGAAGGTCTGCGCCAGCTCGTCGAGGACGTCCGCCGGATTGCGGCCCGACCGCCGCAGCACCGCGAACGAGTGGTTGGCCCCTTCCACTACGTGCAGCGTGGCCCGCGGCCCGAGGCTCCTCACCACGGGCTCGATGAGGGGCAGCTCGGCGAACTCGTCGCGCGTGCCCTGCAGGAACAGCATCGGCACCCCGACCTCGGCGAGGTGCTCGGCGCGGCCCGTGCCCGGCTGCCCGGGCGCGTGCAGCGGGAAGCCGACGAAGACCAGGCCGCGCACGCCCGGCAGCGGGGCCTCGGCCGCCGCCGTGGACGTCATCCTCCCGCCGAACGACTTGCCGCCCGCCACGAGCGGGAGCCCCTCCAGCTCGCGCGCCGCCTCCGCGACCGCCGCGCGCACCGTGGCCGTCGCCACCGCGGGTGAATCCGGCCGCCCGCTGCCGGCTTCCATGTACGGGAACTGGTAGCGGAAGGTCGCGACGCCGAACGACGCGAGCCGCACGCTGAAGGCCGTGAGGAACGGCTGGCGCATCCCCGCGCCGGCCCCGTGCGCGAGCACCAGCCCCAGGCGCGCGCTCGCGGGCCGCACCAGCAGCGACGACACCGTCCCCGCGCCCGGCACCTCGAACAGCCGCTCGTTGGCGGCGCGCCCGGCCTCCCTGCCCGGACCCGTCACGCGCGCACCCGCTTGCGGCCGGCGCGCGCCGCGCGAGCCGGGGCGCCGGACTTGGTCGCGCGCGCGGCGTCGAGCCGCGCCTTGAGCCGGCCGAGCGCGCCCACGAGGTCGGGCGCGAGGTCGAGGACCGGCCGCAGCGGGTCCTCGCCCAGCTCCTGCATCCGCGCCGGCACCGTGCGGATCGTGAACCTCGCGAGGCTGAGCTTGGGCCCCACCTCGCTCCAGTCCAGCGGCGCCGACGCCAGCGCGCCGGGCACGGGCCGGGCCGTGAAGGGCGCGGCCAGCAGCCGCCCGTGGCCGTTCTGCACGTAGTCGAGGTACACGCGGCCGTCGCGCTTGCTCACCTGGCGCGTGATGGTCGCGATCTCCGGCAGCTCGGCCGCGACGACGCGCGCCAGCAGGCCGCCCAGCGTGCGCGCCTGCTCGTAAGTGCACTGCCGGCCGAGCGGCACCAGCACGTGGAGCCCCGTCGACCCGCTGGTCTTCACGAAGCACGGTAGCGCGATGTCGTCGCACATCGCGCGGATCGCGCGGGCCACGGTGACCACGCTCGCGA
>Ga0335082_10006678_pt1 | contig 12583 bp, 8 predicted proteins | sample Lox_Sample_41_FD_206718 | JGI IMG/M metagenome (GOLD analysis project Ga0335082, IMG submission 206718) | Soil microbial communities from Loxahatchee National Wildlife Refuge, Florida, United States - Lox_Sample_4.1 | ecosystem: Environmental > Terrestrial > Soil > Wetlands | place: USA: Florida... | reverse complement strand
CCGCGAGCGTTCGCACCGCGCGACCGCCCGCGGTGTTGGCGACGGCGAGCGCGTCGTCGACGATCAGCACTCGCCGCGTGAGCGGCCGTGACGTCCCGGTGATCATCAGGGCACCAGCGGGGGGCGTGGCTCAGTAGGCATACGCGACATAGATCATCCCATACGTGAAATTCGAGGTCCGTCCGTACGCCTGGGTGGCGGCATCCTGCGGGTGCGCCACGGCGGCGACGAAACTGACGATGAAATTCGAGTTCACTTTCCAGTCGGCGTACAGATCGATCTCGGACAACAGGTTCTTGGACGTGACGCCGGCAGGGAGTTGGTCGAGCTTGAAGGAGTAGCCGATGAGGCCGCCGCTCAACGACTCGAACGGCGTGAGGTGCAGTCGTGCCTGGTGGGAAACGAGGTTCGAGTTGGAGAGGAAATACTCGCCGCCGATCTCTCCTTGCCACCAGGTGCCCCAGTCGTAGAATCCCGGTAGCAGGGGATCGAATGCCTCGTTAGCCGGTGTGGCCGGGTCGTCCCCTTTGAAGAACGCATAGCGGTACGACAACTTCGGCGTCCACTTCACTTTCGAGAACTCGAACGCGGCCTGTGCGGTCCACGCGGTGGCCTGGATCAGGTCGCCATTGTTCTCCCGGGCCCATTCGAATTCAAATGACAGCTGGCGCAGCTGGCGCAGCGGGGCGCTGTAGAGCCGGAGGTTGTACACGTTCATGCCGTCGCGCGCGGGAAGCGGATTGTTCGCGCCGTCGAGATTCGCCATGAAGTGCATGTAGCTAGCGCCGATGGTGGTCGCGGTATCGAGCACGAACTCATAGTTCGCGCCGGCCACCTTGGTGTTCGAGTTGTTCTCCGGCAGCTCATCGCGGTCGAGATAAAACAATTCGACCGTGTTGTTCTTCGCGTGCAGTTTGCCGAGCCCGGCAAACCCCCACGCCTTTCGCGCGTTGCTCCAGAAGCCGCCGCGGCTGCCACCCTCGGCGGAGCCATCCCACAGCAGAAAGCCGTGTCCGATCTTGTACTGCTCGCGTCCCAGCGAGAACTCGAGCGCATTTTCGCCCAGTGACGGCAGCGTCTTGCGTGAACGCCATCCGATGTACATGTCCTCGACTTTGAACGACGACTGCGCGCTGCCCACCAGGGGCACGGGAGGAGTGTCGAAGGTGCGTTCACCCACGGCGCTGACTTTGGCGAACCATTCGCCGTGCGCGTTCTCGAACGAGCCCGAAAGCGCGGGCTTGGCGTAGCTCTCGAACCAGTTACCGCCGAGATCGCCCGAAGGGTCGTCGGGGATGCGGTCGCGGTAGAGAGAATTTCCAAAGCCGAACATCCCGCCGCCGGCATCGAAGTTGAAGGTCCAGTTCACCTTCTTGGGCAGCCCTGTGGACCGCTCCTCCGGAGCCGGTGCCGCGGCAGGCGGGGTGGGTGCCGCCGGCGGCGCCGGCGCCGGGGCAGCGGCGGGTGCTTGCGCCCCAGCCGGTGGTGCCGGCGGCTGGGTCTGTCCCTGTGCCGTTGCCTGCCTTGTCGTGACGAGAAGGGCGAAACCCAGAAGAGTGCTGCGCAAGCGCATCTTCACAACGACCAGCGTTGGAGGTTGGGCAAGTCTGCCTTGGTCGCGTAATCCCAGATATTGGACCTTCGTTCTACCGGAACCGGCGGTACGTCGCTGTTACCCGCTGTTACCTGTATTTCACCTTGGTTCAATTCCGTAGGTTCGTGCCGGAAGCCAGTTTCGGGGGTTGCCACTTCCGTTCCCGAACCCTGGGCGGTTTTCATGACCCGACTGCCTCGCGCTGTTGTTGCCGGCTGCACTGTGTCACTCCTCGTGGCGTGCGGCGGGAAGAAGACCGCCGCACCCGCGCTCGTCGATGTCGTCGTCGCTCCGGTGCAAGTGCGCGATGTCCCGATCGTGCGGGAGTGGGCCGCCCAGACGTTCGGCGCGAATGACGTGGAGATTCGCGCGCGGGTGAAGGGATATCTCTTGCAGAAGGCGTATCAGGAAGGCACGATGGTGAAGAAAGGCGCCCTCCTCTTCCTGATTGATCCCCAGGAATACCAGGCCGCGGCCGCGCAGGCGCGCGCCACACTCGCGCAGGCGCAGGCGGGGCTCTCGAAGGCGAACACCGACGTCAACCGGCTGCGGCCGCTTGCCGAGCGCAATGCCGTCAGCCAGCAAGACCTCGATCACGCCGTAGCCGCGCAGGACGCCGCCAAAGGGCAAGTCGACGCCGCGCGCGCCGTCCTGCAGAATGCGGAGCTCAACCTGGGCTACACGCGAGTGACGAGTCCCATCACGGGATTGGCCGGTGTGGCGCAGGCCGACGTCGGATCGTTGGTCGGCAGTCCCGGGCCGACGTTGCTGACCGTGGTCTCGCAGATGGACACGATCAAGGTCAAGTTCCGCATCTCGGAACAGGAGTACCTCGCGCTGATGCGGGCGTTCGGCGATACGGCCGGACAGGCGGAGCATCGCCCCTCCGGCAAAGCGGAGCTCGATCTCGTACTGGCGGACGGGTCCGTGTACGGCAGCAAGGGACGCGTCGTCACGGTCGACCGCAATGTCGATCCCACCACGGGGACGCTCGGGATTGAAGCGTTATTCCCCAATCCCACCGGTCTCCTGCGTCCCGGGCAGTTCGGCCGGATCCGCGCTCCGGTGACGACGCGCCTGAATGCCATCGTCCTGCCGCAACGCGCGGTGCGGGAGCTGCAGGGCACGTATTCGATCGGCGTACTCAAACCCGATAGCACCGTCGAGATTCGGCCCATCAAGGCGGGCGCCCGCGTCGGCACGGATTGGGTGGTGGATTCCGGGCTTGTGGCGAGCGACATGGTCGTGGTGGACGGCATGCAAAAGGTGCGGCCGGGTGTGAAGGTGCGCGCGACACAGGCCCCCGCGGACACGACGCGACCGGCGTCCGCCGCGTCGCAGGCTTCCGACACGACTGCGCAGCGCTGACGATGGCTGACTTCTTCATTCGACGACCGACCGTCGCGATCGTCATCTCGATCGTGATGGTCTTGCTCGGCCTGGCCGTGCTGCAGAAGCTGCCCATCGAGCAATACCCGAGCCTGGCGCCTCCGACGATTCGCGTCGAGACCACCTACCCCGGCGCGTCGGCGGAAGTCGTCGAGCAATCGGTGGCCACGCCCATCGAGCAGCAGGTCAACGGCGTGGACAACATGATCTACATGAAGTCGCTCAATACGAGCGACGGCCGGATGCTGCTCGACGTATCGTTCGAAGTCGAGATGAATCGCGACATGGCCAACGTGCTGACCCAGAACCGGGTCTCGCAGGCGCAGGCGCGATTGCCGCAGGAGGTGATCCAGCAGGGCGTGACGGTCAAGAAGATCAACCCGAGCATCCTGAACGTCATCTCGCTGTACTCGCCCAACGGGACGTATGACGCGCAGTTCCTCAACAACTACGCGATGATCAACGTCCGCGACGCGATTCTCCGCGTGCCCGGTGTCGCGCAGGTCGATCTGTACGGCGGTGCCGAATACAGCATGCGCGTGTGGCTCAAGCCGGACCGGATGGCCACGCTCGGCATCACCACGGCCGATGTGACGAACGCCATCAAGGAGCAGAATCTCCAGGCACCGGCCGGGAAAGTCGGCGATGAGCCCGCGCCTCCGGGGCAGCAGTTCACCTACACGGTGCGCGCGCCGGGCCGGCTCGTGAACCCGGACGAGTTCGACAACATCATCGTGCGCCAGACGCCGAACGGCGGCATCGTGCGCATCCGCGACATCGGGCACGCGGAGCTCGGCAGCGAAAACTACCGCTCGTTCGGCCGGCTCAACGGCAAGCCCGCCGGGGTGCTCGCCGTGTACCTCCTGCCCGGCGCCAACCAGCTCAAGTCCGCCGAAGGCATTTACCACACGCTCGACGAACTGAAGAAGTTCTTCCCGGCCGACATGGACTACATGATCACCTACGATACGACACCAGCGGTCAAGGCGTCGATCGAAGGGATCCTGCACACCCTGGTCGAGGCTTTCATTCTCGTCACGCTGGTGGTGTTCATCTTCCTGCAGAGCGTGCGCGCCACCATCATCCCGCTTCTGACCGTACCCGTCTCGCTCATCGGGACGTTCATTTTCTTCCCGATGCTCGGCTTTTCGATCAACACGCTGACGATGTTCGGGCTCGTGCTCGCGATCGGCATTGTGGTGGACGACGCGATCGTAGTGGTCGAAGCGGTCATGCACCACATCCAACACGGCAAGACCCCCCATGACGCCACCGTCCAGGCGATGAAGGAAGTGTCCGGGCCGGTCGTCGCCATCGCATTGATTCTGTCGGCGGTGTTCGTGCCCGTGGCGCTGCTGGGCGGATTGACGGGACGTTTGTACCAGCAGTTCGCGCTCACCATCGCCGTTTCGGTACTGCTGTCCGCCTTCAGCGCGCTGTCGCTCTCTCCCGCGCTGTGCGCCATGATCCTCAAGTCAGGCCACGGGTCGACGAAAGGGCCGTTGGGGAAGTTCTTCGGCTGGTTCAACAAGACGTTCGAGCGCACGACGGCCGGCTACGTCACCGTATCGCGTCTGTTCGTGCGTCGTACCATCCTGGCACTGATCGTGGTTGCCGCCTCCGCAGTGGCTACGGGCTTCGTCGCGAAGGTGCTGCCCGGCGGCTTCGTGCCGGACGAAGACCAGGGGATTTTCATGATCAACGTGCAGCTCCCCCTGGGTTCCTCGTTGCAGCGGACCAGCCAGGTGTTGAGCCAGATCGAGGCCATCGTCGCCAAGACCGATGGGATCGAAGCCTGCAACGCGATCGGCGGACTGGGCATGCTCACCAACAGCTTCAGTCCCGAGTTCGGCTCATTCTTCTGCCGGCTCAAGCCGTGGGACGAGCGCAAGAGCAAGGCGTTGCAAGTAGCGGGCATTCAAAAGACCGTGGGCGAAGAGCTCGCGCAGCTGCCTGGAGCAGTCGCGTTCCCGTTCATGCCGCCGACCATCTCGGGGTTTGGCGCCGCGGGCGGATTCAATTTCCTGATCCAGGATCGGAGCGGCACCCTCACCGTGGAGGACCTGGGCCGCCAAACGCAGACGTTCCTCACCGAGGCCCGCAAGCGGCCCGAGCTCGCCAACCTGTTCACGTCGTTCAATCCCACGACGCCACAGATCTCGGTGCGGCTCGATCGCGAGAAGGCGCGGCAGCTCGGCATTCCTATCAACGACGTGTTCCAGGGACTGTCGGCGTTCATGGGCGGCGCGTACGTCAACGACTTCAACCGCTTCGGCCGGTTGTACCGCGTGTACGTGCAGGCCGAACCAGCCTTCCGCGCGCGCCCGGAGAACATCGGCCAATTGTACGTGCGCAGCAAAACCACCAACGACATGGCGCCGTTGGCGACGCTGCTGAGCGTCACGCCCTCGTCGGGCACGGAGATCACGACCCGCTTCAACCTGTTCCGCTCGGTCGAAATCTCGGGCGTCCCCGCTCCGGGCTACAGCTCGCAACAGGCCATGCAAGCACTCGAACAAACGGCCGCCAAAGTCCTGCCGCCGGAAATGGGCTACGCGTACTCCAGCATGTCGTACCAGGAGAAGGTGGCGCCGCCCGCCGCGCCGACCTTCGTGCTCGCGATCGTGTTCGTCTTCCTGCTGCTCGCGGCGCAGTATGAGAGCTGGCGACTGCCGTGGGCGGTGCTGCTCGAGACCCCGCTCGTCGCGCTGGGCGCGTTCCTCGGCGCGTGGGCGATGCACTTCGACAACAATGTCTACGTACAGATCGGGCTCATCATGCTCATCGGCCTCGCGGCCAAGAACGCGATCCTCATCGTAGAATTCGCGCGCGTGAAGTACGAAGAGGGGTCGAGCCTCGAGGACGCGGCCCTCGAAGCGGCCAAGACGCGGTTCCGGCCGATTCTGATGACCGCATTCGCATTCATCATGGGATGCATTCCCATGATGCGGGCATCGGGATCCGGTGCCGGCGCGCAGAACGTGATGGGCACCGCGGTCGTGTGGGGGATGTCGATCGCGACCGCGGTCGGTGTCTTCATCGTGCCGGCGCTCTTTGCCTGGACCGAGAGCTGGACGTTCGGAAAGAAAAAGCCAGCGCGCGATGAGCGGGGAACGGTGCCGGAGCCGGCGCTCGCGGCCAAGACGCCGAGCGCGCATTGATGCGGACACGCGTGGCGCGCCGGCTCGCGGCGGCACTGGTGGCCGCGAGCGCCGCCGCATGCGCCCTCGGTCCCAGCTACAAGCGGCCGCCCACGGTCACGCCGGAGCACTGGCTCGACTCGACGGTCTCCGTAAAGGATTCCTCGTATGCCAACCTCCCGTGGTGGGAGGTCCTGGGCGACACCACGCTGCAGCGGCTGGTGCGCATTGCGCTCCAGGAGAACCGTGACTTGCGCGTGGCCCTGGCGCACGTCAACGAGGCACGGGCCCAGCTCGGGATCCAGCGCTTGGAGTTCCTGCCGCAAATCGACGCCCAGGGCACGGCACTGAAGCGGGAAGTGCACGACACGCTGCTGGGTTTTGGCGTGGGGCAGTATGACTTCTTCCAGGTTGGCGCGACCGTCAGCTGGGAGCTCGATTTCTGGGGCCGGCTCCGGCGGCTCAACGAATCGGCGAAAGCCTCGCTGTTGAGCAGTGAATACGGGCGCCGGGCGGTGATCGTCACGGTGGTAGCGGACGTCGCGCGAGCCTATCTCGAGCTGCGCGATTTTGACCAGCAGGCCATCATCGCCGAGTCGAACGTAAGCACGCGCCGGGTCTCGCTCGATCTCGCGCGCTCGCGGTTTGAAGGCGGGTTGACCTCTGAGCTCGATGTGCGGCAGGGGGAGGCGGAGCTCGCGAACTCCGAAGCGCGCCTGGCCGGTATCCGGCTCCAGGGAGGACAAAAGGAGCACGAGCTCGACGTCCTGCTCGGTCGCATGCCGGGCGCCGTGCCGCGGGGCGCGGCCCTGATCAATCAGCATTTTCCAACCCGGATTCCGGCGGGGCTCCCCTCCACGCTGCTCGAGCGTCGACCCGACGTGCGTCAGGCCGAGGAGGATCTGCACGCGGCGAATGCCTTGATCGGAGCGGCCATCGCGGCGCGCTTTCCGACGATCTCTCTCACGGGCGCAGCCGGGACGCGCACCGACGCGGTCGATCAGATCTTCAAGGCCATGACGGGATTCTGGCACCTGGGCGCGAACATCCTCCTGCCCATCCTCAACAGCGGCCGCAGCGGCAAGCAAGTCGCGCTGGAGCGCGCGCGTACCGAAGCCGCTCTGGCGCATTACGACCAGACCGTGCTCGGCGCATTTCGCGAAGTCGAAGATCAGCTGCTCGCGCTCGAGCAGCTCGGGGTGGCGGTCGACGCGGCGGTGCGGCAGGTCGCCGCGGCCCGGCGCGCGGTACTGCTCGCGTCCGATCGCTACCACGGAGGAGTCGACAGCTACACGACGTTGCTCGACGCCCAGCGCATCCTTGCCGATGCGGAGCTTGGGGAATCGAGTCTCCAGCGGCAGCAGCGGGTCGCGGTGGTGCAGCTGTATCGGGCGCTGGGTGGCGGGTGGGATCCCGTCACCGATTCGCTCGCGGTGCCGCACGCATCGCATTAAACGCCCCACGCGGCGAGCCGTAGTCCGATGTCCTGGCTTACCTCACCTGAAAGCTGGATCGCCCTCGGAACCCTCACGCTCCTCGAGATCGTGCTGGGGATCGACAACATCGTGTTCGTGTGGGTGCTGGCCAGCAGGCTGCCATCCGCCAGCCAGGGTCGGGCGCGCACCATCGGAATTTCCGTTGCGATGGTCACCCGACTGTTGCTGCTGTTTTGCCTCACGTGGGTCATGCGACTCACCGAGCCGCTGTTCACGGTGGCGGGCCATCCGTTCTCGGGGCGCGACCTCATTCTCATCGTCGGCGGCTTGTTCCTCATGTGGAAGAGCACCCACGAGATTCACACCAAGCTCGAGGGAGACGGGGAAGGCGGCGAGGGGAAGGGCAAGCGCGGGGCGACGTTCACCGCCGTCATCGCTCAGATCGCGCTGCTCGACATCGTATTCTCGCTCGATTCGGTGATTACGGCCATCGGCATGGCGCGGGAGATCGAGGTCATGGTCGCTGCGATCGTCATCTCCGTCGGGGTCATGCTGTTCGCGGCGAACGCGATCAGCGCGTTCGTGCTCCGCCATCCCACCGTCAAGATGCTGGCGTTCGCATTTCTGCTGCTCATCGGCGTCACGTTAGTGGCGGATGGATTCGGTCAGGACGTCCCGAAGGGCTACGTGTACTTCGCGATGGGTTTCTCGGTATTCGTCGAGTGGCTGAATCTGCGAGCAGCGCGCGGCCGCCGGGCCGCGCCGGTGGCGCTCAAACAGGCCGCCTTCGAGGCCGCGTCACGCGAGTTCGCGTCGCCGCCGCCTTAGACCTACTCCCGCCACGCCACCTCCGCCGTCGAGCCGCACCGCGAGCAGCTCAATGTCTTCTGCTGCGACTCGAGGGGCATGCGATGCTGGCAGACGGAGCAGACTCCGTAGCGCGATCCCCACTTGATCGGCAAGTCCACGGCATCGTAGGGACGCTGGACGACGGACCAGCGGTTGGGGCGGAGTGGCAGGATCTGCAGCAGCTCGCGCGGCACGCTGACCGAGCGCTGGCCGACCTCGAGCACGACGGCATCGGGCATGAGCCGCACGACCTGATACCAGGCGCCGCGTCGCACGCTGCAGTTCACGTCGCCGCGCACGCGCGCCCACTGTCGAGATTCCATCTGTTCCTCCTCCGGGGTGTGGGGGCGCTCATTAGAAGCTATCTTGGCACGGCCAGGAGCCGGGTGATGACAGTCACATCGCCATTGGCTGGAGGGAGCGTTTCGTTGTTGGCGCGATCATAATCCAATGGTCGCCGATCCGTAGGCTGCGGCGGCCTGCTCGAGTGTCTGTTCCGGAGAAGGTATGGCCCGATTGCTGTGGTTCATCCTCATGCTCGCGCTCGCGGCGGCAGCCGTGACTGGCGCCTCCTGGGCGATTGCGTACAACCAGGTCGGCTCACTGCTGGGCGATCCGCCGCCCGAGATGGGGACCCAGACGACGACGTTCCTGTGGAACGGGTCGACGCCCGGGGGCAATGCGCATGTCTGGTCGTTCGCGTTCTATCCCACACGGATTCCCGACGCGCCGACCGTATACATCTACGTGAAGCCCTGGGGCAGTGTGGTCGAGACCTACCCCGCCGACTTGAGCGCGCGGGTCAAGCTGCTGCACAGCAAAGGCTATTGAGGCGGCGACGCTGCCCGGGCGAGTAGAGGTGAAGACGATTGTCCCGCATTTGAGGCATTGGCGCACACGTTGCTGACGGGGACAACACCCGTAGGTTTTCCCCACGGTCTATGGGTGGGGGTGGATACGACCGGGCGCGCTGGCCACTCCGCAGGGATTGGAAATCACAGGTCAGGGTTAATCCTCACGACCCTGGGCGGCGCCTCGCTCGCGGTCCAGGGACGGAGCGGCAACAAGTCGGCGAGACGGGGGAGCACCCTGTTCGGACCCGGCAAACCCGTCGCGCTGCTCGCCTATCTCGCCAGCGCTCCTGAGCGCCGGGCTCCGCGCGAACGGATCACGGATCTGCTCTGGTCCGACCGCCCGTCCGACATCGCTCAGCACGACCTGCGCCAGACGCTGTGGCACATCCGGCACCGGCTCGGCTCCGACATCATCGCCAGTCGGTCGGGAGACCTGGTGCTCAACCGCGTGGTGCGGTGCGATCGCGATGCCTTTCTTGCGGCGCTCGAGGGAGGGCACGTCGAGCGAGCGATCCGATTGTATCAGGGCAATTTTCTTTCAGGGTTGGGCAGCTCCGGTTCGACGGGGTTCGATGAGTGGGCGAATCTCGAGCGCTACCGGCTGTCGCGTACGTTCTGCAACTCGGCCCGGGAGATGGTTCGCCGCGCGGTGCGGGCGGGAGATTTCGCGCGAGCAATTGCGCTCGCGAAGCGCGTGCGCGACGCGCATCAGGCGGACGAATCGTGTTGGCGCCTCTATATCGAGACACTGCTCGCGGGCGGGGAGCGCATCCGCGCCGCGACGGAAGCCGACCTCCTCGAGTGGCAACTCGCGATGGCCGGACGCGAACCCGAGCCGCCCACGCGCGAGCTGCTGCGCCGGGCGCGTCGCCGCGCCACCCCACAGGAGGGGCCAGCGGTTGGCCCCGTGGCCTCCCGGTTTGTCGGACGTGAGCAGGAAATGGCCGTGCTGCTCCGCGCGTGGGAAGCCGCCAAGCGGCGGCATGGGTCCCAGCTCGCCATCGTCGCGCCGACCGGATTTGGGAAAACGTCGTTTCTCAAGGAAGCGAAACGGCGCTTGCAGGCGCTGGGCGCGCGTGTGGTCTATCTCGTCTCGAACTGGACGACGCGCGATGTGCCGTATGTGCTCGCCTCGGATGTGGCGACGGCACTCGCGGAGCAGCCCGGCGCCGCCGCCGTGTCCGCGGCGACCGCGGCCACGCTCGTCGCGCTCAATCCGACACTCTCGCGCCGCTTTCCCGTCGCGCCCGATCCCGCCATCGGGGAGGAAGCGGTCCGGAACCGCCTGTTCGCGTTGCTCGAGCTGTTGCAGAGCGTGGCCGAAGAGCATCCCCTGGTGCTGCTTCTCGATGACGTGCATTGGGCTGATAGCCGTTCCCGCCAGGTGCTCGAGGCCGTGTGGGGTCGGGTGGATCGGTTCCGCACCATCATTGTCACGGCCTCCCGGACGGCGTTCACGCATGAGGAGAGTGGGCAGGCGACGACACTCCGCCTCGGGGGATTGCGAGCGGACGACTTGAGGCTGTTGCTCCAGGGAATGGGTGCGCTGCCTGAGGCGCCGTGGGCGCGCGAGTTACCCGAGCGGTTACAGGCCGTAGCGGGGGGGTCGCCCCTCGCGACACTGGATCTCCTTGAGCGAGCCGCTGACACCGGCGTGCTTGCTGTCGAGAACGATACGTGGAGCTGTACGGAGCCGGCCGCGCTGTCGACACGCCTCGAGGGGTTGTCCGGAACGCGGATCCAACCGATCGAACCCCACCAACGTTCGATTCTCGTCATCCCGTTCGCGGCCGACGACGTGCTCGTGAACGCTTTCACGGAGGGATTGTCGGAAGAGGTCATCGCGGCACTCACCGGCATCGATTCGCTGCGAGTGATCTCTTGGGCCTCCGCGAAGAAGTTCAAAGGCAACGCTCGGGAAATTGCCGCACTGGCGAGTGAGATCAATGCTCGATATGTGCTGCAGGGAAGGCTGGGCGGGTCGCTGGAAACCGTGCGCGTTACCCTGGACCTGGTGCACATCGCGAGCAGCACGATTGTCTGGAGTGCGCAGCGGACGCTCAGCGTCGCCGCGCTATCGGAGCTGGCGCAACAGAGCGCCCGCGATATCGCCGCGGCCCTGGACGTCACCCTGACTCCGACCGAAGATCGGAGGCTCAGGCGCCGCGCGATTCCCGACGGGAGGGCCTACGAGTGCTACCTGCGCGCACGCGAGGCCGCCGGGCACGATACGATAGAGGGGTTTCGACGCGCGGTTTCGCTGCTGCGTGCGGGTTTGAAGTCGGGGGGCGATGACCCGCTGCTGTACGCACTGCTCGGGACCGTCTATGCCAAGCAGAGCATGCAGATGCTCGCTACCGACGGAACGATACGGCGGGTCGAAGCGTGTGCGCGCAAGGCCATGGAGCTCGACCCCGAATCCGCCGATGCCCATTTCCTGCAGGGCTTGGCGTCCTGTCACCGCGGACAGGTGAAGAGCGGCCTGCGGGCCTTGTTGCGGGCGCTGGCGATCAACCCCACGCACACCGAGGCGCTGTATTGGGCCACGGGATGGCTCGGGTCGGTGGGGAGAATCGAAACGGCTCGCCCCCTCGTCCAGCGGCTGCTCGAGACGGACCCACTCACGAGCACGCACGTCGCGATGCCCGGCTGGATCGAATACATGGGAGGGCGATTTGCCGCGGCGATTCCCTGGTACCACCGGTGGTCGGCAAGCGAGCCCAGAAACCCCGTCGCGCTTCACCTCACCGGGGCCGTCCTCATGTGGGCGGGACGCTTCGCTGAAGCGCGCTCGGTGCTCGAGAGTCTCGCGAGCGTTGAACCGCCGAGCCCGCTCGCGGCCTTCAACCCGTTCATCTTCGCGGTCATGGCGGGGGACAGACCGAAGGCGCTGGCCGCGGTTGGTCCCGAGCTCGCGGCCGCCGCCGCGTCGTTGGGGATCACGTGCTGGAACATGGCGGCATGGTATGCGATGGTGGACGCGCCGGACGAGGCCATGGAATGGCTCGAACGCGCCGTGAGCCGCGGCTTCCTCAACTACCCGATGCTCGCCGAGTACGACCCGTTCCTGAAGCGCTTGCGCGGGGACGCGCGGTACGAGACGCTGCTCGAACGGGTGAAGCGAGAGTGGGAGAGCGTGGAATTGTGAAGCGAGTATCGAGTCGCTTCATTGGACATTCGGTATTGGACATTCGACATTCAGCCTATGACTCGCTGCGGTACCGTCGTCCTCGCCGGCAAGCCGAACGTCGGCAAGTCCACACTCCTGAACGCGCTGCTCGGCGAGCACCTCGCGATCGTCTCGCCGAAGCCGCAATCGAC
>Ga0335082_10006677_pt1 | contig 12585 bp, 12 predicted proteins | sample Lox_Sample_41_FD_206718 | JGI IMG/M metagenome (GOLD analysis project Ga0335082, IMG submission 206718) | Soil microbial communities from Loxahatchee National Wildlife Refuge, Florida, United States - Lox_Sample_4.1 | ecosystem: Environmental > Terrestrial > Soil > Wetlands | place: USA... | reverse complement strand
ACCCCCGCAACCCGCGAGGGCGAGGACAGCCAGCGCCGCCGCGGCCGCGAGTCTCACCGCGAGACGAGCCGCTCGACGTACTTGGCGAGCACGTCCACCTCGAGGTTCACCTCGTCGCCGGTGCCCAGCCCGGAGAGCGTCGTCTCGGCGAGCGTGTGCGGGATCAGCGCGATCGAGAACGCGTCGTCGGCGAGCGACGCGACGGTGAGCGAGACCCCGTCGACGGTGATCGAGCCCTTCTCGACGCAGTAGCGGAGGAGCTCGGGCGGCGCCTCGATGGTGAGCTCGGCGCCGTCGCCGACCGCCTCGAGCGAGCGGACGCGCCCGACGCCGTCCACGTGGCCCTGGACGATGTGGCCGCCGAGCGGCTCGCCGGCGCGGAGCGCGGGCTCGAGGTTGACCTCGCTGCCGGGCTCGAGCCGTCCGAGCGAGGTGCGCCGCAGCGTCTCGGCGACCGCGTCGAAGGCGAGCTCGCCGTCCACGACCGAGGTCGCAGTGAGGCAGACGCCGTTGATCGCGACCGAGTCGCCGACCGCGGTCTGCGCCGCCGTCTGCGCCGCCTCGATCCGCAGCCGGACGCCGTCCGCGCCTCCCTCGATCGCAGTGACCCGGCCCCGCTCCCTGACGATCCCCGTGAACACGTGGCGAAGGGTACTCCCGGCGTGCGATCAGCGTTTCCCCGGATGCCGGCCGTCGGCCTGTCAGCGAGTGTCATTGAAGGAGGCGCCACATGCGTGGTCCACGTTCGGTCGCGATCGCACGGGTCTTGGCCGTGGTCGCCCTGGCTCTCTCGCTTGCCGCGGTCGGCGTGTCGAAGGCCGCGGTCGGGTCCTTCAGGGCCGGAGGGCCGGTGGCTGCGGCGCCGTCGGCGTCGTGGGTGACGGACGGAGGCGTCGAGGCGATGGCGGTGGCAGGCGATACCGTCTATGCGGGCGGAGGTTTAGGTTACGTCGGCGCCCGCACGGGGGCACTGACGATGTTCGGGGCCGCCGCTCAGCATCCGCAACGGGGGTGGCCCGTGATCCTCGGCGGAGATGCGAGTGCCGGGTTCGTTCAGGCCGTCGTCTCGGACGGACGCGGCGGGTGGATCGTCGGCGGCTCGTTCCGAACCGTCGGCGGCTACCCGTGTCCTCGCCTCGCTCGCATCGCGCGCGACCGTCGCCTCGACCGGCGGTTCTGCCTCGGGCCGAACGACGGCGTGCACGCTCTCGCCGTGCGCGGCAAGACTGTCTTCGTCGGCGGGGACTTCCTTCGCATCGGGGGTGTCGCGCGCGTTCGCCTCGCGGCCGTCGACCTCGCGAGCGGGAAGCTGCTCGCATGGAACGCGCCGGTGACGGGGAGACCGTCCTGGGACCACGATGACAAGATCCCTCCGACTGTCTGGGCGCTGGCAGTCGCCGGTGACACGCTCGTGATCGGCGGCTTCTTCGAGCGCGTCGGCGGCGCGGCCCGCGCAAATCTCGCCGCAGTCGACGCGGTGACCGCCCGGCCGCGTCCGTGGCGCCCGACAGGGAACGCCAGCTACCCGGACGGCACCGTGTTCTCGCTTGCCGTCTCCGGCGATACCGCCTACGCCGCCGGAGAGTTCGTCAAGCTCGCCGGCCAGAGCGCCCACAGCTTCGGCGCCGTGGACGTTCGAACGGGCAGTCGCGTGCGATGGCAGCCGCGCGTCCGCGGCACGGTCGACTATATGCCGCACTACGTCGCGGTTGCCGGTAATCGCGTCTATCTCACGGAGTACGACGAAATCGTCGGCGCAACGACGATCATCGCCGTAACCCGGGACACGGGCTCGGTCGTCAAGACGTTCAACGTGCCGAAGATCAGCGGGGTAAACACCTGGGTGAGCACGCTCGCAGTCGGGCCGCGAGCGCTCTATATCGGTGGCGAGTTCACTCGCTTCGGGGGCCGTGACGTCGGCAATCTCGCAGCGGTGGACCTCCGCAGCGGCCGAGTCCTGCCGTGGGCCCCGCTGGCGAATTCCGCCGTCGGCGCCCTCGCAGTCGCGAACGGGACGCTGGCCGTCGGCGGCACGCTCACGAGTGCCGGCGGCACGCGCCGCGACGGGCTCGTGGCGATCGACGGAGGCACCGGCAAGCTGCTTCCATGGGCTCCACGGCCAGACGGAGATGTGAGCGCGATGGCGATTGCCGGATCACGACTCTACGCCGGCGGCGCGTTCAGAAAGATCGACGGCTCGAGCCGCCCCGGCCTTGCGGCCTTCGACCTGAAGACGCGCACGCTGACGAGCTGGGCGCCGAGACTCGCGCCGAACGACTACGACCTCGTGCGCGCGATGGCCGCGGACGGGAACACGATCTACGTCGGCGGCTCCTTCACCAGCGCAAACGGCCAGAAGCGCCAGCATCTCGCCGCCTTCGACGCGACAACCGGCGCGCTCCTGCCGTGGAACCCCCAGCTCGTCGGCGGAGACGTCAAGAAACTGGGCGACATCGACGCGATCGACGCCGCCGATGGTCGCGTCTTCGTGGCCTACTCGTTCGACACGGCCAAGGGGAGCGTGTCGGGAATTGCCGAGATCGACGCCACCACCGGCGCCGTGTCCGACTGGGGGTGGTCGCCGCGCGTCGAGGATGGGCTCGCCGGGGTGACGGCCCTCGAGTGCGCCAACGGCGTGCTTTACGTGGGCGGTGACTTCAGCTCCTTCGCAGGGGAGCGGCGCCTCGGGCTCGCCGCGGTCGACACGACGACCCACGATCCGCTCCCGTGGAAGCCCTCGCTCGGCGGAGGCTCGGTGATCCCCACCATCGGTCCAGTCCCGCCCGGGGCAGAGTCGCTACTCGCCGTCGGCCGGCTGCTCGCGGTCGCGGGTGAATTTCGCACGGCCGGAGGCGCACCGCACTCCGGCATCGCGCTCATCGACGGCACCAGCGGCACGGTCCTCCCCTGGCGTCCGCCCGCCGAGGAAGCCCCGCAGGACGGGGCCACCGTGGTCGCGGCAAGCCAGACGATCATCGCTTTCGACGGCGACACGGGCGGCGGGGACGCGATCAGCGCCTACCGGTTGGCGCCCACTCAGCCGTAGATCCGCGGCTCAGCCCAGGGCGAGGGCTTCGAGCGTCTCGCGCGCGACCATCTCCAGGTCGCCTCGGCTTTGTCCGTCGGCGAGCTCCCGCGCCAGCTCCTCGACGAGCTCGGCCTGGTCCGCCGCGAGGCCTTCGGTGCCGATCGCTGCGATCCCCTCCTGCAGCTCGGCGTCCGTCCGGTGCCGCGCCAGCCAGTGCGAGAGGAGGTTGACGAGCTGGCCGTCAGGGCTCGTGGACATATGCCCTGAGTAAAGCGTCTTCCCCGACCTGCTGCACCGACAACCGCGTGAGCGTCGCCGGCTCGGGGAGCGCCGTAACCGGCCCGGTCCCGGCGCCGGCGAGCACGGGCGCGACGAAGAGCAGCAGCTTGTCGACGAGGCCGGCAGCGAGGAACGCCGAGGCGAGCGTCGGCCCTCCCTCGAGCAGGAGCGACTGGACGTTCTCGGCCCCGAGGACCGCGAGTTCTTCCTCGAGCGGTCCGCTCCGCAGCTCGAGCTCCGAGCCTGCCGGCAGCGGCCCTCGTCCGAAGGCGAGACGGCGCGGCTGCCGCACGACCGGCACGTCGCGCGCGTCCAGGCGGGGGTCGTCCTCCCGTACCGTGCCCATCCCGACGGCGACCGCATCGGACGCCGCCCGCAGCTCGTGCACGAGCCGTCGCGAGGCCTCTCCCGTGATCCACCGGGCCCCCGGCAGCGTCACCCGGCCGTCGAAGGTGACAGCCGCCTTGTAGGTCACGAAGGGGCGTCCCTGCGCGATCCACGTCCGCCACGCCTCGTTCTGGGCCCGCGCCTCGAAGGAGTCGGCGACCTCGACCTCGATCCCCGCCGCCCGCAACGCCCCGATCCCGTCCACCTCGGAGTTCGGATCCCTCGCGCCGATCACGACCCGTGCGACGCCGGCGGCGATCAGCGCGTCGCTGCACGGCGGCGTCGCACCGTGGTGCGAGCACGGCTCGAGCGTGACATAGACCGTCGCGCCTCGCGCCCGCGAGCCCGCCGCCTCGAGCGCGACCACCTCGGCGTGCGGCCCTCCCTTCCGCTCGTGCCAGCCTTCCCCGGCCACGTCGCCGCCCGAGACCACCACAGCCCCCACGACCGGGTTGGGATGGGTCGTGCCGCGCCCCCGCTCGGCGAGCTCGAGGGCCCGCTCGAGACTCACTCGTCAAGGCCCGCCAGGGCCTGGACGAGACGCCGGTAGGCCCGCGGCAGATCCTCGCGCGAGAAGATCGACGAGCCGGAGACGATCAGATCGGCCCCCGCGTCGTACACCGAGAGCACGTTCTCGGGATTGATCCCTCCGTCCACCTGCACGTGCGTCGCTGGGGGCAGCGCTGCGCGCAGCCGGGCGATCCGCTCGAGCGACTCGGGCATGAACTCCTGCCCCGAGTAGCCCGGATGGATGCTCATGCAGAGGACGAGATCGGCGCCGTCGGCGACCGCGGCGACCGTCTCGGGCTCGGTCTCCGGATTGAAAGCGATACCGACCTGGAGCTCGTGCTGCCGGGCCGCGCGGATCGTGCCGGCGACGTCGAAGACGGCCTCGTAGTGGAAGGTGACGCTGTCGCCGCCCGCCGCCGCGATCGCTGCAAAGTGCCTGTCCGGCTGCTCGACCATCAGGTGGCAGTCGAGCACGCCGCCGAGCTGGTGCACGAGCGGCGAGATCGACTCGAGCACGATCGGGCCGATCGTGACCGGCGGGACGAAGTGACCGTCGCCGACATCGAAGTGGAAGACGCGCGCTCCGGTGCGGAGGAGCACCTCGAGCTGCTCGCCCAGGTTCGCGAAGTCGGCCGCATAGATCGAGGGCTCGATCTCTACCGTGCGAATCCAGTCGTCCCAGGGCATGAGTGCGATCCTAGACCTTGAGTCGGGCGACAAAGAACCCCGAGGTTCCGTCGCGGTGCGGCAGCGTGAGGAGGAACTCGGGCCGGCGCGGGTGCCGAAACGCGGGCCACTCCTCGCCGAGCGGCTCGACGGCGAGCCCGGACGCGTCGACGACGGCCTCGTTCTCGGCGGCGTCGATCGTGCAGACCGAGTACAGGACGGTGCCGCCGGGCTTGACCCGCTCGGCCGCGGCTTGCACGAGGGCGAGCTGGAGCTCCGGCAGCGGCTCGGCGCGCCAGCGCAGGTCGGGGCGGGACGCGAGCGTGCCGAGCCCCGAGCAGGGGGCGTCGACGAGCGCCCGGTCGAAGCCCTCGAGCTCGGCGGGCAGCGCGAGCCCATCGGCGCACACGACTGTGACGTCGGCCGCCCCGAGCCGGCGCGCGTTCTCCTCCAGCTCGCGCGCGCGGCCCGGGTGAAGCTCGACCGCGGTGACGTCGCCGGCGAGCATCGTCGCCTTGCCGCCCGGTGCCGCGCACAGGTCGAGCGTCCGCTCACCGTCACGCGCGCCGACGCAGAGCCCGGCGAGCTGCGAGCCCCGGCTCTGCGGCCAGATCCGCCCCTCGGCGAGCGCCTGCTCGTCGACCTTCGCGACCCTGAACGCGCCGGGGATGTCGGTCGCCTCACCCTCGATCGTGCCGCGGACGAGGCGAACCACGGTCTCCGGCGACTCGTTCTGCGCGACCATCAGCGCAACGGCCGCCTCCGCGCCGAGCTCGCGCCACCACGTCTTCGCGACCCAGTCGGGATACGAGTGCTTGAGCGCCGCCTCCTCCGGGGTGCCCTCCGGGAGCGCGGCGAGCACGTCGCCGAGCTCGAGCGCGAGCCGGCGCATGACGGCGTTCGCGAACGGCACGGCGCGCTCGAGCCCGGCGCGCCTGACGAGCTCGACCGACTCGTTGACCGCTGCGTGCCGCGGCACGGTGTCGAGATAGCCGAGCTGGTAGGCGCCGAGCCGCAAGGCCGTGCGAACGGGCGCGTCGAGCTTCGCCACGGGGCGGCGGCCGACCGCCTCGAGCGCGTGGTCGAGTGTGCGCACGCGCTGGACGGTGCCGTAGGCGAGCCGCTGTGCGAGCGCGCGGTCGCGCGCGTCGAGCTTCTCGGCCGCGCCGCGGAGCACGCGGTCGGCGTAGGCCTCCTCCTCGAACACGCGTCGGACGACCTCGTAGGCGGCGACCCGGGCCGGCGCGACGCTCATCGAAGCCCGCGGAGAAACTCGTCGTAGCCCATCCGGCGGCGCCCCTCGGGCTGCACCTCGACCGGGACGAGCGTCCCGTCCTCGAGCCGCGCCCGCCAGATCGTGAGGCGGCGCCCGTCCAGCTCGCCGCGGGCGCCGATGTGCGGCGACAGCGCACGGATCCTGTCGAGCAGCTCCTGCGGCGGCCTGCTCCAGTCGAGCTCCCGGTCGGCAGCGGTGATCTTCTCGGCGTAGGTCACGCCTTCCGCGGGTTGCGGCGTGAAGCGCGGCTCGCCGTCGAGCACGCCGTCCAGCAGCTCGGCGGCAATCGCGGCGGCATGGGCGAAGACCGCCCCCGCGTCGTCGTCGGGGCCGATCGGGAACGCCTGCTGCGCGGCGATCGGGCCTGCGTCGAGTGCCTCGACCGTCTCGTGAATCGTGACGCCGGTCTCGCGGTCGCCCGCCATGATCGCGCGCTCGACCGGGGCCGCACCCCGCCAGCGCGGCAGGAGCGAGGGATGCACGTTCAGCCAGAGGCGCCCGTCGAGCACCGCGGGCGGGATCAGCACGCCGTACGCCGCCACGACGACAGCCGGCGCGTCGAGGTCGAGCGCCGGCTCGAGGCGCTCCGGCTGGAGCACCGGGATCCCGAGCCGCTCGGCGGTGACCTTCGCGGGCGGCGGCGTTTCGTGCCGGCCGCGGCCGGCGGGCTTGTCCGGCCGGGTGAGGACGGAGGCGATCTCGTGGCGCGCCGCGAGCCGCTCGAGCACGTCCGCGCCGAACGGGGCCGTCGCCGCGACGGCGATCCGCGCCACTATGAGTACAGGGCTGGCTTCGGCCGCAGCGTCGCGAGGGCGCCGCGGCGGCTCTCCGGATCGGTCCGGTCGATGATCAGCGTGCCTTCGAGGTGGTCGAGCTCGTGCTGGACGACGCGGGCGCCGAGGTCCTCGAACTCGAGCCGGAGCGGCGCGCCGTGGACGTCGAGCGCCTCGACCGTGACCTTCACGTGCCGCTCGACCGGGACGAGCACGCCCTGCAGCGAGAGGCAGCCCTCGTCCTCGACCGCCGTCTCGGCGCTGCGCTCGACGATGTGCGGGTTGACGAGCGCCTGCGGCTCCTCGTCGGCCGGCTCGACGACGAACACCCGCTGGAGCACGCCGACCTGGGTCGCCGCGAGGCCGACCCCGCTCGCATCGTGCATGAGCGCGAACATCCGCTCGACCAGCCGCTCGAGGTCCTCGTCGAAGGTCTCCACCTCCCGCGCGGTCAGCCGCAGAGCGGGGTCGCCGTACTGGCGGATCTGGGCGAGCGCGAGCCGGCGCCGCGCTCGCGCCGGCTGATCGAGCTCTTCCTTGCGGACCTGGCCTTGTTCCTCGGACATCGAGCTAAGTCTACGGACGGTCAGAGGCTCTGCGGATCGACATCGACGACCGCCGTGAGACCGGCCCGGCGCATCGCCGGCGCCGCCGCGGCGAGGAGCCGCCCGGCGCGTGCGGCGAGCGCGCGCGGGCTCTCCGTCTTGGCGACGAGCTGCGCACGGTGGCGGCCGCGCAGGCGCAACAGCGGCGCCGGCCCGAGCAGCTCGGCGCTGTCGAGGCCGCCACGCAGCTCGCGGAGCGCGCGGTCGGCCGTGGTCGCGTCGGGCCCCGAGACGACGATCCGCACGAGGTGCCGGAACGGCGGGTAGCCGAGCTCGCGCCGCCGGTCGAGCTCGCCGGCGAGGAAGCCCGGCACGTCGTGACGCGCGGCGAGCTCGATCGCGCGGGCGTCCGGCTGGAAGGTCTGGATCAGCACCCGGCCCGGTGCGTCACGGCCGCTGCGGCCCGCGAGCTGGGTCAGCAGCTGGAAGGTGCGCTCCTCGGCGCGGAAGTCCGGGAGGCCGAGGCCGGTGTCGGCGTCGACGACGGCCGCCAGCGCGACGCCGCTGAAGTGATGGCCCTTCGCCACCATCTGCGTGCCCACGAGCACCGCCCGGTCGGTCGCGTCGAACCGCGCGAGGGCCTCGGCGAGCGCTCCGGGGACCGCAGCGGTGTCCGCGTCGAGCCGGATCGGCACGAGACCGGGCAGCGCCGCGGCGAGCTCGCGCTCGAGTCGCTGCGTGCCGGCGCCGAGGCGCGCGAGCTCGGACGAGCCGCAGGCGGGGCACACCTGCGGCGCGGGCTCGGCGAAGCCGCAGTGGTGGCAGTGGAGGCGCCCGTCGGCGTGGAGGACGAGCGAGACGTCGCAGAGCCGACAGCGCGGCGTCGTCCCGCAGGCGCGGCAGTGGAGCGCGGGCGCGATCCCGCGCCGGTTGAGGAGGAGGATCGCCTTGCCACCGTTCTCGGCGACGCGGCCGAGCTCGCGCAGGAGCGGCGCCGAGAGCGGGTAGCCGGCCTCGTGGCGCAGGTCGATCACGCGCACCGGCGGCAGCGAGGCCCCGAGCCGGCCGCCGAGCGCGAGTCGCTCGAGCCCGGCCCAGCTCTCGGGGCGCGGCGTCGCGCTGCCGTAGACGGCGACTGCTCCTTCGAGCGAAGCCCGCTTCGCGGCGACGGTGCGGGCGTCGTAGCGCGGATCGGAGTCCTGCTTGTAGGACGCGTCGTGCTCCTCGTCGACGACGATCAGCCCGAGCCCGCGCAGCGGCGCGAACACCGCCGAGCGCGCGCCGACGACGACCCGTGCCTCGCCGCTCGCAATCCGCTCCCGCTCGTCCCGGCGCTCGGCGTCCGAGAGCCCCGAGTGGAGGAGCGCAACGTTCCCGCCGAAGCGGGCGCGGAAGCGGCCGAGCGCCTGCGGGGTGAGGGCGATCTCCGGCACGAGCACGATCGAGCCGAGACCTCGCTCGAGCGCCGCGGCGCAGGCCTGGAGGTACACCTCGGTCTTGCCGCTGCCCGTCGCGCCGTAGAGCAGGAGATTGGCGCCGTCGCCGCCGTCCAGCGCGCCGACGATGCGCGCGAGCGCCGCCTCCTGCTCGGAGGTGAGCTCGGCCGGGGCGGGCTCGCCGTCGAGCGCCTCCCGCTCGGCCGGCTGCGGGCGCTCGACCCGCCGCGTGGCCGACTCGGGCGCGACGAGCGCGAGCGCGCGGCCGTGCGTCGAGCCGTAGTAGTCGGCGAGCCAGAGCGCAAGGTCGACGAGTGCCGGCGGCAGCCGGGTGAGGACCGCCTCGACAGGCTTCGCGTCGATCCCCTCCGGAGCCTCGTCGGAGACCTCGACCACGACACCGCGCACGCGCCGGCCGCCGAAGCGGACGCGCACCACGGCGCCCTTCTCCACGTCGTGCTCGACCGTGTAGGTGAACGGCCGGTCGAGCGCACGGGCGGTGACGAGCGGGAAGACGGAGGCGAAGCGGGCCACGGCGGCCCAGCCTAGCCTCGCGACTAGACGCCGAGGCCGACGAGGATGAAGTCGGTCGCGAAGCCGAGCACGAGCCCGGCGGTGATGCCCCAGGCGGCGAGGGAGGCGTGCCCGAACGTCCGGCAGATCGTGAGGAGCTGCATCACGACGTAGAGGATCGAGCCGGCCGCGAGCCCGAGGAAGAAGATCGACAGGGACGTGCTCACCCAGGCCTGCCCGACGACCGTGCCGACGAACGTCGGGCCGCCGCCGATCAGGCCGAGCAGGAGCAGGAAGCGCCAGCTCGGGATCTTGCGCTCGCCGGTGAGCGGCGCGACGATGCCGAAGCCCTCGGTCGCGTTGTGGAGGCCGAACCCGACGATCAGCGCGATGGCCAGGTCGAGCTTCCCGCTCGCAGCCGACTGCCCGATCGCGAGGCCCTCGGCGAAGTTGTGGAGGCCGATCCCGGTTGCGATCAGCACCGCGAGGAAGCGAGCGGGAGTGAGCCCCATCGGGTACGGCGTCTCGAACTCGGCCGCGGAGGCCGCGCCCGGGCCGAGCAGCGACCGGCGCCGGTAGCTGTGCATCCAGCGCTCGTAGCCGATCAGCCCCATGAACCCGATCCCGAAGCCGCCGAGGAGCAGCGCGCTGTAGCTCGAGACGTCGCCGTACGAGCTCGCGCGGATCGCATCCTCGACCGGCGCGACACCGTTCGACATCACGTCCCAGAACAGGAACACCAGGATGCCCGTCGCCATCGACGTCAGGAACGCCTTCAGCCCCGTGCTCGGGTTCTTGATGCGGGCGATCGGCAGCCCGAGCAGGATCGTCGCACCGGCGAACGCTCCGAGGATGAGGATGTTCCCGGTCGACATGTAAGGGTCACCTTACCGAAATACCGCGGTAGGGTAAAAGGCGAATGGCGCACGGTCACTCCACCGACGAGTACCTCGAGACGATCTACTTCCTCGCGTTTCCGATCGGCGAGTACCGGCCGGCCGTGACCGGCTCGCCGACATTGTCGGCGCGCGTGGCGGAGATGCTCGGCGTCTCGCGGGCCTCCGCCGGTGAGATGCTGAAGCGGCTCGAGGCGGAGGGCCTCGTCGAGCGAGGCGAGCACCGGGAGGCGATCCTCACCGCTGCGGGGCGCGAACGGGCCGAGAAGGTCGTCCGGCGCCACCGCCTGATCGAGCGTTGGCTCACCGACTTCCTCGGGTACACGGCGTCCGAGTCGCACGTGCAGGCCGACCTGCTCGGCGACACGTTCACCGACGAGATGATCGACCGGATGGACGAGCGGCTCGGCCACCCGGACCGCTGCCCGCACGGCTGGCCGGTCGACACGGAGGCCGAGCAAGCCGAGAACCGTGAGCTGCAGCCCCTCGCCGAGCTCGAGCCCGGCGGGCGCGCGACGATCGTCCGCCTCGCCGAGCACGACGGCGAGCTGCTCCACTGGTTCTACGACGAGGGCCTCGTCCCGGGCGCCGTGGTCGAGGTCGAGCAGGTCGGCCCGGACTTCAGCGTGCGCCTGAGCGGCAAGAAGCGCGAGATCGGCGAGAGGGCCGCGGCCGGCCTCTACGTCCGGCCGGCCGCGTAGCCCTCGCGTCCGCGACTAGGCGGCCTCGCGCGCGTCGAGCACCATGTACGAGAACGGCACCGCCCGGTTCGTGGGCTCGGTCATGTGCACCATGAAGCCCTTGCCGGGCTGGATGTCGACCCACGGCGCGCCCTTGCCCGGATCGCCGTTGAGCGTGACGATCACGAGCGAGTCGGAGCGGATGTGAGGGTCGCCGATGAACGCGTCGCCGCGGCGGTTGAGCGTCCCTCCGCCGACACCGCTGAACTCGGCGCGACCCTGGACGGCCAGCGCGGTGCCTCCGCCATCGTGCAGCGCGAGCACGCCGACCCCGTCCTCGACGTCGCACTGGGCCCAGAGCCCGGTCGGCTTCTGGACGGCCGGGAGCTGCGGCGGCCCCGGAGCCTTCGCAGCGAGGGCCCACACGCCGATGAACGGGGCGTTTCCCAGCACTCCGATGCTCCGCCCGCTGGCCTGGCCCCAGACGCCTGTCGGGAAGCTCGGCACCTGCGTGACGTCGAGCTCGTCCGGGCCCGCCGCGCCCCACGCGCCGATCGACTTCGACTCGCCGAGCACGCCGACCGTCTCGGAGCGCCCGCAGACACCCGGCTCCTTCGCGCCGATGCCGTGGACGCCCGAGGCCATCAGGCTGTAGAGCGCGTCGTCGTCCTCGGTCGCCCCGCCGGTCGCGCCGACGAGACCGACGTTCGTGCTCGACATGCCGATCGCCCCCGGCATCGAGTCGCTGCGCGAGCAGAGGCCCGCGGCCTCGCCCGCACCGACGAAGTGGCCGCCCGCCGGGTCGAGCTCGCTCGGGCTGATCGCGGGAACCGGCCCGGAGAGGCCGATCACGCCGATGTGCGAGTCGGAGATCCCGATCGCTCCCGGATTCTCACCACCGGTGAACCATCCCGCCGCCGCGGTGTCCCACGGCTGGCTCTGCCGCGGTTTTCCGACCTGTCCGAAGACAGCCGTGCCGCCGAGCGTTCCGGCGCCGATCCGAACCGAGCCGTCTCCGAAGGCGACCGCCAGCGCGTCGCCGTCCGGGGCTCCGGCGGCGGTCGGCTGCTTCGTGAAGTTCAGCGACGTCGTCTCGTCTGCGGTGTTCTCCTTCCCGAGCAGCAACGGCTCGCCGTTGGCCGCCTGCGCCGTCGAGACGCGGCCGAGCGCCGCCGCGACGAGCGCGCCGACACCTCCCGCGAGCATCCCCTTGCGCCCGAAGGTCTTCGCCTGCGCTTCCATGGTCTTCCCTCCCCTTGACCCCTGGTGCGCGCGACGCTAGCGCGCCGCGGCACCGGGTTCAAGAGCGGCACTAGGCCGGAACGCTGGAGCCGAGGCCCGCTGCGGCGCGCAGCGCGTCGGCCTTGTCCGTCCGCTCCCACGTGAAGTCGTGGTCGTCGCGGCCGAAGTGGCCGTAAGCCGCAGTCTTCGCGTAGATCGGGCGGCGCAGGTCGAGGTCGCGGAGAATCGCGGCGGGGCGCAGGTCGAAGTGCTCGCGGACGAGCTCCTCGATCCGGCTCACGGCGATCTCCTCGGTGCCGAAGCACTCGACCTCGATCGAGATCGGATGCGCGACGCCGATTGCGTAGGCGACCT
>Ga0335082_10006676_pt1 | contig 12585 bp, 9 predicted proteins | sample Lox_Sample_41_FD_206718 | JGI IMG/M metagenome (GOLD analysis project Ga0335082, IMG submission 206718) | Soil microbial communities from Loxahatchee National Wildlife Refuge, Florida, United States - Lox_Sample_4.1 | ecosystem: Environmental > Terrestrial > Soil > Wetlands | place: USA: Florida... | reverse complement strand
ACCTGGGGCGCCAGCAGGATCTTGTAGTTCACCTCGTGGTCCGAGAGATCGACGCCCGCCGAGTTGTCGACCGAGTCGGTGTCGAGGCGCACGCCGGCGAGCGCCGCCTCGATGCGCGCCGCCTGCGTGAGGCCGAGATTGCCGCCCTCCACCACCACGCGGGCCCGGAGGCGGCTCGCGTCGATCCGCACCGGGTCGTTGGCGCGGTCACCCGCGTCCAGGTGCGACTCGTGCGACGCCTTCACGTAGGTGCCGATGCCGCCGTTCCAGAGCAGGTCGACGTCGAGCGCGAGGAGCGCGCGCACCAGGTCGTAGCCGCTGATCCGCCCGGGCCCGAGGCCCAGCCGCTCGCGAGCGCGCGGCGCCAGGCCGACCTGCTTGGCCGCGCGCGGGAAGACGCCGCCGCCGGCGGAGAGGCGGGCCGGGTCGTAGTCGGCCCAGCTCGACGACGGGAGCTCGAACAGCCGCTTGCGCTCCGCCCACGCGACCTCGGGGTCGGGATCCGGGTCGACGAAGATGTGGCGGTGGTCGAAGCCGCCGAGGAGCTTCACCTTGCGCATCAGCAGGAGGCCGTTCCCGAACACGTCGCCCGACATGTCGCCGATGCCGACCGCGCTGAAGCTCTCGCGGTCCGGGTCGATGCCGAGCTCGGCGAAGTGGTGCCGCGCGCACTCCCACGCGCCGCGCGCGGTGATGGCGAGCTTCTTGTGGTCGTAGCCCTCCGAGCCACCCGACGCGAACGCGTCGCCGAGCCAGAAGTCGCGCGCGAGCGCGACCTCGTTGGCGGCGTCCGAGAGGTGCGCGGTGCCCTTGTCGGCGGCGACCACGAGGTACGGGTCGTCGCCGTCGCGCCGCAGCACGCCGGCGGGCGGCGCGACCCGGCCGCCCGCGTCGAGGTTGTCGGTCAGATCGAGCAGGCTCGCGACGAAGACGCGGTACTGCCGGTCGGCGAGCGCCCGCGCCTCGCCGGGCGAGAGCCCGCTTCGTTTCAAGGCGAAGCCGCCCTTGGCTCCCACCGGCACGATCAGGCCGTTCTTGAGCTGCTGCGTTCGCATCAGGCCCAGGATCTCGACCCGCAGGTCGTCGAGGCGGTCGCTCCAGCGCAGCCCGCCGCGGGCCACCGGGCCGCCGCGCAGGTGGATCCCCATCAGCTCCGCGGAGTGAACGAAGATCTCGCGGTAGGGCCGCGGCGGCGTGATCTCGGGCACCAGCGCCGGGTCGACCTTGAAGGCGATCCGATGCGGCCCCTGCTGCGGCGCGAAGAAGCTGGTGCGCAGCGTCGCCTCCACCAGCGAGTAGAGGCCGGAGAGAGCGCGGTCCTCGTTCAGCGCCGCGATGCGATCCCGATAGCCCTCGAAGGAGCGGCGCAGCCACTGCTCGCGCGCGCCGCGCTCGGACTTCGAGAGCGCCGGGTCGAAGTGGGCCTGGTGCAAGCGGACCAGGAGCCGCACCGCCAGCGGATTCTCGAGCAGCACGCTGCGCAGGAAGGGGCGGCCGAGCGCGCTCTGGATCTGCACGAAGTACTCGACATAGGCCCGAATGCAATCGACCTCGCGCCAGTCGAGCCCGGCGCCGAGCACGAGGCCGTTCAGCTCGTCGCTCTCGGTGGCGCCGGACAACACCGCGCCGATCGCTGCCGAGAGGCGGCCCGCGATCTCGTCGAGATCGCTCGGGTCGGCGCCGAGCGGCAGCACGCGGAGCGTCTCCACCGACACCGGGGGGCGACCGACCGGCTGCACGGTCGCCTGCTGGGCGTCGACGGTGCGGATGCCGAAGGCGTCGACCACCGGCAGCAGGTCCGAGAGCAGCCGCGGCTCCGGAAGGTAGATGCGCAGCGTGGTCACCTCGCGCCGCGCGCCGCCGTGGTCGAAGTACAGCGAGAACTGCGGCTCGCCGGTGGCGGACAGCGCCTCGAGGGCGACCACGTCGCGCACCGCGTCGGCAGGATGCGTCGTCACGCGCAGCGCCTCGGGGAAGACCTCCTCGTAGCGGTCCGCGAGCGCCGCGCTCTCGCCCTCGCCGAAGCGCGCGGCGAGCGCCTCGGCGAAGCGATCGCTCCAGCTCGCGCAGAGCTGCTGGACCTCGGCCTCGAGCGCGGCGGCGGCGGGAAGCGCGAGCGCGCCGGTCGCCGAGGTGCAGAAGTAGTGGAGCACCGCCGTGCCCTCTTCGATGAAGGAGGCGCGGTCGTCGATGTAGGTGGCGCCGGTGCGCTCCTCGAGCAGGTGGCGCACGCGCGCGCGCAGATCCTCGCCGTAACGCTCGCGCGGCAGCAGCACGGCGGCGTACAGCGAGCGGTGATGGCGGTCGGCGCGGCACACCAGCCGCGCGGTCTTCGAGCCTTCGGAGCCGACGATCTCTCGGATCAGCGCCGCCACGCCCTCGACGTCCATCCCGAGCAGCACCTCGATCGGCGCCGAGTCGAAGGCGTCGAACATCGCGCGCTGCCGGTGCGATCGGCGATCGACGCCCTCGGCCTCGAGGATCTGCTGGAGGCGGGCCGACAGCAGCGGCACCTGCGAGCCCGGCGTGCGCAGCGCCTGCGAGGTGAACAGGCCGAAGACGATCGCGAGGCTGCGCGGCTCGCCGCGCTCGTCGTACTCGGTGACGGCGATCCGGTCGAGTCGGCCGGCGCGATGGATCGGCGACTCGACGCGCGACTTGCCGATCACCAGGATGCGCGGGTCCTCCAGGATGTCGCGGAGCTCGTCGGGCACCTCGGCGCCGCGCCGCGCCGTCGCGAGCCGGCTGGTCGCGTCGTCGCGGAAGAGTCCGAGCCCGGAGCCCGCCTCGAGCTGCACCTCGAAGCCGGCGCCCTCGCCGTCGAGGCGGCGCAGGCGGTAGCGGCGGAAGCCCATGAACACGAAGTGGCCAGCGACCAGCCAGTCGAGCAGGGCGCGCACGCGCGCCGCGCGCTCGGCGGCGTCCGGAAGCACACGGCCCGCGGCCTCGACCGCGAGCGAGAGCTGGCGCATCACGGCGAGGAGCCGCGGGAAGTCGTCGGTGACGTCGCGCACCTGGCCCATCGCGTCGAGCAGCGCCGCCTCGACCGCGTTGCGCCGCTCCGTCTCCTCGATGCGCGGCGAGACCTCGACGTAGAGCTGCGACTCGCGCAGCGGGGCGCCATCGCCGCCGACCGCGACGAGGCGGCCCGAGGCATCGCGCTCGACGGCGAGGATCGGGTGCAGCAGGACGCGCTCGGAGAGCTCGAGCCGGCGCAGCACGAGGCGCACCGTGTCGACGATGAAGAGCCGGTCGTCCTGCAGGATCTGGATTCGCGAGCGACCCAGGCCGTCGGCCGGATTCGCGACGCGCACGCGGATCTCCCCGGGCGCGCGGCGCTGCGCGAACGCGAACGCCTCCGCGATGCGCGCGGCCAGCGCGCGCTCGCCGCCCGCCTGCGTCCCGTCGAGGCCGCGCACGAAGGCGCGCGCGAAGGCACCGAACCGCGCCGGATCGGGAGGTGCGGCGAGCTCCGCGGCGGCGGCGATCAAGCGCTCGAGGTCGAGGTCGCTCTCACCCATCGAGCCGGGATTGTAGTCGGCCCGCCCTCAAAGCTCCCGCCGCCGGTGTGCCATCGCGCACCAGGTCTCGAGGATCACCCCGATCGAGTCGAGGAAGGTGCCGAAGCGCTTCTCGTCCTCGGCGTCGAAGACGCTCCCGTCGCGCGAGTTCAGGAGCTGCGCCACGGCGAACACCTTGCCCGTCGCGCTGCTCCGCAGCGGCAGGCACAGGATGCTGCGGGTGCGGAAGCCGGTCTCCTGGTCGAGCTCCCGATTGAAGCGCGGGTCGGCGTAGGCGTCGTCGATGCGGCAGCCCTGGCCGCTGGCCGCTACGTGCCCGGCCACGCCGGCGCCGAGCGGCATGCGGTACTCGAGCGGCTTGCCGCCCTCCTCCTGCGCCACGCGCAGCCACATCTCGTTGCGCTCGTGGTCGACGAGGAACAGCGAGGCGCGCTCGGCGTCCAGCAGGTCGCCCATCTTGAACGTGAAGGCGAAGAGCGCCTGCTCGAGCATGCTCTGGAAGGCCTCGTCGTTGGCCAGCGACGTCGCCTCCATGAAGCGGCGCGACTCGGAGGTGAGCTGCTCGAGACCGCGCTGGAACTGCTCCTCGTTCATCCCCGAAACCAGGGTGCGAAGCTCCCCCTTCCGGTTGCTGTCGGCGAGCGTCCGCATCAGATGCTGCGTGTTGGCCAGCACGGCGTCGCTGAACGAGCACAGCCTGCCGTCCTCCAGGTGGATGATGCGGTCGGCGATGTCGAGGATCCGGTTGTCGTGCGTCACCAGCACCACGGTGACGCCCTGCTCGCGTGCCAGCGCCTGCATGAGGTCGACGACCTCGCGGCCGGACTTCTTGTCGAGCGATGCGGTCGGCTCGTCGGCGAGGATGATGCGCGGCTGCGAGACGAGCGCGCGCGCGATCGCGACGCGCTGGCGCTGTCCGCCCGAGAGCTGCGCCGGATGGTGGTCGACGCGGTCGCCCAGCCCCACCGCCTCGAGCATCGCGCACGCCCTCTCGCGCAGCTCGCGCGGCCCGCGGTTCGGATGGAGCTGGAGCGCCATCTCGACGTTCTGGCGCGCCGTCAGCGCCTCGATCAGGTTGTGGTGCTGGAAGATGTACCCGATGCGCTGGCGGACGGACTGCAGCGAGCGCGCGTCCGCGCCGCGCAGCTCCTGGCCGAGCACCTGCAGGCTCCCCTCCTGCGCGGAGCGCAGCGCGCCGATCAGCGTGAGCAGCGTGGTCTTGCCCGATCCCGAGGGCCCCGTGACGATCACGATCTCTCCGGTGCGCACCTCGACGTCGACGTCGTAGAGGATCTGCTTGCGCAGGTCGCCCGAGCCGTAGAAGTGGCAGAGCGTCCGGGAGGCGATCGGCGCGGCGTCCATCAGAAGACGTCGGCCGGGTCGAGCGCGCGGACCCTGCGCAGGGCCAGGAAGCCCGAGACCGCGCACATCGTCGCGGTCAGCACCAGCACGCCGACCGCCCGCGCCGGCGTGAGCTCGAGGGGAAGGTGCGTGGCGGCGCCGGCCATGCGGTAGAGCCAGAGCGTGACGAGCAGCCCGGGCAGGTACCCGAGTACGGCCAGGATCAGCGCCTGCTGCAGCACCACGCCGGAGAGCCAGCGGTTCGAGTAGCCCATCGCCTTCAGCGTGGCGTACTCGGCCAGGTGGTCGGAGACGTCGGCGAACAGGATCTGGTAGACGATGATGCAGCCGACCACGAAGCCGATCACGCAGCCGAACGCGAAGACGTAGCCGATCGGCGTGGTCGCCGACCAGTAGTTGATCTCCTTGTCGATGTACTCGGGCTTGGTCAGGACGTGCACGTCCGGCGGCAGGAGCGTGCGCAGGCGGTCTCGCACCAGCGAGGGATCCACGCCGGGCTTCACCCGCACCAGGCCGATGTCGATCTGCGTGCGCGCGCGGCCCGGAAAGAGCCGCAGGAAGTTGGTGTCGCTCATCAGCAGGCTCGCGTCGATGCCGAACGAGGTGCCGACCTCGAAGAGCCCGCCGATCTCGATCTGGCGGCCGTTCACCTCGACCGCGAGGTGCTCGCCGCGCCGCACGTGCTCGGCGACCGGGCCGAACTCGGGACGCGACGCCGCGTCGAAGAGCACGGCGTCGCGGCGTCGCAGCACCTCGACGTTCTCGCGCACGCCCGGGGCCTCCAGCGCGTCGTCGGCGGGATCCACCCCGATCGTGAAGATCTGGCGCGACTCGTGGGTCCAGGGGTTCTTCCACACCGCGGGCCCCACGTACACCGGCGCCACCGACGCGACGCCGTCCACGCCGAGCGCCTGGTAGAGCCGGCGGCTCGAGAAGGGGGTGGGCTGCACCAGGAACGACGTGTCCTTGCCGACCAGCGCGATGTCGTAGCGGAGCTGCCGGTGGTAGCGGACGGAGCTGCCGAACAGCGAGGCCTGGAAGCCGAGCTGCATCAGGATCAGCACGACCGCGAATGCGATCCCGGCCAGCGCCACGACGAGTCGGAGCTTGCGGTGCTTGAGCTGCAGCCAGCCGAGCGGCATCGACATCGCGGGCGCGCCCTCCCGTCAGGGCCCGATGGCCACCTCGACCTGGAGGTTGGTGAGCCCGGCGGCGGGGGCGCTGTCCGCGAGGCGGATCTTGACCTCCACCACGCGGGCGTCCTTGCGCGCGGCCGGATCGTTGCCGATGGCGTCCTGCTTGGCGACCCGCAGGTTGACCCAGTCCACCTTCCCTTCGAGCGGCGCCTCGAGCGCCGGGCTCGTCACCACAGCGTGTTGACCGACGCGAACGCGGCGCACGTCTTCCTCGTACACCTCCGCGACGGCGAACATGTGGTCGGTCCTGCCGAGCTCGACGATGCCCTCCGACCCGACCCGCTCGCCCTCGCGCGCGTGGACCTTCAGCACCTGGCCGTCGAGCGGGGAGCGCACGTGCGCGAGCTCCAGCTCGGCGCGCGCCCGCGCGAGCTCCGCCTCCGCCACGCGCACCTTGAGCTCCCAGGACTCGCGCTGCGAATCCGAGAGCACCTGGCTGCGATTGAGCGTGGCCTGTCGGGTCAGCTCACGCCGCGCGTTGGCGAGCTCGGCCTCGAGGCGGTGGACCGAGGCCTCGAGCATGGCGGCGGTGTCGAGCGTCGCGAGGAGCTGCCCCGTCTTCACGCGATCGCCGTCGTCCACGTAGAGCTTGGCGATGACCACGGAGGGCTGCGAGGGGCCGGCGACGCGGATGACGCCGTCCTCGGGCTCGAGCCGCCCGAGCGCCGAGACGCGGTCCGGCGCGGCGCCGACCGGGGGCGGCAGGCCCGCCGGCCGCGTGTCGGCCCGCACGGCGCCGTCGCCGAGCCCCAGCGCCGACAGCGCGGCGCTCGGGCTTCCGCCCGACAGGTAGAGCCCGATCCCGGCCGCACCCAACGCCGCGCCCGCGATCCAGGCGCCGACTCCGACCCGCATCCTCGACCTCCGATGCCGGCCATCTTATACCACGCGCCGGTGCCGCTCTGACCTGGACCGCCGGGCGTGAAGCCGATATAACGCCACCTGGAGCGGAAGCCGGTGCAGCAGAGCCGGTGTCGGCGCGGGCCGGTGTCGCGGCGTTTCGGGTCCTGCCGCGCGGCCCTCCGCGCCGATCTGCGCGCAACATGCTGAACGCCGTCGTCGAGACCGGCCTCTGGCTGGTGTTCCTGGTGTCGGTGCTCTTCGGCACCGCCGGCCGCCTCGACTGGCCCGCGGCGTGGCATTTCGTCGCAGCGAACGCGGCGCTCGCGGTGGTCGGCTTCGTGGTGATGGACCCCGAGCTGATCCGCGAGCGGGCGAAGCCGGGCGGCCCGACCCGGCGCTGGGACCGCTGGGTGTCGGCCCTGATGCTCCTCTTCTCGCTGTCCGCGCCGCTCGTGCTGGCAGGCCTCGATGCGCGCTTCGGCTGGTCGCCGCGCTTCCCGGCCGCGCTCGAGCGGGCCGCCCTCGGCGTCTACCTGCTGGGACAGGGGGTGGGGCTCTGGGCAGCCCACAGCAACCGATTCTTCGCGGCCTTCGTGCGGGTCCAGTCGGAGCGCGGACACCGAGTCGTGTCGAGCGGTCCCTACGCGTGGATCCGGCACCCCGGCTATGCGGGCGGCGCGCTCGCCCTCGTGGCCGCTCCCCTCTCGCTCGGCTCGCTCTGGGGACTGCTCCCGCTGCCCATCGGCGTCGGGCTGCTCGTGCTGCGGCTGCTCTGGGAGGAGCGGACGCTCGCCGAGGAGCTCGACGGCTATCGCGAGTACGCCGCGCGCGTGCGCTGGCGACTCCTCCCCGGGATCTGGTAGACCGGGAACGCGATGACGAGGCCGGCCATCGATCCGCGACCGGTGACGCTCTCGGGCCGCTTCGTCCGGCTCGAGCCGATGCGCGAGGCGCACCTCGAGCGCCTGGTCGAGATCGGCGTCGGGCACGGCATCTTCCGCTGGTTCCCGTTCGCCGTCGAGACGCGCGAGGAGATGGCGCGCTACGTCGAGATGGCGCTCGCCGGGCAGCGCGCCGGCGCCGCCGTGCCCTTCGTCACGATCCTCGCGGCGACCGGCGACGTGGTCGGCTCCACGAGCTTCCTGGCCATCGACCGCGCCAACCGCCGGCTCGAGATCGGCGCCACCTGGCTCGGCGTGCCCTGGCAGCGCACGGCGTGCAACACCGAGGCGAAGTACCTGCAGCTCCGCCATTGCTTCGAGGAGCTCGGCTGCACGCGCGTCGAATTCAAGACCGACGCGCTGAACGAGCGCTCGCGCGCGGCGCTGCTCCGGATCGGCGCGGTCGAGGAGGGCACGCTCCGCAGCCACATGGTGTGCCCTGGCGGACGCCTGCGCGATAGCGTCTACTTCAGCGTGATCGAATCCGAGTGGCCCTCGGTCAAGCGCGGGCTCGAGTCGAAGCTCGCCGCCGCGACGGGAGGCCCCGCCGAGCCGAGGTGACCATGGCGACCCGCATCTTCCTCGCGTTCACCGTGCTGGTCTGGCTGCCCTACGGGCTCTACTGCCTGTTCCGCCCGGAGTCGCTGTCCGATGCCGCGGGTGTGGCCTATCACACTGCCACCGGCAGCACCGAGATCCGCGCCATGTACGGCGGCCTCGAGGCGGCCCTCGGCGTGCTCGCCGGGCTCGCGCTCCTGCGTGCCGGCCTGGTGCGCCCGGCGCTCGTCGCGGTCGGGACCCTCACCGCAGGGCTCGCCTCGGCGCGTGTGCTCGGCCTCGCGATCGACGGCGGGTTCTCGTCGTACACGGCGTTCGCGCTCGGGCTCGAGGCGTCGTCGGCCGCGATCGCCTTCGGCCTGCTTCGCCGGAGCGCCGGCGATCCCGCGGCGCTGCGCCCATCCCGCTCAACTTGACGCCCCGTCAATTCGCCAGTAGAACGCCCGCGTGAGCCCCCTCGCCCCGAGACCGCGGGTCCCGATCGAGCCCGGCTTCTTCACCATTCCCGAGGCACCGGCCGAGCCGCCGCGGCTGCTCGGCTCGAGCTGCCGAAGCTGCGGAGAGGTCTTCTTCCCGCGGCGCGCCGTCTGCGCGAAATGTCTCGCCATCGGCACCGACGACGTGCAGCTCGGGCCGCGCGGCACGCTCTATACCTGGACCTGGACGCACCTCCCGCTGTTCGGCTCCAAGCGCGCCGACGCCGGCGGCTACGGCGTCGGGCAGATCGACCTGCCGGAAGGGCCGCGCGTGCAGGCGGTGCTGGCGGGCCCGCGCGAGGCCTTCTCGATCGGCATGCCGATGGTGCTCGATCTCGAGGTGCTCGGGGAGACGGCGGAAGGCGCCGAGGTCGTGATCTTCCGGTTCAAGCCGCAAGCCTCCGAGGAGCGCGCGCAGCGAGCCGAAGGCGAGCGAAGTCCATCGGACGCGGGCGCAGCGTGAAGCTCCACGACGTCGCCGTGCTCGGCGTCGGGATGGTGCGCTTCGGCTCGCTCGGCGCGCAGCCGCTCGCCGACCTCGCGCGCGAGGCGGGCCTCGCCGCGCTTGCCGACGCCGGCCTGTCGTTCCGCGACGTCGGCGAGGCCTTCGTCGGCTACGTGGCGGGCACGCCCATGACGGGCGTGAAGATCATGAAGGAGTTCGGGCTCACGGGGCTTCCCGTGACACACGTCGAGAACGCCTCGGCCACCGGTCTCGTCGCCTTCCGCGAGGCCGCGGCGGCCGTGAGCGCGGGGCGCTGCGATGTCGCAATGGCGCTCGGCTTCGACAAGATGACGGCGATGATGGGAGCGCCGAGGCCCGACGCGGGGGCGCGCGACCCGAAGGCCGCGCCCCGGCGCGCGCCCTCGCGCGGGGTCGGACGCGACCAGATCGACTCGGTGATCCTGCCCGCCAGCTACTTCGCGCTCTGGGCGACGCGCCGCATGCACGAGCGCGGCACCCGGCCCGAGCACTTCGCGCGCATCGCCGCCAAGAGCTGGAACCACGGCGCGCTGAACCCGTTCTCGCACCGGCAGCCCGACCACCGCGTCACGGTCGAAGAGGTGCTGGCCTCGCCGATGGTCTCGGAGCCGCTCACCGCGATGATGGCGTGCCCGGTCTCGGACGGCGCCGCCTGCGCGATCGTCGCGCGCAAGGACCTGGCGCGTCGCCGCCAGCCCGGGCGCCCGATCGTCGCGGCCCGCTCCTCGGCGCTGCAGAGCGAGCGCTACACGCGGGGGCACACCTTCGTCGGCCCCGTGGTCGGCCCCTCGAGCATGACGCGCGACACCGCGCTCGAGGCGTACGAGCAGGCCGGCCTCGGCCCCGAGGACGTACACGTAGCGCTCTGCCACGACGCCTTCGCCAACGAGGAGCTCGAGTACTACGAGCTGCTCGGCTTCTGCACGGAGGCGGAGAAGTGGGTGGAGGAGGGCGCCGGCGAGCTCGGCGGCCGCATTCCCATGAATACCGACGGCGGCCTCATCGCGCGCGGCCATCCCGCCGGTCCGACCGGGCTCGCCCAGATCCACGAGCTCGCGCTGCAGCTCCGCGGCGAGGCCGGCCGCCGCCAGGTCCCCGGCGCGCGGGTCGGGCTCGCCCACCTGGTGGGCGGCGGCAGCGTTTGCTGCGTCAACATCCTCTGCCGGGATTGAGGAGGCCCATGTCGATCCTAGATGGCGTCGTCGCCGACAGCGACATGCACGTGCTCGAGCCGCCCGACCTGTGGCAGCGCTACATCGCACCGGAGTACCGCCACGCCGCCCCGGTCGGCATGACCGAGCTGCGCCGCGACCTGCGCGTCAAGGTGAAGTCGCACGTGATGCTGCGGCTGGGACCGGTGCGCGCCGTGCGCGAGGCGCGCGGCGCCGGGATCGGCTGGCGCCCCGACCAGGAGGACGCCTACGCGAGTGCCGAGGCGCGCGGCTGGGACGCGGTGGCGCAGCTCGAGGCGATGGACCGCGAGGGCGTCGACCTCGCGGTGCTCTTCCCCTCGCGCGGTCTCTTCGTGCTGGGCCTCGACTCGGTCGAGCAGATGGGGCCCGACGGGCTCGAGCCCGCGTTCGCGGCCGCCATCGCGCGCGCCTACAACGACTGGCTGCACGACTTCGTGGCCGCCGCTCCCACGCGGCTGTTCGGCGCTGCGATGGTGGCGCCGCACGACGTGGCATCGGCCGTCGAGGAGACGCGTCGATGTGTCACCGAGTACGGCTTCAAGGCGATCTTCCTGGCGCCGGGTGCGGTCAACCGCCGTCCCTGGCACCACCCGGCCTACGACCCGCTCTGGGCGGAGTGCGAGCGGCTCGGGATCCCGGTGGCGTTCCACGGCGGCGGCCGCACGTACCTCCGCCCGGACTTCTCGCTCGACATCTTCGCCGATCGGCTCATGATGTGGCACACGTTCAACCAGCCGCTCGGCGTGATGACCGCATGCGTGTCGCTGTGCGGCGGCGGCGTCCTCGAGCGCTTCCCCCGGCTGCGGGTGGCGCTGCTCGAGGGCAACTGCTCCTGGGCGCCGTGGCTGCTGCACCGGCTCGACGAGCACTACGAGTGGGTCGGCTGGTACGAGGCGCGCGACCTCTCGCACAAGCCCTCCGAGTACTTCCGCCGAAACTGCTTCGTGTCGGTCGACGCCGACGAGGAGACGGTGCGGCACTACGTCGACTGGTTCGGCGACGACAACCTGGTGTTCTCGACCGACTTCCCCCACGGCGACTCGATGTATCCGCACGCCATGGAGAACTTCCAGAAGCTCCCGCTCTCGGAGGGGGCGATGCGGAAGGTCGTCGCCGACAACTGGTCGCGCCTCTACGGGATCCCGCTGGGCGAGAAGCCCCGGCGCGGCCGCTGAGGGGCGATGCGGTGGCGATCCCGGGCTTCTGGCGCGCCGCCGAGGCCGAGCCCGACCGCGTCGCGCTGATCGATCCCGCCGGCCGCGCGCTGCGCGCCGGCGAGCTCCTCGCGGACTGCAACCGCCTGGTGCACGCGCTGCGCGCGCGCGGCGTCGCGACCGGCGACGCGGTCGCGGCGCTACTGCCGAACGGGGTGCCGATCGTGGAGCTGCTCGCCGCCGCGATGCAGGCGGGCCTGCAGTTCACCCCGATCAACACCAACCTGACGGCCGGCGAGATCGCCTACATCCTCGCCGACTCGGGTGCGCGGGCGTTCTGCGCCGATGCCGGCTACGCGGAGACGGCCGCCGCCGCCGCCGAGGAGGCACGCGTTCCGCTTCGCGTGTCGGTGGGCGCGGTACCGGGCTTCGTCCCGTGGCAGGAGCTCCTCGACGGACAGCCCGACGGGCGGCCGCCCGAGCGCACCGCCGGTCAGTTCCTGCAGTACACGTCGGGCACCACGGGGCGGCCGCGCGGCGTCGCGCGCCAGCTCCATCTCATCGATCCCGACGTGATGGCGCCGATGCTCGCGAGCCACCTCGGCCGCTTCGGCATCGAGCCGCGCGCGGGCCACGTGCACCTCACCACGTCGCCGATGTACCACACGGCGCCGCTCGCCTTCAGCTGGTTCTCGCTGCAGTTCGAGCACCCGGTCGTGCTGATGGGCGGGTGGGACGCCGAGCGCGCCCTCGCGCTGATCGAGCGGCACCGCGTCACCATCACGCACGTGGTTCCGACCCAGATCCACCGCCTGCTGCTGCTCCCGCCCGAGACGCGCGCGCGCTACGACGTCACG
>Ga0335082_10006674_pt1 | contig 12589 bp, 10 predicted proteins | sample Lox_Sample_41_FD_206718 | JGI IMG/M metagenome (GOLD analysis project Ga0335082, IMG submission 206718) | Soil microbial communities from Loxahatchee National Wildlife Refuge, Florida, United States - Lox_Sample_4.1 | ecosystem: Environmental > Terrestrial > Soil > Wetlands | place: USA... | reverse complement strand
GTAGACGTCGCGCTGCTCGACGCCGAAGAATTCAAGGCGATCCTGGTCGATGGAGATGCGCAGGCGCGGCCGCGGCTGGCCGATCGAGTCGTCGATGTCGACGACATAGGGCACCGCGGCGAAAATTTTCTTGAGTTCATGCGCCACCGCACGCCGGTCGCTCGACGTCGGCCCGTAGACTTCGGCCAGCAGCGTCGCCAGCACCGGCGGGCCGGGCGGCACCTCGACCACGCGGGCGACGGTGCCGGCCGGCAGGCTGAGCGTCTTCATGCGTGCGCGCAGATCGAGGGCGATCTCGTGGCTCGTGCGGCTTCGCTCGTCTTTGGCCGCAAGGTCGAGATGCAGTTCACCGAGTTCGGGCAATTCGCGGATATAATAATGCCGCACCAGGCCGTTGAAGTTGAACGGCGCCGGCGTGCCGGCGTAAGTTTCGATGGAGCGGATTTCCGGCAGTTGCCGCGCCACGGCAGCGATCGAGAACAAGGTACGCTCGGTGTCCTCCAGCGTTGCGCCTTCCGGCAGATCGACCACCACCGACATTTCCGACTTGTTGTCGAAGGGCAGCAGCTTGACCGTGACGCTGCGCGTCACGAACAGCAGGCACACCAGGACGGTCGCCACGCCGACCGCGCTCAAGAAAATCCAGGCCGAGCGGCGCGAGCGCACCACCGGCGTGGCGAAGCGGCGGTAAAGGCGGCCGAGGAAGCCCTCGCCGTGCGCCTTCTCGTGCTCGTGCAGGGCGCGGCCTTCCGGATGCAGGCGCAGCATCAGCCATGGCGCGATCACCATGGCGACGACGAACGAAAACAGCATCGCCGCCGAGGCATTGGCCGGGATCGGCGCCATATAGGGGCCCATCAGCCCAGACACGAACAGCATCGGCAAGAGCGCCGCCACCACCGTCAGCGTCGCGACCACCGTCGGGTTGCCGACTTCGGCGACCGCCTCGACCGAGGCCTGCAGACGCGAGCGGCCATCCTTCATCGCCCAATGCCGGGCGATATTCTCGATCACCACAATGGCGTCGTCGACCAGGATGCCGATGGCGAAGATCAGCGCAAACAGGCTGACGCGGTTGATGGTGTAGCCCATCACCTTGGAAGCAAACAGCGTCAACAGAATCGTGGTCGGGATGACGACCAGCGTCACCAGCGCCTCGCGCCAGCCGATGGCAAAGGCGATCAGCACGACGATCGACACGGTGGCGAGCCCGAGATGAAACAGGAGCTCGTTGGCCTTGTCGTTGGCGGTCTCGCCGTAGTCGCGCGTCACCGTCACCTTGACGTCGGCCGGCACCAGCCGGCCCTCGACGGTTTGCAGGCGCGCCAGCAACTGCTCGGCCACCACCACGGCATTGGCGCCGGCGCGCTTGGCAAAAGCGACGCTCACCGCCGGCACGCGATCCCAATGGCCGCCCGTCGCCGGCGCCTCCAACCAGACGCGATGCTCCTGCGGACTCGGCCCGATCACCACCTTGGCGACGTCGCGCACATAGACCGGGCGGTTGTCGCGCGTGGTTACCAATAGCAGGCCGATGTCGGGAATGCCGGCGAGCGTCTGCCCGGCCGCGACATCGCGCATCAGCCCGTTGTCGCGCACATTGCCGGCCTGGAACGAGCGATTGGCATCGCGCACCTTGGCGACCAGTTGCTGCAAGGTGACGCCGAACAGAGCCAGCTTTTCGGGGTCGGGTTCGACCCTGATCTGCTGCGCATTGCCGCCGGAGATATAAGTCAGCCCGATATTGTCGGTTTTCACCAGTTCGGAGCGCAGCTGATCGGCGAGCTCGTAGAGATCCTTGTCGCTCCAGCGCATCGCTGCGTCGGGCTTGGGCGACAGCGTCAGCACAACGACGGCGACGTCGTTGATGCCGCGGCCGACGATCAGCGGCTCGGGGATGCCGACCGGAATGCGGTCGAGATTGGCGCGGATTTTCTCATGTACGCGCAGGATGGCTTCATCGGATCTGGTGCCGACCAGGAAGCGCGCCGTCACCATGACACGGTCGTCGACGGTCTGGCTGTAAACGTGCTCGACGCCGTCGATGCCCTTGATGATGGCTTCGAGCGGCTTGGTCACCAGTTCGACCGCGTCCGGCGCCTTGAGGCCGTCGGCGTTCACCCGGATGTCGACCATCGGCACGCTGATCTGCGGCTCTTCCTCGCGCGCTATGGTGGTGAGCGCGATCAGCCCGACCGCCAGCGCCGCCAGCAGAAACAGCGGCGTCAGCGGCGAGCGGATGGTCGCCTGGGTCAGGCGCCCTGACAGTCCGAGATTCACGGGTGCACCAACACGTCGCCGTTTTTCAGGCCGGAGAGGATTTCCAGCGCGTCGGGCATATCGGGCCGCGGCAGTTCTCGGCCGCGTTGCACCGGAACGTCGATGACATCGTTGCCTCTGCGCACGCGTGCGTAATCGATGCCGAAGTGCGTGACGATGAAAGCGCCCGGCACGATGGTGCTTTCGCGCTCGCCGGCCGAGACCCAGACGCGGATACGCTCGCCGACGAAATAATCGCCGAGATTGGTGACCGCCGCGTCGGCGATGACGCGGCCGTCCTCGATCTGCGGATAAACCAGTTTGATGGTGCCGAATTGCGCACCACTCTTGCCGAGTTCCTCGCCGTCGATGCGCACATTATCGCCGGCCTTGAGGAAGCGCGCATGCCGTTCCGGCACGCGCAGGCGTAAGATGAAGTTCTGTTCTGCGACCGTCGCCACGTTCTCGCCGGGAAGTATGACGGTGCCGACGGTCAGCGGCACTTTCAGCACGCGGCCCGAGGTCGGCGCCAGCACGTTGCCTTCGGTCACCTGCTGCTGGATCACCGAACGCTCGGCGGTGCGCGCCTTCAGCATGTTCGATGCGACGTTGAATGCGGTGCGCGCCTGGTCGAGCGTGGTCTTGGGAACGGTGCCGCGCGAGAACAGATCTTCGGCGCGGGCAAAATCGGTCTGCGTCTGCGCGACCTGGGCTTCGAGCGCGGAAATCTGCGCATCGAGCGATTTCATCTGCAGCGCCAGTTTTTCGTCGCCGACGGTCGCGATCACCTGCCCCTGCCTGACGGCGGCACCTTCCTTCACATTGAGCGCGGCCACGGTGCCGCCGATGCGCGCGCGGGACGGCACCACGTTGGTGCTTTCGACGGTGGCGAACACCGCCTTTTCGTCGGCAACCGATTTCGGCGCGACGACGAAGGTCTGTTGGGCGGGGGCCGCCTGCACCGTCAGCGCCAAAGTCGCGGCTACGAGGATACCGACTCTCATGCTTCACCTCACCTGACGCGGTGTGCCGGCCGCGGTGACTTGCGGCGGGCGACGGGCGCGCAGGCCGGCGCGCAATAGACTCGATAGAGTGTGCGCACCAATTCGCGCGCATGCGGATTGCCGATCGAGTACCAGATGGTCTGGCCGTCGCGCCGCGCCGTCACCAGCCCGTCGCGGCGCAGCAGCGCGAGGTGCTGCGACACCGTCGAATCGCGAATTTTCAACAGATCCGCCAGTTCGCCGACCGAGCGCTCCTGCTCGGTCAACTGGCAGACGATGATCAGGCGGTGGCGGTTGGCCAGAGCCTTGAGCAGCGCGCTCGCCTCATCCGCCGCCGCCAGCATGTCGTTTGCTTGTATTTTCATAGTTGCGAATATACGAATATTCGTATATATAGTCAAGAGGCCGCCATGGGCCGGCGGCTCGAGCCTCGGATCTGGCCCCTGTGACAAGGAGATTTGCCGTGAACGTCGATCGCGCCGTCTTTGCAATGGCCGGCACCATGGTGCTGGCGAGCCTCGTGTTGTGGTGGCTGGTCAGCCCCTATTGGCTGCTGCTCGCCGCCTTCGTCGGCGCCAACATGCTGCAAGCCGCCTTCACCGGCTTCTGCCCGGCCGCCATGATCTTCAACAAGCTCGGCCTCAAGCCGGGCGCCGCATTCTCCTGCGGCCTGCCCGCGCGCTGAACGCAAAAAAACAACGCCCGCGCATTGGGGGGACGCGCGGGCACTGCTTCGCGGTTCGGCAGTTTGCGTGGTCAGCTGTTGTCTTGCCGGAACGCGCCGGTGTGGCGATCGACGATGAAGCGCTGCACCAGGGAATTGTCCTTGGTCACAATGTCGGCCGTGATAATGTCGGCATCCTTCTCCTTCACGTCGCCGACTTTCAGCCGTGCATTGCCGCGAAAGGCGAGCCAGCGCTCGATACGGCTTTTCACGTCGTCGACGGACAGATTAAGGTTGCCCTGCGCATCGGCACGGCGGTCGTAGCCGGGAGGGCCGTAGCCACGATCGAAGCCGCGCATCATGCCGGGGCCGGGACCGCCGCCCCAACCGCGCATGTGATAGCCCGGGCCGTATCCGGGGCCTTGCCCGCCGTCTTGTCCGAAGGCACCGCACGGTCCGCCGCCGCCCATCATCCAGCCGGGGCTCCAACCAGGGCCGCCTTGCGCGGAGGCGGTATAGCTGTAAACCCCCACTCCGGCCGCTAAGGCGGCCACGACGCCGAGGGCGATCAAAGTCTTTTGCGAGGTCATTGGCGTGCTCCTTTTGGCTTGCAACGGATTGGTCGTCGCCAAGCGCAATTAGGAGTTCGACCTGTCACTCAAGTATGTCGGCGAAGCGCGAATGTGTGACCAAATGTGTCAGCGCGCCGGTCGGCAAGAGTTCGTTACAAGTTTTTTGCCCTAATCGGTCCCGTCCGAATTAGATTGCGCTTATGAATGACGGTCCGCACATCCTGATCGTCGATGACCATCGCGAGATGCGCGATCTCGTCTCGCGCGCGCTCGCCAAGGAAGGATTTCGTATCTCGACCGCGCCCGACGGCAAGGCGATGCGCAAGGTGCTTTCCGACGCCAACATCGATCTCATTCTGCTCGACCTGATGCTGCCGGGCGAAGACGGCCTCTCGCTCTGCCGTTCGCTGCGCGCGGAGAGCAACGTGCCGATCATCATGCTCACCGCAAAAGGCGACGAGGTCGACCGCGTCATCGGCCTGGAGATGGGCGCCGATGACTATCTGCCGAAGCCCTTCGGCAGCCGCGAGCTGATCGCGCGCATCCGTGCGGTCTTGCGACGCAATCAGGCGCGCGAGCCTGCCGTCATTCAGGACAAGCCCAAGCGCTATCGCTTCGAGCGCTGGACCTTCGACGTCGACAAGCGCGAACTCCTCGCCGACGACGGCGTCGCCGTGCCGCTGAGCACCGGCGAATTCGATCTGCTGCTGGCGCTGGTCGAGCATCCGCAGCGCATGCTGAGCCGCGACCAGTTGCTCGATCTCGCCCGTCATCGCTCGGCCAACGCCTTCGACCGCAGCATGGACACGCAGGTGAGCCGCCTGCGCAAGAAGGTCGAGCGCGATCCGGCGGCACCGGCCATCATCAAGACGGTTTGGGGCGGCGGCTACATCTTCACCCCCGACGTGAGCCGCGAATGAGCCGGTTTTTTCCCAAAAGCCTGTTCGGGCAGACGATCCTGATCCTGCTGGTCGGGCTCGTCATCTCGCACGCGGTCGGCGCCTGGATCTATGCCGGCGCGCGCGAACAGGCGGTGCGCGCGATCGGCGGCTTCGCCGCGGCGCAACGCGTCGCGAACCTGTCGCACCTCGTCGAGGACGCGCCGGCCGACTGGCGGCCGCGCCTAGTCGCCGCGCTGAGCGACCCGACGTTCCGAGTCGCGCTGACGGATCAGCCGCCGCAACTGCCGCCGGGCGACGCCGAAGGCGCGGCGCAGGCGGTCGAAGACTATGTGCGTCAGCAGCTTCCCGAGACGCCAAACCGACAGGTGCGGGCTGCCGTACTGACGTCACCCGATGGACCACCCGACGCGCGCTTCGGACCGCCGTTCGACCGGCCAGGGTTCCGCGGACCCGGGCCGATGGGCCGCGGCATGGGTGGCATGATGCATCAGATGATGGGCCCGGGTTATGGCGGCTTCGGTTCGTTCGGCGCCTGGCGCGGACTGCAGGTGGCAGTGCAGTTGACCGATGGCCAATGGCTGTCCTTCGCCACCACGCTGCCGCGCGGCGCGCCCTCGGTGTCTTGGCAGTTCATCATCTCCATGGCGCTGATGGGCGTCATCGTGCTCGCGGTCTCGGTCTGGGCGGTGCGCCGCGTCACCGCGCCGCTCGGTATGCTGGCGGGAGCCGCCGACCGGCTTGGCCGCGACGTCGCCGCCGAACCCCTGGCCGAGACCGGCACCGCCGAGATGCAGCGCGCCGCGCGCGCCTTCAACCGCATGCAGGAACGGCTACGCCGGCTGATCGAGAGCCGCACCCAGATGCTGGCGGCACTGTCGCACGACCTGCGCACGCCGTTGACATTGCTGCGGTTGCGTACCGAGGAGGTTGCCGACGCCGGCGAGCGCGACAAGATGCTGGCGACCATCGGCGAGATGGACGAGATGATCGGCTCGACGCTCGCCTTCGCCCGCGACGAGGTGCAGGCCGAACCGCACCGCAAGGTCGATATCGCCGCGCTGCTGGAAAGCGTCGTCGACGACATGGCCGATGCCGGCATGCCGGTGACCATGGCGGCGTCGGCACCGCAAATCCACGACTGCCAGCCCAATGCGCTCAAGCGCGCGATCTCGAACCTGCTCAACAACGCGGTGAAATACGGCACGCGCGCGCGCGCCGCGATCGACGGCAGCGGCGGCGGCATCAACATCACCGTCGACGACGACGGGCCGGGTATCCCCGAGGCGGAGATCGCCAAGGTGTTCCAGCCGTTCCACCGCATCGAGGATTCGCGCAGCCGCGACACCGGCGGCACAGGCCTCGGCCTCGCCATCGCGCAATCGATCGTACAGGCGCAGGGCGGCGAGTTGACGCTCGCCAACCGCCCTGGCGGCGGCCTGCGCGCGACGATCAGACTGCCCGTATAGGTGGCTTCCGCGCCGGCGCGGAAACGCGCTATATCGGTCGCGATCCGCCGTGGGTCGATGACGTGGCCGGCGCTTTGCAATGAACAAACCGGAGACCGGCTTCCGCTTCATCGGCCAGCCCATGCCGCGCCACGAAGACGCGCGGCTCGTCACCGGGCAAGGCCGCTTCACCGACGACTTCGGTTTTCCCGGACAGGCGCACGCGGCGTTTGCGCGCTCGCCGCACCCGCACGCGCGCATCGTCTCGATCGACAAGGCGTCGGCGCTGGCAATGCCCGGCGTGCTCGGCGTTTTCACCGGCGCCGATTGCGCCGCCGACAAGCTCGGGCCCATCGGCCACGATCCGGTGCCGAAGACGCGCGACGACATGAAGCTGACCGCGCCCGGCGGCGGCGACATCTTCATCGGCCCGCATCTGCTGCTGCCCGCCGACAAAGTGCGCCATGTCGGCGAAGCGGTCGCCATGGTGGTTGCCGAGACCAAAGCGCAGGCGCTCGACGCCGCCGAGGCGCTGCAAATCGCCTACGACGAGCTGCCCTTCGTGCTGCATTCCGAAGACGCCATGAAGACCAGCGCGCCGGCGGTATGGGACGAGGTGCCCAATAACATTCTCGTCGATACGAAATTCGGCGACGCCGCCGCGACCGAGCGCGCCTTCGCGCAGGCCGCGCATGTCGTCGCCTACGACTTCAACATCGGCCGCGTCACCGGCGTGCCGATGGAACCGCGTGCCTGCGTCGCCAATTACGACACGAAGACCGGCCGCTACACCCTGCATGCCGGCAGCGGCGGCGCGGTGCGGCAGAAGCGCGAACTCGCCAACGTGCTCGGCGTCGAGATCGATGCCCTGCGCGTGCTGTCGTTCGACGTCGGCGGCAATTTCGGCACCCGCAACCGCGTCTATCCGGAATACGGTCTGGTGCTGTGGGCCTCGCGCAAGCTCGGCCGCCCGGTGAAATATCTCTCGACGCGATCGGAATGTTTCATCAGCGACTACCAGGGCCGCGACCTCGTCAGCAAGCTCGAATTGGCGCTCGACGCCAAGGGCAAATTCCTCGCTTTGCGCGCGACCAATATCAGCAATGCCGGCGCGCGCTGCGTGTCGCTGTCGCCGCTCTCCAAGGGCGCCGGGCTGATCACCGGCAACTACAATATCCCCGCCGCGTCGCTGCGCGCGGTGTCGGTGTTCACCAACACCATCCCGACCCAGGCCTATCGTTCGTCCGGCCGGCCGGAGGTGACGTTTGCCATCGAGCGGCTGGTCGACATGGCCGCGGCCAAACTCAACATCGACCGCGTCAGCCTGCGCCGCCGCAATCTGGTGCGGCCGAAGGCGATGCCCTACCGCAACGCCGTCGGCATGACCTATGACAGCGGCACCTACGAGGACAATATGGACCTCGCCATGCGCATCGCCGACTGGGACGGTTTCAATGCGCGCAAGCGCGAGGCCAAGAAGCGCGGCAAATTGCTCGGCCTGGGGCTTGCCAATTACGTCGAGTCCTCGATCGGCGCGCCCAAGGAACAGGCGCGCATCACCGTCAGGCCGACCAGCGTCGACGTCGTCATCGGCACCCAGCCGGCCGGACAAGGCCACGAGACCAGCTTCGCGCAGGTGATGTCGGACCTGCTACAGGTGCCGGTCGAGAGCGTGCGCATCATCATGGGCGACACCGATGTGGTGCGCGCCGGCGGCGGTACCCACTCGGGCCGCTCGATGCGCCACGCCGCCACCGTGTTCTCGCTTGCCGCGACCACGCTGATCGCCAACGGCAAGCGCATCGCCGCGCATCTGCTCGGCACTGCCGACGCCGACTTCGCCGACGGCCGCTTCACCGCGCGCGGCACCAACCGCAGCTTCGATTTCCTCGAGCTGGCGCAGGAGATGGAGAAGCATCCCCTGCCCGATGACCTCGCCAAGGGTCTTGCGGTGGTCACGGACAATGAAATGCACGATCCGGTGTTTCCCAACGGCTGCGCGGTGTGCGAGGTCGAGATCGATCCGGCAACCGGCGGCCTTGCGCTGACGCGTTACACCTCGATCGACGACGTCGGCCGCTGCATCAATCCGCTGATCGTGCATGGGCAAACGCATGGCGCCGTCGTGCAGGGCGTCGGCCAGGCGCTGTGGGAGCAGTTTGTCGTCGACGATTGCGGCCAGCCGCTCACCGGCTCGTTCATGGACTACGGCATGCCCCGCGCGCATCTCGTGCCGTCGATCAAGAGCGAGATCGTCGAGGTGCTGTCGCCGACCAACCCGCTCGGCATCAAGGCCGGTGGCGAAGGCGGCACCACCGGCGCGCTGGCGGCGATCGTCTCGGCCATCGCCGATGCGCTCAAGCCCTGTGGCATTTTGCACATCGACATGCCCGCGACGCCGTGTCGCGTGTGGCAGGCGATTGAAAACGCCCGGGCCAAAAGCGCCGGCTAAAAGCTGGCGGCCCCAGGCTCCACCGAGGATTCGGTGGCCCGCCTCATATTCATAATTCATAAACTGTCTTATTTTCCACGGTATTAAGCTGTGGGATGCACACTCCAGGCTGCAACGCCGAAAGAATCTCGGTGCGATCAGAATCCAGACGGGAAATGTCGTGGACTTTGCAATCGAATTTATTTCCGCGGAGTCTGCGCCGCCGCGTCCGGCCGCAGGCTCATCGCGACAAGAATTGAACATCCCACAATCAAAGAACGCTTCGGCAGAGTTCGCCCGGAGTTAGGTCAGCCCGCTCGGCCTTGGGGGACTAGACGTGAATCACCTCTCGATTTTTATCGACGGCAAAACCAAGACCGAAGCGATCCAACGCCAATTGGCGGGCGTGTTCGACCTGCAGTTCCGGTCGCTCGACAAAATTCACGAGATGGCGCCCGAGCCCTATCTCGTCTTCGACATCGACATGCGCGACAGCCGCCATCTGATGGAGACCAAAGAGTGGCTGAAGCGAAAGCCCAAAGACAGCAAGGTCGTTTTCGTCATCGATGAAACCCGGCGCGGCGAGAAAATACAGGCCCAGGCCCTCGGCGCGACCGACGTCATCCACCGGCCGATCGACGGCAAAGCCCTGCTGAAGCTCTTATGGGGCGACTTCGACACCCTGGCCATCGACACGGCGGATCCGCCGCTCAAGACCGATCCAGCCGTCGGGCCGGCTTTCAACGCCCTGGAAAACGTCTTCTCCTCGGCCTGTCTCGGCGCGCCGCTCGACATTCAAAAGGTGCATTCGGCCGGCGCAGTGCTGGTCGACTGCATCGAAGCGCAGGGCCTCGGTTCGTGGATCGACACGGTTCGCAGGCATCACAGCCTCACGTATCAGCATTCGCTGATCGTGACCGGCGTCGCCGTCGCATTCGGCCACCATCTGGGCTTCTCCAAAAAGGACTGTCAGCGATTGTCATTTGCGGGAATGCTGCACGACATCGGCAAGGCGCGCATTCCGATTTCGATCCTGGAAAAACCCGGTCGGCTCGACAAAGACGAACTGATCATCATGCGCAAACACCCCGAATACGGGCTCGATGCGCTGAAGTCGGTGCCGGGGGTTGACGCGGACATGATCGACATGGTGGTTCACCACCACGAACTTCTCGACGGAACGGGTTATCCGCACGGCCTGAAAGATGGCAAGATTTCCGATCTCGTCCGCATCATGACCATTTCGGATATTTTCGGCGCGCTGATCGAACGGCGCTCGTACAAAGAGCCGATGTCCGGCAAGGACGCATATCAGATTCTGCTCGACATGGGATCCAAGCTCGACAAGGACCTGGTGCGTGAATTCCGCTTCGCCTCAAGCCTGACGATCGCCGCACCGGAAAGCAGCGAGCTGCGCGTCAACTAGCCGTTATACGCGGTTGAAGCCGCGACCCGGCGCGCTGGCGGCGGTCGTTGCCGCCATCGCCCACCCGCGCGGGCCCAGCGGCATTCAAGAGATCGACGCGCCGGCGACGCTGTATCGCCGGTGGCAGGCGAACGAGAGGACAAAATCGACCCGACGGCCTGTATGCGTCTTCGTTGCGACGATCCGTTGTTGCAGGCCGCACGGCTCCTTACATGCACCCTGAGCCCGTCGAGCGGGCACTGTGGAGGGAGCTCTATGTCGCCGATAAGTCTATTGCTCAACGTGCTGTGGATCCTGTTCGGCGGCTTCTACATGGCCGTCGGCTGGGCGATCGCGGCCCTGATCATGGTGATCACCATCGTCGGCATTCCCTGGGCGCGCGCCGCGCTCACCATCGCTTTCTATACGCTGCTGCCGTTCGGCCAGACCGTGGTCGACCGCGAGACCGGCGTCGGCACCGGCCCGCTCGGTTTTTTCGGCAACCTGATCTGGCTGGTGCTGGCCGGCTGGTGGCTGGCGCTCGGCCATCTGATCACCGCGATCCTGTTGGCGATCACCATTATCGGCATCCCCTTCGCCTGGGCGCACCTCAAGCTCGCGGGTCTCGCGCTGTGGCCGATCGGCAAGGACATCGTCGCCGTGGAAGACGCCGAGCGGACGGATCGGGCGCCCGTGTAGGACGCGGACAGAGTAGCGCAACGCCACTGCCTGATCGACGCAGACTGAACGTCGTTCGTTGTCGGACAATGAAACGTCTGCTCCCGGGGCCAAGCAGGCATCCGGGGGCTTCCAATCGGCGGCGGCCTCTGTAGCGAATGATCCATCTCGGACATTACACGGCAAGCGTGTTCGACCGCGCCGCTATCATCGCACTCTGCGTCATTCGATGCAGTGTGCGCACGGCCGCCGCCGCGCTCACGGCGCAGCCACCGCTAAAGTCGCAGCGGCTCAGTGGATATTGAAATGATAGTTGACGCCGAACATAATCGTTTGCGTCTGAAACTTCACGCTCTCGGTGCTCGGAGGGTAGGACGCTGCCGTCGCTAAAGTGATGTCCTGCGTCCCAAAGTCATAGAACGCATATTCGAGCATTGCCGACCAATCGTTTGCGAAAGCCCATTCAAGGCCGGCGCCGACGGTCCAGCCGGCACGCGTTTCAGATGCGTCAAACGTGCCGATATAGTTCGTGGCGGAATATTTATTATGTGCAAAGGCCGCACCGCCTTTTGCATAAACCAGCCAATGGTCCCAGCTATAGCCAACGCGGGCCGCGACGCTCCCAAGCCAGTCGGTCTTGAAATCGACGGGAGTGCTGAAAAATCCACTGACGACATTGCCCGAAATGTCGGCGATCGAAAGCGTGCCGGTGAGGCCGACCACCCACATTGGAGCGAATTGATAGTTGCAGCCGACCTGTGCGCCGCCAAGGAGTCCGTGTGGATCGGTACTGATGGAACCGAACGGATAAACAAAAAAGCCGCTCTGGGCGTCGGTGAAATCCGTCTTTCCCCAGCCATACCCAACATGACCGCCCACGTAACAACCCGTCCAGTTAAAGACCGGACTTGCGGCGCGGCTCGGCGCTGTTGCCGCGGTCAAAACAACCAATGACACAGTGGCAAGAAGGGAGCGCTTCATGGTCACATCTCCGAAAGTCCGGCAAATGCTAACACTAACGCGAAAGCTGAGTGTTGCAAATCTGCAACTAGTCGCAAGATAATCGCGGCGACGCCTCCTCGCGGCGGAATAATCCACAGTCTGCTTGCTACGAGAGAGCGTCCCTCCGATGCCCCGGATCGGATCCGAAATGAATATCGTTGACCCGATCCTATTCCATTGTCGGCACCAGCCTGAGGCCTTGGCCTTTTGTGCGCCCGGAACCGACC
>Ga0335082_10006673_pt1 | contig 12589 bp, 9 predicted proteins | sample Lox_Sample_41_FD_206718 | JGI IMG/M metagenome (GOLD analysis project Ga0335082, IMG submission 206718) | Soil microbial communities from Loxahatchee National Wildlife Refuge, Florida, United States - Lox_Sample_4.1 | ecosystem: Environmental > Terrestrial > Soil > Wetlands | place: USA: Florida... | reverse complement strand
CGCCGCCGAACACCAGGATGTCCGCGGCGTCGCGGGCGCGGAGGAGATCGATGACGGCGGGGAAGAGCGTCATGTGCGCGCCGGACATGATGGACAGGCCGACGGCGTCCACGTCCTCCTGGATCGCCGCCGAGACGATCATCTCGGGCGTCTGGTGGAGCCCGGTGTAGATGACCTCGAAGCCGGCGTCGCGCAGCGCGCGGGCGATGATCTTGGCGCCGCGGTCGTGGCCGTCCAGGCCGGGCTTGGCGACGAGGATGCGGAGGGGGCGCTCTTTCGCGGGGCTCATGGCGTCTTCTCCAGGACGGCGACGAGGTCCGGCGCTTCGGGTCCGATCTCTCCGCCCCCGGGCTGGCCGGCGAGCGGCGTGGTGGTGAGGCGGACGACGCGGAGGCCCGCCGCGCGGGACAGCGTCCTCCACTCGGCGGGAGTGTAATACCGCAACTCGGCCGTTCCCTCCAACACGGCGCCCGAGCGGCGCGTCAACCGCCGGGCGCAACGGTCCACGCCCGTGGCGGGATCGAAGGTGGAGGTCTCCTCGACGGCGCCGCCGTCCGGAAGCGTCCGGCGCGCCGCGTCCTCGGGCTCGCGCGCGAGCCGCAGCGGGTTCGCGTGGTGCACCAGGAGCCGCCCCCCGGGCCGCACCACCCGGGCCGCCTCGGCGAGGGCGGCCAGGTTCGTGGGGTCGTCGAACATGAACAGGGAGGAGTACCAGCTGTAGGCGGCGTCGAAGGAGGCGGGGCGGAAGGGGAGCGCGCGGAGGTCGGCGCGGAGGTAGGTCGGGGTCGGGGCCGGGGTCGAGGTCGCTCGCCGCAGGTAGTCTGCGCTGCGATCGACCCCGCAGATCCACCCCACCCTCCCCGCCAGCACGCGCGCGTGGCGCCCGTGGCCGCAGGCGAGGTCGAGGACGCGGTCGTGCGGCGCGAGGCGCAGGAGCGTGGCGATCGCCTCCGCCTCGAGCGCCGAGAGCCGCGGCGTCAGCAGGTCCGCGACCGAGTCGAGGTAGAGGTCGCCGTAGTAGGCGTCGGTCCAGTGCGGGATCACGGCGTCAATCCCTCGCCTCCGCCAGCTCCTGCGCGAGCCCCGCGTGCGTCATCTCGCCGGTGAGGTAGCCGAGGAGCCGGCGCACGCGGCCGCGCTCCCATGCGGTCGCGAGGGCGATCGCCGCCGCGACCACGGCGAAGGCGAGGAGGCGCCAGACCCGCGCCGGATCGAGGGCGCCGGTGCGGACGGCGTCGCGCACGACCTCGCCCGCCCCGACGCCGGTCACCGCGAGCGCGAGCAGGGCGACGACCGGGCCGGGGCCGGCGAGGCCGAGCGCGAGGTGGATCCGCGTCCCTCCCCCCGCTTCCTCGACGCGCCCGCGCACGGACACGAACGAGGTGCGCCCCGAGGCGCGAACGCGACGCAGGGTGAAGCGGGAGCCGTCGACGGCGCCGCGGAACGGGCGCCGCCGGCCTCCGCCCGAGTCGGTCAGCGACGCGGTGCCGACCGGCGCGAGCAGCCGCGCGAGGCGCTGGAGCACGGCCTCGGGGGAGGCGGGGGACCGGAGGGTGTGGCGGCCGAGGATCAGGATCTAGAACCGCCCGTCCTCCCGGTAGATGCCGTGCACCTTCCGGAGCACGTCCGAGATCTCGCCCAGCGTCGCGTACGCCTTCACCGCCTCGATGATGGAGGGCATCACGTTCGCGCCCTCCCGCGCCGCGCGCTCCACGCCCGCGAGCGCCCCCTGCGCCTGCTCGGCGCTCCGTCCCGCCCGGACCGCGCGGAGCCGCTCCACCTGCGCGTGCGCCACGGTCTCGTCGATCTTGAGGATGGGGATGGGCTCCACCTCCTCGGTCCGGAACGCGTTGACGCCGACCTGGATCCGCTCGCCCTTCTCGATCTCGCGCTGCCAGGCGTAGGCGCTCTCGGCGATCTCGCGCTGCGGGTAGCCCTCCTCGACGGCCCGCAGCATCCCGCCCATCTCGTCGATGCGCCGGATGTGCTCGAGGGCCCGCTTCTCCATCTCGGCGGTGAGGTACTCGACGTAGTAGCTGCCGGCGAGCGGGTCCACCACGCGGTCCACTCCCGCCTCGAACCCGAGGATCTGCTGGGTGCGGAGCGCGATCGTCACCGCCTCCTCGGTGGGGAGCGCGTAGGTCTCGTCGAGGGAGTTGGTGTGGAGGGACTGCGTGCCGCCCAGCACCGCGGCCAGCGCCTGGAGCGCGGTGCGGACCACGTTGTTGTACGGCTGCTGCGCCGTGAGCGAGACGCCGGCCGTCTGCGCGTGCGTGCGCAGGAGCAGGGACTCCTTCCTCCGGGCCCCGAACCGCTCCTTCAGGGTGCGCGCCCAGATCCGGCGCGCGGCGCGGAACTTGGCGATCTCCTCGAAGAAGTCGTTGTGGACGTCCCAGAAGAACGAGAGCCGCTGCGCGAAGGAGTCGACGTCGAGGCCGCGGTCCACGCACTCCTGGACGTACTCGATCCCGTCGGCGAGCGTGAAGGCCAGCTCCTGCACCGCCGTCGCCCCCGCCTCGCGGATGTGGTAGCCGCTGATGGACACCGGGTTCCAGCGCGGCATCTCCTTCGCGCAGAACTCGATCATGTCGCAGACGATCTTCACCGCGGGCGCCGGCGGGATCATCCACTCCTTCTGCGCGATGTACTCCTTCAGCATGTCGGCCTGGATGGTGCCGCCGAGCTTGGCGCGGGGGACGCCCTGCTTCTCCGCCACCGCCACGTACATCGCGAGCGCGATGCAGGCGGTGGCGTTGATGGTCATGGAGGTGGTGACGTCGGCGAGCGGGATGCCGTCGAAGAGGATCTCGAAGTCGCGGAGCGACGAGATCGCCACGCCCTCCTTCCCCACCTCGCCGCGGCTCATGGGGTGGTCGGCGTCGTAGCCCATGAGCGCGGGCATGTCGAAGGCGGTGGAGAGCCCGGTGACGCCGTGCTGGAGGAGGTACTTGAACCGCTGGTTCGTGTCCTCGGGCGTCCCGAACCCGGCGAACTGGCGCATGGTCCAGAGCCGGCCGCGGTACATCGTCGCCTGCGGGCCGCGCGTGAACGGGTAGCGCCCCGGCCAGCCCAGGTCGCGGTGGAAGTCGAGCTCGCGCACGTGCGCCGGATCGAGGATGTCCGGGATGGGGATGCCGGAGTCGGTCTGGAAGGCCGCCTTGCGGCGCGGGAGCCTGGCGAGGACCTCCGCCAGCTCCTCCTTCGTCCAGGACTCGCGCTCGGCGAGGACGCGGGCGAGGTCCTCCCTGGCGTAGAGCGGCCGCTCGGCGCGCTCGGGGGCCGCGGGCGTCGGCTTGCGGTTGGAGGGCGCCTTCTTGCGGCCGAGAGCCTTCGCCGGCTTCGATGCCATCGGGACCTCCGGAGTGTCCCGGCATCATAGAGCCGCTGCGCTGGCGGGCGGAGGCCGGCGAGCACGGCGCCCGCCGGGGACGCGGCCGAGGGGGCGGCTCGTTCGTTGACAGGTTCGGCGGGGACGCCTATAAACCCGCGTTCTCAGGCCCGGTGAGGTAGCTCAGTCGGCTAGAGCGAGGGTCTCATAATCCCTAGGTCGGGAGTTCGATTCTCCCCCTCACCACTCCAGGCCGCCCACCGAGGCGGCCTTTTTCGTTCAGGGTCGGCAGGGGGGGCCGCAGGGCGAGCTCACTCCGGATCCGTCGGCGTCCGCGCTGCCTCATCCGGGCGCCCGAGCAGCCGCGCCAGGAGCGCCAGCAGCGCGACGACCACCGCGGCGAGCACGGCGATGAACACGATCCGTCCAGTCGTCGCCGCGTCGCGCTCCGCGGCGGCCGGCCCGGCCGCGGGCGGCCCGAGCTCGATCTCGCGCGCGGGGGCGGTGCGAAGCCGCGGCGCGAGGAGCGCGAGATCGTAGCGGGGGGCGTCCATCCTGGCCGCGCCGTAGAGCAGCTCGAGCGCCGGCCCCGGGTGGAAGAAGCGGAGCCGCCAGGCCGGGAGGAGGAGCCGCGCCCCCGCCACCGGCAGCGGTGCGTTGTCGCCGTCCTCGACGACGACAAGGAGTCGGCGGTGGTCCACCCACGGGAGCCGCACGACCAGGGAGGGCGCGGCGCGCGCGGGATCGGCGTGGCGCCACGAGGCGGAGGCGAGGAGCCACGGCGCGGCGCGGTCGGGTCCGCCACCCTCCGCGGCGTACACCCGCACGTCGCGCTCGAAGAGACGGGAGGGGGTCTCGAGAACGATCCGCGACTCCGGGAGCGGCGCGACGGGGAGGTCCACGGCGTGGATCGACACCCCCGGCCGCGCGAGCCGCGTCCCGCCGGCGGGCGCCAGGGGGAGCGGGACGACGAGCGGCTCCTCGCGCTGCTCGAGGAGGTACGGGATCTGGCGGCCGCCCGGGCCCGCGATCCGCAGATCGGCGAGGCCGTGGCTGCCGGCGAGCACGTGGGCGTCGAGCTTGATCGCGGAGAGGCCGGGAGGCGCGGCCGGAATCGCGCGTGCCCGCCGGAAGGGCCTGCGGTCGAGCTCCCCGCCCGCGGCGAGATCGGGCGGCTCGGGCGGGGGCGGCGCGGCCTCCGGCGCGGGCGTGTCCGGGCCGAGCCTCGCCTCGGCCGTGCGGAGTCGGGGCAGCTCGGCGCGGACCGCCTCGAGGTCGTACCGCGGCGCCCGGCGGACGGGATCGCCGATGCGCGCCTCGATCGGCGCGCCGTCCCTGCTCTCGAAGAAGATCCACGGCAGCGGCGCGAGCACGGCGGTCGCGCCGCGCACGTCGAGCGGCGGGTTGTCCCCGTCCTCGACCCGCAGCTCGAGCTCGGTCTCCTCGGGCGCCGCCGTCGGGATCTCCAGGATCGCGGCCGCCACCCCGCCGCGGACCACCCGCCGCAGCTCCGCGGCGCCGAGCGTCACCGGCTCGAGGCGCCCGGGGCCGAGGTGGGCCTCCAGGACGGAGGCGCGCCTCAGGACGTGACCGCCTCCGACGTCGAGCGCGATCGCCCGCACGGGCAGCCGGGGCCCGGGGAGCCTCAGCGCCCAGCGGGAGACGCCGGGCTCGCTGTCGCGCGACGCGATCGCGAGGGGCACGCGGAGCGCCGGCGCAGGGGTGAAGGGCGGTGCGGGCGCGAAGGCCTCCGCGGTGCGCGGCCTGGGGAGGCGCGCGCTGGCGCGGTCGTCCCAGGTCCAGCGCAGGTAGCGGAACTCCCCGGGCCGGAACCCTGCCTCGAGCAGCCGGAGGCGCTCGTCCGGCAGCGCGAAGAGCGTCCCCTCGTCCACGAGCACGGTCCAGCGCGCGCGGTCCCCGCTCCCCTCCAGCCGGAACCGCTTGAGGAACGGCTCCGGGAGGCCTCCCAGCCGGAGGCGTGCGATCGGGCGCGCCCGGCCGAGGTCCACCTCGAAGCCGCTCTCGTTCTTCGTCGCCCGCACCGGGAGGATCGCGCCCCCGACCCAGCGCCCCTCCGGCTCCGCGGGAGGGACGAGCAGCCACGGCACCTCGCGCCCGGCGCCGTCCACGAGGCGCAGGTCGGAGAGGTCCCCGCGCGCCGACGCCGACAGGAGCGCGGGATCCGGGTCGAGGCGCTGGGGGCCCGGGCCGCCCGGCTGGACGGAGCGGACCCGCTCCGCCGCCGGGGCGAGCGCGGGCAGCAGCAGGAAGGCGAGGGACGCGAGGCCGAGGGCGCGGCGCATGGTTCAGGGCTCCGGGCTGGGGCGAGGCTCGGCGGCGCCCGGCTCCGGCGCCGCGCGGAGCACGAAGCGCTGGAGGACGACGGCGACGAGGGCGAGGCTCACGGCGAGCCCGACGAAGGACGCGACGCGGTACAGCCCCTCCAGCCGCGCGAGATCGTGCAGGAACGCCTTGAGCACCGTCCCGGCGAGGAGGCCGATCGCGGCGAACCGCGCGGTCCGGGTCGCGAGGACCACGCCCGCGACGAGGAGCGCGATGGCGAAGAGGGCCCAGCCGATGGTGTAGGTGAGGTCCTGCGCGAGGCCGGCGGAGAACCGGAACTCGATGCGGCTCCCCGTCGAGAAGAAGTCCGCGATCTCGATGTTGAGGAGCAGGAACAGGAGCACCGTCCCGAGGGCCGGGAGGACCTTCGAGACGCGCGGCGTCCCCGGCGCGAGGCGATCGTCGGCCCGGGCGAGGAGCGCGGCGCCCGCGAAGAACGCGGCGGCGGAGACCAGGTACGTGTAGAGGTACCAGTTGAGCACGGGCGTGGCGCTCTTGGCGTGGTACACGAGCACCGACGGGTTGAGCGCCAGCCGCACGAACACCGCGGCGAAGAGCGCCGCGCACCAGGCGAGCAGCCCGCGGTGCCGGAGCCGGCGGTGGAGCCAGGCGACCGCGCCCGCCTGCAGCGCCCACCCCACGGTGATCCACTGCTTCTCGAGCTGGAGCGGGATCGCCACCGTCACGAAGGCGAGCACCGCCGCGGCCATGAGCGCGAGCCGGCCGCGATCGAGCTCGGACGGCGCCGGCGCCCGGGCGAGCACGACGATGTGCGGGACGAGGAGGATCGCCTGGCCGACCGGCACCGCGCCGATGAACGGGCCGCCGCCCAAGGCCGCGACGGCCTCGCGCGCCAGGAAGAACCACGCGCCGCTCCCCACGACCGAGCCGATCCAGGGGAAGAGCTCGGCGCGGCCGCGGGCGCCGAGGAGGAGCGGGTATGCGAGCAGCATGAGGTAGAGCGGCGTCGCGACCCAGAGGACGGCGCCCGGCTCGCCCTGCGGCGAGAGGCGGAAGGCCACCGCGGCGATCGAGGCGGTCACCGCGGCGACGAGCGCGATCCGCTGGTCGCCCGCCCGCCAGGCCACGAACAGGAGCCCGCCCAGGAGGATCGCCTGCGCGCCCGCGACCACCGGCAGCGAGGCGTCGCCGCCGGAGCAGCCCAGGGCGACGAGCGCCTGGCCGGCGACGAGGGCCGCCGCGGCCGCCAGGGCGAAGCGGGGAAGCGCGCCGGTCGCGGCCAGGCGGCGCGCGAGGAGGAACCCGGTGACGGCCATGGCGGCCAGCGCGAGCGCGGCGAACGTGGCGATGCTCCCGGCCGGCGCCCGGCCCCCGAACGCCAGCTCGAAGACGAGGAGGACGGCGGCGGAGCCGCCGACGGCGCCGAGCAGGAGCTCGCCGCGGCGGCGGTGGAGCGCCGCCACGAGGAAGGCGAGGTCGAGCACCCCGATCACCGAGAGCCACGGCCAGGCGGGGAGCGCGAGGTCGCGGCGGGACACCACGGCCAGCATGAAGCCGTGCGCCACGAGCCCGAGGAAGGCGCCCTCGTCGAGCAGCCCGCGCGCTCTCTCCTCCCCCGCGCGGGCGCGCGCCCAGAGCGTCCCCGCGAGCGCGACGAGCGCGAGGCCTCCCGCGGCGACGAGCGCCGGCAGGAGGAGCGCCGCCACCAGCGCGGTCGCCCACCAGACCGCGAGCGCGGCGAACCCGAGCCCCACGCCGACGAGCGCGAGGGGCGCGAGGAGCGGGCTGCGGCCGCGGGAGGCCTCGAAGAGGAGGCCCGCCTCCAGGAGCCCGGCGAGGGTCGCGAGGCCCGCGAGGCCGCCGACCGTCGCCGCCACGGGCCCGGCCGCCACGAAGAACAGCAGGCCGAGGCTCAGGACGAGGAGCGCCGAGGCCGACCCGGCGGGCCGGAGCGGGCGCCGCAGCCGCTCGGCGGCGAGCGGCACCCCCAGGAACAGGAGGCCGAAGGCGGCGTAGACGAGCAGCGCCGGGAGGAGGCGGCCGGGCTCGAGGGAGCGCGCGGACCAGACCGCCTCGGCGGCGATCGCCATCCCGGCCGCCACGAAGTGGACGGGCGCGTCGCCGCGCGCGACGGCGAACGCGGCGCACGCCGCCGCGAGCAGGAACAGCGCGGGGAAGAACGGCGCCGGGGAGCCGGCGCCGGGCTCGATCCACGCGATCACCGGGAACGCGAAGAGGAGCGCGGGCGCCGCGTACACCGTCCGCCGGCCGAGGTCGTCGCGGAAGTCCTTCCCGAGCCACGCGAGCAGGAGGGGCGCTCCGAGGTAGACGGCGACGAGGAGCGCCAGCAGGGCGAGCGCCCAGGGCCAGGCCTCCGAGGTCCAGGAGCGGGCCAGGAACCCGGCGACGGTCGCGAGCGTCGTCGCGCCGCCGAGCGCGTGCAGCCACGTTGGGCCCTGCCACGCGGCCACGGCCGCGAGCCCCGCCGCCACGAGCGCCAGGAGCCCGAGGAGGAGCGCCCAGTGCGCGCCGTAGCTGCCGCTCACCGCGAACCAGGCCACGAACAGCACGGGGGGCACGGCGCCGAGCGCGGCCGTCCAGGTGAGGAGCGGCGGCTCCTCCCCGCCCCGGCGGCGAGCGAGCCCGAGCGAGGCGAACCCGAGCACGGGGAAGACGACGAAGATCCCGATCGCGATGGGCAGCTTCGTCTCGTCGAGGAAGCTCGCCACCCACCCGAGCTGGTAGAGCGCCGTGAAGCCGAGCGACAGCGCCGAGAGCAGCGGCCAGCGCTTGCGGTGGGCGACCCAGGCCAGGCCCACGTTGAGCACCAGGAGGTACGAGAACAGCGCGATGGGCCGGTCCTCGCCGGTGGAGAGGAGCGCCGGCGTCGCGAAGCCGCCGAGGAGCCCGAGGAGGGCGATGAAGATCGCGTTGCGGCGGATGGAGAGGACGACGGCCACCGCGGCGACGAGCGCGAGCAGCGCGAACGTCGCGAGCGAGGGGAGGAGGTGCCAGAGCGCGTGCGCGGCGTAGAACGTGGAGAAGAGGGTCGCGACGCCGCCCGCGGCGAGCGCCTGCGCGGTGGGGGCGTAGCGCCGGGCGCGCTTCGTCTCGCAGCCGACGACGAGGAGCACCCCGGTGACGAGGCCGATGGCCATGCGGACCGGCGCGCCGAGCCAGCCGTGGTCGATGGAGTAGCGCAGGAACGAGACGGCCGCGATGACGACCGCGATGCCGGCGAGCCAGGAGTAGAGCTTCACGCCGACGAACCGCTCCCAGTCGATCTTCACGTCGAGGCGCGGGCGGCGCGGCGGAGCAGGGGCTCGCGCGGGAGAGGGGGAGGGAGAGGGGGTGCTCGGAACCGGCCGCGGCGGCACGGGAGGGGCCGCGGAGGCCGGGGGGGTGGCCGCAGGCAATGTGGGCGGGGACGGCGGCACGGCCGCTCGCGCTGGCGACGCCGGCGGAGCCGCGGGCTGTGCGGCCGGCGCAGGTGGAGGGGCGGGCTGCGCGGCCGGCGCTGGTGGAGGGGCGGGCTGCGCGGCGACCGCCCCCGGCACGAGCCGCCTCTCCAGATCGTGCAGGCGCGCTTGCAGGCGACCCAGCTCGGACGCGAGCGCGTCGTCTCGTTCCATCCGTTCCCGCCGCTCCTTGAACGACCAGGCGAGCAGGACGAACGGCAGGAGCACCAACGCGACTGCGAGCAGGAACAGCAACGCTTCCAAGGGCGCACCCTCCCCGCTCCGGCGCGCTGGCGGAGCCCGGGCATCATACGGGAAGTGGGGCCCGGTTCGGGGCGGTCAGTACCCCATGCCGGACGACGCGGGTGTTGCGGCCGGGGCGCTCGCCCGCGAGAACACGTACGTCGCCGTGTACGGGACCTTCAGCACCTCGCCGGCGTTCGCGCACGGGCCGGCCGGCGCCTTCCCGCCGCGCGTGTCGAGCCGCTGGATGCTGCGGACAGCAGCGAACGTCCCCTGGCCGGAGGATTCCTTCGACGCGAGGAGGAGCCAGGGGATGGCGTCGGCGTCGGGCGAGTCGACCCTCGCCTTCACCACGCCCACCACCTTGCTCCCGTCGGCGAGGCTCTCCCAGGTCGGCCCGGCGTAGTGGCGCCCCACCTTCCTCGCTGCGGCGTCCAGGAGATCGGCCTCCGGCGCGACGAAGGCCCACGCGAGGCTGCCATCCGGCTGCGATCGGCACTCGTAGTTCTGCGTGCCGCGCGCGCCGAGCGCGAGCGACGCCTCCTCCCCCGCCGGCAGCTGGATCACGGCCGGGGCGGTCGCCCTGGCCGGCGCGGTGGTCGCGCACCCACAGGGAAGGACCACGGCGAGCGCTGCAGCGGCCGACTCGGCAAACCGGAGGGACATGTGGGCGCTCCTTGCGACCTGGACGGGCCAGACCCGGCGCAAGGGCATCGCCGTCGCGGCCGCTCGTCGCAAGACCGGGTCGGGCCGACCCCCGGCGGTGACGGCGTCATCCCATTGATCTCGCTGTCCCCCGTGCGCCGGACACGCTTTCTTGACTCGGCGCACAGGAGTGGTACACCCACATCGTCCGGCGATATCGGGGGATACCAGATGAGGAACCCGTTGCCCGCCACAATTGCCCGCACCGAGGACCGAGCCGAGCGCGAGCTTCCACTGCGCCCCGTCCGCGAATCGCCGAGACCGACCGCCATCCCGGATCGCCGCCCCGCCGATCGCATCAGGGACGCGCTCCTCCGGTGGCTCGAGGAGGAGATGTGATGGAGCAGATGGTCTTCACCGACCCCGCCCCCTCGGAGCTGGACGAGCTGGTGAAGGAGATCGACGAGCAGCTCGACGCGTCGTTCCTGGGCGATCTCGAGGTCGCGCTCGAGCGCGCCCGGGCCGCGAGCGATCCCGAGGCGGCGTAGCGCAGCTCAGCGCCCCGGTCCGTCCCGCCCGGCCCGCGCCGGGGCTGAGGAGTCTTGCGCTGCGACGTAGCGGGCCTCCTCCTCCTGGAGCCCCTCCTCGACCTCGCTGGGCGCGCGCAGGATGCGCCCCAGCGGGATGTGGCGCGAGAACAGGAACGCCACCCCCAGCGCGGCGGTGGTGAGCAGCTGCGCGCCCCAGAGGACGAACGCGTACGCGACGTCGCGGCCGGCCGCGGTCTCGGGCGGCACGAACAGCGAGAGCCCGGCCACCACGAACGCCTGGAACGTGCCGATCATCCCCGGCGGCGCCGGGATCATGACGCCCACCACCAGGATCCCGAGCACGCTGAAGGCGGCGACCGCGTCGAGGTGGAGCCCGAACCCGCGCGCCAGGAGCTGCATGCCGAGCCCGTTGACGCCCCAGTAGGCCGCGGTCAGCGCGAAGAAGAGGGCGACCTTGCCGCGGCTCGGGACCAGCCGGAGCCCGTGGATGAAGGCGTCGAGCATCCCGGCGATGCGAGCCGCGGCGCGCGGCGAGAGCGGGTCCACGATCCGGTGCGCGATCCGGACCGCCAGCGAACGGTTCCGGTAGGCGAGGACGAGGAACCCGAGCACGGCGAGGAAGGCGAGGAAGACCAGCGCGCCGCCCCACCGCCACCGCCGGAGCGCGTCCCCCGAGCCGGGCACGGCGAGCAGCGTGACCACCAGCAGGAGCGCCGTGAAGAGCCCGTCCGCCACCCGCTCCACGACCACGCTGGACATCGCGGCCGACACCCGGACGTCGCGGCCGGAGATGAGGTAGGGGCGCGCGAACTCGCCGAGCCGGAACGGCAGCAGCATGAGCGCCATGAACCCGACGGCCGACACGGCGTTGAGCCGCGAGAACGGCACCTTCGCCACCGGCTCCAGGAGGATCCCCCAGCGGACCGTCCGGGCGAGGTGGATGGCGAGGAGCGTCGCGACGTAGGGCGCGAGGTACCGGTAGTCCGCCTCGCGGGCCGCGCGCCAGACCTGGTCGAGCGGCTTGTCGCGCACCGTGAACCAGAGCGCCGCCGCGGCGATGGCGAGCGCGACCACCGACTGGATCGCACGCTTCACGGCAGCTCCTCGCCCGCCAGGATCCGGCGCGGGGTCTCGCCGCAGAGCCGGGCCAGCCCGGCCGCGCCGGCCCGCTTCTCCAGCGCCGCGAGCCCCTCCTCGATCCAGTGGGCGGCGCTCGCCCGGTGGAGGTCGGTCGCCGCCACCGCGTAGAGCCCCTCCCCCAGGAGCCGCTCGGCCGTCCTGCGGACGAGCCGGCCGTACTGGCCCGAGAGCGCGCCGAGGTTGAGCTGGAGCGCTCCGCCCAGGCGGACCACCTCGGCGGCGCGCCCGGGCCGCTCGAACTCGGCGCAGCGCTCCGGGTGCGCGAAGAGCGGGAGGATCCCCATCCGCCGGAGCCGGAAGACGAGGTCCGGCAGCGCGGGCACGGCTCCCTCGAACGGGACCTCGACGAGCACCCACTTCTGGGAGGGGCCGATGCCCCGCCGCCCCTCGCCGTCGGCGCGGGCGAGGAACTCGTCGTCGAGCCGGTTCTCCGCGTTGCGGTGGAGCGCGAGCGCGATCCCCTCGGCGCGCAGGAGCGCCTCGGCGTCGGCCCGGCGGGCGTCGACGCGGGCCGGGTCGGCCGAGGGCAGCCCCTGGACCGCGTGCGGGCTCGGCGCCACGTCGCTGAAGCCGAGGTCGACGAGCAGGCGCGCCGCCGCGAGCGTCTCGACCGGCGTCTCGCAGCCGTCGTCGATGTCCCACAGGATGTGGCTGTGCAGGTCGACGAGTCCCATGGCGCGCGGGGCTCATAGCACGCGCCGCGCCACCGCGAAAGCCGCAGGGCCGAGGGGCGTGGCGCCTGCCGCCCTCAGGGGAGGCGTCAGGCCACGGGGTGCGCCGGGGGCTCGCCCTTCGCGAAGCGGAGCGCGTCCTCGAGCACGAGGCGGGTCATGGCGGCGCGCGTCTCGCGGGTCCCCGAGCCGAGGTGCGGCGTGAGGACCACGTTCGGGAGCGCGAGGTAGGCGGGTGGTACCCGCGGC
>Ga0335082_10006672_pt1 | contig 12591 bp, 15 predicted proteins | sample Lox_Sample_41_FD_206718 | JGI IMG/M metagenome (GOLD analysis project Ga0335082, IMG submission 206718) | Soil microbial communities from Loxahatchee National Wildlife Refuge, Florida, United States - Lox_Sample_4.1 | ecosystem: Environmental > Terrestrial > Soil > Wetlands | place: USA... | reverse complement strand
ACCCGCGCGGACGTGCGTGCGCGAATGCGGCGAGCAGCGTCGTCTTACCGCCGCCGATCGCACCCGTGACGATCGTCAATCGGCGTGCGGTGAGTCCGGACAGCGCCGCGGCAAGACGCGGCCGCTCCACGTGCGTCATCGGTAACGGCGGCACCGCGAACTTGTCGATGCAAGCCCCCACTCCCTGCGCCGTGACCCGCGCCCGCGCTTCGTCGCGCGCAGCCGGAACGACCGTCATGTTGACCACCCCTCGTGCCCCCTCGTGCACCCCAGCGTGACCAGCGTCCGCCCTCGCGGGCAGGGGCTGCATCACCGCAAAAGGGTGATCGGTTGGCGGCCGCGCCGCATCACCCCGGGGTGTGAAACGCGTTTCGCGCGCGTACAAGCCCGTTGCGTGCGCGAAAGCGTCTACATCGGGGCGGTTAGCGGCTTTCGGCGGTCTCGATGAGGATCTCGCCGACCGCGGCCGTCGTCGACCCGGGGCTCTCGAGCCAGAGCCGGCCACGCGACCGCAAATGGTCGGTGTTCACGCGCATGCGCAGCATACGGCCGCGCAATGTCCGGATCATGGGCCCGAGGATGAGCAGGGCCAGGCCGGAAACGACGAGCACGCTGCGCAGCGTGTCTTCAGGCATGCGATTGGATCGACGCGCGGGCATGCCGCGATGGTGCTTGGTTGTGGCGCCTACGTCGTCACCCTGGACGGGCGATACGCCGGTGGCTGTCGAAGGCGGGGGCAGCGTGGCTCCGTCCCCGGGGGTCAGAACGGAGCCACGCACGCAATCCTGGCATCATGCATGATTCCCGGGCGTGGTCCACACCCCGCTTGGGTGAACGTCACGTCAGTCGGGTTGTCGGACGCGCGCGCTCGAGCAGTGCGCACGCGTCGCGGACGACGAAGATCGGCACGTACTGATGCACACGCGCATCGCGGAATCGCGCGAGGGACCGATCGATCTCGCGGCGGACATCGATCTCGTCGACGGCAACGCCCCGCTCGCGCAGGCGGTGCAACACCGCTTGTTCCACCTTCGGTCGATCCTGCCAGGTCTCGATGGTCTCGCCGTCGGTCTGCGTCGGCTGCACGATCACGAATTGCTCCAGTGCCCGAGGTCGGAGCGCAGCGTACGAACCCGCCGAGCCGGCGTCCTCACCCGGATCGTGTGAAGCTCAGCTCGCCTCGCCGGGCGGATCGACCGCGGCCGGGACGGAACGCACACGCGCGAGCTGGCTCACCAGCACCGACACCACGGTCACGAGGTAGATCTGGCCCACGAGAGCCTCGAGCACCGCGAACGCGCGTCCCAGGCCCGTCGCCGCCGTGAAGTCGCCGTACCCCGTCGTCGTGAGGGTGACGAAGCTGAAGTACAGCGTGTCGGCGGGGGTGGCGTTCGCCTGCTGCACGAAGAACTGCTGGCTTCCGAACAAGGCCATGGCCTCGTAGACGAATGACCACAGCATGCCGACGAGCACGTAGACGCAGATGGCGCCCAGGATCGTCTGCACATCGACGACGCCCCGCCGCACGAGCGCCCGAGTGATGATGATCGGAGCGATGGCAACGAGCCCGGCGTTCAGCAAGAACGCGGCACCCCGCGCCCCGTCGCCGTTCCACCAGATCGACGCGATCGTGCCGCCGACGGCGCACACGACGATGACCCACGTCAGGTGCAGGGTGCGGGCGCTGACGCGGGACGCCACCAGCGCGGCGAAGAGCGTCGCCGATTGCAGGATCACGGTGGCGAGGCGCGACCACACCGCCGTGGAACCGGTCGCCATGACAATGAACGTGGCAAACAGGAGCAACAACACGATCCCGTAGCGGTACCCCGGATAGCGGCGTTCCAGCGTGGCCGTCTTGCTCATCGGCAGCAGGATAACGACGGGCTCGTCGCGGCCGCACGGCCGGCTCGGGCCCGAATGAGTCACCCCGAGCGGGGGATGATCGCGTGGCGCTGTGTGACTACCGTCGATGGTCGATGACGCAGACTTCCGTGGACAAGCGCGACAAGACCGAGAAGAAGGCCGAGAAGGCCAAGGCGAGAGCCGAGATGAAGGAGCGAATGGGCACCGTCGCGTTGCACATGGTGCACGACTTGTCGCGCGCCGAGCAGGTCGAAGTCGGTCGAGCGTTGCGCAAGGAGACGCCGCGCTCGAGTCACGCCGACTGGCAACCGCCTGCCAACGGTCGCGACCCGGTCGCGATCCTCGAGCAGTCAAATGCGACGCGTGTTCCGGAGCTGGTTCCGATTCGTTACGGACGCATGCTCGTCTCTCCGTTCACCTACTTGCGCGGCTCGCCCGCAGTCATGGCCGCCGATCTCGCGCGCACGCCGCGCTCGGGCATCACCGTGCAAGCTTCGGGCGACGCGCACCTGCTCAACTTCGGCATCTACGGATCGCCGGAGCGCAGACTCATCTTCGATCTGAACGACTTCGACGAGACGCTGCCCGGCCCGTTCGAATGGGACGTGAAGCGGCTCGCGGTGAGCATCGTCGTTGCCGCGCGCGGCGCCGGACACGACGACAAGGCCGGCGTGCGCGCCACCCGCGAGTGTGTCCGCTACTACCGCGAAGGCATGATCTACCTCTCCGACATGCCCCCGCTCGACGTGTGGTACTCGCACCTCGACACCGACGAGATCATCGCGATGGCGCAGAACGCGCAGGCTCGCAAGCTCGCTCGTCGTGTCACCGCGAAGGCGCGCACGCACGACACCATGCAAGCGCTCGCGAAGCTCACTGAGGTCGTCGACGGCAAGCGCCGCATCATCGATGATCCGCCGCTCGTCGAGCACGACCCGCGCGGCGCCGAGATCCTCGAGGAGCTACGCACGATCTACGCGCAGTACCTCGAGACGCTGCAACCGGATCGCCACCAGCTCCTCGCGCAGTACCGCTTCGTCGACGCAGCGCGCAAGGTCGTCGGCGTCGGAAGCGTCGGTACACGTTGCTGGATCGTCCTCGGCGGGGCCGTCGTCGACGGCAGCCCGATCTGGCTGCAACTCAAGGAAGCACAAGAATCGGTGCTCGCGCCCCACCTCGAAGCGACCAAGTTCTCGAACCAGGGCGAGCGCGTCGTCCACGGGCAACGCCTCCTGCAATCCGTCAGCGACATCTTTCTGGGTTGGTCGCGTGCCGAAGGCTTCGACTTCTACATTCGCCAGCTGCGCGACATGAAAGGCAGCGTCGACCTTTCGAACGTCACGCCCGACGAGCTCGTTGGCTACGCGCGGCTGTGCGGGTTGACCCTCGCTCGTGCACACGCGCGCACCGGTCTGTCCGCGGTCGTCGCCGGCTATCTCGGCACGAGCGACACGTTCGACCGCGCGATCGGAGAGTTCGCGCTCGCCTACGCCGAGCAGAACCGCCGTGACTACGAGACGCTCGCCGAGGCCGAGAAGTCAGGACGCATCGAGGTCGTGCGCGGACGTTGACTGCGCGTCGTCAGCTCTCGGTGAGCACGACGTCGGGTTGCTGGTGCGCCCGTTCACCGTGCACGACGAGCCCGTAGATGACCAACACGTCGACGAGAATGATCGTGAACGACCAGAACGGATAGTGCGCGAGGTACGCGAGCTGAAAGATCATGTTGACGCCGGCCGCGATCACGCCGAGCACCCGTGCCCACGTCGCGCCGAAGAAGATCGCGACGCCGGCGATGGCCATCAGCGCGCCGATCCCGATCGCCACCCAACCCCAGGCGTGGAGGTTGCTCGTAAGGAGCAGGTGGACCGACTGACCCGAGACCTCTTTGAAGTACTTCGCGTTCGCAACCGCGACGATGCCGTCGATCAGATTGAACGCGGCACCGATGAGGATCATCGTCCCCGCGAACAGACGCCAGCCCACGCTCGACCGGTCCTCGGGTACGTACCCGGCGTTCGTCGCGCGAGTCGCCGCGCCGCTCGAGATCTGTGTACTGGACACGGGTCACCTCCGTTACGCTCGCGGCCGATCACACTTCGCGGCCGCCGCGGCTGCATCACTCGACCCGGGTGAATACAAGTACCGCACCGAAATGGAACACTCACTGCTGTGCCGACGCCCCCGGCCGAAGTGACCCGCCCGACGGGCCGCGACGAGGTTCGCCGCGCCGTCCTCGACGCCGCCGTGCGACTGTTCGTCGAGCGCGGCCCCGCCTCCGTGTCGCTGCGCGACATCGCGGCCGAAGCGAACGTCAACCTCGGGTTGTTGTACCGGCACTTCGGCACCAAGGCGGAGCTGCTGTCGGCCACCGTCGACGACCTCGTCGACCGCTTCGGGGCCGCGATCGCCGACAGCGTCGCCGCGCCCGACATGCCGTTCGAGCTCGCGAGGATCGTCACGGGGACGCGCGATCCGGCCATGACGCCGATGCGGCCCTACGCCCGCATGCTGGCCTGGTTGCTGCTCGACGGGGTCGACCCCGCGTCGATCCAGTCGTCTTATCCCGTGTTCCCACGCCTCGTCGAGCGGCTCCTGACCGACGGCCGTGATCCCACGGACGCCCGGCTCACGGCCCTGACGATCTTCGCGGTCGCGCTCGGGTGGCTGCTGTACGAGCCGTATATCAATACGGCGGCGCAGCTCGACGAGGTACCGCTCGACGAACTGCGCGGCGCGCTCGCAGACGCGTTTGGGCGCCTCGTCGAACGAGGCGCCCAAACCTAGAACGTGTGCTGTTTCCTGCGCCGGGCGCGGGGCTGCGAGCTCAGCTCGCGAGCGCCTTCGCCTTCATCTGCTGGAATTCCTCGTCGCTGATCACGCCCTGGTCGCGCAGCTTCGCAGCTTGTGCGACCTGGTCGGCCGGGCTCGCTCCCGCCCCCGCTGCCTGCTGGATGTAGGCGCGGGCCGCGGCGTCCTGTGCTTGCGCAGCCTCGAGCGCGTGCTCGTGCATCTTCCCGCCGCGGGCGATCAGGTACACGAACACGCCGAGGAACGGCATGATCACGACGAAGATCGTCCACAGGGCCTTCGCCCCTCCACCGAGGTCGTGGCTGCGGAAGATGTCGGCGAAGACGGTGATCAGCAGCCAGATCCAGATGAAGAACAAGAAGAAGTACAGCATCGACAAGAACACTTGTCCGGTACCAAAAGTTGCCGCCAACGTTCTCATCTCCTGCTCCTCGTGTTTGTATTACCGACAGCTTGCGCCGATACCGTCCGCGGTACCTCACCCTCGCCGGGTGGTTACCGGCCTCGGCCGTTCGGCGTTTCGGTCGCGATTTTTCAGTGGCGCCGGGCCTTGCGGCCGTCCTCCATCGGACGGATCAAGACCTCGTGCAGGACCACGTCGATGACGGCGAGCACGAGCGCACCGAAGAACGCGGCGCCGACACCGTCGATCGAGAGCGACGTGAGCCACGAGGTGACATACAGCATCGCCATGTTGATCACGATCCCGAAGATCCCCAGCGTGATCACGAGCAACGGGAACGACAAGATTCGCAGGATCGTCCCGAGGAACGCGTTCACGACGCCGAACACGGCCGCGATGATCAGATAGGTCCCCGGGCTCCAATGAATTCCGAGCCCGGGCACGATCAGCACGGTCAAAGCCAGCGCGACCGCGAGGATCAACCACGACAGCAGCAGTCGGCGGATCATGTTTGCTTTCGCCTCCCCGTCAGGGCGCTAACGCACTCGCGAGACCGGCGGCATGATCGCGCCGACCAGCCACAGGAACGGCAGGAAGATGCCGACGATGAACAACACGATATGCCCCTTGCGCAACGTGACCACGCCCAGCGTGACCAGCAGCACGAGGTAGAGGATCCCACCCCCGATGTAGAAGTACATGACGTCCTTCCTGCGGCGGGCGCCGCGTTGGTGATCGATCAGTTCGGCGGCGCCGGCGCCTCGGCCGGCACGTCGCCGGAGCTCGCGGTCGGCGTCTCCCGGAGATCCACGTCGAGCGCGGTTTCGTCGTCGTCGTGGTACTGCGCGAGCAGCGCCTGCTCCTTGTCGTGCTTCGGGAAGAAGAAGAACACGAGCACCGCGCCCAACAGCACGGCGATGATGCCGGCGGTGTAAGCCCAGTCGGCACCGTCGAGGAACGACTTCTGCGCGCCCGCGATGATCTGACTCGCATACTGCGGATACTGCGACGCAGTGTCGGCCGCGCTCGAGAACGACTTCGTGAGCTGCGACTGCACGTTGCTGTTCACGTTCGATGGAACGAGCTTCGTCGCGCTCGACACGTAGCCCGCGGTGAGCAACGCGCCGAAGATCGACTGCATGATCGCGCCGCCGAGGTCGCGCTGGAGGTCGGCGGTGCCCGACGCCATCCCGGCCCGGCGTACGGGCACAGAGCTGGTGAGCGAGCGCGATGCAGGGGTACCGGCCAGGCCCACCCCGATGCCGACGAGCGCGTACGCGAGGCCGACCTTCCAGTACGGGATGCCCTGGTCCCAGAGGGTCAGCATCGTGAGGAACCCGGCGAAAACGAACACGTAGCCGAGCAGCAAGGTGAAACGCGCGCCGCGCGTCTCGACGATCTTCGCCGAGCGCGGCGCGACCAGCACCATGAGGATCGCGGCGGGCAGGATGGCGAGGCCGGAATCGATCGTGGAGTAGTCGAGCACGTTCTGCAGGAACTGCTGGCCGATGTACATCGCGCCCATCAACGAGCCGAACACGATGATTCCCGCGCACGCGGCGACCCAGAATGTGGGCCGGGCGGCAATTTCGAGGTCGTAGAGCGGGTTGGCGGCGCGGCGTTGACGAAATACGAACCCGACACCGGCCACGACCGCGACGGCGGCCAGCCCGAGCACGAGCGCGCCCTTGCCCGGAACCGGCGCGAAGTTGATCGCGAGGATCAGCGCGCCGATCAACGCGACCGAGAGCACGCCGCCGAGGTTGTCGATCGCTTCGGAACCTTCGTTGACGTGCGCCGGGATGAAGAGCACCGCGAGCACGAGCGCGAGCACCGCGAGCGGCAACGTGACGAGGAAGACCGACCCCCACCAGAAGTGCTCGAGCATCGCACCCGACACCAGCGGGCCGAGCGCCGCGATCGCGCCACCGAGCGCCGACCACAGCGCGATCGCCCTCGTGCGAGGCGCGCCCGGCGCCCACAACGCGGTGATCAGCGCGAGCGTCGTGGGGTACGCCATGCCCGCCGACAGCCCTCCGACGATGCGGGCGATGACCAACACGCCGATGTTCGGCGCGTACGCGGCGACGAGGCACGCCGGCACCGAGAGCACGACACCACCCACGCACATCGCCTTGCGGCCGTACCGGTCGCCGACCGCGCCGAAGTACAGCACCGACGCCGCCAGACCCAGCGAGTAACCGACCGCGGTGAGGTTGAGGGCGGTCTGCGACGCGTCGAAGGCCTTGCCGATATCGGGCAGCGCTACGTTCGCGACCGCCAAGTTGAGGTTCGCGACCGCGGCGACGAGGATCAGGGCGAGGAGCACCAGCATCTCGCGCGCCGGTACGCCCGCCCGCGTGTCGTCGGTGGCGGTGGCCATACCTGCGGACCTTACGGTGCTCGGGCGGGCTTGGATTCATCCCTCCCGGGTGATGTCGGCGCGCGCGCGTCTTCATACGATGCGCCTTTGGCCCACTGCGCTTGGCCGGTTGCAAGCCGCCTGCGTCCGGCCGACGGACGCTCCGCCGAGGAGGCATCTCATGGCACGCGCCCGCAATCACTCCCTGAGCGGCCGGGCCGATCAGGCAGGCATTCTGGCGAGCGCCACTGCCGCGCCGCTCGCGTTCCAGCGCACGTTGATGCCGCGCCCGGTGGTCGATCAAGCCTTGGTGACCGGGCTGTCGGCCACAGCGAATCACGCGCTCGTGAGCATGATCCAGGAGTCGATCCAGTCGGCCGCGTTCCTCGTCGCGTCACGAACCGGGCGGCGCGCGCTCGACGAGGAGCATTGGAGTCGCGCCACCATCGCGGCCGATGCGCTCGCGATCGGAGCAGGCGTCGCGGTTCAGCGCGTGCTCCGGCAACGTCACCGCGAGCCGCTCACGCGTGCCGCCGCCCGCACCGGCGGCTTCATGGTCGCGACGTCGGGGGCTGCCGGTGCGATCGTCGGCGTGATGCAAGAGGCGTACGCGCGCGCGGGGTTGAAGCGCGGTCGCACGCTCGCGATCGTCGGCCCCGCAGCGGCCGTGACGGCCGGTGTGAACACGTGGTTCATTCGCCGCCGCAGCCGCCTCGATGCCGACCTGCCCCCGGAAGACACGCAGACCTCGGTCGCGAAGTCGCTCGCGTTCGGACTCGGTGTCACGGCAGGCCTCTCTGCCTTCGGCGGCGTCGAACGCCGACTCGCCGATCTCGTCGCGAGCGTGGCCGGGCGCCTGCTGCCGGGCGACGAAGCGATGTGGCGGCCGCTCGGACACGCGGCGACGCTCGCGCTCTTCGGCGCGGGCGCGCGGTACGCGGCGCAGGCTGCGTTCGGCCGGATCGAGAACGTGCAGGAATCGGCGGAAGCCGCATTCGACATCGCGCCGCCGAGCCCCACCCTCAGCGGGAGCCGTGAGAGCCTCGTGCCCTTCAACACGCTGTCGCGCGCCGGTCGCCGCTACGTGTGGATGGTGACACCGCCCGACAAGATCGCCGAGGTCATGCACGAGCCCGCGGTCGCGGTACCTATCCGCGCGTACGTGGGTCTCGAAAGCGCGTCGACCGAACAAGAACGCGTCGACCTCGCGATGGCAGAGTTGGAACGCACCGGCGCGTTCGATCGGTCGTGGCTGATGATCGCGTCGCCAACCGGAACCGGCTACGTGAACTATGCCGCAGTGTCGATCCTCGAGTTCCTGACCCTCGGTGACTGCGCGACCGTGGCGATGCAATATGCGGCGCGCCCGTCGCCGCTGTCACTCGATCGCGTGAGCGAAGGCCGCAAGCACATGCGGCTGTTGAGCGCCGCGATCCGCGACCGACTTGCGCAGTGCGCGCCGGAAACGCGGCCGAAGGTCGTGCTGTTCGGCGAGAGCCTCGGGGCGTGGACGAGCCAGGACGGTTTCGTCGACGAGGGCACGCGCGGGCTCGTCGAATCCGGCCTCGACTACGCGATCTGGATCGGCACGCCGCACTTCAGCAAGTGGAAGGAACGCGTGCTGTTCGACGAGCGGCCCGACGTCGACCGCGAGCTCGTCGGCGTGTTCAACGACATCGGCGAGTGGGAAGCGCTCGATCCGGCTGTGCGCGAACGGATTCGCTTCGTGATGATCACGCATTACGACGACGGTGTCGGCGTGTTCGGTCCCGAGCTCGCGATCCAAGCGCCGGAGTGGCTCGGCGACCCGCAGACGCGCCCGGCATCCGTGCCGAAAGGCATGCGCTGGGTCCCAACCACGACGTTCTTCCAGGTGCTCGTCGACATGAAGAACGCGGCGAACGTCGTGCCGGGCGTGTTCGCGGCGAAGGGCCACGACTACCGCGCCGATCTGCTCCCCTTCTTCCACGCCGTGCTCGGCCTCAAGGCCACACCCGAACAGCTCGCCGACCTCGGCGCGTGGCTCGAGGCGCGCGAGGTCTTCCGGGCCAACTGGGTCAAGGCACACGGTCGGGCCGACACGAGCATGGCCGCCGCCGTGCTGCAGCGGCTGATGGACGAGGAACGGGCGGCCGGCCACGAGACCGACACGCGAATCGTGCAGCTCATTCGTGAGGTCGCGGCGAACGACTTCGACGCGAGTGGCGGACTCACTCCGACGTGAGACCGGCTCGCCGCGCGGCCGTCGCGGAGCTCGCCACGATCGGCACGCTCGCCGCATGGAATTTCGGGCGGCTGCGCGTCGGCGATCGCGTGCGCATCCCCGCGAATCTCGCGACCGCGGCGACGGCGCTCGGCATCGCGTGGGCCGGCGGCGCGCGCGGATCCGATCTCGGGCTCGATCCGGCGCGCGCGGCGCCGGGCGCGCGTCTGGGCTTCGAGGTGGCGGTACCGGTTGTCGCGGCCGTCGGCGTGATCGTCGCGCTCCCGCGCACGCGACACCTGCTCGCCGACGAGAAGATCCACGCCACGACCCGGGGTGAAGCCGCGTTCGAGACGCTGGTACGCATCCCGTTCGAGACGGCCGTCGCCGAAGAGCTGATGTTCCGGGGCGCGCTGGTGGCACTCGGCTCACGGGCGCGCTCTCGTAGGAGCGCGCTGCTCACGTCGTCGTGCTGTTTCGGAATCTGGCACGTCGTGCCGACGCTCGGCTCGCTCGCGCGCGGCGCGGGCGGCGAATCGCTTCCGGCACCGGCGTCGACGGTTGCCGTGGTCGCCGCGACGACGCTTGCGGGTGCCGGTTTGGCGTGGCTGCGGTTGCGATCCGACAGCATCGTCGCGCCGATCGTCGTGCACGCCGCCCTCAACATGAGTGCGTTTGTCGCCGTTCGCGCCACCCGCGGGCGAGGACGGTCACAGCCCGGTGATGCCGTTGCGCAACAAGGCGAGCGCGAGCAGCACGATGATGACCGCGGCGACGGTACGCGCGTTGCGAACGAGCCAATCGCGCACCTTGTGGAGCAAACGCTGCGTCCAGTCGGGGGCAATGAACAGACACACGATCGCCGCCAGCAGCGGCAAGAGTGAAACGATTGCGAAGAACAACCAGTTCACGATGTACTCGGTCGTGCTCGGGTTCATCTGCGAGATGTTCTTCAACGCGATCGGGATGAAGCCGCCCGGATTCGCGAGCGTCGCGCCCGCGCCGACGATCGCGATCGCGGGCGACGAGGCAACCTTGCTCATCTGCGCGACCATCGCCTCTGCCCGCTTCGGATCGCGGGGCCGGCGCGACAACCGATAGACCCACACGAGCAGGAGCACCCCGGCGACGATGTCGAAGACCGCGACCCAAGTCTTCGGTTGCGTCGTGCCGTGCGACGCGGCCTTGTCACCGAGCACGAACGCGGCCAACACACCGATCGCGAGCGTGGCGCTCATCGCGCCGAGGTAGAAGTAGATGCCCGTTCGCCGCGGACGGTCGCCGAGCACGAGCGCGAGCACCGAGAACGACAGCGTCGTGGGCGACAGCATCGCCGCGAGCGCCGTGAGCGCGAGCTCGGCGTTGATCACGGGCCGAGAAGTTACGCGGCGCAGCCGCCGCGTGCCGCGTGACCGGCGATCATCCCTTGCGGATGACGCCGCGCCGCTGCTCACGTCCGAGCATGGGTCGAACGAGACGAGCACCCGGACGGTGTGACGTGTGCTCGATACGAGATCGTCGTGCGAGGACGGCTGAGCCCTCGCCACGGCACATCGGCCCCAAGGTCGGCGTCTCGGGGCGCGATGCAGCGGTGCGGGAAGCGGCGCGGCTCGGCCGGCTCTGAGCTGTCGTCGTTCCCGCGCTCGGGTCAGTATCTCGTCATGCCGCCCGAGGCCGACGCGACGCCACCCAGCAATCCGGAGACGAGAATCCCGAGCGGGAGCGTGCCCCAGTACGACAGGCCCAGGTGCACGTTCCCGAGGAACAGCATCAGCAGCCAGGTCGCAGGGAACGTGGCGACGAGCAGAACCACAGCCGCGATGAGCAAACGCATGATCATTGAGGAACCTCCTCTTTGCATCCTCCGCGGCACGCGCCGCGCGCACCTCACCCGTTCGAGATGAAACGTACCCGCGCATCGTGGTACCCCGCGCGCCGGGAGCGAGCGAGGCGTCGAGGCGGTCGCGGAACAACGACAGCATCGACGGCCGCGGCCAGCGATCGACCCGGGCGTCGTACGACATCTGCGGTGCGTATCGCGACGCGCGTTACTTCGGCGCGAAGCGCTGCCCGGCGTCGAGGCGGATCGTCGAACCGTTGAGCATCGGCGTCTCGACGATTGCGACGACGAGCCGGCCGTATTCCTCGGGCTTGCCCATGCGCTTCGGGAAGGCCGCGTCCTTGGTGAGCACCGTCGCGAACTCTTCGGGGATCCCGTGCGTGAGCCCGGTGTCGAAGAGGCTCGGCGCGATCGCCATCGCGCGGATGCCGAGGCTCCCGAGGTCGCGCGCCATCGTGAGCATCATGCCTGCGATGCCGGCCTTGGCTGCGGTGTACGCGACCTGACCGATCTGGCCTTCGAACGCGGCGATCGACGCCGTGTCGATGATGACGCCACGCTCGCCGTCTTCGGGTTCGTTGCGCGCCATGTACATCGCCTGCAGGCGGTTCAGGTTGAACGTCGCAATGAGATTGAGGTCGATGACACGGCGAAACTCGGCGAGCGGATGCGGGCCGTCCTTGCCGAGCGTGCGCACCGCGGTTCCGCCGCCCGCGGTATTGACCGCGATGTGCATCCCGCCGAGCGCATCCGCGGCGTCGGCAAGGGCCTTTTCGACTGCGTCGTCGTCCATCACGTTCACGGCGTGGAACGTGCCGTCGAGGCGCGCGGCGACATCGGCACCGGCGGACTGGGGCAGGTCGAGGATCGCGATGGCCGCGCCCCGCTCGTGCAGGAGCTCGGCCGCGGCGCGGGCCATGCCCGACGCCCCGCCGACGATGACCGCCCGTTTGCCCTTGATCTCCATGCTCGCCTCTCCTCTTCGCCGACGCGTGTGCGGCCATCCTCGCGCGGGCTTCCGAGAGATCAGCCATTGATGAGCGTGCGGACGCAGCGCAGGCGCGCCGCAGGGCGCGCCGCAGCGAGGGAGCCATGATGAGGGTGCG
>Ga0335082_10006670_pt1 | contig 12592 bp, 12 predicted proteins | sample Lox_Sample_41_FD_206718 | JGI IMG/M metagenome (GOLD analysis project Ga0335082, IMG submission 206718) | Soil microbial communities from Loxahatchee National Wildlife Refuge, Florida, United States - Lox_Sample_4.1 | ecosystem: Environmental > Terrestrial > Soil > Wetlands | place: USA... | reverse complement strand
TCGTTCGTACCCGCGATCTTTGCTTCCACCGCGCTCATGGCCCCTCCTGAACGAGTCCAGGCAGGGGCCTACGCTACGCCCGGGGACTTCCGGCGATTTTGATGCGTATCAAGCCCGAGCGGCGGCGAGCTTCGCTTCGTAGTCCGCCCAGCGGTACTGCACGCCGTCTCTGCGGCGCCGGCGCACCGCTTCGTTCGCACCCGTGTGCAGCACCCGGTGGCAGGGCACCGCGAACGCGAACCAGCTGCGCGAGCACGATTGCGCGACGGCGCGGATCGTCTTCGGCGCGCCAATTGCCGCGGCCACTCTCGCGTACGTCGACGTCTCTCCGAACGGGATCCTGCGCACCTCGTTCCAGACGCGCTTCTGCAGCTCGGTGCCGCGCAGGTCGAGCGGCAGGCCGAACCGCTCGACCGGAGCCGCGATGTATCTCGCGACCCTGACGACCGCCGCCCTCATCCCCTTCTCGTCGCGGACGAGTCGCGCCTTCGGCAACCGACGGTTCAGCTCCTGGATCAGGCGCACGCCCTCGTCGCGGACGATGATCGAGACGATGCCTTTCGCGCTCGAGGCGACCAGCAGCGCGCCGAGCCGGCACTTGCCGATCCCGTAGTGAATCTCTTCCGGCGGCCTGCGGCGCAGGGGCCCGTCGCTGAACATGAGAGTATTCTGACGCCTTCCCTCTCCATGATCACCATCCACCACCTCGGCGTCTCGCAGTCCGAGCGCATCGTCTGGCTCATGGAGGAGCTGGGCCTGCCCTACAAGCTCCAGTGGTACGACCGGCTGCCCAACAAGACCGCGCCGCCGGAGCTTCTCAAGCTCCACCCGACCGCCCTGGCCCCGGTCATCGAGGACGACGGCCGCGTGCTCACCGAATCGGCCGTGATCGCCGAGTACCTCTGTCACCGCTACGCGGGCGGCAGGTTCACTGTGCGGCCCGAGCAGCCCAACTACTACGACTACCTCTACTGGATGCACTTCAACAACAGCGCGATGGGCCTGCGCTTCACCAAGTCGGTGCTCGGGGCGGGCGCCTCCGGTCCGGTGGCCGACCTGATGCGCGAGGTGGTAAACCGGCGCGAGGGGCAGTACTACAACTACCTGAACCAGCGGCTCGGTGAAGCGCCCTACCTCGCCGGCCCTGAGCTCACCTGCGCGGACATCATGTCGGTATTCCGCCTCACGACGGGGCGGCTGTTCGGCGCTCGCGCCATCGACGACCTGCCGAACGTGGTCGCGTACGTCAAGCGCATCGAAGCGCGGCCCGCATACCAGAGGGCGATGCAGATCGCCGGACCCAAGGCGGTCAGGCCGAAGCAGTAGCAGGAGAAAAGGATTCGGACGGCCAGGACGTCGATCAACGCTCGCACCGAAGTGAGCAGCCCGCAGCGCGGCAGGACATGGATGCGGAACTTCTCGATCGGCGGGACTCTCCAAAACGGCTGAAGGAGACTGCATGGACCGCGCTCGACAAGACGACGTCGCCCTCGTATTGCAGGGCGGCGGCGCGCTCGGCTCGTACCAGGCCGGGGTCTACGAGGCGCTCGCCGCGGAAGGGATCGCACCGAGGTGGGTGGCGGGGATTTCCATCGGCGGCATCAACGGCGCCCTGCTCGCGGGAAACGCGCCCGATTCCCGGGTCGGGCGGCTGCGCGAGTTCTGGGAACTCGTCAGCTCGGGGGCGCCGGATCCCGGATGGCATGTTCCCTGGCCACCGCGGCGCTGGCTCGGCCGCGCGTCGTCGCTGCAGGCTTTGCTCTTCGGCGTGCCCGGCTTCTTTGCGCCGCGCGTGCCGCCCGCGCCACTCCAGCCGCGAGGAACGCTGGCCGCGATCAGCTATTACGACACCACGCGGCTCAAGGAGACGCTCGAGCGCCTGGTCGATTTCGGGCAGCTCAACTCGGGCGACGTCCGGCTCTCGATCGGCGCGGTAAACGTGCGCACGGGCAACCTCACCTGGTTCGACACCGCCAAGCAACGGCTCGACGTCCGCCACGTCATGGCGAGTGGCGCGCTGCCGCCGGGATTTCCGCCGGTGGAAATCGACGGCGAGCATTTTTGGGACGGCGGCCTCGCCTCGAACACGCCGCTCAACTACGTGGCCGACGAGGCGGGGGCCGGTCGCCGCACGGTATTTCAGGTCGATCTGTTTCCGGCGCGCGGCAAGATGCCGGATACCCTGGAACGCGTCACCGAGCGGGAGAAGGACATCCGCTACTCGAGCCGTACGCGCCTGAACACGGACATGGACGTGGCGCACCGACGCACCACCGCCGCGGTCCTGCGCCTGCTGGAGAAGCTGCCTGCCGGGCTTCGCGACGATCCCGACGCGCGCGAGGTGATGGAGCTGATGCGCGAGCGATGCAGGAGCCTCGACATCGTGCATCTCATCTACCGCGCCAAGCGTTACGAGGACGACGCGAAGGACTACGAATTCTCGCGCTTGACGATGCGCGAGCACTGGGCTACCGGCCGCGCCGATGTGCTGCAGACGCTGCGCGACCCGCGCTGGACCGGGCGCCCGCCCGCTCAGCACCGCGAAGTGCGCGTGTTCGATCTCCTGGAGCCGCAACGCACTGCCCGCGTCGCGGCATCGACCCCTACTTCTTCAATTGGAGCTCTGGACCATGAAGATGCGTGACAAAGTTTGCGTTGTCACCGGCGCCGGCAGCGGCATCGGCAAGGCGATCGCGCTTCGCTTCGCACGCGAGGGCGCGAGAATCGCCATCGCCGATCTCGACATGAAGGGCGCGCAGGCGGCTGCAGCGGAGATCACGGCGGGCGGCGGCAAGGCGCTCGCGGTGGCGATGGATGTCACCAGCGAGGAGCAGGTGAATCGCGCCGTGGCGCAGGTCGTCGACGCTCTGGGCGGCGTCGACGTGCTGGTCAGCAACGCCGGGATCCAGATCGTGCATCCGATCGAGGAGTTCACCTACGCCGACTGGAAGAAACTGCTCGCGATCCACGTCGACGGCGCCTTCCTGACCACGCGCGCCGTTCTGCCGCATATGAAGCGCTCCGGCCGCGGCGGCAGCCTCATCTACATGGGGTCGGTGCACTCGAAGGAGGCGTCGGTGCTCAAATCGGCCTACGTCACGGCGAAACACGGGCTCATCGGGCTGGCAAAGACGGTGGCAAAGGAAGGCGCCAGGCACGGCATCCGCGCCAACGTCATCTGCCCGGGATTCGTGCGCACGCCGCTGGTCGACAAGCAGATCCCGGAACAGGCGCGCGCGCTCGGCATCAGCGAGCCGGAGGTGATCAAGAACGTGATGCTCAGGGAGACGGTGGACGGCGAGTTCACCACCGTCGAGGATGTGGCCGAGGTCGCGGTCCTTTTCGCCGGGTTCGAGTCCAACGCGCTCACCGGCCAGTCGCTGGTCGTCAGCCACGGCTGGTTCATGCAGTAGCGGCGTCGCCGAGTCGGCCCCGAGTCACGTCCCGGTAGTGTCCCGAGCCCATCCCACGACGCTGGCGAGGTTCTGGCGGAGTGAGAGGGATTCGAACCCTCGATACGGGTTTAAGCCCGTATAACGCCTTAGCAGGGCGCCCCCTTCGGCCACTCGGGCATCACTCCGGTGTTCGATGCGCGTTTTGCAATGCGGCGCGAAGAGCCGTCATTCTACCTTGCTATATTCGCGTCAGACCACCCGGCAGGAGGCCAATATGAAGACGCTGAGACTTCTGACGCTATTTGCGGCCGCGGCGGCGGCCGGCTGCGCAACGACGTCGGACCAGGATCTCGCGAAGATCGAGAACATTGTCGTCATCTACGCGGAGAACCGCAGCTTCGACCACCTGTACGGGCTGTTCCCGGGCGCCGAGGGCATCGCGCAGGCGAGCGCCGAGGAGAAGACGCAACTCGACCACGACGGCAAGCCGTTGCCGCACCTGCCGCCGGTGTTCGAGCACGGCAAGCCCGATCCGCACAACCCGGCGGTGGCGGGACTGCCGAACGGCCCGTTCCGCATCGATCTGCCGCCCGTGAGCCGGCGCATGGACGAGGTGCTGCCCAGCCCCTGGCACCTCTATTACCAGAACAAGGAGCAGATCAACGGCGGCAGGAACAACCTGTTCGTCGCCATGGCCAACGTCGGCGGCTGGGTGATGGGCTATTTCGACGGCTCTGCGATGAAGATGTGGAAGTGGGCGCAGGAGTACACGCTCGCCGATCACTTCTTCATGGCGGCGTTCGGCGGCTCCTATCTCAACCACCAGTGGCTGGTGTGCGCCTGCACGCCGATGGACCCGAACGCGCCGGCGAGCGCGCGCGCGCAGCTCGACGCCGACGGCCGGCTGAAGAAGAAGCCGGGCTCGCCTGCCTCCGTCATGAACGGGCCGGTCGAGGTCTTCGACGGGCGCGCCTCGCCCGACGGCTACCTCGTCAATACCTCGCAGCCTCCGTACCAGCCGAGCGGCATCCCTCCCGCGCAAAACGAAAGCCGCGATCTTGCCGACCCGACGCGCTTCCCTGCGCCGCCGTTCCGCGACAGGACCATCGGCGACACGCTCTCGGACAGGGGCGTCAGCTGGGCCTGGTACGCGGGCGGTTGGGACGCCGCGCTCGCCGACGGCCGGCAGGATCCGAGGATCAAGCGCTCGGTGATCTACAACCGGGACAAGGGCAGCCCGATCTTCCAGCCGCACCACCAGCCGTTCAACTACTACGCGCGCTTCGCGCCCGGCACGCCCGACCGCGCGAGGTACCTGAAGGACGAGAAGGACTTCGTCGCGGCGATCGACGCGGGCACGCTGCCGCAGGTCGCGTTCTTCAAGCCCGCGGGCCGCTATACCGAGCACCCGAGCTACACCGACGTGGTCTCGGGCGACGAGCACATCGCCGCGCTGCTCGAGCGCCTGCGCAGGAGCCCGCAATGGCCGAAAATGGCGGTGATCGTCACCTACGACGAAAACGGCGGCTTCTGGGATCACGTTCCGCCGCCCTCGGGGCCGGGCTGGGGCGACCGCTGGGGCCCGGGCACGCGCGTCCCGGCGATCATCGTCTCGCCGTTCGCGCGCAAGGGCTACGTCGACAAGACGCCCTACGACACGACCTCGATCCTCAAGCTCATCACGCGCCGCTTCGGCCTGGAGCCGCTCGCGGGCGTGCGCGCCAACGCGGGCGACCTCACGAACGCCTTCGCGTTCTCGCACTAGCGAGCGCTGAGGCGAATTTGTTACGCGACGGAAACACCGTCGATACAGACGTCCGCCTATCATGCGCGCCTCGATCGGAGGAGATGAAACTTGCGCAAGCTCACTATCGCGTGCCTGGCGATTGCCGCAATGCTCGTCCAGGGATGCGGAACGATGCAGGCCTACGAAGGCCCCAGAAAGGCCGCGCACGAGGTCGCGGTCCTCAGAACGAATATCGGCGAGCCGGCGCTCGACGCCGTGTGGGTGGGCCGTCTCGACGGCAGAAGGCTCGATCTTGCCTATGCCGAGCTCGAGGTCGCGCCGGGTCTGCACTCGGCGCAGGTCCTTATCAAGCGCGGCTTCGTCACACGCAGCGACGACCTGTCTTTTGACGCCAAAGCCGGCCATCACTACCGGGTGAAGGGTGATTTCCATCGCGGCAGGGCATGGGTGCTGGACGAGCGCACCGGAGAGCTCGTCGCCGGCGAGAAGCCGTAACGTGAACCGTCGTGACCGGCGGGGAATCTCGGCGCTGCGCATCGTTGCCGCCGTCGTGTTTGCGTCGCTGTCTGCCGCTGCCGCCCTGCCCGCGTGCGCGCAGTATCAGCGGCTCATCGATCAGTCCGTCCAGCTTGCCGGGTCGGGACGCTACGAGGCGGCGATCGAAGCTGCCGCGGCGGCCCTCAAGAGCGCGGAAGAAACCCGGGGGCCCGAGCACCTCGACGTGGCGCTGGCGCTCAACAACCTCGCCGAATTCGAACAGATGGCGGCGTTTGCCGCGAGGGACCAGGCGGCGATCGCGAGGTCGGCCGACGTGGCGGAGCCGCTGCACCGCAGAGCCCTCGAGATCCGGGAACGGGCGCTCGGTATTCGGCATTCCTTCACGCTCGCCTCGCTAGTCAATCTGGCGCGCGTGCACAGCCAGCAGCGGCGCTACGACGAGGCCGAAGCCGAGTATCGTCGCGCTCGCGCCGTGATCCAGGAAATTTCGCCGCCGCCTCCCGTCCTTGCGGATCTGGACCGGCAGGCGTCGGCGGGCCTGGGCCGGATTGCCCGGCTGCGGGGCCCGACGCAGTAGCCGCGGCGCGCGCCGCGCTCCGGCTATGCCTGCTCGAGCTCGAACGCTTTGTGCAGCACGCGGACCGCGAGCTCCGCGTACTTCTCGTCGATCACCACCGAGATCTTGATCTCTGAAGTGGAGATCATCTGGATGTTGATGCCCTCCTCGGCGAGCGTGCGGAACATGCTCGCGGCGATGCCCGAGTGCGAGCGCATGCCCAGGCCGACGATGGAGACCTTCGCCATGCGGTCGTCGCCCGTGATCTCCCTGCACTTGATCGCGGGCTTGACCTGGTCCTTGAGCATCTTCATCGCGCGCTTCATGTCGCCGCGCGCCACGGTGAACGACAGGTCCGTCATGCCGTCGTGGCTGACGTTCTGCACGATCACGTCGACGTTGATGCCGGCGTCGGCGATCGGCCCAAGGATCGCGTAGGCGATGCCGGGCTTGTCCGGCACGCCGTGCACGGTGATCTTGGCCTCGTCGCGCTGCGCGGCGACGCCCGAGACGACGGCTTTTTCCATGGCCATGTGCGGGTCTTCCTCGAAAGTGATGAGCGTGCCGGAGGCGGCCTCCGCCTCGACCGGGATCTTCGGGTCGGTGAGGCTGGAGAGCACGCGCGTCGGCACCTTGTACTTGCCGGCGAACTCGACCGAGCGGATCTGCAGCACCTTGGAGCCGGCGCTCGCCATCTCGATCATTTCCTCGAAGCTCACGGTGTGCAGGCGCCGCGCTTCTGGCACGACGCGCGGGTCGGTGGTGTAGACGCCGTCCACGTCGGTGTAGATCTGGCACTCGTCGGCGCCCAGGGCCGCGGCGAGCGCCACCGCCGACGTGTCCGAGCCGCCGCGCCCGAGCGTGGTGATGTTGCCGTCCTTGTCGACGCCCTGGAACCCCGCCACCACCGCCACGCAGCCGTTCTCCAGGTCCTGACGCAGATTCACCTCGTCGATCTTGACGATGCGCGCGCGCGTGAACGCCGAGTCGGTGAGCACCCTCACCTGCCAGCCGGCGTAGCTTCTCGCCTTGACGCCGAGCGCGAGCAGTGCCATCGCCAGCAGCCCTACGGTCACCTGCTCGCCGGTCGCGGCGACGACGTCGAGCTCGCGCGGGTCCGGGTGCTCCTGCAGCTTGCCCGCGAGCGCGAGCAGGCGGTTGGTCTCGCCGGCCATCGCCGAAGGCACGACCACGACGCGATGGCCCGCCGCCTGCCACTTGGCGACGCGCCAGGCGACGTTCTTGATGCGCTCGATGTTGCCGACCGAGGTGCCGCCGAATTTCTGGACGATGAGTGCCATGTGCCGTACAGCGAGGCGCGATTTTACCGGAGCCAGTGCTAGACTGCGCCCCCACATGGCCAGCCTGCTCGAGGTGAAGGAGCTGCGCACGACCTTCCAGACCGCCGCCGGACCGGTGCGAGCGGTCGACGGCGTTTCCTGGGACGTCGCCGAGGGCGAGACCGTGGCGCTGGTGGGCGAGTCGGGCTGCGGCAAGTCGGTCACCGCGCTCAGCATCATGCGGCTGGTGGCGCCCCCCGCGGGCAACATCGACAGCGGCCGGATCCTGTTCAAGGGGCGCGACCTGCTGCAGCTTGCCGAGGCCGAGATGCAGCAGGTGCGCGGGGGAGCGATCGGCATGGTCTTCCAGGAGCCGATGACCTCGCTCAATCCGGTGCTGACGATCGGGCGCCAGCTCACCGAGGGCATGGAGATCCACCTCCACAAGACGCCCGCCCAGGCGCGCGCGCGCGCGGTCGAGCTGCTTGCGTTGGTGGGCATCCCGGATCCGGAGCGGCGCCTGGCCCAGTATCCGCACCAGTTCAGCGGCGGGATGCGCCAGCGCATGATGATCGCCATGGCGCTCGCCTGCGACCCGGCCCTCATCCTCGCCGACGAGCCGACGACCGCGCTCGACGTCACGATCCAGGCGCAGATCCTCGAGCTCATGCGCAGCCTGTCGAAGAAGCTCGGCGTCGCGATGCTCATCATCACGCACAACCTGGGGGTCGTCGCGCGCTACGCCGACCGCGTCAACGTCATGTACGCGGGGCGCATCATCGAGCGCGGCACGGCCGCCGACCTGTACGCCGAGCCGCGCCATCCCTACACGCTCGGACTGCTGCGGTCGGTGCCGCGGCTCGACGAGCCGCGCCGGGAACGACTCGACCCCATCGACGGCCAGCCGCCCGACCTGACCCGTCTGCCGGCCGGTTGCGCGTTCGCGCCGCGCTGCGCGTTCCGCGGCGCGCGCTGCGACGCCGAAGCGCCGGTCCTCGAAACCGTGGGCGCGCGCGGCCACGTCGCCGCCTGCTGGGAAACGGCGAGGCTCGTGAAGAAAGCGGCGGCCTGACGATGGCCGCGGTCGCGCAAGCCGCCCCGCAGGCCGACGCTGGCGAGGTGCTGCTCGAGGTCTCCGGCCTGAAGAAGCACTTCCATGTCGGCGGCGGCCTGCTCGCCGGGCCGCCCGGCGTGGTGCGCGCCGTCGACGGCGTCGATTTCCAGATCCGGCGCGGCGAGACGCTCGGCCTGGTCGGCGAGTCGGGCTGCGGCAAGACGACGACCGGGCGCTGCGTGCTGCGCCTGGAGCGCCCCACGGAGGGCCGCATCGTCTTCGAGGGGCGCGACATCTCGCACCTGGCCGACGAGGAGCTGCGCGACGTGCGCCGGCGCATGCAGGTCATCTTCCAGGATCCCTACTCCTCGCTCAATCCGCGCATGACGATCGGCGAGATCCTCGCCGAGCCGCTCAAGGTGCACGGCATCGTGCCGGACGCAAAGCGGCGCGCCGAGCGCGTGGTCGAGCTGCTGACGAACGTCGGATTGCTGCCGCAGCAAGCGAGCCGCTACCCGCACCAGCTCTCGGGCGGCCAGCGCCAGCGCGTCGGCATCGCGCGAGCGCTGGCGATGGAGCCCTCGCTGATCGTCTGCGACGAGCCCGTCTCGGCGCTCGACGTGTCGATCCAGGCGCAGATCATCAATCTGCTCGAGGACCTGCAGGCCAGGTTCCACCTGACCTTCCTGTTCATCGCGCACGACCTGTCGGTCGTGCGCCACATTTCCGACCGCGTCGCGGTGATGTACCTCGGCAAGATCGTCGAGTTCGCCGACCGCAACACGCTCTACGAGAAACCGCTGCACCCGTATACGCGGGCGCTGCTGTCCGCGGTGCCGATCCCGGACCCGCGGCTCGAGGCGACGCGCGAGCGCATGGTGCTCAAGGGCGAGGTCCCGAGTCCGCTCAATCCGCCCGCGGGCTGCGTGTTCCACCCTCGCTGTCCGATCGCAGTGCAACGCTGCAGTGCGGAAATTCCGCTGCTGAGGGAGATCGGGCGCGGCCACTGGGCGGCCTGCCATCTGGCCGAATCTCCGGGCGCTTGACCTGCGCGCTTGACATGCCGATGCACGGAACTTAGTTTGCGGTAGTTCACTCAAAGCGGAGCCGGGCGTTGACCCGGCCCATAGCCGTACATCTCTGGAGGGGGGTGTCTCATGAGTCTGATCCGCAGCCTGTTCGCGCTCGTCGCGACCCTGGCCCTTGCCGTTCCCACCACCGTGCTCGGGCAGCAGCCGCACTACGGCGGCGAGCTCGTGTTCCCGGTGCCGTCCGAGCCGCCGTCCTACGACGGACACCGCGAGGAGACGTTCGGGCTGATCCACCCGATCGCGCCGTTCTACAACACGCTGCTGCGCGTCGATCCGAACGACAAGAGCGGAGTCAAGCCCGCCCCGTCGCTCGCCGAAAGCTGGACGGTCTCGCCGGACGGCAAGACCTACACGTTCAAGATCCGCACCGGCGTCAAGTTCCACGACGGCTCGGACATGACCGCGAAGGACATCAAGGCCTCCTACGACCACATCATCTTCCCGCCGCCGGGCTTCGGCTCCATCCGCAAGGGCCAGTACGCCGACGTCGAGTCGGTCGAGGCGCCGAACGCGACGACGGTGGTGTTCAAGCTCAAGCATCCCTCGGGCTCGTTCATCGCCTCGCTGCTGTCGCCCTACAACTTCATCTACAAGGCCGATATCCTGGCGAAGGATCCGCACTGGTACGAGACCCACATCATGGGCACCGGCCCGTTCATCTTCGTAGAGCACGTCAAGGGCTCGCACGTGGTCGGCAAGAAGAACCCGAACTACTGGGACAAGGGCAAGCCCTACCTGGACGGCTTCCGCGCGATCTTCATCCGGGATTCGGCCGCGCAGGTCGCCGCGGTCCGCGGCGAGCGCGCGCAGATCCAGTTCCGCGGCTTCACGCCGGCGGCGCGCGACGACCTCAAGCGCACGCTCGGCGACAAGATCACGGTGCAGGAATCGCCCTGGGACTGCATCCTCTACGTCTCGATCAACCACAAGAAGAAGCCGTTCGACGACCCGCGCGTGCGCCGCGCGCTGACGCTCGCGATGGACCGCTACCAGGCCTCCGCGGCGCTCTCGAAGATCGCGATCGTCAAGGACGTCGCGGGCGTGCAGGTGCCGGGGACGCCGTATGCGACGCCGCCGGACGACCTCGCCAAGCTGGCGGGCTACTGGCGCGACATCGGCAAGTCGCGCGCCGAGGCAAAGCGCCTGCTCAAGGAGGCGGGCGTGCCTGAAGGCTTCGCGTTCACGTTCTCCAACCGCGGCATCCCGATGCCTTACGAGCCGCTCGGCGTCTGGCTGATCGACCAGTGGCGCCAGATCGGGCTCAACGTGACGCAGAAGGTGATCGAGCCCGCGGCGTACTTCGGCGTGCTGCGCAAGGGCGACTTCGAGACCGCGATGGACTTCCAGTGCGGCTACATCGTCGAGCCCGACCTCGACATGTACCGGTTCACCTCGGCGAGCCGCAACCCGGCGAACTACGGCGGCTACGAGGACCCGGTGCTCGACAAGCTCTACGACGAGCAGAGCCAGTCGACCAGCCCGGAGGATCGCAAGAAGATCGTGCGGGAGTTCGAGAAGCGGCTGCTCGACGAGCAGGCGCACGTGCTGATGACGCTGCAGTGGCACCGCATCATCCCGCACTCGTCGAAGCTGCACGGCTGGCAGGTCACGCCCAGCCACTACCTCAATAACACGCTCGACACGGTGTGGCTGTCGCCATAGCGGGCGCAGGGGCGCTGCCGCCGGCGCGCGCCGGCGGCGAGTCGCCGGCCGCATGATCGTCTACATCGCCAAGCGGCTGCTGCTGATGATCCCGACGCTGATCGGCGTCGCGATCCTCACTTTCGTGCTGCTGCGCGTCGTGCCCGGCGATGTCGTCGAGGCGCGCTATCTCACGCAGGGCAACCAGTTCCAGTCGCAGGAGCTCATGGACCTGGAGCGGCACAAGCTGGGACTCGACCAGCCGCTGTGGAAGCAGTTCACCACCTACATGGCGGGGCTCGCGCGCCTCGATTTCGGCCTGTCGATGTGGACCGGCGCGCCGATCACCGAAGAGATCAAGCTGCGCTTCGTGCTGTCGCTGCAGGTCGCAATCATGGCCTCGATCATCGCCACCCTGCTCGCGATTCCGCTCGGCATCCTCGCCGCGGTCAAGCAGGACACCTGGGTCGACTACGCGGTGCGCGTGTTCTCGATCGCGGGGCTCGCGATGCCCTCGTTCTGGCTCGGCATCCTGATGATCCTGTGCATGCTGCTCGTGTTCCACTGGGTGCCGCCGATGGTGTTCACCCCGCTCTGGGTCAGCCCCTCGGAAAACCTCGCCCAGCTGATCTGGCCGGCGCTCGCAGTCGGCTACCGCTACTCGGCGGTCTCGACGCGCATGATGCGCTCCTCGATGCTCGAGGTGCTGCGCGAGGACTACATCCGCACCGCGCGCGCGAAGGGGCTGTGGCTGAAGCTGGTCCTCGTGCGCCACGCGGTGAAGAACGCGATCCTGCCCGTGATCACGGTGCTCGGCCTCGAGTTCGCGTTCCTGCTCGGCGGCCTCGTGGTGACGGAGCAGGTGTTCAACCTGAACGGGCTGGGACTGCTGTTCGTAGAGTCGATCTCCCACCGCGACTACACCATGACGCAGGCGCTGGTGCTGCTCGTCGCCGCGGCGACGGTCCTGGCCAACTTCGTGATCGACATCGCCTACGCGTGGGTCGATCCGCGCATCCACTACCGCTGACCATGGCCGCCACGCCCGGCACCCTCGAAGATCTGCGCGCGGCGCAGTCGCCCGGCCCGCTGGCCAAGGCCTGGCGCCTGTCGCGCGAGCGGCCGCTCGGAGCGATCGGGCTGGTGATCATCGTCGTCATGGTGATCGCCGCGGCGGCGGCCGGCTGGATCGCGCCCTACGACCCGCTCATCAACCATTACGACGCGATGCTCAGCCCGCCGACGCTGCAGCACCTGCTCGGCACCGACGCCTTCGGCCGCGACGTCTTCTCGCGCGTGATCTTCGGCTCGCGCACCGCGCTCGCCGTCG
>Ga0335082_10006668_pt1 | contig 12593 bp, 5 predicted proteins | sample Lox_Sample_41_FD_206718 | JGI IMG/M metagenome (GOLD analysis project Ga0335082, IMG submission 206718) | Soil microbial communities from Loxahatchee National Wildlife Refuge, Florida, United States - Lox_Sample_4.1 | ecosystem: Environmental > Terrestrial > Soil > Wetlands | place: USA: Florida... | reverse complement strand
GCGCAGCAGCGCGCCGAGATCGCCGAGGTCGCCGTGACCCCAGTTGCGCCGACTCCGGACTGCGTAGAGATTGGTCCAGACCCCGAAGCCGCGGCCGCCCGCGAGCCGCTCGTCCACGGCGAGCGCCGTGCGCGGCGCCATCACGAAGCGCTGGCGGAGCTCGCGTGCGCCGGCGAGCTCGAGGCGGATCTCGTGATAGCCGAACGGCGGGTGCACCGGGAGTGGAACCGCGCGCGCCCCCGCATCGAGCTGGCCGTGCGCCGCGTGCCGGCCGCCGTCCTCGAGGCGCAGCTCGAGCGCGTACTCGAGCGGCGCCGCGAGCGGCGCCGCCAGCGAGACGCAGGGCGTGGCGCCCGCGTACTCGCGCCAGACCAAGACAGGCTCGATCGCCCGCGCCTCGCTCCGTTCGAGACGCGCGAGCGCGCGCTCGGCCGCCGCCTCGCTCGAGGCGTCTTGGCCCATCGCCGCGACGAGGGCCTCGCGGGTGGCATCGGAGGTCGGCCGCAGGCGGCCGGCCAGGTCCCAGTACGAGGAGGCGATGCCGAGCCGCTCGGCCAGCGCGCGGAGCTGCAGGCGCTCCGCGCTCACCCGCCCTCCCGCCAGGCGAGCAGCGCCAGCGAGTGGGGCGCGAGCACGAGGCGCCGCCCGCGGAGCACGCGCTCGGTCGCGCACGCCGTGTTGACGAGCTCGTGCCAGACGCCGCCGGCGGGGGGCGGCTCGGGGAGCGCGAATGAGCGCGAGCGGTCGTGAGCGTTGAGCAGCAGGAGCACCGTCTCGGCGGCCTGCGGCTGGCCCGCTTCGTCCGTCGGGTCGGCAGAGCCGCGGGCGATCAGCATGCCGAGGCTGCGGCGCTCGGGGTTCTGCCAAACCTCGTTCGTGGTTACGCTGCCGTCGGGCCGCAGCCAGCTCACGTCGTCGAAGTCGGGATCGGCGTCCTCGCCGCGGAAGAAGCGGCGGCGGCGGAACACCGCGTTCGCGGCGCGGATCGCGAACACGCGGCGTGCGAACTCGAGCAGCGCACGATCCCCCGCCGAGATCTGCCAGTCGATCCAGGTCAGCTCCGAGTCCTGGCAGTAGACGTTGCTGTTGCCTCGCTGCGTGCGCCCGAGCTCGTCGCCGTGCGCGATCATCGGGACGCCCTGCGCGAAGGCGAGCGTGGCGAGGAAGTTGCGCCGCGCGCGCGCGCGCAGCTTGGAGACGCGCGCGTCGCGGCTCGGGCCCTCGACCCCCCAGTTGAACGAGTCGTCCTGCGGCCCGTCGCGGCCCTCCTCGCCGTTCGCCTCGTTGTGCTTATGCGAGTAGCTGACCAGATCTTGGAGCGTCATGCCGTCGTGGGAGACGACGTAGTTGACGCTGGCCTGTGGCCCGCGCCCGCTCGCGGCGAACACGTCGCTCGACCCCGCGAGCCGGCTCGCCAGCTGCGCGAGCTGGCCCGCGTCGCCGCGCCAGTAGCGCCGCGCGACGTCGCGGAAGCGGTCGTTCCACTCCGACCAGCCGTACGGGAAGCGGCCCAGCTGGTAGCCACCCGGTCCGAGGTCCCACGGCTCCGCGATCAGCTTCACCGGGGCGAGCAGCGGGTCCTGGCGCACGATCTCGAAGAAGCGGCCGAACGCCTGGAACTCGAGCGGGTCGCGCGCCAGCGCCGGCGCCAGATCGAGGCGGAAGCCGTCGACGTGCATCTCGGAGACCCAGTAGCGCAGGCTGTCGAGCACGAGCTGCAGCGCCCGCGGCTGGGAGGCGTCGAGCGTGTTGCCGCAGCCGGTCGCGTCCCAGTAACGCGCTCGATCCTGCGGATCGAGCCGGTAGTAGACCTCGTTGTCGATGCCGCGCAGCGAGAGCGTGGTGCCTGCCTCGCCTCCCTCGGGCGTGTGGTTGTAGACCACGTCGAGGATCACCTCGAGCCCCTCGCGGTGCAGCGCCCGCACCATCTCCTGGAACTCGCGCACCTGCTCGCCGCGGCAGCCAGAGGCGAAGCGCGCGTCCGGAGCGAAGAAGCCGAGCGTCATGTAACCCCAGTAGTTGGGAAGGCCGAGGGAGGCCAGGTGCGCGTCGAGCGCGTGGTGCTGGACCGGCAGGAGCTCGAGGGCGGTCACGCCGAGCGCGCGCCAGTGCTCGATCAGCGCCGGCGCGGCGAGCCCCGCGAAACGCCCGCGCTGTGCGTCGGGCACGGCCGGGTGCCGCTGCGTCATCCCCTTCACGTGACACTCGTAGACGACGGTGCGGCTCCAGGGCGTGCGCGGCGGCCGGTCTTCGCCCCAATCGAAGCGCGGATCCACCACCACGCACTTGGGGACGACGCCCGCCGAGTCGCGCGCGGAGGGCCGCGTCGGGTCGGCCGGATCGTGGCCGAAGAGCGCGGCGTCGAAGCGCAGCGGGCCGGCGAGCGCGCGCGCGTAGGGATCGACCAGGAGCTTCGCGGCGTTGAAGCGCTTGCCCTCGCGCGGCGCCCACGGGCCGCTCACGCGGTATCCGTAGAGCTGCCCGGCGCGGAGGCCCTGCACGCGCCCGTGCCAGACGTCCCCGGAGCGGGCCGGGAGCTCGATCCGCGCCGACGCGACCGCCGCCTCGGGCGCGTCGAAGAGGCAGAGCTCGACGCGCGTCGCGCGCTCGGAGACGAGCGCGAAGTTGACGCCGGCTCCCTGCCCGTCGTCGACGACGGTCGCGCCGAGCGGAGCCGCGATTCCCGGGAGGACGCGCACGGCGGGCCTACAGCCGCCTCGCGCCTTCGCGGGCCCCCGCGCCGAGCACGGCCTCGTACTCGGCGGCGGGGCGGCTCCACGAGACGTCGAGGGAGAGCAGGCGGCGCGCCAGCTTGTCGGCGCCGCGCTCGCGCCAGAGCGCGGCGGCGCGCTCCGCCGCCGCGACCAGCGCCTCGGGATCGAGAGGCTCGAAGAGCACGCCGCTCTCGCCGTCGGAGATGGTGTCGACGAGGCCGCCGACGCGGTGCGCCACCGGGAGGGCGCCGTAGCGCTGCGCCAGGAGCTGGACCAGGCCGCAGGGCTCGAAGCGCGACGGCACGAGCACGCAGTCCGCGCCCGCGTAGATCTGTCGCGCCAACGCGTCGTCCCAGCCCAGCTGGGCGCGCACCCGACCGGGGAAGCGCTGCGCGAGCGCCCGAACGCGCGCAGCGAGCGCGGGGTCGCCGTCGCCGAGGAGCGCCATCGAGGCACCGCGCTCGATCAGCGCGGGCGCCGCGTCGACGAGCACGTCCCAGCCCTTCTGCTCCGAGAGGCGCCCGATCGCGGCGAGCAGCCGCCCGGGCTCGGGGACCTGGAGCGCGAGCCGAGTGAGCAGCGCGGCGCGGCAGGCGCCCCGCGGCTTCGGGTAGCTCGCGGAGAAGCGCGCGCGGAGCGCGCGATCGGTCGCGGGATCGTAGGCCTGCGCGTCGATCCCGTTGGCGATGCCGGCCAGGCGGTGCGCGCGCCAGCGGTAGAGCCCCTCCAGCCCGGCGCCGAACTCGGCACCCTGCAGCTCGACGGCGTGGCGCGGCGACACCGTGACGATGCGCTCCGCCCAGGTCAGGCCGCCCTTCAGCAGGCAGAGGTCGCCGAAGAACTCGAGGGCGTCGGGATGGAAGAGCTCGGCGGGGAGCCCGGTCGCGGCCATCGCGGCGGCCGGGAAGCGGCCCTGATAGGCGTTGTTGTGCACCACCACCGCGGTGCCGATGCCACGCGCCGCGCCGAAGTCCGACAGGGTGCGAAGCGCGCAGATCGAGAGCGCGGCGTGCCAGTCGTGCGCCACCAGCACGTCGGGCGGCTCGGCGGCGGCGCGCGCCGCCACCGCCCGCGAGAATCCGATGAAGCGCGCCGCCTCGTCCATCGTCGGGACCCCGGCGTAGAGAGGCTCGCGGTCGAAGAGCGCCGGCGCGTCCAGGAGCAGGAGTCGCACGCCGCCCGCCGCGGTGCCGCTCCGCCAGCCGCCCCCGGCGTCGGCAAGCTCGGGGAGCGCCGGGCTCTCGCGCACGCGGCGCCACAGAGGCAGCGCGCAGACAACCTCGTGACCGCGCGCCGCGAGCGCGCGCGCCAGGCCGCCCACCGCCTCGCCGAGCCCGCCGGTCTGCGCGAGCGGCGCGAGCTCGGCGCTCGCGAACAGGAGCCGCAAGCGCCGGCGGCGACGGGGTCGGGCCGGGGTTGCGCTCACTCGACGTCGAACTCGTCGCGCTGGCCGAGGTCCTGGCGCGTCACCACCACCACGCCGCCTTCGCTCACCGTGAAGCGCTCGCGGTCGCGCGCGGGATCCTCGCCGATCACCTCGCCGGGCGGGATCCGCACGCCCTTGTCGACGATGCAGCGGCGGAGCTGCGCGCCGCGCCCGACGTCGACGTTCGGGAAGAGCACGCTCTCCGACACGCGGCTGAAACTGTTGACCCGCACGTTGGTGAAGGCGACGGTGCGCTCGAGCGTGCCGCCCGAGACGATGCTCCCGGCGCCGACGATCGAGTCGACGGCCGTCCCGACGCGTCGATGCTCCTCGTCGGCGAACACGAACTTGCAGGGGCCGAGGCCGGTCTGGACACCGCGGATCGGCCAGCTCTCGTTGTAGAGATTCAGGCGGGGCTCGACCGCGACCAGGTCCATGTGAGCGTCGAACAAGGCGTCGAGCGTGCCGACGTCGCGCCAGTAGCCGCGCGCGTGCTCGCTCTCGCCCGGGCACAGCTGCGAGGCGAAGTCGTAGACGGCCACCTTCCAGCGCTCGTGCGAGCTCGTCAGGATGTCGCGGCCGAAGTCGTGCGTCGATCCCTCCGCCTCGGCGTTGCGGCGGAGCTCGGCGAGCAGCGCCGCGGTGCGGAAGATGTAGTTCCCCATCGACACGAGCGTGCGGCCCGGGTCGCGGGGCACCGGAGGCGGGTCGGCCGGCTTCTCGGAGAACCCCCTCACCCAGCCGGAATCGTCGATCTCGACGCAGCCGAAGGCGGTCGCAGTCTCGCGGGGCATCGGCAGGGTCGCCACCGTGAGGTCGGCTCCCATCGAGCGGTGGTGCTCGAGCATGAGCCCGATGTCCATCTTGTACACGTGGTCGGAGCCGAACACGAGCACGTCCACCGGCCGCACGTCGCGCAGGAGATCGAGGTTCTGCCAGATCGCGTCGGCGGTGCCCCGGAACCAGGTCGGGCCGATGTTCTGCGCGGCGGGCACCGGCTCGATGAACTCGTCGACGATCGTGGAGGCAAGCGTCCAGCCGCGCGCCAGGTGGCGCACCAGCGAGGTGGCGCGGTACTGGGTCAGCACCTTGATGCGCTGGAAGCCGCTGTTCACGAGGTTCGAGAGCACGAAATCGATGAGGCGATAGCGGCCGCCGAAGTGCACCGCCGGCTTGGAGCGCTCGCGCGTCAGCGGGTAGAGGCGTCTTCCCTCCCCGCCCGCCAGCACCAGCGCCAAGGTATCGCGCACGGCGTGAGCTCCTCCGTTGCCTTGGCGAGCTCATCGGTCGTGGATCCGGCTGCGCCGTCCGGGGATCACTCGTCCGCCGCCTCCGCTGCGTCGCAGAGCTCGCGGAAGGCCGCGTCCACGGCCACCACGAAGTCGTGCAGATCGGGGAACTGGTCCCAGTCGGCGTTGAAGCCCCAGTAGAGCCCGCCGGCGTAGCTGAAGAGGGCGACGCCGAGCCCCTGGCTCTCGAAGAGCGGGACCATCGGATAGCTCTCGAGCATGCGCGCGCCGAGCAGGTAGAGCGGGATCTGGGGGCCGGGGACGTTGGTGACGACGAGGTTGGAGAGGCGGTTGCGGAAGGCGAGGCGCGCCGCCACCGCGGCGAGCATCGGCGCCGTCCACTCCGACACGGACGTGAGCACCTCGGCCCCGAGCGCCTGCTTCGACTGCTTCAGGTTCCGGGTGATCTCGCGCACGCGCGCGAGCCGCGCGCGGGAGTCCGCCTCGGCGATCGGAAGCGCGGCGATGATCGAGGAGACGCGGTTGCCGAGCGTTCCGCGCTCGTGCGCCCCGCGCACGCTCACCGGGCAGAACGCCCGGAAGTCGAGCTCCCGCTGCCGCGCGCGGGGGATGCCGCGCTGCTCGAGGTAGCGCGAGACGGCGCCCGCCACGGTCGCGAGCACAACGTCGTTGACGGTTCCCCCGAGGCGGTTCTTGACGCGCTTCACCTCCTCGATGTCGAAGCCCACCCAGTCGAAGCGGCGGTGCGGGCCGATCGGCCGATTGAGCGGCGTGTCGGCCGCCGGCGAGAGCGCCCCCGCGATCGACTGGCCGAAGCCGCCGAGGGTCTCGCGCGCGCTCGCCAGCGTCGCGGCGGGATCGCTCAGCGCGCGGGCCGCCGCTCCCGCGAGCGAGACGGGTATCGCCACGCGGCGCAGCAACGCGTCGCGAAGGAGCTCTCCTGCGCCCGGCCGCGGGTTCGGGATCCAGCGAGGGGCCGGGTCGTACTCCTTCTCGGGCGTCGGCGAGAGGAGCACGGCGAGGAGGTCGGCTCCCGAGATCCCGTCGACCATGCAGTGGTGGGTCTTGGTCACGAGCGCGAAGCGGTCGTGCTCGAGGCCCTCCACCACCCAGATCTCCCAGAGCGGCTTCCCGCGGTCGAGCTGCTGGGAGAGCACGCGGCCACAGAAGCGCTTGAGCTGTCGGTCGTCGCCCGGGGCGGGCAGCGCCGTGTGCCGGACGTGGTAGTGCACGTTGAAGCGATCGTCGTCGACCCAGACGGGATGGTTCTCGATCGGGATCCACGCGATGCGCTGGCGGTAGCGCGGAATGCGGTGCAGCCGCGACGCCACATAGTCGCGGATCGTGTCGATGTCGATGCCGCCCGCAGGCGTCGCCAGCGCCCCCCTCTCGAAGAGGAACGCCCCGGCGACGTGCATGTGGGTGTTCGGCCCCTCGAGATCGAGGAAGCTGCGGTCCTGCGCGGAGAGTCGATCATAGGTCGCCACGGGGACCTCCGTCGCGCCCCCACCCCGGATGAATACCCGACGCGCCGGGCGGGTGCGACTACGCGTCGGCGAACGCGGAAGCGACGATCGCCGCCTGCTCGCGGCGGTGCACGCGGAGCGACCCGCCCGCGGGCGCTGCCGCGTCGCGCCGGCCGACGTAGCGGAGCGCCAGCCCCGGCTGCAACGAGGACGCGATGCGATCGCGCACGAAGAACCAGGGCCCCATGTTGGCCGGCTCCTCCTGAACCCAGCACGCGCGCTCCGCGCGCTCGAAGGGCGCGAGCGCGGCGGCGAGGCCGGCGGCGTCCCACGGGTAGAGCTGCTCGACCCGCACGATCGCGGCATCGCCCGCGCTCTCCGCGCCGAAGCGCCGCTCGCGCTCCTCGACGAGGTCGTAGTAGACCTTGCCCGAGCAGAGCAGCACGCGCCGGACGCGCGCCGGGTCGCGCGCGGCCAGCGGGTCGCCGATCACCGCCGCGAAGCCGCCCGCCGCGAGCTCCGCGGGCTGCGAGACCGCGCGTGGGGCGCGCAGCAGGCTCTTCGGGGTGAAGACCACGAGCGGAGCGCGGAAGTTGCGACGCATCTGGCGACGCAGCACGTGGAAGTACTGCGCCGGGGTGGTGCAGTTCGCGATCTGCAGGTTGTCCTCGGCGCAGAGCTGGAGGAACCGCTCGATGCGCGCACTCGAGTGCTCCGGGCCCTGCCCCTCGTAGCCGTGGGGGAGCAGCATGACGAGCCCGCTGATGCGGCCCCACTTGACGGCCGCCGACGCCACGAACTGGTCGATGATCACCTGCGCGCCGTTCGCGAAGTCGCCGAACTGCGCCTCCCAGAGCACCAGGGTCATCGGGTCGGCGAGCGTGTAGCCGTACTCGAAGCCGAGCACCGCCGCCTCGGAGAGCAGGCTGTCGTAGGCCTCGAAGCGCCCCTGGTTGCCGGAGAGGTGCGCCAGCGGCGCGTACTCGACCTCGCTGTTCTGGTCGACCAGCACCACGTGGCGCTGGCTGAAGGTCCCGCGCGACGAGTCCTGGCCGGAGAGCCGCACGTTGTAGCCCTCGAGCAGCAGCGAGCCGTAGGCGAGCGCTTCGGCGAACGCCCAGTCGATGCCGGCGCCCTCCCCGATCGACTTGCCGCGCCGCTCGAGGAACGGCACCAGCTTGCGGTGCACCTCGAAGCCCGGCGGCAGCGAGGCGATGCGCTCGGCGATCTGCTGCAGGCGCTCGACGGGCACGCCGGTGCCGACGAGCGCATCCGGCGCGGTGCGCGAGAAGCCGGTCCACGGACCGCCCGGCTCGTAGGCCTCGTCGGGGCCCGGCGGCCGCGTCTTGATCCCGGCGAGCGCCTGCTGCAGCCGCTCGCCGAGCTCGTCCTCCATGCGCTCCGCGTCCGCCTGCGTGAGCACGCCCGCCTGGATCAACTTCTCGGTGTAGAGCTTCCGGATACCGGTCAGGGCGCGGATCTTCTCGTAGAGCAGCGGCTGCGTGAAGCTCGGCTCGTCGCCCTCGTTGTGGCCGTGGCGCCGGTAGCAGACGAGATCGATCACCACGTCCTCGCCAAAGCGCTGGCGGTACTCGAGCGCGAGCCCCGCGACGTGCACGACGGCCTCGGGATCGTCGCCGTTCACGTGGAAGATCGGCACCTGGATCATCTTGGCCACGTCCGTGCAGTAGAGCGTCGAGCGCGCCTCCGCCGGCGTCGTGGTGAAGCCGATCTGGTTGTTGATGACGACGTGCAGCGAGCCGCCCGTCGAGTAGCCGGCGAGCCGCGCGAGGTTGAGTGTCTCAGCCACGATCCCCTGGCCCGCGAACGCGGCGTCGCCGTGGATCAGGAGCGGGACGACGCTTCGGCCGCGCGAGTCGCCCACCGCCATCTGCTTGGCGCGCGCACGCCCCTCCACCACCGGGTCCACGGCCTCGAGGTGCGAGGGGTTGCCGGTGAGCGAGAGGTGCACGCGCTGGCCCGTGCGCGTGCGGCGGTCGTTCGAGAAGCCCTTGTGGTACTTGACGTCGCCGGAACCGAACGGCGCCTCCACGTTCTCGATGTCCTCGAACTCGCCGAAGATCGTCTCGAGCGACTTGCCGATGATGTTCGAGAGCACGTTCAGGCGGCCGCGGTGAGCCATGCCGATCACGAACTCTCGAACGTCGCGCCCGGGCCCGTCCTCGACGATCGTGTCGAGCAGCGGGATCAGCGACTCGGCGCCCTCGAGGGAGAAGCGCTTCTGTCCGACGAACTTGGTGTGCAGGAAGCGCTCGAAGAGCTCCGCGCGCGAGAGCATCTCGAGCACGCGGAGGCGCTCCTCGCGCTCGAGCGGCGTTCGGTTGCGCGTCTCCTCGAGACGCCGCTGGATCCAGGTCTTGCGGCCCGGGTCTTGGATGTGGGTGAACTCGACGCCGACGCTGCCGCAGTAGGTCGCGCGGAGCCGCTCGAGGATCTCCGCAAGCGTCTGCACCGGGCCGCCCGGAAGGTCTCCTGCGAGGAAAGGCCGGTCGAGATCGTCGTGTCCGAGGCCGTAGTGGCCGGGATCGAGCTCCGGGAAGTACGAGCTCGCGCGCCCGCCGAGCGGGTCGATCTCTGCGATGCGATGGCCGCGCGCCCGATAGGCGTGGATCAGCCGCAGGACGCGCGCGTACTTCTCGGCGCTGCGGCGATCGAGTTTCTCGGACCCGAGCGTGCGCTCGGCGCCGAACAGCCTTGCCCAGGCGGGATCGACCGCGCCCGGATCGACCTCGTAGCGCTGGCGGATCTCCTCGACGACGGCGGCGTTGACGCCGAAGCTCGCCAGCGGGTCGCCGTCGCTCGCGGATGCGGTGGGCGGGAGGGATCGAACGTCGCCCTGTGGCCGGTCCAACGAATCCGAACTCGAATCCAACTCGGGGCCCATCTGGAGCCAACTCCTTCACCCAGCGCCAAGAGCCGAACAGCCAACGCGATCGACGAGCCAGCGCCACGGCATTCGCCGTCAGCCTGTGGTTTGCCAGCGGACCGGGGGGCCCCTGGACTGGGGCCGCACACAGCGCGTGCGGACCGGTAGATTACAGCAAGGTCATCGGCACTTCCAACCTCTCAGATGAGGGAAGGCGCCGGAAGATTCGCCGCAAGCGCCCGGAGGGCGCGCGCAGCGAGCCGAAGGCGAGCAAAGGCCGTCTGTTTGGAGTCCGCGCGGGGAGCAACGAAGCTCAGCCGCTATCCCGACAGGCTCTTGGCGATCTGCGCCAGGCGCGCGGCGACCTCGCTGGTCGTAGCGAAGCGCTCCGCGGGGTTCTTGGCCAAGAGCTTCAGGACGAGCGCCGCAAGCTCGTCCGGCAGGTCGGGCACCGTCGACCGGGGATCCGGTGGCGCGGTGTGCCGGTGGTGGTACGTGACGTCCCCGTCGCGGAACGGCACCTCGCCGGTCAGCAGCTCGAAGAGCGTCACGCCGAAGGCGTAGAGGTCGGCCCGGTGGTCGACGTCGTCGCCGGCGGCCTGCTCGGGCGCCATGTAGTACGGCGTTCCGCCGACGACCGTCGCCGCGCGCCGCACCTCTTCCATCATCTTCGCGAGCCCGAAGTCCATGATCTTCAGCACGCGATCCTTCGTGAAGAAGAGATTGGAAGTCTTGATGTCGCGGTGGACGACGCCGCGGGAGTGCGCGTACTCGAGCCCGGTGGCCGTCTGCAGGCCCAGGCGCGCGACGTCGCGCGCGGAGAGCCGGCCGCGCCGCGCCAGGACCTCGTGCAGCGGGAGGCCCTCCAGGAACTCCATGGTGATGAAGTAGGTGTCACCTTCCTGGTCCGCGTCGAAGAGCGTCACGATGTTGCGGTGGTTGAGCGCGGCCGCCGCGCGCGCCTCGCGCAGGAACAGGCGCACCGCGGTGGGGTGGTTGCGCAGGTTCTCGGGTAGCCGCTTGAGCGCCACGATGCGCCCGAGGCGCTTGTCGCGCGCCTTGAACACCACGCCCATCCCGCCCCGCCCGATCTCCTGCAGCAGCTCGTAGCGGCTCTCGCCGGGCTTGCCGCTCGCGTCCCGCACGTGCGTCCGCTCGGCCTCGAGCGTCTGGCGCAACGCGTCGATGCGCGCCGTGACGTTGGGGTAGTGGAAGTCGCGGCGGCGGATCGCCTCATAGGCGTCGATCGCAGCCTGGACGCGGCCGGCCCGCTCGAGCGCCTGGGCGTGCTCCTGCAGCAGGTCGAGCGGGGCCGTGTCGCCGCCTGCGACGGTGACCGCCTCGTCGAGCTTCTGCACCGCGAGATCGTGCTCGCCCCGCTCCCCGAAGATCTGGCCGAGCAGGCGGCACGCGGCGCCGTAGGTCGTGTCGCGAAGGTCGATGGTCTGGAGGTTGCGGATCGCGCGATCGGGATCGCCGAGCTCCATCGCGGCGCGGGCCGCGTCGTAGGGAGAGGCGAGCTTCTCGAACAGCTCGCAGACCTTCTCGATGTTGCCGGCCTCGCGGTAGCACTCGACCGCGTCCTCATACTGGTAGGCGGCCTCGTAGCAGACCGCGGCGCGGGCGGGATCGCCGTTCTCGCGGTGGGTGGCGGCCGCCTTCTCGTAGCTGCCGGCCTTCTCGTAGAGGGCCGCAGCGCTGGCGGGGTCGACGTTCGTGGAGAGCAGAGCCGCCGCCTCCTCGAAGCGCCCGGCCTTCTGGAAGCAGCGGGCGGCTTCCTCCATCTGGCCCTGCTCGGCGTAGTACTCGCCGCGGACGCGCGCGCCGGCCACCTCGATGCCCGCCTCTTCGAGCGCCTGAGCCGCCGCCCCAAGATTGCCCTGCAGGTACGGCTCGACCGCCGCCGGACAGCCGTCGAAGAGCATCGCCGAGTCGTCGTTCACGTCGACCGAGAGGGTGCGCGGCGTGAAGCCCTCGATCGTCACCTCGCGCTCGAGCACGCGCCCGTCTACCCCGATCAGCACGCGCTGCTTGCCGTGCCCGAGGTAATAGAGCGTACGGCCGCTGCGGGCGTAGCGGAGGCTCTCGCGCTGGCCGCGCAGTGCCACGAGCGCCTGGGTCGCGGGATCGTTGCCGCGGAAGAGGCAGACCTCGAGCGGGCACTCCTTGGGACGGAAGTCGAAGTCGAGCCGGGTGGAGCGCCCGCGCTTCAGCACGACCATCTCCTCGGCGGAGTAGTTGCCCACCACCTCGTCGGAGATCGGATCCTGCAGCAGGCCGTATACCGCAACGTAGTAGCGGCGCGCGGGCAGCCAGCGGAAGACCGTCTCGCGCCCCACCAGGCTGCGCTGGAAGCGACTCACGAACTTCAGGCGGCGCAGGAAGCGCCCGTCGCGCGAGCGCGAGAGCTGCTTGCCCGCGCCGGCGCGCTCGGGCGTGCGCGAGAGCTTGATGCTGAAGAAGCCCTTGCTGAGCGTCGAGTACTGGATACCGACGACCAGCTCGCCCCAGCCGCGCAGCAGGGGCAGCACGCAGAGTAACAGCGCCAGCGAGTAGACCACGAGCGCAGTGGGGTTCCAGGCGGTGAAGCGGGCCTGCGCCTCGGGCACGAGCTCGTCGTTGCGGAAGCGCTTGACCAGCGACTCCTGGCTCCCGACGAGCATGCGCAGCTCGACACGGAGGGAGCCCGGCGCGGTCCTCGCCTCGTCTCCCTCGGGCAGGCTCGCGCGCGCCACGAACACGGCATCGGTGCCGAGGGCGTCGTTCAGCCGCGCCACGGTGTGCTCGTTGCCGCCGAAGGCGCGAAGCGCCTCCTGCTCGGGCCGCGCGAGCTCGCGCGGGATCTCCATC
>Ga0335082_10006667_pt1 | contig 12593 bp, 3 predicted proteins | sample Lox_Sample_41_FD_206718 | JGI IMG/M metagenome (GOLD analysis project Ga0335082, IMG submission 206718) | Soil microbial communities from Loxahatchee National Wildlife Refuge, Florida, United States - Lox_Sample_4.1 | ecosystem: Environmental > Terrestrial > Soil > Wetlands | place: USA: Florida... | reverse complement strand
CGACCAGAACGTCGGCGTATATGGCTTGATCGGCACCACTGGCCAGGTTCGGGTGGGAGACCCGGTATACGTGTCCTGACGAAGGACATCGCGCAGCCGAAGTCTTCGCAGTTGCGGCTCACGCCCCTGGAGCTGATCGACCGGCTGGCCGCGCTCATCCCGCCCCCGCACCGCCCTGCCGGCGCTCTGGTGGGAAGCCCAGACAAGGGGAAGGCGCGCTGCCGACAGAGAAACGCAATGGCGCCGCTCACTGCCGGCCTCCCGTACGGCAGCTATGCGGAAATTTCCGCGCCGCGGCCGAACGACTCTTATTGGCCGCAAGCCGTCGATCACATTGGCCGACCAGAGTCCTCTGGTCCCTACTGTAAGCGACGGATCCGCAGCGCCGACATCGATGACCGAACCGCCTTCGATCCCTTCGCTGGCATCATCAGCTTCTGGTCTCAGGTCTCATTGCCTCGGTTTTCAGCTCTGCCGTGACGCAGCTTCGTCGGCGCGGATTTGCTCGATCGAGCGCTCGCGATGTTTCAGCCACCAGCCGTATTGCACTGGCCAGTCGTCCATCGCGTCGAAGGCTTTTCGGCCAAGTGCGATCTCCGCCATCTGCGGCCAGCAAGGGTTGACGAGTGCCTCCCGCGCAATGGCGACGAGATCGGCCTGGCCCTTCTGCAAGATCTCCTCAGCGAAGAGCGGGTCGACGATGAGCCCAACGGCCATCGATCTGATGCCGGCCTCACGGCGCACGCGTTCGGCATAGGGCACCTGGAAGCCCCAGGTCCTCTTGACGCGCGCCGCCGTAGCCGAGCCGAACAGGCCCCCGGAGGAGCAGTCGATCAGGTCGATGCTGCGCGCCTTCAGCTCCTTGGCATAGGCTACCGTGTCATCCATGGTCCAGCCACCGTCGAGGCCATCGACGGCGGAGACGCGCACAAACACGGGCTTGTCGTTCGGCCACACGGCACGCAGCGCCTCCGCCACCTCGAGGGGAAAGCGCGTGCGGCCGGCGAAGTCGCCGCCGTAGGCGTCGTTGCGCTTGTTCGACAAGGGCGACAGAAACTGGTGCATCAGGTAGCCGTGCGCGTTGTGGATCTCGAGGACGTCGAAGCCGGCCTCCAAGGCGCGCTTGCCTGCGTCCACCCACTCGCTCTTGAGCACAGCGAGATCCGAGACGGAAAGTTGCCGCGGCACGATATGGCCCTCGGCCATCGGCTCGGCGGTGGGCGCGACGGTGTCCCATTTCTTCTCGCCGCGGGCGAGGTCTTCTGCCGTCAGCGCTCCATTGCCAAACCAGGGGCGCTGCATTGAGCCTTTGCGCCCCGCGTGCGCGAGCTGAATACCGGGTACCACCTTCTGTGCCTTCATGAACTCGGCGATGCGCTTGAGCGGAGGAACGTGCGCGGCCGACCAGATCCCCAGGTCGCCGTTGGTGATGCGACCCTGCTCCGTGACCGCCGTCGCCTCAACGAACACGCACGCCGCGCCTCCCAGCACCAGCCGGCCCCAATGCGCGAAGTGGAAGTCCTGGGCAATGCCATCGACCGCCGAATAGGTCGCCATAGGCGCGATGATGACGCGGTTCCTGAAGGTGATCTCGCGGATGGTGATGGGCGTGAACAGCAGCGGTTTGATCATTGGCGGATGCGATCCGAAGCAGGGGTCAGGCCTGAGTAATGGCATTAACGTCGCCGCAGAACCTGCGATCCTGAGAGGGATACACGCCTGCTATGTGACCCGCTCCCTCTTGCGCATCATCTCGGCAACGCTCGCCGGCCGCGGCGAGGTCGAAGACTATCACGTTGCGCGGCGGTATTGTCCAGGCCGAAGAAGGCGCTCTCACCCCTTCAGTTGACCTTGTAGCTCGCGAGCTCGTAGACGTCTGTATAAGAGACGATGACCTTGGAGCCTTCGAGACGCCGCACCATCTTCACCGTTCGCTTCACCTCCGGCGCGTACCAGAACTCCAATCGCACGATGCCGTCGCCGAAATCCGCCCACCGATGTCGATCCGAGACGACTTCCACCTTCAGCGCGTCGAACTCGCCGGCCGGTACCTGGACGCGCTCCGCGCCGACGACCTTGACCTTGAGGCGCCACTCCTCCCGCACCTTGCCCCCCAGAGTGATGGTCAGCTTAGCGTGAATTTCTTCCCACTCTCTGCCGACGTCGCCGCGCGCAGGGCCGACGTACGGGGAGAACTCCGCGAGGAAAAACCGTCCGGGCAACTCGCTCTCCTGGAATCCGTGCGTCGGATCGAAGCTCAACCCGAAGCTGCGCGCCGCTTTGAACTGGGCCGACTTGCCTTCGGTCAGGGTCTCGGTGAGTTGCGTTGCCGAGAGATCCACGACGGCAACCTTCAACGTATCGACCACTTGTCCGCCGTTGCGCACGTTGTAGGTCCAGGTGTCGCCGGGTTGGGGCAAGGACGAGCTCTGCGCCTTGGTGCTCGCACTGCCGGCGTTCGCCACCGCCTTTGTCTCGCTCGACGTTGCCTGCATCGCGGCGCCGTTCGCGGCCGCGGAAGCCGGCGCAAGGGACGGCGTGGTCTGGCGCGGCGCGAGGACTGCAGTCTGAACCGCCGACAGCGCTCCTTCCATCTGTGTACCCTGCGCCGACGATGGATCGACGACCCAGGCCGTCAATGTCGTCGTCTCCGCAGCCTTCACGCCTTTGGGCAGGCGAAACAGAACGATCCCGGTCTCCTGCTTGCCCTTGCTGAGCGTGCGGTCCTCGAAGACGGATTGCCCGCCGGTCCTGAACTGTAACTCGCGTTCGTTCTGATTGGATCGCTGCTCCAGGTAAGTGGTCAGCACCCCGAATGGTGCGCCGATCAGCGCCGCGACTGCCCCGCCCGTCTGCGACGTTTGTTCGAGAATGCTCAGGACAGAGCTGACCGACGACGGCTCGATCACCTGGCCGTCCTTCAGAAGCAACCGCATATCGGATGCTCGCACGACCAATCGGCGTTCGGTGTCGCTTTGCGCAACGACCTGCAGCGTCACGACGCCGGCTTCCTGAAGCGCCGCGATCAGCTTGGGGCTGAGGCCAGGCAGCTCAGCTTGTTTGGCAGTCATGACAACGCTGTGCACGTCGAGCGCAGTAGATTCAGCGCCGGAGCTCTTGGTAATCGCGGCCAGCGCCGGCCCGGCGTTGCGCTCGAACCCCTGCAAAAACCTGCCCGCCGCATCGGACATATCGTCTTCGATCCAACTCCAGATCGAGCCCATAGTCTTGCTCGGCGCGTTACCGAACACCACCCATGACTCCACCGGCACACCTCGGTTGCTGTAGAGTGTCGTCCGATAAGAAACGCTGTAGCGGTCGCTGTCGGCATCGAGGCCGGTGCGAAAATCGAAGTGTTCGAGCGTAGGCGCCACTACGACCTCGATGCCTTGTGCACGCAAGTCTTCGAACGAGAGCTTCGAGACCCGGGAGGTCTTTTCGAAGACACGCGGGAGCATGTCGTCGAACAGGCGGACGCTGGCGGCGCCGATTGGTACGACCCAGATATGCGAGCCGGTGGTGCGCGTATCCTCCAGGCTGGAGAATTGAGGGCTGTAGTAGATGCCCGCGTGGACCGGGCTCTTGGCTGGTGGCGCTAATTCAGGCGTTCGGGGCTTGATGTCGACGTGGTGGGTAAATGTGCAGCCGGACAAGAGCGCAGCTATCAGTCCGGCTGTCGCCGGCAAATCGATACGGAACATCTTTCTCCCTCCCCGGAGATGCACACGCAATCACGCGCACGCAGCGACATCGTAGCCTTGCTCGATCATTGCTGCAACGGCTCAATGCGATCAGCATTTACCGGGGACGAGGGCGATGAGGTCAAAGACTGCCAGGGTGCACGGCGGTATTATCCAGGGCGAACGGCGAGCACTATAAAGTATAGGCCTGACCCTAGCACCTTCGCAAGGCCGGTGTACGCTACAAAGTATAGGCCTGACCCCGGTGCTCCTGCGGTTGGCAGAGTGTCGGGCACCGCGCAAACTAACTGCCTGCGTCCTCGGTCATTGTCCTGGCGACCGATTCGCAGCGTTCGATGCTGCGCAGGTGCGACTCGCGGATGCTGGCGACCGTGGCCCGCGCGTCAGCGTCCAGGCGCGGCAGCGCCTCGTCGAACCGCTTCACCGCCCAACGGAGCCCTTTCGCCAGGAACTCGACGCGCGCGCGACGGCCTTCGACGGCGAGCAACTTGCCGAGGAAGTCACCGGTGGCGTGACTGTAGTCGGCGCCGAGCCGCTCGATCTGCTTGCCGAGCAACGCGCAGTTGTGCGCCTCGTCGGCGTGGATGCGACGCAATACGGCCCAGGCCTCGCCGCGGCGCGGGTTGCCCTCGAGAATGTGGAGCAGCGCTTTCGCCCCTGAGCGCTCGGCTTCGAGCATTTGATTCAGGAAGGCGACTTGCTCCTCGCGGGAAAATGGTTGGTCCCGATCCGCCATAGGGTCAGCCGAACCTCATTTGCTGGTGCTCGCTCGGACAACGAGGCGTTCAGCGTACACGCATTGTCTAACAAGAGCCCATCCCCGCACGCCAAGCCGCAATTCGCCTTGAGCCCTCCCCGCCGTACGTGATAGGGTTGGACTTACTGACCGTGCCAAACCGTGCGACAGTTGCGGTGACGCTGGAATATGTGGCTCTCTACTGATCGGCATCGAACATCGACTCACCGGGACTTTAATTACACCCATTCGCGAGAGATGGCGCACAAGAGCAACGCGGCCAGACCGGGTTCACCCGCAAGACGCCGCCGTCCGGCGGCGACGTCAAACCGCCAAGGCGATATGACAAGTCGAACCGTCGATCGGCCTTTCGGCGGCCGACCGGCCAAGGCGCCGAGGGCGACCAGCACGCCGCGAGAGAGTGGCGCACCCCCAGGCGAGCTCGCTCAACGGCTCGCCGCCACCTGCCTGCGTCTGCACGCCCTTCGAGACAGCGACGCCTTGTACGGCACTCTGATCGACGCAGCAGCGCGTTTCAGCGGGGCCCAGCGCGTGCTGCTGGTGCTTATCGGCCCTGATGGCGTGCGCATCGCCGGCTCGCTGGTGCCGCGGGGCGAAAATGCCCAGACGCTGCTGCATGCCATCACCCCCTGGCTTACGAAGGCGCGCCGGACGCACGCCGTGAGCCTGCGGCACGGACCCAAAGGAGCCGACCCGATCGACCAGCGCTCGTGCCTGATCGCGCCACTGATCGCCCAGCACGAGCTCCTGGGTTACCTGTACGCCGATATCGAAGGCGCTGCCGGCCGCTTCGAAGACGCCGACCGCGACCTGCTGGGAATGCTGGCGTCACAAGCAGCCGTGGCGTTGCTCAACATTCGCTTCGCCGAGGGAGTGGATCGCAAGGCGGCTGAGCGCGATGCTCAGCTGGACCAGCGCATGAGCGAACTCGCGGTCATCAACACCATCCAGCAGGGCGTGGCCACGGACCTCGGTTTCCAGGACATCATCGACCTTGTCGGTGACACGCTGCGCGAGGTGCTGCGCTTCGGCGACGTCCAGATCGTGATTTGGGATGCGGCGACCGGCACCGCGCACGCGCTGTACGCGTACGAGCGCGGTGCGCGCATCCAGGTACCGCCGAGGCGGCCGAACCCCGACGGGCCGATGTACAAGGCGCTGCAAGCGAAGCGCCCGGTGATCGCGAACAACCGCGCCGAAATGACCGCCTGGGGCCTGCGGACCGTCGAAGGCACGCGGCCGAGCCTGGCGACAGCCATCATGCCGATCTTCTCGAGCGACCGAATGATCGGCTCCGTCGTCCTCGAGAACCATGAGCGCGAGAACGCCTTCGGCGAGTCCGAGGTGCGCCTGCTGAGCACCGTGGCAGCAAGCATGGGCGTGGCGCTGGAGAACGCCCGCCTGTTCGGCGAGAAGCAGCGCCTGTTGAAGGAAACGGAGCAGCGCAACGCCGAGCTGGCGGTGATCAACAGCATCCAGCAGGGAATCTCGCGGTCGCTGGAATTCCAGGCCATCGTCGACCTGGTCGGCGACACGCTGCGCGCTGTGTTGCATACGCAGGACATCGGCATTCGCTGGATCGACCCGACGACCAATACGGTCCATCCCCTCTATGTGTACGAACATGGCGAGCGCAAGACGCTGCCTCCGAGGCCGTTCCGGGCCGCGGGGCCAGGGGCAAGGATTGCGCAGACGCTGCAGCCGTTGATCTTCAACAACCCGGCTGAGCTTGCTGCGGCAGGCTTCCCGGGCCTGCCAGGCGCGGATCCGGCTCGCTCCACGGCGTTTGTACCCATCGTCGGCAGTGCCGGCATGATCGCCGCGATGACGCTCGAAAACTTCGAGCGCGACGACGCATTCGGTGAGTCTGAGGTGCGCCTGCTCACCACCGTGGCGGCAAGCTTGGGTGTTGCGCTCGAGAACGCGCGCTTGTTCGACGAGACGCAGCGGCTGCTGAAGGAAACCGAGCAGCGCAACGCCGAGCTGGCGGTGATCAACAGCATTCAGCAGGGCATGGCCGGATCGCTGGATTTCCGCGGCATCGTCGAGCTCGTCGGCGACAAACTGCGCACGGTGTTCGGCAGCGACAATCTCAGCATCACCTTGCGCGACGAGCAATCCGGGGTGGCGCAAATGCTCTACGCCGTGCAGCACGGCCAGCGCGTCCACCCAAAGCCGGTCAAACCCGATCCGAACGGGCCGTTCATGCGGGCCTTATTCGCCAATCGGCCCGTGCTGGCCAATAGCCGCGCCGAGATAGACGCCTTAGGCCTGCGTCCACCCGAGGGCATGGCGCCGAGCCTGGCCACGTTGACGGTGCCGATCTTCGCCAACAACAAGCTGATCGGCGGGCTCACGCTCGACAGCCACGACCCGGCCCGCCGGTTCAGCGAGGACGACCAGCGCTTGCTCCAGACGGTGGCGGCCACGATGGGCATCGCGCTGGAGAACGCGCGGCTGTTCAACGAGACCAAGGAAGCGCTGGAGCGGCAGACTGCGACCGCGGAGGTGCTTAGCGTCATCAGCAGGTCCCCGAGCGACCTCGAGCCCGTCTACCGCACGATCCTCGAGAGCATCACGCGACTTTGCGAGTCGCAGATCGCGGTGCTGTTCCTCTTTGACGGGGAGCGCCTCAGCGCTGCCGCATCGCACGGTACAACGACCGAATTCGCGGAGCTTCTCCGGCGCGGACGACCCAAGCCCAGTCACGAAACGACGACCCGGCTGGCGGCTCTGGAGCGGCGCACGGTTCACGTAGCCGATCTGCTCTCGGATGCTACGTTCTCACCGACGCCCCGCGACCTCTACGAACGCGAAAACGTGCGGACCGTTCTCTCCGTGCCGATGCTGAGGGACACCACGCTCATTGGCGTCATGACCACCTGGCGCCGCGAAGTCCGGCCCTTCGACGAGCGGCAGATCGGCCTCATTCAGACCTTCGCCGACCAGGCCGTGATCGCAATCCAGAACGTGCGCCTGTTCAACGAGACGCAGGAGGCGCTGGAGCGGCAGACCGCGACCGCGGAGATCCTCAAGGTCATCAGCAGTTCGCCGACGGATGTGCAGCCAGTGTTCGACGCCATTGCCAAGAGCGCGCAGCGGCTGATGGGGGGGATCGGTGCCGGCGTTACGCGCGTCGTTGGCGACGCCTTACACTTAGCTGCATTCACTCGGCTAGACCCGGAGGCGGACGCTACTTTGACGAGCCGCTTTCCCATGCCGATCGCCGACTCACCCGTCGAGGAAGCGATCGGCACGGGAGTCGTGCTGGTCGTCAGCGATACCGAAACGCATCCGGGACTGGACGACGAGTGGCGGGAATCTGCGCGAGTTCGCGGCTATCGGAGCTATGTCGTCGTACCGATGATTCGGGATGGCATGGTGATCGGCACGATCAATGTCTCCCGGCGCGATCCAGGAGCGTTCTCGGATGACGATATCGCGCTGTTGCAGACCTTCGCCGACCAGGCGGTGATCGCCATCGAGAACACGCGGCTGTTCAACGAGACCCGGGAAGCGCTGGAGCGGCAGACGGCCACCGCAGACATCCTGAAAGTGATCAGCGAGTCGCCGACCGACGTGCAGCCAGTGTTCGACGCGATCGCCGAACGCGCGAAGACCTTGTGCGACGCGATCGTCAGCGGCGTGACGCGTTTCGACGGCGAGTGGGTGCATCTGGTGGCGTACAAGGGTGTCTCCAACGAGGCCGACGAGGCGATGCGCAGCGCCTTTCCGATGCGGCCGAGTGCAGCGGGGATCAGCGCGCGAGCGATCCGCGACCGCGCGCCGGTGCAGATCCACGATGTGACGCTCGCCCCCGACTACGGGCCCAAGGAGGCCGCGCATCGCGCCGGTTATCGCAGCGGTTTGGCGGTCCCGTTGCTCAAGGACGGCCAGGTGGTCGGGTCGATCGCCATCTTCCGCGCTGAGCCGGGCGCGTTCCCGGACAAGCAGGTCAAATTGCTCCAGACCTTCGCCGACCAGGCCGTGATCGCGATCGAGAACGTGCGCCTGTTCAACGAGACCAGGGAAGCGCTGGAACGGCAGACCGCCACCGCCGATGTGCTGCAAGTGATCAGCAAGTCCGTGGCCGACGCACAGCCGGTCTTCGAAAAGATTACCCAAAGCTGTCAGCGCCTGTTCAATAGCTCGATGGCCGGAATCAATCTGGTGCGGCCTGACGAAATGATCGACTTGGCCGCCTATGTCGGCCCGAACGAAGCGGAATACCGGACGATGTTTCCCGTTCGCCTGGATCACGAGTCCGGCACTGCGTTGGTCATTCGAGAGCGGCGCGCCGTGCATATTCCGGACGCGCTCGCGGGAGACGATGTGCCGCGCGCCGTGAGGCGCAGCTCTGAACTACACGGCGGCCGCTCGTACGTCATCGCACCGCTGATTTGGGAGGACCGCGCCATCGGCGCCATCTGGGTGGCCAGGAACACGGTTTCTCCGTTCTCGGACCATGAGATCTCGCTGCTCAAGACCTTCGCCGACCAGGCGGCGATCGCGATCCAGAACGCGCGCCAGTTCAACGAGACGCAGGAGGCGCTGCACAAGGTCGAGGAACGCACCGCCGAGCTGACCGAAGCGCTCGAATACCAGACCGCGATCAGCGAGGTTCTGCGGGTGATCAGCGAATCGCCCACCGATGTGGCGCCCGTGCTCGAAGTCATCCTCGACTGCGCGACGCGGCTGGTCCAGCCTCAGATGGCCGCCATCCACCGCTACGACGGTCGCCTGATCCACGTGGCTGCCACGCGCAACTGGACTCCTGAGGCCACGGAGCAGGCACGCACCCTATTCCCGATGCCAGCCGACGAGCGCTCCATCGCCGGACGGGCAATCCTGGCGCGAAACACGATTGCGGTCGAAGATATCTTGTCCGATCCGCAGTACGGCTTGGGGGAGTTCGCCAAGGTTGCGCGGCGCGTGACCAGCACGCCACTGCTGAAGGACGGCATGCCGGTGGGTGTCATCGGCGTCGCCTGGGCTGAGCCCGGCCAGGTGCCACAGCGCCAGATCGACCTCCTCAAGACCTTCGCCGACCAGGCGGTCATCGCGATCGAGAACGTGCGCCTGTTCCACGAGACGCAGGAGGCGCTGGAGCGGCAGACCGCGACCGCGGAGATCCTCAAGGTCATCAGCAGTTCGCCGACCGATGTGCAGCCGGTGTTCGACGCCATTGCCGAGAGCGCGCAGCGGCTGATCGGCGGGTACTCTGCCCTGGTGACGCGCGTCGTTGGCGATGCGCTGCACCTGGCTGCTTTCACCCTGCACGACCCGTCATCGGACGCAGCTTTGACCAGCCGGTATCCGATGCCGATTGCCGGCTCACCACTGGAGGAATTGATCGCCACGGGGGTTGCGCTGGTTGTCAGCGATACGGAAACGGACCCGCGACAGAGCGAGCGCTTCCGCGAGCTCGCGCGGACTCGCGGCTATCGGAGCTTGCTGGCAATACCGATGATTCGCGATGGCGTCGTGATCGGCACGATCCATGTCAGCCGGCGCGATCCGGGACCATTCGCGGACGAGGAGATCGCGCTGTTGCAGACCTTCGCCGAGCAGGCCGTGATCGCGATCGAGAACGTGCGGCTGTTCAACGAGACGCAGGAGGCGCTGGAGCGGCAGACGGCTACCGCCGAAGTGCTGCAGGTCATCAGCAAGTCCGTGGCCGATGCGCAGCCGGTATTCGAAAAGATCATCCAAAGCTGTAAGCGCCTGTTCAATGGCTCGCTGGTCGGCATCAACCTGGTGCGCCCTGACGAATTGGTCGACTTGGTCGCCTACGTCGGACCGGCCGAAACGGAATTCCGGGCAATATATCCCGTTCGCATGGACTACGAGTCCGGCACTGGGTTGGTCATTCGAGAGCGGCGCGTGGTGCACTGGGCAGATGCGCTCACGGGGGACGATGTACCGCGCAACGTGAGGCGCGGCGCCGAACTCATGGGCGCCCACTCGACCGTCTTCGCGCCGCTGATTTGGGAGGACCGGGCCATCGGCTCCATCTTCGTGGGCAGGAAGACGGTGTCTCCGTTCTCGGACCACGAGATCTCGCTGCTCAAGACCTTCGCCGACCAGGCGGCCATCGCGATCCAGAACGCGCGGATGTTCAACGAGACCAAGGAGGCACTGGAGCGGCAGACGGCGACGGCCAATGTACTCAAGGCGATCAGCCGCTCGACCTTCGACCTGGCCGCGGTGCTCGAAACGCTGATCAGCACGGCCGCTCGGCTGTGTCGCGCAGCCTTGGGCGTGATCTTCAAGATCGATGGCGACATCTGTCGTCCCGCTGGACTGTTCGGCGCCACACCGGCTTTGATTGAGCACCTCGCAGCCCATCCGCCGTTGATGAGCAATCCGGCTTCGTTGACTTCGCGGGCGGCCGCCGCCCGGCACGCTGTCCAGGTCGCAGATGCCTTGCTCGATCCCGAGTACGGTCGCAAGGATGTCCAGCAGGTCGGCGGCTACCGGACGCTGCTGGCTGTGCCGATCATGCGCGAAGGCGAGCCGATCGGCGTGCTGACACTCGGCCGCACCGAGGTACAGGCGTACTCGGAGAAGGAGATCGAGCTCGTCACGTCCTTTGCCGACCAGGCCGCGATCGCGATGGAGAACGTGCGTCTGTTCAACGAGACCAAAGAGGCGCTGGAGCAGCAGACCGCCACGGCCGAGGTGCTGCAAGTCATCTCCAAATCCACGTTTGATCTAGTGCCCGTCTTCGACGCCCTTGTCAAGAACGCGGCTCGCCTGTGCGGTGCGAAGACCGGCATGATCTTCCGGCGCGATGGTGACCTGATGCATGTGGCCGCCTGGGAAGGGGCCAGCGCTCCGATGGTGGAGTTCGTTCGCAGCCACAACATTGCGCTGGACCGCCGGACCGCGACTGGCCGTGCGGCCCTTGAGGGGCGCACCGTCCAGGTCCTGGACGCGATGAACGACCCCGAGTACAGCTACGGCGGACAGTCGATCGAGAACTATCGGACGATCATCGGTGTGCCGCTGATGCGCAACGGAGAGGCGATCGGAGTCTTCACGCTCTGGCGCCACCACGTGGAGGCATTCTCGCCACGCCAGATTGCGCTCGTCGAGACCTTCGCCGACCAGGCCGTGATCGCGATCGAGAACGTGCGCCTGTTCAACGAGACCAAGGAGGCGCTGGAACAGCAGACCGCAACCTCCGAAGTGCTGGAGGTGATCAGCGCGTCGGTCGCCGACACGCAGCCGGTGTTCGACAAGATCCTGGAGAGCTGCAAGAGGCTGTTCGACAGCTCTGAGCAAGGCATCGTACTCGTCGCGCCGGAAGGCCATGTCGCGCTGGCCGCCCACCACGGCTCGGCCCTCGAGACTCTGCGGGAGATCTACGATGGTGGGAAGGTTCCTGCCGAGCTGTATGTGCCAGGCATCCTCCGCGGCCGACCCCTGCACTTCGTCGATACGCTGGCTCCTGACGTTCACTGGACGGCGCGTTCCGTGGCGGAGCGGTTGCAGATCGGCCCCTATTCGCAGGTTCTCGCCCCGATGACCTGGGAAGGACAAGCCGTCGGGTTTCTCTATGCCATTCGACAACCAGCTACGGGCTTCTCGGACAAGGAAATCGCGTTGCTGGAGACCTTCGCCGACCAAGCCGTGATCGCGATCCAGAACGCGCGGCTGTTCAACGAGACCAAGGAGGCGCTGGAGCGGCAGACGGCAACATCCGAAGTTCTGAGTGTCATCAGCAGTTCGGTGTCGGATACCCGACCCGTGTTCGAGCGAATCCTCGAGAGCACCATGCGTCTTTTTCGTTGCATGGAAACGGCGATCTTTCTCGCCCCCGGTGACGGGCAGTTGCATTTTGCCGCCGGGAACGGCCCCACCGTGACCGAGCTCGCCGCGTTGTACCCGCAGCCGCTGGAGCAGACCTCGGGAATGCTCGTGATCAACGAGCGCCGGCAAATATATTTTCCGGACGTGATGAACGGCGCCGACGTGCCACCCAGTCTGCGCCGGGCGGTTGGAGTGCAGGGTAATTTCTCGGTCGTGCTGACCCCTATGTTATGGAACAACGAGGGCATCGGCTTGATAGCGGTCCGGCGCGAACCGAATGCCACCTTCAACGACAAGGAACTCAACCTGCTTAGGACTTT
>Ga0335082_10006665_pt1 | contig 12594 bp, 10 predicted proteins | sample Lox_Sample_41_FD_206718 | JGI IMG/M metagenome (GOLD analysis project Ga0335082, IMG submission 206718) | Soil microbial communities from Loxahatchee National Wildlife Refuge, Florida, United States - Lox_Sample_4.1 | ecosystem: Environmental > Terrestrial > Soil > Wetlands | place: USA... | reverse complement strand
TGACCAACAACAAGGACGCCGACGCTGCCAAGCTGTTCGAGCGCGCCTTGGAGCTGGACCCCAGGTTTGATGAAGCCCTGCGCGGTCTGGTCAGCATCGACATGCGCCAGCGCCAGCCTGCCAAGGCGATCGCCCGTGTCCAGCAGCAGATCGCCAAGGTCCCCGACGCAGGCTCGTTCTACTACATGCTGGCTACGCTCTACCTGTCCGGCAATAACACCAGCGAGGCCGAGAAGGCGCTCCAGAAGGCCGTCGAACTCAACAAGAACGACGTCGAGTCTCTGCTTCAGCTCGGGCAGATCCAGTCCGGCCAGGCCCGGGTCGACGAGGCCATGCGCTCCTACGAGCAGACCATCGCCACCAACCCGCGCGATGTCCGGGCTTACGTCTTGCTGGGCACCCTGCAGGAAGGCAAGGGGAATTGGCAGAGAGCGCAGGAGCTGTATCGGAAAGCGCTTGAGGTCGAGCCCGATTACCCCCCGGCCGCCAACAACCTGGCCTTCCTGATGATGGAACGTGGCGAGAATCTTGACGCTGCTGCCTCCCTGGCCCAGGTCGCGCGCCGCAAGATGCCGGACTCGCCCGCGGTGGCCGATACGTTGGGATGGGCTTACTACAAGAAAGGTGTCTACGGCTTGGCCATCGATCTCATGCTGGAGGCCGCCAAGAAGGATCCCCAGTCGCCCAACTACCAGTATCACCTCGGCATGACCTATCAGAAGATGGGCAACGACGCCGAAGCCAGGAGCCACTTCGAGAAAGCGCTTCAGATCGATCCCAAGAACGCTGCTCGCAACGCCGAGATCCGCAAGGCCCTCGCCCAGATCAACAAGGGATGAGCATCCGTTCCAGGTACTTCCGTTTGTCCCTGGGGCCGTGCTGTCCCGTGTAACATAGCCCAGGGTTTCAGGATGTGCTTGCAGGTTTGGACCATGAGCCAGGCCTCGGCCGAGTTCGGACCAGCGGTAGACGGCGCGCGGCGCGAATTATTCCTCGAACTGCTGTGCCGCTTCGGCAGAGCCCGCCTGCGCGTCAATGGCGCCAGCATGGTGCCCAGCCTCTGGCCTGGTGACGTAGTAGAAGTAGTTCGGGTCCCGTCATCCGAGATTCGGCTGCGCAACATCGTCCTGTTGGAGCGTGATGGCCGCTTCTTCTGTCATCGCGTCATCGAACTGTTCAGGGAAGGGAACAGCACGTTGCTGCGGACCAAAGGGGACGCGCTGCGTGACTGCGACCCGCCCGCTGACCCGGCGCAAGTGCTCGGGGTCGTGGGCCCGGTCGAGCATCACGTCTTTCTCACCTGCCGCTGGATCCTTGTCGAGCTTCGAGAAAGGTTCCGCAGATCGCTTAGGCTCTCTGCCGTCCTGGGCCGCTAGGCCGAGGCGTCCCAAGACACAAAAAACCCCGTCTTCCCAGACGGGGTTCTTCCTTCGAGCGGGAATCGAGAGACTGTTATCTGCGGGCGATCCTCCGGCGGAGCGCACCGGCCATTCCGACCAGGCCCGAACCGAACAGCAGCAAGCTGGCAGGTTCCGGGATCGGGGTGATCTGCACCAGCATGTCCTGGAAGTCGAAATCACCGTTGGTGACGTGCGTGTCCTCAGAGCCCACCCAGTAGTTGGAGAGGAAGCTCGGCGGTCCGCTCGGACTCACAGGGTCCTGGCTGAACAGCGCGAAGTAGTTCCCATCCGTATCCGAGAAGTGGATCCACTGCAGCTGGCCCACGATGTTGTAAACCGCGATGTAGTACCGGAACTGGCCGCCCGGGGCGAACGTCTTGGTCTGGTTCGGGCCGTCGAGCTGGCTGCTGAACAGCGGATTCAGCGAGTTGCTGCCCATCAGCGCCCAGCCAAATACATCGTAGAACGCATTGTTGTCGCCGCTGAAGCCGGCGATGGAAGCCTGGAATACCGTCTTGTCCCCGCCGCCTGGTTTCACCGAGAAGTTGACCCCAGCGTTGGAGTTCCCTGACGAGCTCAGATAGGCCAAGGGCGTATTGGGGAACGTCCCTAACGTGTTGATGTTCTGGCAGGTTCCCATCGTCCCACCTAGCACGAAGCCCACGTTGCAGTGGCCGCCGTCGCTCGAACTGTGGTCCCAGAACGCATTAGGACCGCCGGTGTTGTTGTTGGCTGCCTTAGGGGCATTCCACTGGCCAGTCGTGCTGATGACGGTATCCGCCCACACGGTGGCCGACACAAAGAAAAGCAGGCATACAGCCAAAACCATCGTTCGTTTCACCGAATTCCTCCCGCTCTCACGTTGATTCCCATGGTCACCTAAGCAGCTCAAATGCCAAAATCCTGCTACTGTGTAAGACATTGCAAATAAGCTGCTTAACTTGATTTGAACATCTCATCTGTGGCCTAACTGCTGCAAATGTCTGCATATGAGTGGCAAGCGAGTGCGGGTCTGGTTTGGCCCCACCCCTCGCCAATCCCCGCTACCGATTCGACGTCGACAGCGGAATCTAGGGAGACAGGGCAAACCTGCTCCCGCTTGCACCACGGAACAGTGCAAGTGGCTAGCCACGGGTGAATCTATAAACAGCCTTTATTCCTTAATGACTTACATCGTCCTTGTCAGACGATTGTGTATAACTCGGTTGCAAACCCTTGCATACCCCTGCGGAAGCGTTTGGGACTTTTCCCCTCCTCGGGCTGATTGGAGAAACGCCGTGCTATAGTTCGACTAACCCCGTGGCCGCGACTGCCAAGACGCAACCAACCCCAGGCGAATCAACGCCTTGGGGCTGTTTTTCTCCCGACGGATTGAGTGTTGACGTGGAGGATTACTACCACGTCGAGGCTTTCGCGGATCGCATTGTTCCCGCCGATTGGCCCAAGTACCCCAGGCGCGTTGCCGACAACACCCGCCGGGTCCTGGAGCTGTTTGGAGAGCTCGGCGCCAAGGCGACCTTTTTTGTTCTGGGGTATGTCGCCGAGCACGATCCATCCATCGTCCGCGAGATCCTGGCTGCTGGTCATGAGGTGGGGTGCCACAGCTATCTGCACTGCCGCATCACGACCCTGACGCCCGACCAGTTCCGCGAGGACACGCGCCGCGCTCTGCAGGCCATTCAGGACGCCGGCGGACGGGAAGTGCGCGGCTATCGCGCCCCGACCTTCTCCATCATGCGGCAATCTCTCTGGGCGGTCCCCATCCTGGCGGAGGAGGGATTCGTCTACGACTCCAGCGTCTACCCCGTGCTGCACGACACGTACGGCATGCCGGAGGCGCCGCGCCACCTCTATCGCTGGCAGTTCCCCGCCGGCTCACTGGTCGAGATCCCGCCCCTGACCATCTCGCTGCTGGGCCGCAACCTGCCGGTCGGGGGCGGCGGCTACCTGCGCAACCTGCCCATGTGGTACACCCGTTGGGCCTTGCGGCGGGTCCGCTCGTCCGAGCGCCGCCCGCTGCTTGTCTATCTTCATCCTTGGGAGCTGGATCCGGCCCAGCCCCGCCTCCCTGGCGGCTGGAAATCGCGCTTGCGTCACTATCGCAATCTCGACCTGATGGAGGAGCGGTTGCGCGAGGTCATTCTCGCCGGCCGCTTCCGGCCTCTCTGCGAGGTCCTTGCCGCCCACCAGGATCACGATGCGCTCCCGGCGTATCCCCTTGCCACCTGAGCGGGACTTGGGTGTCAAAGAAAAACCGCAGCCCGTAGGCTGCGGTAGAGGCCCTCGATCGCGTTACTCGCCGTTGTCCAAGGTCCGATTCGGCGGCAGGCCTGCGTCCCGGATCTTGTACAACAGCGCCCGATAACTGATGCTGAGCGCCCGCGCCGCCCGCTTCCGGTTCCAGTTGTTGGCTTGCAGTGCCTTCAGGATCACCTGCCGCTCCAGCTCTCTTACCGCTTCTCTGGTCACTCGCTTGAGTGAGATCTTTCCGTCGGGCGGGATATTGGGGATCAGCTGCGGATGCTGGCTGTTCACCAGCTCTCCCGTGATGGTCTCCTCCGACCCCAGGATCACGTACCGCTTCACCAGGTTCTCCAGCTCGCGCACGTTCCCCGGCCAGCCGTAGTTCTGCATCATCCGCTGGGTTTGCGCCGATAACGGCTTGGTGCGCAGGTTGTACTTTGCGTTGTAGAACTCCAGGAAGTACGCCGCCAGCTCCGGAATATCGACCACGCGCTCCCGCAGCGGGGGCAATTGCAGGTTCACCACATTGATGCGGTAGAACAGGTCCTGGCGGAATGTGCCGTTCTCGATCTCCTGCTCCAGCGGACGGTTGGTGGCGCAGACCACGCGCAGTTCCACTCGAGTGTCGTCTTGTCCTCCCAGTCGGCAGAATTGGCCGTCCTGTAGGAATTGCAGCAGCTTGGCCTGAAGGCCCAGATCCAGGTCCCCGATCTCGTCCAGGAACAGCACGCCGCCATGGGCAGCCTCCACCCGTCCCGGCTTGGCGCCGTACGCTCCGGTGAACGCCCCCTTCTCGTAGCCGAACAATTCGCTTTCCAGCAGCGTACCCGGGATTGCCGGGCAGTTGACCTTCACCAGGGGGCCATCGGCCAATGGAGACCGCTGGTGAATCAGCCGCGCGATCACCTCTTTGCCGGTCCCGCTTTCCCCTTGGATCAGCACCGGGATGCTGGCGGGGATGATCTTCTCGACCTTGTTGCGGACGGCCGCCATGCCCTCTGATCGGCCAAAGATGACCTCATCGGGGGGCAAGTCGCCCAACTGCGGTGCTCGAACCACGCCGGATACCTGCGCCATGTCGTTGTCTCACTTCGAGATGGATTCGTGCGGGGGACAGCACTGCATAAATGTTTTGCACTTAAGACGCCAAATATTGCACTTTTGGAAAATTTAGCTAGGCGGTCGGATGGGCCACTCTAGCCGCATTTGACGCCTGTTTTCGCGAAAATCTCGCCGGATGATGGCAGCCGACCTTGGGAAAGGCGCATTTTAGGACAGAAAAAGTGAAAAACTTTTCACCCTAGGGAAGGAACTTTCCTCTTTGCAGCGGTGCCCTTCGAGCTCTTGTGGCCACTGATGATGTTGGCGAACTTCAGACCCCACAGCTGATAACTCTCCGCCAGCGTCACCCGTACCAGTTTCGCCCGGAGGCGTCGAACCGACTTCGGCAGGGCCACCGCTCGCGGCACCGGAGCCACCGGTATCTCGATGGACAGCCGCGCACAACGCGGGATTTGCCGCCGCGTAGCCACCAGCGCCCCACCCGCGCTGATATTCAGGGCGGTCGCGAATTCCAGGAATTCCTTGCCCTCTGTGTCCACTCCGCGGATGAAGACGGGGATCGCAAGCGGGATCCTTTGCCACTTTCTCGAGTCTCGACCTGCACGCTTGGGGGCCACGCGAGCTCCTCTTTTTCGGTGTGTCTACCGTCCTCTTTCGCACTCTGACTGCCAAACTCAAACCCACCCTTCTCACCGCATAATCCCTGTTCTTATCAGTTATTTGCGCATGGACATGTCCTTTCGTACAATGTCCCTCCTCAACCCCGAAAAGCCGCAATTTTTTGTCCTGCCAGTGGAAAATTGTTGCAATTGTTCCTTGACACTCGGGTCGCCGTCTCTTAGTATCAAGTCTCCCCCTCCCCTTTAACGGCCTGCGAGCCCAGGTCGGTCTGCATTGCTGTGGGTGACTGGGCTCAAGCTGCTTTTTCTGAGTTCAGGCATAGTTCACCTCGATGTCCTTAAGTCCGTCGAGGTGTCCTGCGCTTGAGCATGGTTGAGACAGTTCACGGTTGCTGCGCTAAGGATCCGATGGCCAACAAAGTGGAAGTGCGGCGCGGCGGTGACGCTGCGACCGAGGTTCCGGAGACCAGCTCGCAAGGCGATATCTCCTGGACGGAAGCAGGGCTGGACCGCGTCCCCACAGCGGACGAGTACCGTCGCCTGGTGGAAGCCTACGGTCGTCTTGAGGAAGAGAGCCGCCGCCGCACCGTTGCCCTTGCCACTGCCGCCCACGAACTGAAGACGCCGCTGTCGATCATGGCCGGTTACCTGGAACTCTTGCTGAACGGCAAGCTCGGCGAACTCAGCGACCGCCAGCGCCAGGTCCTCAGCGACATGCGCGAGAACGGCGCCCGCCTCCAGCAATTCATCCAGGATTTCCTTACTTACAGCGCTTTGGAATCGGGCAACGTGCGCCTCCGCTTCGAGGTCGCCGACCTCAATGCCGTCCTTCAGGAAGTCTGCAGCTTCTGGCTCCAGCGTTTCCAGGATAGTCACGTCGCTCTTTACTTCTTGCCCAGTGACAAGCTGAAGCCGTTCACTTTCGACAGCTTCAAGATGCAGCACATCGTCTCCAACCTGCTGGACAACGCGCTGAAGTTCACGCCCGACGCCGGCACGGTCTGGCTCACCGCCGAGCCGTATCATTGGGAGCGCCGCAGCGGCAAGCCAGCCCACATCGCCAACGACCGCCGCAAGCGCGCCGAATGGTCCACCAATGCGGTTCGCGTCACCGTCTCCGATACCGGCGCCGGCCTGGCTCCCGAATTCCACTCCGAGATCTTCGATGATTTCTTTAAAGGTCCCCAGCCCAACGGCGGTCCGGCCCGCGACGGTATGGGGCTAGGTTTGGCGATCGCTCGCCGCCTGGTGCTTGCTCATGCCGGCAAGATCTGGGTCGAGAGCGAACCCGGTCAGGGATCGAGATTCTGTTTCCTGGTCCCCACCCAACCACCGAGACAGGAGTAACGCCGTGCACTCCTCAGTACCACCGGCAAAGATCCTCGTAGTCGACGACGAGCCCAGCATGCTGGGCTACATGCGCACTCTTCTCGAAGTGGATTCCCATCAGGTCGCCACCGCCAGCAGCGGCTCCGATGCCCTCCAGATGGTCCGCCGTGACCCGGCCCCCAGCGTCGTTCTGCTCGATCTGCTCATGCCCGGCCTGGACGGCTTGCGCACCCTGGAACAGCTCCGCGCCATCAACCCCGAGCTCAAGGTGGTCATGCTCTCCTGCGTCAGCGACACCCGCAAGGTGGTCGAGGCCATGCGCCTTGGCGCCCAGGACTATCTCACCAAGCCCTTCAACAAGTCCGAGCTCGACGCCGTCCTGACCCACTGTCTCCAGCCCAACTGCGCCTCCGAGCCCGCCATCGAGACCGGCGACATCGAGGAGATCGGCGACGACGCTTGCTTCATCGCCGCCACTTCCCAGATGCGCGCCATCCGCGCCCAGGTCAACCAGGTCGCCCGCGTCGATGTCCCCGTGCTCATCCTGGGCGAGAGCGGCACCGGCAAGGAAGTCATCGCCCGCCTCATCCACAAGTCCTCCGCGCGCGCCCATCGCACTTTCCTGAAAGTCAACTGCGCCGCCATGCCCGCCGACCTGCTGGAGAGCGAGCTCTTCGGCTACGAGCCCGGCGCTTTCACCGGCGCCATCAAGTCCAAGCCCGGCAAGTTCGAGCTCTGCAACAAGGGCACCATCCTGCTCGACGAGATCGGCGAGATGCCGCCCCAGCTCCAGGCCAAGCTCCTGCACGTGTTGCAGGACCAGAAATTCTCCCGCCTCGGCGGCCGCACCACCATCGAGGTGGATGTGCGCATCCTGGCCGCCACCAACATCGACGTCCAGGCCGCCATCGCCTCGCGCCGTTTGCGGGAAGACCTTTACTACCGCCTGAACGCCTTCACCATCACCGTGCCGCCGCTGCGCGATCGCAAGGAAGCCATCCCCATCATGCTCAAGACTTTCATGAACCGGATGGCCGAGCGTTACGCGCGTGACCCGCTCCCCTTCTCCCAGCAGTTGCTCGACGCCTGCGTCAAGTACCCGTGGCCGGGGAACGTGCGCGAGCTGGAGAACATCGTGAAACGCTACCTGATCCTGGGGGACGAGACCGTCATGCTGGCCGAGCTGGATCCTCGCACCAAGAGCCAGATCGCCGCCGACGCCCAGCCCGCCGCCCATGCCGGCGGCCTCAAGGGCCTGGTCCGCAGCCTCAAGGACGAAGCCGAGGCCGAAGCCATCACCCGCGCCCTCGAGCAGACCAACTGGAGCCGCAAGGAAGCCGCCAAGCTGCTCAACATCAGCTACAAGGCCTTGCTCTACAAGACCCGCCAGTACGGCATCGAGCGCCCGGCCAACCGTCCCCATTCCCGTTTTGTCGGCAGTTCAGCTTAGAATAGCTGCGCGGCACGGCGTTAACGGGAGAGCGCTTGATGAAGATCGTCGCCCACCTCCGCGACGGCAGCCTGCTCAAGGGATACACCGATGCGTTACCCGAAGAGGATCTCGACCAGGCTCTTCGGCGCGGTCCGGTCGCCATCCCCAAGCAGATCACCATTCGCTCCAACGGCTCGCGCCAGAACGTCACCGTCCCTTGCGAGAGACTGAAGGCCCTGTTTTTCGTGAAGTCCTTCGAGGGACGCACCGAGTACCAGGAGATCAAGTTCTTCGAGTCCCATCCGCCGGTCGAAGGACTGTGGGTGCGCATCAAGTTCTACGACGGCGAAGCCAGCGAGGGGGTGGTGCACAATTCGCTGCACCATCTCACCAGCCCCGGGTTCTTCCTCAAGCCCCCCGACCCGGAGAGCAACAACGAGTACGTCTACGTGCTCAAGACGTCGCTCACCGACTTCCGCGTGCTGGGCGTCCGCAGCACCTTCTAGGAAGACGGGCCGTTACTTCGCCGGCGCCCGGTCCTTCTCGATGGACGCGATGGCGATGATGTTCGTCTTCTTGTCCAGCTTGCCCCGGATCACCACTCGTTGGCCCGCGAACGGCTCCGCCTTCTTCCCGTTGTCCAGGTGGTAGACCGCCTTCGCGGAGGCCAGCACGTATTTGCCGCCCATGTTCTCCACGCAGAATCTCGCGCACTCCCCGGCATTCTTCCCCGTCATGCCGCCCTTCAGCATCTCCTCGTGCCCGCCCTTGATCGAGTGAATGTGCATGGCGCACTGGCTGTCGGAGATCTCGCCCTTGAAGAGTTCCGTGGTCGGCGCATCGGTCGCCAGTGCGAGCGCCACCACGCACACCAGCACCGCCAGACTGAGAATGTACTTCACACCGCCTCCTGTGGGATGGATCGCATCCCGTGCTGCTCGAACCATAGACCAGCTTCCACCTGACGAACATGAAGATTCGCGCTCGAACGTAACCCCCGAGATTCGGCTAATCCTATACAACGAAAAGGAAAACTAAAAAAGCCCGGGATCGCTCCCGGGCCTTGCTGCCCTTGCGACGCTTAGAAGGTGAACTTCATCGCCAGCTGGATGTTGCGCGGCCCGCCGCCTCCCAGGTACGGATTCCCCAGCCCGACGTCGGGCGTCACCGTCGATCGCAGGAACCCTATTCCGTGACCGGTCCCATCCATGCCATTGGTCAGCATGTCGGTCTCGAATCCCGGCCACAGCGGGTTCGCGAAGTTCGGATGGTTCAGGATGTTGAAGAAATCGGCCCTCAGCTGCACGTGCAACCGCTCCGTGATGGGCGTGTTCTTCACCAGCGAGAAATCCCAATCGTGATACGCCGGCCCGGTGAACGCGTTGCGTGGAACGTTCCCCGGCACCCCGTTCGGGGTGGTGAACGCCGCCAGGTTCAGCAGGTTCACTCCTCCCACCCCCGTGTATGGCGACGTGATGCCGGGCAGGCACGCGGTCGCTCCTCCCACTCCGCAATAGTCCGGACGCCCGTAGAACTCGCCCGTCCCGTTGAAATCGTTCAGGAACGTCTCCGTCCCCATGCTCAGGTTGAAGGGCATGCCCGAAGCCAGGGTCACCACCCCATCCAGCGCCCACCCGTTCACCAGCCACTTCGCGCTCTCCGACTTGATCGGCAACTCGTAACTGTAGGTCCACACGAAGTGATGGCGCTGGTCGAAGTTCGAGCGTGCCCGTTCCGCGGCCAGGTTGTAGCTGTTGTCCGGCTGCGTCGCGTTGGGAACGTAGTCCTGCCCGTCGCTCGCCGTGTCGATGGAATGCGACCAGGTGTAGTTCACCACCGACGTGAACCCGTGGAAGTTCTGGAACCGCAGGCTGGTCTGCAGGGAGTTGTAATTCGACTTCGCGTACGACCCGAAGTTCAGCAGGTATCCGAAACCCATCGTCGGCGGGAACCCGAACGGATTCGTGCCCGTCGCCGGATTGATCTGGTTCTGGTCGATGTACTGGAACAGCTTGGTCCCCTTCGACCCCACGTATCCGACTTGCAGCGAGACGTTCCGGCTGATCTGCTGCTGCAGGTTGACGTTGTAGTTCTGCGTGTACGGCGTGCGGATGTTCTGGTTGACCGTGAAGGTGTCGTTCCCGAAGGCCGGATCGAACAGGAACAGCGACGCCGCGCACTGCCCGCCGCTGTTCGGTACGGGGATGGTGCCCGCTCCGCAGCCGCCGCTCACCCCCAGGTTGCCGTTCACCGAGTAGCTCTCGAAGATCGAGTTCGGATTGTTGCCGCCCAGGAAGTTGTATGCCGGCCCGGCGTTGAACGTCGGCCACGGCAATTGGCCGGCGAAGAAGTCCTGCGAGAACACGTCGTAGTAGATGCCGTATCCCGCGCGGATCACCGTCTTGCCCTTGCCGAAAATGTCATACGCGAAGCTGATGCGCGGTGAGAAGTTGTTGTAGTCCTTGGGATACAGCTGGCTGACCTGCCGCGCCGGCGCGCAGGTCACAAACGTCGCGTCCGCGCAGGTGCCCTCCGGAGGTCCCCCGTTGGCCGGGATCGGCAATTGCGTCGGATCGAACAGGCTCAACAGGTTGTTCTTCTCTCCGATCACCCCGAAGTAATCCCACCGCAGCCCCAGGTTCAGCGTCAGCCGGTTGGTGATGCGCCAGTTGTCTTGCGCGTACAAGGCGTGGTTGTTCTGGAAGGTCTGCCGGTGCGACGGTCCCGACAGCTCGTGGCTCGATGTCCCGCCCGGTGCGCCCGCCAGGAACGATGCGAAGTCCGGGAATACCAGCACCCCGCGCTGGCCGGCGTCAAAGAACCCGTTCACGAAGGTGCGCCGGAACTCGTAGCCGAACTTCAGGTTGTGCTTGCCCGTGTTGTACGACACGTTGTCGAAGGCCTGCCAGTTGGTGTCGACGCGGCCTCGCGGCACGCTGGCATTGGCCCCGATGGGCGCGTACACCGGGCACGGCGGCGCTCCGCACACGATCCCCGGCGAGCCGATCTTGATCAGCGGCAGGCCCAGGTCATTCGCGTTCCCGGTGTTGTTGATGCCCAGCGTCGCCGGATCGAAGCTCGCGTCCTCCGGACTGAAGGTCTCGTTGAACCGGTTCCACCCGCCGCGCAGTTCCATCAGCAGCCTGGTGGAGAACACGTGCGTATACGACAACGACAGGATCTGCACCCGCGTCGGGGTCACCGTGTTGTAGCCCGGCACCGTGCCTCCGCCCAGCAGCGCCAGCGGGAAGCTCTGGTCGCTGTCCCCGAAGAAGTACCGGCCGGTCAGCAGGTCGTTCTTGCCGATATGGTGGTCGATCTTGCCGATCAGGCTGTCCACCCGGTTGCTGAAGTGGACCGTCTGCTGCACCGGCGCGCCCCCGGCCACCGCCGTCGGATACGCCCCCCACGGCTGCAGCACGCAGGTGATGTTCCACGCGATCGGATTGATGCCCCCCGGCGCCACGCCGCCCGGGCAATTCGCGGCCGTGATATCGCCGGTCGTCGGCACCGTGTTCATGAACGTCAGCCCGCCGCTCTCCCGCTGCCCCTCATAGGAGAAAAAGAAGAAGGTATTGTCCTTGACGATGGGGCCGCCGATCGACCCGCCAAACTGGTTGTTGTGGAACACGTTCTGCGGCCCCGACGTGTCGTTGAAGTAGTTGCGCGCGTCCAGCCCGTTGTTGCGGAAATATTCGTACGCCGAGCCGTGCAGCTTGTTGGTGCCCGACTTCGTCACCATGTTCACGATCGAGCCGCTGTTGCGCCCGTACTCCGCCTCCCCGTTGGAGATCACCGGGATCTCGGCCAGCGCGTCCACCGGCAGGATGGTCGAGGGCGTCCCGAACACCCCGCCCTGGTTGATGGCCGGCAGGTTCCGGTACCCGTCGTTCATGTCGGTGCCGTCCAGCAGGTAATTGTTCGAGCGCCCTCGGCTGCCGTTGGCGCTGAACAGCCCGAACGATCCCGGGGAATCTGCGCCCCCGCTGGCATCGCCGGTCGCTCCCGGCACCATCACCAGCGTCTTGGTGAAGTCGCGCCCGTTGATGGGCAGTTCCTTGATCTGCTGCTCTTCCAGCACCCCGCCCATGTTGTTGACCGTGGTCTCTACCAGCGGCTGCTCCTCGTGAACCTCCACCACTTCCTTCACTTGCCCCGGCCTGAGCACCAGGTCGATATGCTCGCGCGAAGCCACGTCCACCCGCACCCCGGTCATCGTCTTCTGCGCGAATCCCTCCTTGGACGCGCTCACCGAATACTCGCCCAGCGGCAGCTCCGAGACCAGGTAGTTGCCGGAGGAATCCGTCATCACCTCGCGCACCAGCCCGGTCGCCGGGTTGGTGATGGTCACCTTCGCTCCCGAGACCGCTGCCCCCTGGTTGTCCGTGATGTTCCCCTGGATCGCTCCACGGAAGGTTTGTGCCGCGGCCATGGTTGTGAAAAAGACGAGAACGACGAGAGCGACGGCTCGGATCTTCATCTGGCTCCTCCTGAAATGCGCTCCCCG
>Ga0335082_10006663_pt1 | contig 12595 bp, 4 predicted proteins | sample Lox_Sample_41_FD_206718 | JGI IMG/M metagenome (GOLD analysis project Ga0335082, IMG submission 206718) | Soil microbial communities from Loxahatchee National Wildlife Refuge, Florida, United States - Lox_Sample_4.1 | ecosystem: Environmental > Terrestrial > Soil > Wetlands | place: USA: Florida... | reverse complement strand
GGATCCACCACGATCCGCTCCGCCGCCACGCCGGCCGCCTCCGCTCGCGCGATCGCCGCGCCAAGCTCCTGGGCCACCTCAGCGGCGACGTCGCCGTAGCGGGCCAGCCCGTCCATCGTTTCCGGCGTCCCCCGCATGTGCATGACGACCAGCCCCGCCCCGCGCTCGGCGACGACTCCCGGAAGCTGAGGATCGAAGGCCAGCCCCGACACGTCGTTCACCGCGACGGCACCCGCATCCAGCGCGGCGCGCGCGACAGCCGCCTTGCGGGTGTCTACGGAGACGGGGGGCAGCCGGCGCCGCACCAGCTCGGCGATGACCGGTACCACGCGGCGGCACTCTTCCGCCTCCGGTACGAAGCCCGCCCCGGGGCGCGTCGATTCTCCACCGACGTCCAGCAGACCCGCGCCGTCCGCGGCGAGTCGCTCCGCGTGCGCGACCGCTTGCTCGAGGGTCGAGAACTTGCCTCCGTCCGAAAACGAATCCGGCGTGACATTCACGACCCCGACCAGGACCGGCTGATCGAGGGAGAGCGCCGCGTGGGCGAGGCTCCACCGGCGCGGCGGCTCGGCCACCGTGGTGAGGTAACGGGCGAGGTTCGCGCCGACGGCCGCCAGCTCCGCGGGAGCCCGATCGGGGCGCGCCAGCGGCGCGAGGCGACTGAGCGTGGCAGCGATCAGGCCCCAGCCGGGACCGGTGAGGACGTCCGCCCCAGCGCGCACGCCCCAATGGACCAGGGCCTCGCGCTCGTTGTCAGTGAGGGGATCCAGCAGGACCACTACCGGCCGGAGACCGGTCGCGGCGAACCAGGCGGGATCGGCATCCCACCCGTGAGCCGCGAGCGCCGCGCGCACCGCCTCGGGGGTGTGGGCGGCGAGCGCGGTGACGTTCACGCCCCGGCGGGTTCCGGGGGCGGGCTGCCCAGAATCGGTCCGGGCACCGGGGGCGCCGGCTTTTCGCGGCTTCCAGCCACGGCGGGCGGAACCGGCGCGGCGGGCCGTACCAAGGGCGGGAGCGGCTTCCCTTCGACCACGAGCGTCACCTCATCGCGGTCGAGGGTTTCACGTTCCAACAGAGCGCCGGCCAGCCGGTCGAGGGAGGCGCGGTGCTCGGAGAGAATGCCTCTCGCCTTCTCGTACGCCTCTGACAACAGTCGCCGGACCTCCTGGTCCACGAGCTCGGCGGTGCGGTCCGAGATCTCCCGCCGCTGCACGATCTCCCGACCGAGGAAGATCTCGGCTTCCCGATCGCCGACCGCGATGGGTCCGATCGCTTCACTCATGCCGAACTGGGTGACCATGCGGCGGGCCATTTCGGTCGCCTGCTGGATGTCCGAGTATGCCCCGGTCGTGACCTTGTCGGGCCCGAAGACCAGCTCCTCGGCCACGCGACCGCCATAGGACATCGCCAGCTGGCCGTGCAGCCACTGCCGCGTCACGTTGCGCCGATCCTTCTCGGGCAGGAAGGACGTGATCCCCAGCGCCCGCCCCCGTGGCACGATCGTCACCTTATGGATCGGGTCGATCCCCGGAACGGTCAGGCCTACGAGCGCGTGGCCGGCCTCGTGATACGCCGTGAGACGCCGTTCCTCTTCGGTGAGCACCATGCTCTTGCGCTCGAGGCCGAGCATCACCTTGTCTTTGGCGTCTTCCAGATCCTGATAATCGACCTGGCTCTTGTTGCGTCGCGCGGCCAGCAGGGCGGCTTCGTTGACCACGTTGGACAGCTCGGCGCCGGACAATCCCGGGGTCGCCTTCGCAATGCGCTCGAGATCGACGTTGGTCGCGAGCGGAATCTTGCGGGTGTGCACACGCAGGATCTGCTCCCGGCCTTTCACGTCGGGCATGTCCACCACGATCTGGCGATCGAACCGGCCCGGGCGCAGCAGGGCCGGATCGAGAATGTCGGGCCGGTTTGTGGCGGCGAGCAGGATCACGCCGTCGTTCGACTCGAACCCGTCCATCTCCACCAACAGCTGGTTCAGCGTCTGCTCGCGCTCGTCGTGACCGCCGCCCAGGCCGGCGCCGCGATGCCGCCCCACCGCATCGATTTCGTCGATGAAGATGATGCACGGGGCGTGCGTCTTCCCCTGCTCGAACAGATCGCGCACGCGGGACGCCCCGACGCCGACGAACATCTCGACAAAATCGGAGCCCGACATCGAGAAGAACGGACGGCCCGCTTCACCGGCGACGGCCTTCGCGAGGAGCGTCTTCCCGGTTCCCGGCGGGCCGACGAGGAGGGCGCCCTTGGGGAGCCGGCCGCCCAAGCGGGAGAATTTCTGCGGATCCTTGAGGAAGTCGATGATCTCCTCGAGCTCCTGCTTGGCCTCGTCGCAGCCGGCCACGTCCGCGAAGGTGATCTTCGGGGTGTCGCCCGCCAGGAGCTTCGCTTTCGATTTCCCGAACGCGAACGCCCGGTTCCCACCCTGCTGCATCTGCCGCAGCATGAAAATGATGAGCCCGAGCATCAGCAGGTACGGCAGGAAGTTCAAGAACAGCACGCCGAACGATGGGCGAATGTCCTTGGCGCTGACTTCCACACCCTTGGCGCGGATTCCCGTCACCCAGGCGTCGGTCGCTTCGAAGGGCAGCAGCGTGGTGAAGTGGTTTACACTGCGCCGGCCTTCGCCGACCGAGCGGCGGAAGTCGCCCTTGATGCGGACGCGCTCGGTGATTTCCACCGCGGCCACGTTGCCGGAATCGACCTGCTCGGTGAACTCGGAGTACGGAATGTCCGCCGCGTCCTGGCGGGTCTTGGCCGCGAACTGGACGAGCAGCACGGTGCCCAGGATGAGGAACGCCCAGAACGAGAGCGTCCGCAGCATCCGGCCCCATTGGAAATCCCGCGGCGGCGGGGGAACACGATTCGCCATCTAGGTCACGCTCACCAGGCTCAAGTCAGACTTGCAATATAAGGAAGGTGCCGGAAGTTCTCCGCATGGTCCAGGCCGTACCCCACGAGAAAGGCCGGCGGAGCGTCAAAACCCACGAATCTCGCCTCCGACTCCAGGTGCGGCGCCACGTGCTTGTGCAGCAGCGCACAGATGCTGAGGCTCTTCGGCCGGCGCAGCCGCAGCAGCGTCACCAACCGGTTCAGCGTCTGGCCGGTTTCGATGATGTCCTCGACCAGCAGGATATGGCGTCCAGTCAGGTCGGTTTCCGGGTCGTACAGCAAGCGTACCTGGCCGCTCGATACCGTGTCGCTGCCGTAGCTCGCGGCCACCAGGAAATCGACCTGCAGCGGCCGGTCGATCCGGCGCACCAGGTCGCTCAAGAAGATGAAGCTGCCCTTGAGCAATCCCAGTACGAGCAGGTCGCCATCCCGATAGGCCGCGGTGATCTCGGCCCCCAGCTCGGCCACCCGCCGGGCGATCGTCTCAGCGTCGTAGACGATCCTGGCGAGCTTGGTCCCGCCCGTCTGCTTTAGTGTCGCTACGTTCGGTAACGTCAAGCCGCACCGCCGGGGTTCCTGGGTCCGGGAGCTGCTCCGCACTGCGACAGATGCCCGGCACCCAGAGAATGGTTTCACCGCGCACGACCACCGGATACGACGCCCGGTCGCTGCGCGGCACGCGCGCTTCCATGAGCAGGCGGCGCAGCGGCCGGTGTCCCACGCCGCCGAGCGGCAGGACAACATCTCCGGCGCGCGGCGCCCGCACGCTCCACCCTGCACCGGGAATCCAGGTGCGCCAGCCGCCGCGCTCCATGTGCGGCGGCGCCGGCTCCGGCTCCCAACCAACCCGCCAGCCACCGAACGTGGCTCGACCGCGCTCGCCGGCGGGAGCGAGAGCCGTCACCGGTGCTGGCCCTTCCCGTCGTACCCGGAGCCGGTCGAAGGCGACCTCTCCCGACCAGCCCGCGCCGAGTGAGATCCGTCGACCGGAGGGGCGACCGGCCAGCTCGAGCAGGCGGCGAGCCTGGCGTTCCCCCAGCCGGCAGCCGACACGTCGCCCCGCCGCGCGCAACACCGTTTCGGCCAACACTTCATCATACCCCGCCAAGGAAGCGCGGACAACGTCGTAACCGGAGGCTTCGATCCGAAGTTCAAGGCCGGGAAGCAGATCGAGGACCGAGTTCCACGCCTGGCGATCCCGGGCGGCCTGCCGACCCACGTCGAGAATCCGCTGTCGGGCGTCTCCGCCGATCCGCTGCTCGATGAGCGGAAGCAGGGTCGTGCGGATCCACGAGCGGAGGTGCCGCGGGTCCCGGTTGGCCGGGTCGCGGTGCCACGCCAGCCCGCGTGCCGCGCAGTGGGCCTCGAGCTCCGCACGGGTGAAGGGCAGCAGCGGACGCACCAGTCCGCCCCGCGCCTTGGCCGGCACGCCGGCGAGCCCGGCGGGTCCGCTCCCGTGCAGGAAGCGCAACAGCACGGTCTCCACCTGGTCGTCCCGGTGGTGCGCGGTGACGAGGTAGCGGGCGCCGACGTTCCGCTGCGTGTCGCGCAGCCAGGCGTAGCGCGCGCGTCGCGCCGCGGTTTCCGAAGCGCCGGGACCGAGGGGTGGAGCCAATTGTCCGAGCTCGAACGGCAGATGATACTGCGCCGCCAAGTCACGCACTGCTTCCGCGACGGCGGCGCTGTCGCCGGAGATGCCGTGGTCCAGGTGGCCCACCACGAGCGACACGCCGCGCGCCGCGGCCACCTCGGAGAGCAGATCGAGCAACGCCACCGAATCCGCGCCCCCCGATACCGCCGCCAGCGCGGTCCCCGGCTCCGTGAGGAGCCGGCCGCGGTCGAGATGCCTCTGGAATCGCGCGAGCAGGGTGCTCATGTATCTTCCGTTCCATGTTCGATCCGCAGGCGACCTACCAGCTGCTCCGCAACCTCACCTCGCCGGTGGTCGCCATTACATCGGAGCGCGGGGGGAAGCGGAACGGCATGATCATCGACAGCGCCGTGCGTGCCTCCATCGTCCCCGACATCCCGCGCCTCGCGGTCTTCATCCACAAGTTCAATTTCAGTCACGACCTGATTTTCGACAGCGGCCGGTTCGTGCTGCACCTGCTGCGCCAGGACCAGTTCGATCTGATTCATGCCCTGGGGTTCGCCAGTGGGCGCGATCGCGACAAGCTCGCTGGGATCCCCCACCGCCTGGGGACGTTGGGCGCTCCGGTGCTCGACGAGTGCCACGCTCATTTTGAATGCCGCGTCATCAATGCGATGGACACCGGCTCTTCGACCTGTTTTTTAGGCGACGTCGTCGCCGTCGGCTACGGAGCGGCGGCGAAGCCCAGGGGCCAGGTCATGACCGCCGCGTATTTCCGCGCCAACCTCCCGGCCAGCTGGCGAGAGGCCTACGAGCACCACCTCGGCGCGGCCCAGGCGGTCGCGCGGGCCCACTCCCGGGATATCCGGGCGCTTACCTGGCGCGACATGCCTCGATAGAAGCGTTGCGTTGACGCAACGAGGCCGGGCGTAACCCGGCCTCGCTCAAACACTTCCGTGCCCGCCAATAGCGGCGGAGGGACTCGAACCCCCGACCCGCGGATTATGATTCCGCTGCTCTAACCAGCTGAGCTACGCCGCCGTAGCGGAAAGCCTAGCTGCGTCCATAAGTCACGGTCAAGGTGTGGCACACGTCCTGCACCAAGTGATGCTTCGCGGGATAAATTGCGTCCTCTCGTGCGTTTAGAACCTCTGGACATTCGCCCAGCGCGGCCACGCGCAGCCACCAACCGCTTGGCGGCGGTCTTCGTCATGGCCGCCACCGCCGTCCTCGCGACCTGTCAGCTCGACAAGCTGGTGAACCCGCCTGAAGGTGGGCTCTTGAAACTCGCTCCCGACAGCCTCGCGGATTCCGCCTTCGCGGGCGCCACGGCCAAGCGGACCGACACGCTCATCATCGGCAATCTCGGTGCCGGATCGCTCGACTGGCGGCTGACGACCAAAGGCGCGAGTCCCTGGCTTTCGTTCAGCGCGACGAGCGGCACCGCCACACCCGCCGGCGCGTCGAAGGTCCGGGTCTTCCTGAATCCCGCGGGACTCGCGGCCGGCACCTACCGCGATACGCTGCTGGTCTCATCCACCGGGGCGTCGGGCGGATCACTTCCCATCGGCGTACGGCTCACCGTTCAGTCCTGCGCCGTCACGCCGCTGCTCGCGGGCGCGCGGGTGGCCGACACGCTGACCTCGGCGGACTGCGGTGCCCCGCACCGCGCCGGCAGCTTCGCGAAGCTGTTCAGCTTCGGCGGCACCGCCGGCGACACGATCACGATCCAGCTCGACTCCGCCGCCTTCAACGGGCACCTCGTGCTCGATACCAATACCGCTCCGGCGGTGCCGCCGATGGGGGAATCGGGCGGTTGCAGCGGGATCGCCGGTGAGGTCTGCCTTCCTTACGTGGTGCTGCCGCGTACCGGGACGTACACGATCGAGGCGACGACCGCGGCAGCGGGGGACACCGGCGCTTTCGTTCTGCACGTGGCGCACCCGCGCATTCCGAACCCGCCGGATTCGCCCGCCCAGTTCCAGGACGACTCCACGACCGTCATCCCCCTGGGCGGCGCCGTTGCGAAGTCGCAGATGGTGATCGAGGCGCGGGTGACCGACCCGGACCTAGGCGACAGTCTGTACCTCGAAGCCGAAGTCATTCCCAATTCGCAGGGTTTCGCCGGCGCCGTCACCGCGACCGGGACGGTCGTGGGAAACGGCAAACGCGCACAGGTGCTCGTCACGGGGTTGAGCGACGACACCCCGTATCACTGGCGCGTGCGCGCGGTGGACCAGACTGGGAGGCGGGGAAACTGGACCCCGTTCGGTACCATCCCGGGGGCTCCGGATTTCATCGTATCGATTCCTCAGCCCCCGTTCGTGCCAGCATCACTTGGCATGTTCAAGTGTGACAGCGTCACGAGCATTACGACCGGAGTGACGGTGGATACCGCGTGTGTTGTGCTGAAGGGCACACTCACCGATCCCGATCCCGGCGACCAACTGAAACTGTTGATCGAAGTGCGCCCAGTCGGGCAGACGTTTAACCAAAACCCGACCGATTCCAGCACAGCGGTTTCGACCACCGGCATCGCCGCTGTCCGGGTGACCAGCCTGATCAACAACACCAGCTACCACTGGCAGGCTCGTACGGAAGACCAGACGGGCCGGCTGAGCGCGTGGGTGAGCTTCGGGGCCAACGCCGAGAGCGCCACCGACTTCCGCGTCGTCCTGCAGTCCCCACCCGATCCCCCAGCCACCCTCGGTCAGTTCCAGGCCGACGGGGTGACGCCAATTCCGGTTGGCGGTATTGCGAAGCAGTCGAGCGTCGTCTTCAAGGGCACCCTCGCCGACCCCGACTCGGGAGCCCTGGTGCGGCTCGAGATCGAGCTGGAGCCGGCCGGTAATGCCTTCGCCGATACGGCCACGGGGTCGAGCAGCGCCGTCGCCAACAACTCCGTCGCGAGCCTCTCCATTCTGGTCAGCGACAACGTGGCCTATCACTGGCAGGCGCGGGCGGTCGACAACACCAATCGGCGGAGCGCGTGGACTCACTTCGGCAGCAACCCAGACACGGCCTTCGTGGTCGCGCGCACGCCGTCGCAGCTCGTCTTCACCACGCAGCCACCGGGCAGCACCACTGCCGGCAGCGCCATCGCGCCGGCCATCAAGGTTGCCGCGCAAGACGCACTCGGGAACACCCTCGCGAGCTTTGGCGACAGCATCACGATCGTGATCGGCACCAACCCAGGCGGTGGCACGCTTTCCGGAACAAGGACGGTGAGGGCCGTGAGCGGAGTGGCGACCTTCTCGAACCTGTCGATCGACAAGGCGGGCACGGGATACACACTGCGCGCCAGCAGCTCCACGCTCACGGTGACGAGCTCGCCGTTCAATGTGCAGCCGGGGTCCATCTCCCGGTCCCTTTCCACCGTGGCGCCGAGTCCCGATACCATCGTGGCGGGAAGTGGAACGGCGGTGATCACCGTGACCGCCCGGGACAGTCTCGGGAACCCAGTGAGCGGCGCGACCGTCAACCTCGTGGCCACGCCCGGAAACGGGAATACGCTGAACCAACCTTCGGCCGCGACCGGCGTGAACGGAATGACGACCGGGTCGCTCGCCTCGACCCTCGCGGGCGCGAAGACGGTCTTCGCCACGATCGGGACGGACACGATCACCCAGACGGCGACCGTGATTGTCAAGCCGGCGACGGCAGCCACCCTGATTTTCTCGGTGCCACCCGCGGACGCCGTCGCGGGAGCGACCATCCCGGCCGTCCAGGTGACCGCCCAGGACGCGTTCGGCAACGTCGCGACGGCGTTCACCGGCAGCATTGGCATCGCGATCGCCACGAACCCGAGCGGTGGCACGTTGACGGGGACCTTGAGCAAGGCGGCGGTGGCGGGCGTGGCGACATTCTCCAATCTCACGATCGATAAGGCCGGAACCGGATATACCCTCAAGGCCACCGCCACCGGCCCCTCCCCCGCCACGAGCTCGACGTTCAACGTCACGGCTGGAGGGGCCGCGCGGGTGCGGTTCATCGTGCAGCCGAGCAGTACCACCGCCGGCACGAGCATCGCGCCCGCGGTGCAGGTCGCCGCGCAGGACCTGCAGGGGAATACGGTCCCGAGCTTTACCGGGCCCATCACCATCGCGCGAGGCAACAACCCCGGCGGCAGCACGCTGCGCGGCACGCTGACCGTGACCGCCACGGCCGGGGTGGCCACCTTTGGCGATCTGAATCTCGACAAGAGTGGCGCTGGTTATACTCTCACCGCATCGTCGAGTGGGCTCGCCGGCGACACGAGCACCGCCTTCAACATCCGGCCGCGGCCGGCGAATCACCTCGAGTTCGCGGTGCAACCCGGTGGCGGCAACGCCAACGCGACCCTCGCTCCCCCGGTACAGGTCGCGGCGCGCGACACGTTCGGCAACACCGACACCGGCTTCGTTGCGGCAGTCACGGTCGCGCTCGCCAACGCGGGCTCCGCCACTCTCGCGGGCAACAAGACCATGTCCGCCGTGGCCGGAGTCGCGACGTTCAGCAACCTGTCGGTGGACAAGGCCGGCACGGGATACAACCTCCTCGCAACGGCCACCGGGCTGCGGGACACCCTCAGCACTCCGTTCAGCATCACCGCCGGCGGCGTGTCCGGGACCCAGTCCACCCTCGCGGTGGCGCTGGGCTCCATCGTCGCCGGCTCCGGGACCGACACCGTCACCGTCACGGCGCGGGACTCGAGCGGCAACCCGGTCTCAGGGGACACGGTAAAGATCCTCGTTTCCCCCGCCACCGGAGATACCGTCACCCAGCCAGCCGTGGTGACCGATGTGAATGGGAACGCGAAGGGTTCCTTCGGCTCAACGGTTGCCGAGACCAAGACCGTCTCCGCCAAGATCGGCGGAGTCAATGTGACGCAAACGCAGACCGTGATCGTCACCCCTGCCCCCGTCTCGGCCTCCCAATCAACCGTGACAGCGGCATCGCCGATCACGGCGGGCGGAGCGGCGTCGACCGTCACGGTCACTGCCAAGGATGCATTTGGCAATCTGATTAGTGGGGACACCGTGGCGATCACGGTGACCCCGCCGGGCGGCACCAACGTGACCCCGCCGAGCAGTCTGACCAACGCATCCGGCGTGGCCACCGGCTCGTTCACCTCGACGGTCGCCGAGACCAAGACCGTTTCGGTGACCATCAACCATGTGGTGGTGACGCAGACCGCATCGGTCGTCGTCAACCCCGGCGCTGCCGACCACCTCAAGTTCATCGTTCCGCCTGTGACGACGGCGGCGGGAGCGACGATCCCGACGGTGCAGGTCGAGGTGCAGGATCTGGACAGCAACCGCGTCACCGGGGCCACGAATGCGGTGACCCTCGGGTTTGCCGCGAACCCGGGAGGTGGCACCCTCGGCGGAACCAATCCCGTGAATGCCGTGGCCGGGGTCGCGCAATTCTCGAACCTGAGCATCAACAAAGCCGGTGCCGGCTATATCCTGACGGCGCAGGCCACGGGACTGGTCGGCGCCACCTCCGCCCCCTTCAACATCCTGACCGGCGGCGCGCAGCGGCTCGCGATTGCGACCCAGCCGTCGGCCAGTGCGCAGAGCAACAAGCCCTTCAGCCAGCAGCCGGAAATCCAGGTCGAAGATTCGGTCGGGAACCCGGTCGGTCAGGCGGGCATCGTCGTCACCGCGGCGATCGCCACGGGTGGTGGCGCCCTTTGGGGCACGACGACCGCGACGAGTAACGCCTCCGGAATCGCGCAATTCACGAACCTGGCGATCGCCGGCACCGTCGGCGCCCGCACGCTCACCTTCACGGCCACGGGTCTCAACGCCGTGACCTCGGGGACCATTAGTATCACCGCGGGTGACCCGACGCAGGTCGCGATCAACGGCGGCAACCACCAGACCGCGACCGCCAACACGGCGGTGGCGGTGCCGCCCTCGGTGATCGTCAGCGACTCGAGCGGCAATCCGGTGGCCGGCGTGCCGGTGACGTTCGCCGCCGTGGGAACGTCCAACGGCTCGATCACCGGCGCCTCCCAAACGACGAACCCGAGCGGCATCGCGCTGCTCACGAGTTGGACGCTCTCAACGGTCGCCAAGCCCGACACCGTCACCGCCACCTCGACGGGCCTCACCGGGAGCCCCCTCACCTTCGTCGACACTGCCAAGGTCGGCGCCGCCGCGAACCTGGCCAAGTTCTCCGGGGACAACCTGACGGGGCAGGTCAGCACCACGCTCGCGACGCCCCACGACGTGCTCATCACCGACGCCAACGGCAATCCGGTGCCCGGGGTCACCGTCACGTGGACGGCCGGCGGCGGACTCGGGACCGTGAGCCCGCCGTCCTCAGTGACCGACGCCACGGGGCACGCGCAGACGACTCGCATGCTCGGCGGAACGGCTGGGACGCAGACAACGATCGCGAAAGCCACGCTCACCGGGGGGCCGGACTCGGTGACGTTCAGCATTACGGCGCAGGCGGGTGGCGCGACCCAGATGACCATCAACGCCGGGGACCGGCAGACCGACACGGTCGGGAAGACGTTGCCGACTCCGCTCTCCGTGCTCGTGCGCGATGCCTCGAACAACCCCGTCTCGGGGGTGACCGTGTCGTGGTCGGTGATCGACGGTGGCGGCTCGGTCAGTGCTCCGACGTCGGTCACGAACGGGAGCGGCATCGCCTCGATCAGCTGGACGCTGGGGACGGCGATGAGCCCGACCGACAGCGTGCAGCTCGTCCAGGCTACCGCCGTCGCCTCACCGCTGACGTTCACCGCGTTCACGGTCCCCGATGCGGTGAGCGCGTCGCAGACGAGCGTCGTGGCCTCCCCGGCCTCGATCGCCGCTTCGAGCGGATCCATCGTCAGCACGATCACCGTCACGGCACGCGATCAGTTCGGCAACGTGATCAAGAACAAGGCGGTGGTCCTCGCTGCCAACCCGACGAACGGGAATACCCTGACGCCCCCCTCCGGCAATACGGACGTGAGTGGTGCCGCGAGTGGGACACTGAGCTCCACGAGAGCCGAGTCCAAGATGGTGTCCGCCACCGTGGGCGGAGTGGCGATCACCCAGCAGGCCACGGTCACTGTCACGCCGGCGAACGCCGCGTCAGTCAAGTTCTTCACCCAGCCGATCAGCACCACCGCCACGGCCACGCTGACGGCGGTGGAAGTCGAGATCCTGGACCAGTTCTCGAACCGTGTCACCACCGCCACGAACCAGGTCACCATGGCCTTCGGCAGTAATCCGGGCGGCGCGACCTTGGCCGGGACCAAACAGATCATGGCGGCAAGCGGAGTGGCCACGTTCTCCGATCTGAGCGTCAACAAGGTGGGCACCGGCTACACGCTCGACGCGACGGCCACGGGATTGACGAACGACGTGAGTACGGCGTTCGACATCACCACAGGGACTGCATCGGTCATCTCGCTCGCCGGCGGCAACGCCCAGACCGACACGATCGGGGCCACACTCGCGACGGCCTACACGGTGCTGGTCACTGATGCGGGCGGCAACCCCGTGTCCGGCACCACCGTCACCTGGGCCGCGACCGGGGGCGGCGGCTCGATCACCCCCAGCTCGAATACGAACGCGAGTGGAATCGCCACGGCGACGCGCGTGCTGGGCAATACGCTCGGCGCGAACGCCCAGACGGCAACCGCCACCGTCAGCGGGCTCACCGGCTCGCCGGTCACGTTCACAGCCACCGCGACGATCGGCAACGCGAAAACGATCGCCTTGTCGGCCGGCAACGCTCAGACCGATACGATCGGGGCGACGCTGGCGACCGCTTACACCGTGCTCGTCACGGATCGTCTGGGCAATCCGGTGCCCAGCGTGACCGTCACCTGGGCAGTGACTGGGGGCGGCGGCTCGATCACGCCCAGCTCGATTACGAACGCGAGTGGGCTCGCGACCGCGACGCGGGTGCTGGGCACCGTGCTCGGCGCCAACGCCCAAACGGCCACCGCCACCGTCACTGGGCTCACCGGCTCCCCGGTTGCCTTCACCGCCACGGCCACCGCCGGGGCGGCGAACGCCATCGCCCTCTCTGGCGGTAACTCGCAGACGGACACCGTCGGAGCGACCCTCGCCACGCCCTACACGGTGCTCGTAACCGACCGCAACGGAAATCCGGTCGCCG
>Ga0335082_10006662_pt1 | contig 12597 bp, 10 predicted proteins | sample Lox_Sample_41_FD_206718 | JGI IMG/M metagenome (GOLD analysis project Ga0335082, IMG submission 206718) | Soil microbial communities from Loxahatchee National Wildlife Refuge, Florida, United States - Lox_Sample_4.1 | ecosystem: Environmental > Terrestrial > Soil > Wetlands | place: USA... | reverse complement strand
GGCCTCGCGCAGCGCCTTCGAGCAGGCGCGCGCGCAGATTGCGCTCGATGCGGCCACGATCGAGCAGCAGACCGCGGCGCTCGACGCGGCCTACGTCAATCTCGACTACACCAACATCGCCTCGCCCGTGGACGGCACCGTGGTCTCGCGCAGCATCAACGTCGGGCAGACCGTCGCCGCGAGCTTCCAGACGCCGACATTGTTCCTGATCGCGACCGACCTCACGAAGATGCAGGTCGATCTCAGCGTCAGCGAGAGCGACATCGGACAGGTGAAGGTCGGCGACACAGTGAGCTTCCGTGTCGAGGCCTTTCCCGACCGCTCCTTTGACGGCGAGGTCATCCAAGTTCGTCAGGCGCCGCAGACGGTGCAGAACGTCGTCACCTACGACGTGGTCGTCAGTGCCGGAAACCCGGAGCTGCTGTTGAAGCCAGGCATGACCGCGACGGCGCGGATCGTGACCGCGGAGCGCGCGGGCGTGCTGAGGATCCCCGACGCCGCGTTGCGTTACTCGCCCGGTGGCCGCCCGGCGCCGCGCCCGGCTGCGCAGACCCGGGTCTGGGTCCTGCGCCAGGGCCTCCCCGCCGCCGCGATCGTCCAGATCGGGCTCGACGACGACACCAACGCCGAAGTCGTCGGCGGCGAGATTGCAGAGGGTGACGCGGTTGTCGTCGCGGAGCAGCGCGAGGAAGCGCTTGCCGCCCGCGGTCCGCGGAACTGAGCCTGTGGGAGCGAGGCGCGTGACCGAGATGGTGGTGGAGACGCGGAGCCTCGGCCGCACCTATCATCTCGGTGACGAGGAAGTTCACGCGCTGCGCGCCGCCGAGCTCACCATCCAGCGCGGCGAGTTCGTGGCGATCATGGGCCCTTCGGGCTCCGGCAAATCGACGCTGATGAACCTGCTGGGCTGCCTCGATCGCCCGAGCGAGGGACGCTACTTCTTTGAGGGTGTCGACGTGGCCGAGCTCGATGATCTCGAGCTTGCGGCGATCCGCAGCGAGCGCATCGGCTTCGTCTTCCAGAGCTTCAACCTGCTCGCGCGAACGAGCGCAGTCGAGAATGTGGCGTTGCCGCTTCTGTACGCGGGCGCGCGCGACCGGCTCGGCCGTGCGCGTACCGCGCTGCGGCTCCTGGGGCTCGGCGAGCGCGAGCGCAATTACCCGAGCCAGCTCTCCGGCGGCCAGCAACAGCGCGTCGCGATCGCGCGCGCGCTCATTAACGATCCCGCCATGCTTCTCGCGGACGAGCCCACGGGCAATCTCGATACCAGGACCACGCGTGAGATCATGGCGACGATCCGCGCGCTCAACCGCGAGCGCGGGGTCACCGTGATCGTGGTGACGCATGAGCGCGAGGTCGCGGCCTATGCGGACCGCGTCATCGCCATGCGCGACGGCGAGATCGTTTCCGACGAGCGCCAAGTCGCGATTCCCGTCGAGGCCTCTGACGAAGTGGAATCAGAAGAGGAGGCTCCGTCCGGCTCCGCGCGCAGCGCCGGCATATCTCTCGGTGTCATGGTGATTGCCACCGCCGCCCATTCCCTCGCCCGCAATAAGCTCCGCTCGGCGCTCACGATGCTGGGTGTATTCATCGGCGTCGCCGCCTTGATCGCGATGGTGGCACTCGGCGAAGGTGCCAACGCCGCCGTCAAGAAGCAGCTCGAGGCACTCGGGACCAATTTGCTCGTGGTGGTTCCAGGTGCCACCACCGCGGGCGGCGCCCGCGCAGGCCTCGGCAGTGCGACCGCCCTTCGCGTCAGCGACGCCGAGGCGATCCGCCACGAGGCACCCTCGGTCCTGAACGTGGCCTATCAGCTCCGGAGCGCCGGCCAAGTGGTCTCGGGCGATCGCAACTGGAGCACGAGTCTGCAGGGGATCACACCCAGTTATCTCCCTGTCACCAATTGGGCGATCGCCGAAGGCAGGAACATCGAGGCGGGCGAGCTCGAGACGGCCGCGATGGTCTGTCTCATCGGCGAAACCGTGCGCGACAAGCTCTTTCCCCCGGGGCAGGACCCCGTGGGCGCGGTGATCCTCGTCAAGAGCAACCCCATGCGCGTTGTGGGCGTGCTGAAGTCGAAAGGCCAGAGCGCCTTCGGCCAGGATCAGGACGACATTGTGATGATGCCCTTCAGCACCGCCGAGCGGAAGGTGCTGGGCGTCGCCGTCCCGCTGCAGGCACCGGTAACGAGTGCCACTCTCTACCCACAGGCGGTCAATCCCTTCGGGACCCAGCCGCGGCTCACAGGTTACGTGCAGACGCTCTATGTACAGGCGCGGAGCGCGGAGCTCGTGCCGCGGGCGATCATCGAAGTGACCCAGACCCTGGCCCGGCTCCATCGCATCCGGCCCCCCGCACCAAACGACTTCACGGTGCGGAACCTCAGCGAGATCACCGAGGCGGCCGAGAGCAGCACCCGCGCGCTCGAACTCTTGCTCGCAACGATTGCCTCGATCTCGCTCGTCGTGGGCGGGATCGGCATCATGAACATCCTGCTGGTCTCCGTCACCGAGCGCACACGCGAGATTGGCATCCGTATGGCAATCGGCGCCCGGCGGCGGCATGTCCTCGTGCAATTCCTCGCCGAGGCGGTGCTGCTCAGCACGATCGGCGGCAGCGCCGGAATTGGTGCGGGCATCGGCGCGACGAAGCTGGTCGCGGCGGTCCTCGGCTGGCCCACCCTTCTATCGCCGGCGATCATCGCCGGTGCCTTCCTCTTCTCGGCGGCAGTCGGTGTGTTCTTCGGCTTCTACCCCGCGCGGAAGGCGGCGCATCTCGATCCCATCGAGGCGCTGCGCTACGAATGACCGTCCTCCGCAGCCTGAGATCTCTAACTCTCGGCACGGCGCTCGCGGCGGCGCTCGCGGCCTGCACGGTCGGGCCCGATTTCGCGCGCCCCAAACTGCCGCAGCTCGCCAATTACACCAGCGCCGAAGCGCTACCGGCCGCAGCGGGGCAACGTCTCAAGCCCGCAGACGCAGTGCCGCCGACGTGGTGGCGCGCCTTCGGCTCCCCGCCGCTTGACGGCATGGTCGACCTCGCGATCGCCGGGAGTCCGAGCCTCGACAGCGCGCGCGCGACTTTGGCGCAGGCGTCGGCGCAAACGGCGGCGGCGCGCGGCGGCCAATTTCCGCAACTCGACCTCAAAACGGGCCTCGCGCGCGAGCGGCTTCAGGGCGTTGCCGGCAGTGGCCTCGGACCGAGCGTGAACCTCTTCAGCGTCGGGCCTCTCGTGAGCTTCGATCCCGATCCCTTGGGCCGGATTGCCCGCGGCATCGAGCAGCAGGCCGCGCTTGCGGAGGTGCAGCGCTATCAACTCGCCGCCGCCTACCTTGCACTCACCGGGAACGTCGTGACGGAAGCATTCACCATTGCCTCGATCAGTGCGCAGATTGCGGCGGTCGACGAGATCGTCGCCGTCGACCGCCGTAATCTCGAGCTGGTGCAGGTCGCCTTCCAGGCCGGCCGCTCCGCACGTCTCGACGTGCTGACGGCGGAGAGCCAGCTCGCCAGCGACGAGACGCTGCTCCCGCCGCTTCGCCAGCAACTCAGTCTCGCGCGGCACGCGCTCGCGATCCTCCTGGGCAAGGCGCCCGCGGAATGGTCGGCGCCGGACCTCGAGCTCGACGCGATCGCGCTTCCGGAGGAACTGCCGCTCACGCTCCCCTCGAGCCTGGTTCGCCAGCGCCCGGATGTCCTGGCGGCCGAAGCCCAGCTTCACGCCGCGAGCGCCGCCATCGGCGTCGCCACGGCGCAGCTCTATCCCGATCTCACGCTCTCCGCGGCCTGGACACAGCAATCGAGCTCGCTCGGGACTCTCATCGATCCCGCGAGTGCGGCCTGGAGCGTTGGCGCGAGCCTCGTGGCGCCGATCTTCCACGGCGGCACGCTCGAGGCCCAGCGCCGTGCTGCGGTCGAGGGATACAATGCGGAGCTGGCCGTGTACCGGCAGACGGTGCTGCAATCCTTCGGCCAGGTCGCGGACGTGCTCCGCGCGCTCGAGCACGATGCGGAATTCGTCGCCAGCGAGCGCCGCGCGCTCGATACCGCCGAGGCCTCGTTGAAGCTCACGCAGGAGAGCTTCGCCGCGGGACAAGCAACCTTCCTGCAGGTCCTCGTCGCGCAGCGGCTCTACCAGGAGGCTCGCCTCGGCTACGTCCGCGCACGGGCACAGCGCTACCTCGACACGGCCCAACTCTACGTGGCCCTCGGCGGGGCTGCCCTCGATTGGAACGGCGGCCTTACGGCAGGTGCCCGCTGAGCGCTCACGTGCGCCGGACGCGGTCCTGTCGGGAGCGCGCGAGCAGCTCCTGCACCTCGCGGTCGGTCGTCTGCCGGAAATCCTGATAGTAGAAGCCGACCGCCCCCATGTTCTCCGGCGTCTCCAAGCAGACGATCTCGTCGGCCTCGCCGCGCAGTGCATCGAGAGAGTCCCGCGGTGCCACCGGCACTGCCAGAATGGTGCGGCTCGGCTTCCGCCGCCGCAGGGCCCGCAGTGCAACTCGCGTCGTGGCACCGGTGGCGATGCCGTCGTCGACGACGATCGCAACGCGCCCCTCGACGGGGAGCGGCTCGAGATTGCCGCGGAAGGCCGCGCGGCGGCGGTCGATTTCGGCGATCTCGCGCTCGCAGGCTTCCGCCACATAATGATCGTCGATATCGAAGTGCGCCTTGAGCTGTTGGTCGATGAAGATCTCGGGATCGGCGCCGTCCGAAACTGCGCCGAGCGCAAGCTCGGGCTGCCAGGGAACGCCGACCTTGCGTACGAGCAGCACGTCGAGCGGCGCGCGCAGCCCCTGCGCGATCTCGAACGCCACCGGCACCCCGCCGCGGGGCAGGCCAAGCACCACCGGCGACGCCTCGCGGAAGCCCGCAAGCCGCTCCGCCAAAAGCCGGCCCGCTTCCCGTCGATCCCTGAACACCATGGCGCACCTTATGGCGATGCCCGCCGGCTCCGCTTGCGCTAGATCAAGATGGTTAGGCCAGGCGAGCTCTGGCCTATGCTACGACAAATTCGGGCCTTCTCCGAGATGAGCGACGATCAACGCGAAGTATTCGCATTCCTGGGCCGCGGCGCCGGCGTCAAGCGGCTCGACACCCACATCTCCGTGGTGTTCCTGGATGGCGACCGCGCCTTGAAGGTGAAGCGGGCGGTCACCCTCTCCTACCTCGACTATTCGACTCCTGCCCTACGACGGCGACAGTGCGAGGCCGAGCTCGAGCTCGGGCGCAGCATGGCACCGAAGCTCTATCTCGGGCTCCGTAGCGTCACTCGCGAGCGCGACGGCTCTCTCGCGCTCGATGGCACCGGAGAGCCCATCGAATGGGCGGTCGAGATGCGGCGCTTCGAGCAGGAGACGCTCTTCGACCGCCTCGCCGCAAAAGGCGCGCTCACCCCGCTGCTGATGCGGCGGCTCGCCGATGCGATCGCGGAGATCCACGCCAAGTCGGCGCCGCGCAAGGATCGGGGCGGCAGCGCCGCGACCCGCGCGCTTATCGAGGACAGCGACCGCAATCTCCGCCTCGGCTCGGACATTCTTCCCGCGGCGGAGGTCGACACCTTACTCCGGCAATCGCTGGCGATACTCGACCGGCTCGCGCCGGAGTTGGACCGCCGGCGCGCCGAGGGCAAGGTGCGGCGCTGTCACGGGGATCTCCATCTCCGTAACATCTGCCTCCTCGACGGCGTGCCCACGCTCTTCGACGGGATCGAGTTCAGCGAGACGCTCTCCGTCATCGACGTCCTATACGACCTCGCGTTCCTGCTCATGGATCTCGGATATCGCGGGCTTCACGAGGCCGCCAATCTCGTCTTCAATCGCTACCTCGACCGCAGCGGCGATCTCGGCGGCATCGGGGCGCTGCCGCTCTTCATGTCGATGCGAGCGGCGATTCGCTCGCATGTGAGCATGGCGGCGCGCGCGCAGCAGGAGAGGACCGAGGCGGCCCAGGGCCTCGCCGCCGAGGCAGCCTCGTATCTGCGCCTCGCGCAGGAGCTGCTGCTGCCGCGGCCTGCGGTGCTCGTCGCGCTCGGCGGGCTCAGTGGCACCGGCAAGTCGACGCTCGCGCAATCCCTCGCGGCTGAGCTTGGACCCCCGCCGGGTGCGCGGATCGCGCGCACGGACGTGCTGCGCAAGCGCATGCTCGGTGTCGCGCCCGAGACACGGCTCCCGGCCGAGGCCTATACGCGCGCGGTGAGCGAGCGCGTCTATGCGGGCTTCCGCGAAGAGATCCGCATTGCGCTCGCCCGGGGGCACGCCGCTATTGCCGATGCGACCTTCGTCGACCCCGGCGAGCGCCCGGCGATCGAGGCGGTTGCGACGCGCGCGGGCGTGCCGTTCCTGGGCTTCTGGCTCGAAGCGCCGGCGGAAGTCCTGCTCGCGCGCGTCGAGGCCCGGCGCGACGATGCCTCCGATGCGGATGCCGCCGTGCTGCGGCGTCAGCTCCGCTACGATCTAGGCCCGATCGGTTGGCGCCGGATCGACGTCTCCGGCGGAACGGCCGAGGCGCTCGCGCGCCTTCGCGCGGTCCTCGCCGCACGCTGAGCGGCGCCGCCTCACTTCACGAAGAACGAGAACACGGAGATCACGATCTCCACGACGATCAGCAGCACGACGTACCACTCGACGCGGAGGCTGCTGCGCTGTTGCATCAGGCCAAGCAGCGTCTCCACCGTGCGCGAGATCACCTCGAGCTTGCGGTCGAGTGCTCGGTCGCGCTCGCGCAGCTCATACTCCTCTGAGAGGCGCGCATAGAGCCGCTCGAGCTCGGGATGATCCCAGAGTAAATCCGGCTTCTCGCCGGTGCCGACCCGACCGACCATCTTGTGCTGCACGCCGAGAACGCTGCCGATCTGGCGTAGCAGCACCTGCACCTCGCTGCCGGCTCGTCCGCTCAATCCCAGCGTTTGCGCCAGCGGCTCGATGCGGTCGAAGGCGCCGGCGACGCGGATCTCGTAGTAGGCGAGCATCAGGCTCTTGGCGAGGATGTCCGCGACGAGCTGAAGCCGCTCGACGCTGAGCTCCCTGAGCGAGAGGGAGCCCGCGAGATCGATCTGCTCATCGGCCTCCGGATGAACCGCGACACGGAGCTCCTCGCTCTCTATGGTCTCGAGCGCGTCCGTCACCAGCGGGCGCAGGCGTCCGCTCAGCGCCTTCTCCGCCGCCGGCGTCACGTTGAAGAGCACGATCGCGCCGTAGCGGAACAGCACGGCGATGCCGCCCTCATTGACCCGCGCGACCAGCGGGGCGCGCCCCAGCGTCTCCTGATGCTCGAGATTGCGGGTGTCGAGCCGCTCGCCCAGCAGCAGTGCGCGCGCGACGATCGGCGGCTCGATGCCGAGCGCCGGCTTCGCGCCCGAAGCGGGCTCGCTCGGCTTGTCCACGGTCCTGGCCCCTCCGCCCCGTATTTGCCGCTACATCCGGCCCAGCTCGAACTCCTCGCAGGAATGGCCGAGCTCGCTGAAACCCTCTTCGATGAAATCCGCGAGCGTGGGTATCCCCATGAGGTACTCCGAGGAATGCCGGCGGTGACGCTCGCGCGCGAGCGCCCGCGCCTCGTTCCACTCCTCCCGCCGGAAATCGCCGCGGCCGACCCAGGTCATCGCGATGAGGTCGACGATCTCGTCCTCGTTCAAGTCCTCAATCGCCTCCTTGAGCTCGACATCGGTCGCGTCGTCGGCGAAATCCTCGAGCACCTCGCTCTCGTTGTCGTCAGCCGGGTTGGAGCCGGGATCGGTCTCGACGGGCTCGACTTTGACGTCGTATTCCCGCGCCTTGGCGATGATGTAGCAAACCTTCTCGCCGCTGATCTCGAGCTCGACCGGCGGTGGCGTCTCTTTCTTGATCGTCGCCATGGAACCTCCTCGGCCAATCCGCGAATGTTTACATTCAGGCCTCCTCGCTTTCCGAGGCCCTCACGCGCCGCTTGTGCGATCGGCTCGGTCACCGATGCCCGCCGCCGCCTCCCCCGCCGCTGTAACCGCCGCCACCGCCCTGTCCCCAGGGCGCGCCGGTGGTGAACCCTTGCGAGTGAGGCGCAGCCGCGGGCGGGCTTGCCGGGTGCACCGCCATCGCCTGTTGGCTGGGGCGGCCGTGCTCGACCTGTGCGTGCGAATTGGCGCCGCCGGCGTGCACGCCAGGCCCCGACGGCAGGGTCCGCTGTGCCTGATTGGTCCGGGGCCCTGCCCCGCCACGCAGGACCTGGGGCTGTCCGGAAACTTTGGCCCCCGACCCACCCTGCGAAGCGGACGAGCCGCGGAAGACCTGAGGCTGAGGAGGCGTCATTGCGCCGCTCCGCCCGTGCGCGCTCGGTCCCGGCCCCGGCTGGAAGCCGCGCGATGATCGGCGCGCGTCCGGGGAGCCCGCGGGCCGCGCGAACTTCGCCGCCGTCATGGGGTCGTGATAGGCCACGCCGCGCCGGTGGTAGGGATCGTGCTGCCAGGTGTCGCTGCTGCTCGCTCCCTGAGGATGCGAGCCGTTGATGTGGTCGAAGCGCGCGTGATCAACGGATATCGTGTGGTTGTGCCAATTGCAATTTGCCCAGCCCCAGTGATGGAAATTAACCACGGCGATGGGCGGCCACCACCACCAGCCCGGCCAATATCCTGGACCGTATGCGAAATCCGCCGGCCACCAGTAGTAAGGCGGATATGCCGGGTAGGGCCAAGCGCCGTAGACGACATTGGGGTCGTAGACCGGCACATAGACGTTGTTCGGGTCCGCCGGCGCGATGATGACGTCCTGGCCTTGATTGGTGACACTCTGCTGCGGCGATGACTTGAGCGAGCCCGCCTTCGAGGCGGCGAGGCGCAGGCGCTGGATCGAATCCATCACATCGGCTGGCTGCGCGAGAAAGGCATCCCCGACCTGCTGCATCCAGTCGAGCCGGTCGTTCATCATCCGCAGCACCTGGGGGAACGGAATCAAGGATTTGACACTCGGGTCCCAATCCTTGCCCTGGAGCGCTGCGTCGAGCTGGTCGCCATTGAGATCGGCGTGACCGCTCTCTTGCTGCCAGCGGTAGGCCTGGATCACCTCCAGCGGATAGGTCGAGGCCGCGAGGATCTGCGCGACGAGCGCATCCGGGTAAAGCGCGATCGGCGCCAAGAGCTGATCGAGCCGCTCCACGCTGTAAACCGGCGCGGCCGGCCCCGGCTGTACGGGAGGGGGTTGCTGCGCCGACGGCGACTGGGGCGCTGGCGGAGCGGCCGGAGCTTGCGGCGAGGGCGGCGCGGCCGGAGCCGACGGCGAGGCAGGCGATTGCACCTGCGCCTGGAGCAGGGAGGGCGCCGCAGCCATTAGGGCAAGGGCGCAAACCAAGGCACGGGCGAGAGCCATGTTCCTGTCCCACACTCTAGACGCCGAGACGGCCGGCGTCTCTAGACGTAGGAAGTTTCGCAGTCGAGACAAGCTTGACACTCCTCGAATGCCCCCTCCGGGGGTGTCGCATATCGACCTCGATCGCTCCCCACGGCGGGCGAGGATTGCTGCTGCGGGTGTAGGGTTTCGTGATAGGCTTCGCGCGCCCGAACGGGGGGCCAAAGCGGGCGGATTGAACCGCGCTCGCGCGAAATTGAGGGAGGCGGTCCGTGTCGCGGACGATGCCACAGGTGGCCAGGGAGCCTGTGCGTGGACTTCTCGCTTGATCTCCTGCTGAACGCGCTCGCCGCCGGGCTCATGCTCGGCGGCTTTTACGCGGCGGTGACGGTGGGTATCTCGATCGCCTTCGGGATGCTCGACATCGTCAACATCGCGCATCCCGCCTTCATCATGCTCGGCTCCTACGTCGCCTATTACGTCAACGACAGGCTCGGGCTCGACCCCATCCTCACCGGCATCCTCGCGATGCCCGCCTTCTTCGCATTGGGCGCGCTCATCTATCAGGTCTACTACGTCGCCTTCGAGCGGCGCGGACAGGAATCGCTGCGCGGCCTCGCCTTCTTCTTCGGCATCCTCTTCATCACGGAGGTGAGCCTCATCCTGGTCTTCGGCGTCGATTACCGCTCGGTGCAGGCGAGTTGGGTCGGCGGAAGCAAGCATATCGGCATCGTCGACTTTCCCATGCGGCTTCTCGTTCCCTGCATCGTGTCGCTGGCGCTCTTCGGCGCGCTTCACCTCTATCTCACGCGTAGCTTCATCGGCCGCGCGATCGCCGCGGTCTCGCAGGACCCGATGGCACTTCGCCTCATGGCCGCCAATCCCGTCCGCATAAAGCGTATCGCCTTCGCGATCGCGATCTCGACCGCCTCCGTCGCGGGCGCCATGCTGATCGTGATCCAGCAGGCGGTCGAGCCCTCGATGGGTCGGGATTACATCGGGCGCGTCTTCGCGATCTGCGTCTTGGGCGGTATGGGCAGCTTCCCGGGCACTCTGGTTGCGGCCATGCTGCTGGGCGTCGTCGAGAGCCTGACACAGACATTCTATGGACCATCCTGGGCGCCTGCGGTCTCCTTCGGCTTCCTGCTGCTGACCCTCGCCTTCCGCCCCGCGGGCATCCTCGGACGCTAGGCCCGTGCGCAATCACCTCTTCCTCGTGGCGGCGCTTGCGGTCGGCGCCCTCGTCTTCTTCCTCGCGCGCTCCGTCGGGAACGAATACGTGTTCGTCGCGGGCTATGTGGTGCTGCAATACCTCGTGCTCGCGACCGCCTGGAATATCCTCGGCGGCTATACCGGGTACGTTAATTTCGGAACGCCCGCCTTCTTCGCGCTCGGCGCCTATAGCACCGCGGCGCTCACGAAGCTCGTGACGTTGCCGCTGCCGGCGCTGATGGTCGCGGGCGGCGTCGTCTCCGGCGTGATCGGGCTGGCCATGGGCTATCTTACGCTCCGGCTCCGCGGCGTCTTCTTCTCGATCGCAACGCTCGCACTCGCGGTGGTGCTCAAGACCTTCATCACGAATTGGAGCTTTATCGGCGGCTCCAAGGGAACTTACATCGTCCGGCCCATGACCGTGCCGCTCCTCGGCTCCTACAGCCAATACCTCTTCCTCCTGATGCTGCTGCTGTCGATTGGGGCGATAACGATCGCACGCTCGATCGAGCGCTCGCGGCTCGGCTACGGCTTCGCCGCGATCCGCGACGACGAGACCGCGGCGGAGGCCTCGGGCGTGCCGACGCTCAAGCTCAAGCTCATTGCGACCACCTTGAGCGGCGCCCTCATGGGCATGGCGGGCGCGCCCTATCTTTATTACGGCGCCTATCTCAATCCGGAATCCGCCTTCACCCTCGACTACGCCGTCAACAGCATCGCGATGCCGCTGATCGGCGGTACCACGAGCTGGATCGGGCCCCTGATCGGCACGCTGCTGCTGGGCGGCGTCCAGCAATGGGCGAGCGTGAGCCGCATCTTCGAGGGCTATCCGCAGGTGAACGTGCTCCTGGTAGGGGTCGTGCTCGTGCTCTTCGTGGTGGCGGCGCCCAACGGCATCTTGGGCCTCCTCCGATCGCGGCGGCGGAGAAGCACGGTATGAGTCCGCCGCTCCTCGCGGTCGCGGAAGTCGGCAAGCGTTTCGGCGGCTTCGTCGCGCTCGATGCAATCAGCCTCGAGGTCGGAGCGGGGGAGCGCGTCGGCCTCATCGGTCCCAACGGCTCCGGCAAGAGCACGCTCGTCAACTGCCTCTGCGGGACGCTGCGGCACGAGAGCGGCAGCGTGCGCTTCGACGGCGCCGTGATGGATGGGCTCCCCGCGCATGAGCGCACACGCCTCGGCATGGCCCGGAGCTTTCAGCTTCCTCGCCCCTTCAGGAGTCTCTCCGTCGCGGAGAACCTGCGCATTCCCCTCCTCTACACGGTCAACGCGCGAGGGGGGCGGCACCTGCCGCCGACCGAGATCGACGAGCGCAGTCGGGAACTCCTCGGCCTCGTGGGCCTCACGGAGAAGGCCGGACACCTGCCACGCGATTTGAGTCAAGTGGAGATGCGCAAGCTCGAGCTCGCGCGTGCGATGGCGGCTGAGCCCAAGCTCCTGATCGCGGATGAGGCGATGGCGGGGCTCTCGCATTCCGAGGTCGACGACATCCTCGCCCTGCTGCGCCGCCTCAACGAGCGCGGGATCACCATCATCTTGATCGAGCATATCATGCGCGCGGTGATGAGCTTCTCAGAGCGCCTCGTCGTGCTGGTCGCGGGACGTAAGATCGCGGACGGGTTGCCGGAGCAGGTGATCCGCAACCCCGAAGTCGAGCGGGCCTATCTTGGCGAGTAGCCTCGCATTGACCGGCGTCCACGCCGCCTACGGCTCCGTCCGCGTGCTCGAGGACGTCTCGCTCGCGGTCGCGCCCGGCGAGACGGTGGCTCTGCTCGGGACCAACGGTAATGGCAAGAGCACGCTCATGAAATGCATCATGGGCATCCTCGAACCCAGTGCCGGCAGCATCGTAGCGGAGATCGACGGCGAGCGGCACGAGCTCGTGGGCCGCCGCACGGAGGAGATAGTCGATCTCGGCATCGCGCTGGTGCCGGAGGGCCGCCGGCTCTTCCCGAAGCTCACCGTCGAGGAGAACCTCCTGCTCGGCGCCTTCCGCCCGGTCGCGCGCGCGCAGATCAAGAGCAATCTCGATTTCTGCTACGAGACCTTCCCGCGCCTTCGCGAGCGCCGG
>Ga0335082_10006661_pt1 | contig 12597 bp, 10 predicted proteins | sample Lox_Sample_41_FD_206718 | JGI IMG/M metagenome (GOLD analysis project Ga0335082, IMG submission 206718) | Soil microbial communities from Loxahatchee National Wildlife Refuge, Florida, United States - Lox_Sample_4.1 | ecosystem: Environmental > Terrestrial > Soil > Wetlands | place: USA... | reverse complement strand
ACTGGGCTTGGGGCACAACACGCTTGCCGCCTTGATTACGCGGGGCCTGGCAGAAATGACACGCCTTGTGGTGGCGCTAGGAGGAAAGCATGAGACCCTCAGCGGGCTTGCCGGCTTGGGCGACCTGGTGCTCACGTGTACGGGATCGCTCAGCCGCAACCGACATGTCGGCTTCGAACTCGGCCGGGGCCGGGCGCTCGGCGAAATTCTGGGGGAAATGAACATGGTGGCCGAAGGAGTAGGTACAACCGTGGCCTTGCTAAATCTGGCGCGCGAGAATCACATCGAACTGCCGATCACTGAACAGGTCCACAGCATCCTTCATCTAGAAAACTCGCCGCAGGACGCCATCCGCGCCATCATGGAGCGTCCACTCAGGCGCGAGTAAGCAATTTCTGCGCGCCTACGAAGAATTGTCGAAGGAAATCGAGCAAAAGAACCGGCAGCGTCAGAAGCCATCACAAGTTGTTCATTCTTAGTACGTTGGTCCCATTTGCACTTGCGCGTCGCCTGTCCTTCGGGCCAGCCCTGTCTGACCGGGTGAGTCTCTTAAAATTGGGTTGTCGCAATGGCGGTCTCAATCCCATCCTTCGTGACGCGCCTCCGCACCGGGCGGGTGCGCATCCTGTGGCTCGTGCTCGGTGCGCTGCTGCTCGTCAGCGCGTTGCCCATCGGCCTGTATCATCGCCAGGTTCTCGATCTTAGCCAGGACAAACTCGTAGACATGGAGCGGGTGCAACAAACCGAACTGACGCGTTCACTTGCGCAGGAAGTCCAATTCTTCGAATCAAATCTGACGCAACAGCTGATCAGCCAGCGCCAGATTCTGACCCTCACTGGCCTAATCGACAATGTGACCGATCCGGTGAACGAGCCAAAAGTCACGCGTCTTCTCGAAAATTTCGTCGATTCGAACCGCAACACATTTGTCTACCTCACTGCGATTGGGCGTGACGGCAAAGGCACAAGTGCGTCGCAGGGAAATTTCCGTGCGGACCAGGACCCATTCGTTGCCAAGGCGCTGCAACGGGCGTTTATGAGCTCGATGCAATCGGTCAAATTCCGCAGCGACCCCCTGGCACTGGCTCCCGATAATCGCCCGGCATTCGTTATCGCCGTGCCACTCACCGACGCGCAGAACAATTTCACCGGGATGCTCGCGGCGGTCGTGTCCTTGGATCCCATCCTTCGGCGTTTGCAGGACGCCAGCGTGCGGGGGCGAAATGTGTTTGTGGTCGATCACTTCGGGCACGTCGTGGCCCATCCAGACACCAAGCATTATGTGCCGGGTGAGGACCTGAGCCAGAAATCGCACCTCGTCACCGTTGTGAAGTCGTTGCCGAAGGAATTGCGCAACACGGAGACCATACGCTTCAGCCAGAAAGACAACAATCGTCCGGTCGAAATTGTCGGCACATACAGCACCTTCCCCGAAGTAAACTGGGCCGTCATTGCGCAGCGTAGCGTAAAAGAAGCCCGAGCCGACGCTGGCGTGCCGGAACTGAACCGCCAGGCCTTTGCGTTCGTCAGTGTGGTTGTCCTGACCGCCGTTCTTTTCGGTTACTTCTTTGCCGTTGGGATCAGCGGTCCGATCCGCAACCTGGCCGCGTCTACACGCGCCATCAGCCGGGGCGAGTTCCACCAGCGCACTCCAGTGAAGGGAGCAGCGGAAATCAGCGAGCTGGCCGAGAACTTCAACCTGATGGCCAGCGACATCGAAGAGTACATCGAGAAACTGAAGGAAGCAGCCGAAGAGAACCGCGAGCTGTTCATCGGCTCCATCCGAATGCTAGCGGCGGCCATCGACGAAAAGGACCCGTACACGCGAGGCCACTCCGGCCGCGTGGCGAAATACTCGACGGTCATCGCGCAGGAGTTGAAGTTGCCCCCCGACGAGTTGGATAAGTTGAAGATCTCCGCCCTATTACACGACGTGGGCAAAATCGGTGTCGATGATCGAGTGTTAAAGAAGCCCGGGTCACTCACTCCCGAAGAATTCGAAATCATGAAGACGCATACGACCAAAGGCGCCAACATCATGCGCCCGGTTTCGCAACTGAAAGACATGCTCCCTGGAATCGAGTTGCACCACGAACATTTGGATGGTCGCGGGTATCCGTATGGACTAAGCGGGCCGCAGATCCCGCAGATGGCACGTATTATCGCGGTGGCCGACACGCTCGATGCCATGACGACAAATCGTCCGTACCAGTCCGCCATGGAACTCGACTATGCCCTGGGTCGCATTAAGGCCCTTACGGGCTCGAAGTTCGACCAGGCCGTGGTCAACGCGCTCGAATCGGCAATCAAGGCAGGCAAGATCCGCCTGTCGGCTGTCGAAGTCCATGTCTGATTGACCGCTGCCTTCCGCCTTTCCGTTCGAATCAACCCTGTATCTGCGGCGCGTTAACTCATCATATTTGCGCCGCGCTTTTCCGGCCTTCCTGCCTTCAATTCGTCGAAGCAGGCTGATGCCCTTGGAGGTGAACCGTTCTGCGAGTGAAGCCGCCATCTGCTACAATTTCGTTTCGGCCAGCAAGTGCGCGGCGAAAATCATGATCACGCTTTTTGGCAAACCCGAACCGACGCTGATGGAGCGATTGAAAGAGTCCGTCAGCAAAACGAAAACCGCCCTTGCTGACACCCTCGATAACATCACGCAGGGCGGCCGCCAGATCGACCCCTCCACCCTGAAGGAAGTGGAAACCGCGCTGCTTGCGGCCGATCTCGGCGTGAAAACAACACGCGAGATTTTGGACTCGGTCAAGGAGCAAATTTCGCGCAATGCGCTGGCGGACGGTGAGGCATTGAAGAAAGAAATCAAGGCACACGTATTCCGAGCGTTGAATGTTTACGGCGTGACTCCTCAACTCGCAGGGGCTGCGAATGGCAACGATCCCCGTGTCATCTTCATTGTGGGCGTGAACGGCGCGGGTAAGACGACCAGCATCGGCAAATTGGCGAGCCGGCTCCGACAAGACGGGCGCAGCGTGGTGTTGTGTGCCGCGGACACCTTCCGCGCTGCCGCAATTGAGCAACTGGAAATCTGGGCGCAGCACAATGGGGTGGAGGTCATCAAGCAAAAATCCGGCGCCGATCCCGCCGCCGTTGTTTTCGATGCCATGACCGCGGCGAAAGCGCGACAGGCTGACGCGGTCATTGTGGACACTGCCGGCCGGTTGCACACAAAGTCGAACCTGATGGCCGAACTCGAAAAAATGAAGCGCACCGCGTCGAAGGTCATTCCCGGAGCACCCCACGATGTTCTGCTCGTGCTGGATGCGACCACCGGGCAGAATGGCCTCGCGCAAGCGCGCGAGTTTACTTCAGCTGTCGGCGTCACGGGCATTATCCTCACAAAGCTTGACGGTACCGCCAAAGGCGGCATCGTTGTCCCAATCTCACGCGAACTCGGTCTGCCCATTCTTTTTGTCGGCACGGGCGAGCAAATCAACGATCTCGTGCCCTTCGACGCACAGACCTACGCCGACTCGCTGTTCAACTGACGTGGACCCTCACGACTCGCACTACATGGAACATGCGCTGAGATTGGCGCGCAAAGGCATCGGCCTTGCGAGTCCGAATCCAACAGTAGGTTGCGTGATTGTGAAAGACGGGGCGGTTGTCGGCGAAGGCTTCCACCAGTACGATTGGCGCGATCACGCGGAAATTGTTGCGTTGAAACAGGCAGGCGACAACTCGCGCGGCGCAACTCTTTACGTGACGCTCGAGCCCTGCAATTCGACAGGGCGCACTGGCCCCTGCTCGGAAGCCTTGGTTGCTGCCGGAGTTTCGCGCGTAGTTGCCGCCATGGAGGACCCCAATCCTAAGACCCACGGCGGGGGCTTTGCATACATTCGCGAGGCGGGAATCGAAGTCGAAACCGGCGTACTCGAAGCCGAAGCGCAGACTCTCAACGAAGCATTTTCCCACTGGGTCACAACGAAAAGGCCCTTCGTCACGCTGAAATCCGCGTTGACGCTGGATGGTCAGCTGGCTTTGCCGCAAAAGCGCGGAAAAAAAAGTCATGAATGGATTACAAGCGAGAAGTCGCGGGCCGAAGTGCACCGCATGCGGCATGCCTCGGACGCCTTGCTCACTGGCATCGGCACTATACTGGCCGACGACCCAATGCTCACCGACCGCAGTGGATTGCCGCGCCGCCGACCGCTCCTTAGGGTTGTCCTCGACGCAAAGCTGCGCATCCCTCTGAACTCGCGCATCGTAACAACATCCGACGGCGATCTTCTCGTTGTCACGGCTGCTCCCTCGAGGTCGGCAAAGGCGCGCAAACTGCAGGAGCGCGGCGTAGAACTGATTTCGATCGCGGCGAGCCGAGGCCATATTAACGTGTCTGCAACTCTGAAAGAGTTGGCGCAACGGGACATTTTGAGCGTGCTACTCGAGGCCGGCCCTCAACTGAATGCGTCTGCATTGGCAGGCGGTGCTGTGCAGAAAATGATGCTCTTCTATGCGCCGAAGCTCGCAGGGAGTTCGGGAGTGACTTTGATTGATCCGGCCTTGACGCTCCGGTCGCGGATGCACGTTGCGACCATTCGCCGTTTCGGGCCCGATCTCGCCGTGGAAATCCTGTTCAAGCAATAGGAACGCAGCACCGCCCCTGTCTCCATAAGTAATTCGCACTTCAGAGAACACGCCGAAAAGAAAACAGTACTCAATCGCCTTGGAGTCTGCGACGATTTGGCGTCCGTCATTCCGCATCTTTGCGCTTGGAGGCACCTCGGGCATGTCTGATGCTCCTCGGCCGTGGCGACTCGGTTTCTGGAGCCTGATAGCCACCCAATTCCAAGGTGCGTTTAACGACAATGCCCTGAAATTCCTGGTTCTCTACCTGATCCTCCAGACCAAGCTGTCACCGGACGACGAAGCTTCGCGGGTCCGCATGGTCGGCCTGCTGTTTGCCGCGCCCTTCATCTTGTTCTCAATGACAGGTGGTTACCTGGCGGACCGCTTCAGCAAGCGATCGGTCACTATCGGAACGAAATATTTTGAGATTGCGGTGATGGTACTGGCGATTGCTGGCTTCTGGCTTCAAAACATGCCGCTCTCGCTTGTCGCACTCTTCCTCGCCAGCACTCAGGGCGCACTCTTCGGCCCCTCGAAGTACGGTTTGCTGCCCGAGATTCTGCCGGAGACCAGGTTGTCGTGGGGCAACGGCGTCATCGAATTAGGCACGTTCCTGGCAGCGATTGCCGGAACCCTTGCGGGAGCTCACCTTTCAGAGTGGTTTGTCGGCCGCCAGGAGTATTCGGGTCTCGTGTTTCTCGGGCTTTCGTTCGTCGGGTTGATTACGAGCTTCGGAATTTCGCGGGTGCCGGCGGCGAACCCGAGCAGGAAGTTCCAGCTGAATTTTCTTGGTGATTTGTGGACGCAAGGCCGGCGCATACGGAAGGACCGTGTTCTGTGGCTCGCGGTGGTCGGCAATACGTATTTCTTCTTCCTCGGCGCATTGCTGCAGTTCGTCATCGTGTTTTATGGCCGCGACGTTCTGCAGGTGACTGCGGGTAAAGGAAGCTTTCTTCAGGCTTCGATCGCGATCGGTATCGGGTTCGGAAGCTTGGCGGCTGGCTATCTTTCAGGCGGCAAAATCGAATACGGGATCATTCCGCTTGGAGCAGCCGGCATTACGACGTTTGGCTTTCTCCTGGCGCTGCCGGGACTCTCTTTTGGCGCTGTGCTTGGCCTGCTCGCCGCGCTTGGATTTTTCGGCGGCTTCTTCATCGTGCCGATCAGCGCACTCTTACAACACCGGCCCGAAGAGCAACATCGCGGTGGAGTGCTTGCGGCGGCAAATCTGCTATCGTTCGTTGGGATTCTCGCGGCATCGTTGGTTTATTACGTCGCCGAACGGTGGCTTCATTTCGGGCCACTCGCCTTCTTCCTTTGGGCATCGGTCGGAACGCTTCTCGCACTCGCTTACGTGTTATGGCTGTTGCCCGATTCCCTCCTGCGCCTGTTGCTCTGGATCGCCGCACATACCCTGTACCGCCTCGACCTGAAGGGCAACGAAAACATTCCAGCGCGTGGAGGAGCACTGCTGACGCCGAATCACTCGTCGTGGGTCGACGCCGTACTGCTGATTGCCGCTACGGATCGGCCTATTCGCTTCCTGATGTTCAAGGGAGTTTACGAGCATCCCCTGATCAAACCGTTTGCGAAGATTCTGAACATCATACCGATCGCAAGCGATCAGGGACCGCGCGAAATGATTCACTCCCTCCGCGAAGCGTCGGAAGCTCTCCGCAACGGCGAGCTCGTGTGTATCTTTCCCGAAGGGGAGATCACCCGGATTGGCCAGATGCTTCCTTTCCGTCGCGGATTTGAACGCATCATCAAGGGCATCGACGTGCCCATCATTCCTACGAACATTGATGGCATTTGGGGATCGATCTTCAGTTTCGCCGGTGGGCGCTTCCTCTGGAAATGGCCGCGCACTGTTCCCTACCCCGTGCGCATCACGTTTGGCAAGCCGCTTCCCGCTACTGCGACGGCAAGCGACGTACGCCGAGTGGTGCAGGAACTCGGGATCGACGCGTTCGAACGGCGGCGCCGCCACATGAAGCCGCTCACGCGGGCGTTCATCGACGCCTCACGGCGTCATCCACGCCGGTTCGCGATGGCTGACGGAAAGACGCCGAAACTCTCTTTCGGCGAATCGCTCGTCCATGCGGTCTTTATTGCCCGCCGCTTGCGCCCGCTCTGGCGCGATCAAGAAATGGTCGGCGTGCTTTTGCCGCCATCGATCGCGGGAGCTCTTGTGAATTGGGCTGCGATGCTTCTCGGTAAAGTTCCAATCAATCTGAATTACACCACATCGAACGAGGCCCTGGCTTCCTGCGCGAAGCAGTGCAGCTTGAAAACGGTAGTCACCTCACGTTTGTTTCTCGAGAAAATGCCGCTCCAGCCACCCGGTGAAATCATCTACGCCGAGGATCTGGCAAAACACCCGGCCAAGGTTGAAAAACTCGCCTGTTTCGTGGCCGCGAGGCTCTTCCCCGCATGGCTGCTGGAGAAATTTCTCGGCACGCAGCGCAAGACCCAACTTGACGACACCGCGACCGTCATTTTTTCCAGCGGTTCCACGGGCGAGCCTAAGGGCGTCATCCTTTCGCATTTCAATCTAGCGTCCAACGTCGAGCAACTCGAGCAGGTCTTTCACCTCCACGACGGCGATCGCATAATGGGCATACTTCCCTTCTTCCACTCGTTCGGGTTTACCGGAACGCTCTGCCTTCCGCCGCTCGCCGGCATGGGTGTCGTGTTCCATCCGAGTCCGCTCGATGCCGGAGCAATCTGCGCTCTGGTGGCCAGGTATTCGGTGACCATGCTCCTCAGCACACCGACGTTCCTCAACACTTATACCCGCCGTTGCCCCGCCGAGTCGTTCGGGAGCTTGCGTACTGTCATGACCGGTGCGGAAAAGCTGCCGGAACGCATAGCGCAGGCGTTCGAAGATCACTTTGGGATACGGCCGCTCGAGGGCTACGGCTGCACGGAGTGCTCCCCGGTAGTAGCAGTGAACACCTACGATTTTCGCGCCGCGTATTTCCGTCAGGTTGGCGCTAAGCGCGGCACGATTGGCCATCCGCTCCCCGGCATTGGCATACGGATTCTGGATCCCGACTCTGGGGAAGTCTTGCCGATCGATAAGCCAGGCCTGCTGTTGGTGCGTGGACCCAATATTATGGTCGGTTACCTGAATCGCCCGGAAAAAACCGCTGAAGTGCTGAAAGATGGCTGGTATAGCACCGGCGACGTCGCAACGGTGGACGAAGACGGTTTCCTGCGCATCACGGATCGGCTGAGTCGATTCAGTAAGATCGGCGGCGAGATGGTGCCGCACATCAAGGTTGAAGAAAAACTCCACGACTTGATCGATGCCGAGAGTCAGGTGCTAGCCGTTACAGCAATTCCCGACGAGAAGAAAGGCGAGAAGTTGGTGGTGATCCACACGCTCACGGACGACAAGCTTCGCGAAGCCCAGGAGAAACTCGCAAAAAGCGACTTGCCGGCGCTGTGGAAGCCGCGCCCGGATCAGTTTGCGTTTGTGGAGAAACTACCGTACCTGGGAACGGGAAAGCTGGATCTCCGGAAACTCCGGGAAATGGCAGTGGCCGCTAAGGCGACGGTCTGACGTACCAGCTCTACTTTTTCGTTTCGAATTCGCGCAGCAAACAAGACATCGCGCATTTCACGTCACCGCTGGGCAGCAGCGAGCACTCGATCACCGACCAATCCTCGTCTTCCCCCTGAAACTTTGCTGCGGCGATCTTCGCGATTTTCTCTTTATTAGGGCAAACCACGTCGCGAAACCGGATGCTACAGCTCTGCAGAATGCGATCGAGGATCTCCGGATCGGTCATGCCTTCCCTCCGTGAAAAAAGGTGAGACTCGGCTGATTTTCCCGATGTTGCGCTGCGGCCCTAAACGTTGTCAAGGTCACGCGAACACACAGAAACCCTCATTGCTGCGGCGGTCCCCCGCGTTGGCCCCAATGCTATTCCGACCTCGGCAACCGGGCCTGGGATAAGCAGTCCATTCCACAATGAACCGCCCCTGGGGGCAACAAAGAGCAATCAATCACACGCCAGTCACTCCAGCCTTCTTCGCTGAAAGGCCAATTGGCGATCACGACGTCCGCATCGCGATTCTGCAGAGAACAGTGCACTTTTTGCGGATAGGTTTTGGCAGATTCCGGGTGGGGATCGGTCAGTTTGGGTTCAAACACGGACCACCTCCGACCAGGAGCGTGGTCTGCTCACATCTTGCTCCCGGCACGAATCACACGTCAAGGACTTCGTACCCTGAACCGGGTATCCTAGAGCTTCGCTCCAATCGTCGCATCCGAGGAAGATATGTTCACCGGAATTATTGAGCACATGGGAACTGTCGAGTCTTTAAAGGTGCAGGGCGATGGTGGCCGTCTTCGCATTCACGCTCCTGAGGTTGCGTCGCAACTCGCGATCGCCAACAGTATCGCTGTCAATGGGTGTTGCCTCACCGTCGTCGAACTGGACGTGGAGCGTTTTTCCGCCGATCTGTCGGGTGAGACAATTCGCAAGACTTCCATCGGCGAATGGGGACCTGGCACGCGAGTCAATCTGGAGCACCCGATGACCGCGGGAAAGGAGATCGGTGGCCATTTTGTGCTTGGCCACGTGGACACCGTCGGGCGCGTGACTCGCCTCGAGCCCGAAGGCGAAAATTGGTGGTACGGCCTGGAGGTCCCCGAGTCGTTCGCAAAGTACGTCGTGCCGCAGGGCTCCATCGCCATTGACGGCATCAGCCTCACCGTTGCGCGTTGGAATGACCGCGTCGCGGAAATTGCCATCATTCCCTTTACCTACGAACACACCAACGTTCGTGATAAGAAGGCGGGCGACGCCGTGAACCTCGAGGGTGATGTATTAGGGAAATATGTGGAGCGTTACTTGGAAGCGCGAAGCGGTGCAAAGCCCTCGGGCAACCTGACGATCGATCAGCTCATTGCGCAAGGATTCTGACTGAGTTACTTTGGCGAGCTCTTTTTGGGCTTGGCACCGAACACAGCCGCGTCTTTTTCCAAGAACTTCAGCGAATCTGCGTGTACCTTCATGGCTTGTAAATTCACTTCGCCGATGATTTCGACGAAATCGCCTACATGGCTTTTCGCTCTATCTTGATTGGCCAGCAGGAGGACCCACTTCCCATTCGGGTCAATCAGGACGATTTTCTCGCCTTTGGCGACGCACTGTCTGGCGCAATCCGGATTTGTCCCTGTGAACACACCGCTCTCGGCACGGCCTCTCGCGCATTGCTTACCCGACAACCGACATCACAGAGTCTCCGGCCGGGGAGAGTTGCCATACGCAAGAACGCCGAGCCTGACAAATACGATTCCGCACCCTTCGGCGATCATTCCGGCCTTCATATCGACCGTCCCTCCTGCTGGCGTTCCGGAGATTGTACTCTCCGAGAGCAGCAGACAGGTTCCAGAGAGATATAACGGCGCTGGATGGGCCACGCAGCGAGTTCCCTGGCAAAAGTCCGGAACCTGTGACATTCTGCACGAACCGGCACATTCAGTTCCGTGATCCAGCCGTTCTGCAATATCAACTCAGGAGTGAGAAATGACGGAGGCTATTCGGAAGTCTCTGCGTGAGTCCAAGGCCGCGCGTTGGACGGCGCTGTTGATCGTTTCGTTTACGATGCTTACAGGCTACTACGTGGCTGATGTCATGTCTCCATTGAAGCCGATGATTGAACAGCAACTCGGCTGGACGAGCTCCGAGTACGGCTTTTTCACGGGTTCCTACGCATGGTTCAACGTATTTCTCGGGATCCTTGTGTTCGGAGGAATGGTGCTCGATAAATTGGGCGCCAGGTTCACGGGGATTATGGCTGCGCTGTTGATGGTCGCGGGTTGCGGGCTCAAGTGGTGGGCTGTGAAGACGCACACACTCGATCAGTCGACAATCCATTTCATCTGGGACTTCAAATCGCAAGTGATGCTGGCCTCAGTGGGCTTCGCGATCTTTGGCGTCGGCGTTGAAATCATGAATGTCGTAGCTGTGAAGGTAATCGCCCGGTGGTTCCTTGGCTACGAAATCGCGCTGGCGATGGGGCTGCAGGTCAGCACCGCGCGGCTTGGAACGGCTCTTGCCCTTGGGCTCGGCGCTCCGATCGGCGTGTATTTTGGTTCGGTCGCGGCCCCGGTGCTCGTGGGCGTTCTGCTATTGGGTATTGGACTGGTAGCCTACATTTTCTACTGCGCGATGGATAAGAAGCTCGACGAATCGGAGAAAGCCACAGCCACGTCGAGCGTCGAGGAAGAGTTTCATATCTCTGACATTGCGAAGATCTTGCAGATCAGGGGATTCTGGTACATCACCATATTGTGCGCGCTGTTCTACTCCGCGGTTTTCCCCTTCTTGAAGTACGCTCCTGATCTCATGGTGCAAAAGTTCTCAGTCAAGGAGAGCCTGGCCGGAGCGATTCCTTCGATTCTGCCGTTCGCGACCATTCCGTTAACAGTCGTATTTGGCAGTTACTATGACCGGAAAGGCAAAGGCGCCACGCTGATGGTCCTTGGCTCGCTGCTGTTGGTGGCGGTCCATTTTGTTTTTACAGTTCCATTTTTGACGAACTGGCTGGTTGCGCTTGCAGCGACAATCGTGTTGGGTTTCGGTTTCTCGCTCGTTCCGGCAGCGATGTGGCCTTCCCTACCCAAGTTCATACCGCAGCACAAGCTGGGCACCGCCTACGCGGTGGTGTCTTGGATGCAGAATCTGGTGGCGCTTTGGGGAGTACCCTATTTGATCGGGTGGATTCTGGACCGCTACTGCATCGTCGGCACCCGCGTCGAGAATGGCTTGAGCAGCCCAGCCTACAATTACACGCTGCCGATGCTTGTCTTTACTGGTCTGGGAGTTCTCTCCGTGGTGTTCGGGTTGCTGCTGAAACGCGAAGACAAGAAGATGAAATACGGTCTGGAATTGCCTTGCCAGAAAACGTGACGATTCGTAACTGGCGTCAGAGGGTGACGTCGAGCGCGGGAATCAGTTCATCTTGCAACAGGAAATCGCGAATCAGCGGATCCTGCGAGTTTTCGAACTCGGCCCAGGTCGGAAAAACGTCCGCAAGGCCATCGTGCAGGAACACTACCGTGTCGGCTAGGCGTTTCGCGAGGTGCGTATCATGAGTCACCACGATGGAGGTCTTGTGGAACGCTTCCTTCAGCCGTGAGATTAGATCGCCCATGTGCCCGGCCATGATGGGATCGACCATAGTAGTCGGTTCGTCGTAGAGAATTGCTTCGGGATTCTGAGCCAAGGCCCGGGCGATGGCTACAGCGCGCTTCATTCCGGTGGAGAGCTCGCTTGGCACTTTGTCGAGCACTTCGTCGACTTCGAGCATGTGCGCAAGCTTCGCAACATAGGCATTAACATCGTCGTCCGTCAGCCCCACCTGGGTTTCGAGGGGGAAGGCGATATTGTCTTCGACAGTAAGCGAATCGAACAGAGCGCCGGACTGAAACACCATGGTCACATTGCGGCGGATGGCTTCGAACTGGCGCTCGGTGAAGCCGGTTACGTCAGCTCCATCGATCAGGATTCGGCCGGAATCGGCTTTCAGAAATCCCATGATGTGCTTCAGCGACACGGATTTCCCCACGCCGCTGCGGCCCATAATCACGCAGGTCTCGCCGCGCTTCACACCAAGACTCACGTTGTTCAGCACGAGCCGATCGTCGAACGATTTGCAGACATTTTGGAATTCGAAGTAGTACTCGGCGGCAGACGGGGACCGCTCGTCGGTCAAACCTAGGCTTTGCGGTGCGTCGCTCACGCTCGTTTTGATCCTTCCAGAATCCTTCGCGCCTCTTCGAAATCTGCCGGTGTGTTCATGTTCCAAAACAACCGTCCGTCGCTATCAAACTGTTTCCACTCTTGTTCGTCAAGTATTTCAAGGTTGAACGGCTTCAATGCTTCGGTCACCTTACGAGTGCCATCACGAAATAGCTTTTTTACCTCAAACGCTATGTCGGTGTGCCACACGGAACATAAAGGTTCAAGCCCGTTCGCAGAGCGTGCCAAA
>Ga0335082_10006660_pt1 | contig 12599 bp, 11 predicted proteins | sample Lox_Sample_41_FD_206718 | JGI IMG/M metagenome (GOLD analysis project Ga0335082, IMG submission 206718) | Soil microbial communities from Loxahatchee National Wildlife Refuge, Florida, United States - Lox_Sample_4.1 | ecosystem: Environmental > Terrestrial > Soil > Wetlands | place: USA... | reverse complement strand
CTCATCGTGACCGCCTGGCAGCTCCTGTTCAACGCCCGCTGAAAGCTTGCGCACCCCCCGCTGATCGAGTAGCTTTAGAAATACGACTTATGGCTAACCTGCTGGCACGCAAGCCCCTCTCGATGCTTCTCAACGAAGCGAAAGAGGAGGGCGAACACAGTCTGCGGCGCTCGCTGGGCGTGGGACAACTGACCGCGCTCGGCGTTGGCGCCATCATCGGCGCAGGCATCTTCGTGATGTCCGGACTCGGCGCGCACTACGCCGGACCCGGCCTGATGCTGTCGTTTGTCCTCTCCGGACTCGGCTGCGCGTTCGCGGGTCTCTGCTACGCCGAGTTTGCAGCGATGATCCCGCTGGCCGGCAGCGCGTACACGTACGCGTATGCCACGCTGGGCGAAATCTTCGCCTGGATCATCGGCTGGGACCTGACGCTCGAATATGCCATGGGCGCCAGCACGGTGTCCTCCGGCTGGTCGAACCACTTCATCGAGCTGCTGGACATCTTCCACATCAAGATGCCGCTGTGGCTGGCCTACGATCACTGGACCGCGCTGCGCACCGCTCAAACGAGCATCGCGCGGCAGATGGCGCAAGCGGCCGATCCCTCGCTGGTGCCGGGAACGCAGGCCTTCATGGACAAGGTTGGCGCCATCGTCGCGGCGCATCCGCCAGAGCTGGTGCAGCGCGCGCACGAGATGCTGAACGCGCCGCATATCTTCGGCATGGAGTTCGGTTTCAACCTGCCGGCGCTGATCATTGCACTGGCGATCACCACCATTCTGGCCATCGGCATTCGCGAAAGCGCGCGCTTCAACGCGGTGATCGTGGTAACCAAGGTGTCGGTTGTGCTGTTCGTCATCGGGCTCGGCTCCACGTACATCAACCGCGGCAACTGGGGAAATGACTGGCACACCTTCGCGCCATTCGGTTTCTCAGGCATCGGCGCGGCGGCGGCTTACATCTTTTTCGCCTATATCGGATTCGACGCCGTTTCCACGACGGCGCAGGAGGCCAAGAACCCGCAGCGCGACCTGCCCATCGGTATTATTCTTTCGCTGGCCATCTGCACCATCCTGTACATCTCCGTCGCTGGCGTGCTCACGGGCATGGTGCCATGGTCGGAAGTCAACATCGAAGCGCCCATCGCGCGCGCGTTTCTCGACCGCGGTCTGAACGGCGCCTCACACATCATCACGCTGGGCGCGCTGGCCGGCCTCACGAGCGTCATGCTGGTGATGCTGCTGGGGCAAACGCGCGTGCTCTACGCCATGGCCAACGACGGCCTGCTGCCGCGCAGCTTCTTCGCCGCGATTCATCCGAAATTCCGCACGCCGTGGAAGAACACGATTCTGGTCGGCCTGCTGGCCGCGGTGGTGGGCAGCGTGACGCCGATCGACGATATCGGCAAGATGGTGAATATCGGGACGCTGCTGGCATTCATCATCGTCTGCATTGCGGTGGTAGTGCTGCGACGGACGCATCCGGGCCAGACGCGTCCATTCCGCACACCCGGCGTGCCGTGGGTGCCGATCCTCGGCGTGCTGTTCAACGGCTACATGATGTACAAGCTCGGGTGGGTGAACTGGGCGCGCCTCATTGTGTGGCTGATCATCGGCCTGTTTGTCTACTTCGGCTACAGCCGCAAGCACAGCCGCGTGCAGGCGCTCGGCAAATCGTCTCAGTGACGATAGGAGCAGAGGAGCACGTCGCCGGTCTGGGGAACCTCGCCGGAGGCGAATGTGATCGTACTGCCGGCGACTGAATAAGCCGCGCTGGCGACGCGCAGGCCGTTGCGATATACAATCACGCTGCTGGCGGGGTTGGGCGCGCTCGACAAAGTGAAAGCAGTGTTGGAGCCGTTCACTGTGCCAACCGGCGTCTCCGCGTCCACGAAGGTCACACCGGGCACGCTGGCGGTGCGATACGACGCAACCAGAAGATCGCCCGTTTGCGGCACCGCGCCGCTCAGGAACGTGATGGTCTTCGCGGACACTGTGAAGTCTGTTCCCTGCTTCAGAAACAGCCCATTGCGCCACACCGAGACGCTGGATGCCGAGATCGGCGTGGAAGCGATGGTGAACTGGGTACTCACGCCATTGACGGTCCCGGCCGGCGTTTCCGCATCCACGTACGACGCCGAGCCGGAAGACCCTCCGCAACTGCCCGAAGTCCCGTCCACGTGCACGCAATCGGTCGGGTTGCCCGCAGCCGCGTCGATTCCGCCGACGGAATCGATTACCGCCGCCCGCGACGCCGCGAACGCCGTCCCCATCACCGGCCGGATCACCAGTTGATTGCTCAGTCCCACCACATCGGTGATCTGAATCGAAGTGCTGCCGCTCGGCGGCGCGCCTCCGCCCGAGCCGATCACGATGCCGCCCGTCTGCGCAATCATGACGTCGGCGACTCGCAAGGGCACGGCGCTCTGCGGCACGGTCCAAAGCTCGGTCGATTCATTCTTTCCGGCGCTATTGATGCGTACTGAATACGCCACGGCCGTACTGGCACCCGCCGTGGGGACCAGGGCCACGCGAAACGCGCCGGAAGGCACAGGAACGGTGATGGACTGCGCCCCAACCTTGCTGCCGTCGGCGGCCACAAACGACGGCCATGTGATGATCACCGTGCCGTTCAGAGGCGTGCCGTCGGCCTTGTAGATGGTGTCCTGAATGGTGGTCAGTGCAGGCGCGGCAGCCAGGCACACAGCACAGCAGGCGGCCAGAATGAGTCCGGCGAAAACACGGGGCAAGCGAAGCATCGGAAACCCTCCTCGACGGCCCCACTGTTAGCAGCGGCCCCGCGGAGGGAATCCGTAGGTCTCTCAGAAGACTACAGAAAATCGTTGTGACCGGGTTCGATGCGGTCGGCGCCGACGTACGGCCGCAGCGCCTCCGGCACAAGGACGCTGCCGTCTTTCTGTTGGAAATTCTCGACGATCGCGAGCCAGGTGCGGCCGATGGCGAGACCGCTGCCGTTCAGCGTGTGCACGTACTCGGCCTTGCCCTTGGCGGACTTCATGCGAATGCCCGCGCGGCGCGCCTGGAAGGCCTCGAAGTCCGAGCACGAAGAAATCTCCTTGTACGCGTTCTGGCCGGGCAGCCACACTTCGATGTCGTAGGTTTTGGCTGACGAGAAACCCATGTCGCCTGCGCACAGCACCACGGTGCGATACGGCAGGCCGAGCCGGCGCAGGATGTCCTCGGCGTCGGCGGTGAGCTTCTCCAGTTCGTCGTAGCTCTGCTCGGGACGCGCGAACTTCACCAGTTCCACCTTCTGGAACTGGTGCTGGCGGATGATGCCGCGCACGTCGCGCCCGTACGACCCTGCTTCGCTGCGGAAGCACGGCGTATAGGCGGTCAGGCAGATGGGCAGCTTGTCCGCATTCAGCGTCTCGTCGCGGAACAGGTTTGTCACCGGCACCTCAGCCGTCGGCGCCAGCCAGAAATCGGTGTTCTCGCACTTGAAAAGATCCTCGGCGAACTTGGGCAACTGGCCGGTGCCGTAGAGGCTGGCCGAGTTGATCATGAACGGCGGCAGGACCTCGGTGTAGCCGTGCTCGCGCGTGTGCACGTCGAGCATGAAGCTCACCAGCGCGCGTTCCAGCCTTGCGCCGAGGCCCCAGTAGACCGCGAATCGCGCGCCCGTAACCTTCGCCGCGCGCTCCATGTCGAGGATGCCCAGCGCCGGGCCGAGATCCCAGTGCGCCTTCGGCTCGAAATCGAACCGCGGCGGCGTGCCCCAGCGACGAACTTCGAGATTGTCTTCCGAGGTCTTGCCGGCGGGCACCGATTCGTGCGGCGTGTTGGGCACCGATGCGAGCAGGCCGCGGAATTTCTCGTCCAGGTCCTTGACGCGTTCATCGAGGCCGGTCATGCGCTCGGCCATCTCGCGCACGCGTTGCTGGGCTTCGGCGGTGTCCACGCCCTCGCGCTTCAGCTTTGCGATTTCCTGGCTGGACGCGTTGCGCTGCGCCTTGAGCTGCTCGGATTCGGTGACAGCGGCGCGGCGCTCCGCATCGAGCGCGCGAAACGCCTCCATGTCGAGCGTGAAGCCGCGATCGGCGAGACGTTTGGCGATGGCGTCCAGATTGGAGCGAAAGAAAGGCAGTTCGTACATGGGGTTCTCGGTACTCTGACGCAGACTCAAGTCTGTACCACCGCCAGTGTTGGAAAAGTGGCGCAGGCTTCAGCCTGTGAAGATTATCGCTGATCCATCGCCACCCAGACCTGGTCCAGCGCCTTGCCGACGTACTCGGCGCGCGGCCGGATCAGCCGGTTGTTGCGAAACTGCTCGAGCACGTGGGCCATCCAGCCGGACATGCGGCTGACCGCGAAAATCGGCGTGAACAGGTCGATCGGAATGCCCAGTGAGTAGTAAGCCGAGGCCGAATAGAAATCGACGTTAGCGTTCAGGCCCTTCAGCTCCTTTACGGTTTCCTCAATCGCCTTCGAGGTCTTGTAGAGCCGTGCGTGGCCGGTGCGGTTGCCGAGTTCCTCGGAAAGCTGGCGCAAGTGCGTGGCGCGCGGGTCTTCGGTGCGATAGACGCGATGGCCGAAGCCCGGACTCTTCACCTTCAGCGCGAGCCGGTTGCGGATGGTCTCCAGCGCGGTGTCCACGTCCTCAGTGGCCAGCAGCATGCGGATCACGTCTTCGTTAGCGCCGCCATGCAGCGGGCCCTTCAGGGCGCCAATGGCCGATGTCGCGGCGGAATAGATGTCCGACAGCGTCGCCGCCGTGACGCGCGCGGCAAACGTTGATGCGTTCAGCTCGTGATCGGCGTGCAGGATGAGCGCGATGTCGAAGGCGCGCTCCATCACCTCGTCCGGCTTGCGGCCGGTCAGAGTGTAGAGGAAATTGGCCGCGAAACCGAGCTCCGGATCGCCGTCGATGATTTCCTTGCCGTTGCGCAGCCGGTCGAACGTGGTGACGATGGTGGCGGTTTGCGCCATCAGGCGGCGCGCCTTCTCCTGATTGGCTTCGGTGGAGTTGTCGCGCACCTGGGGGTCGTAGAGGCCGAGCATCGAGACGGCGGTCCGCAGCACGTCCATCGGAGGCGCGTTCAGCACTCCGCCGAGAAACTTCACAACCTCGTCGGGGACGGGCCGATGGACCGCGAGCGACGACTTGAACAGATCCAGTTCGACTTTTTTCGGAAGCCGCCCGTTCCACAGAAGCCAGATGACTTCCTCAAAGGTAGCGTTCTCCGCAAGAGTGTGGATGTTGAAGCCCTGATAACTCAGGTAGCCGAGTTCTCCGTCGATATAGCAAATCTCGGATTCGGCGGCGACAACGCCCTCAAGACCCGCTCCACTGATGGGCATCTGGTTGCTTCTTTCTCCTGTTCGACCACTGAAACTGCCGAAATTCTCATTCTACATGGAGGGGACTGAGGCGATTTCTCCGCACCCGCGCGAGGCGCACATATACGACGCGCAGCGTGGCGATGGCCGGCACGGAGAAGAACATACCGGGGACGCCTGCGATTTGCTCACCCGCCAGCACACCGAACAGTACCAGCAGCGGATTCAGGTTGACACCGGCGCTCATCAGCCACGGCTGGATGACGTAATCCTGGAACATGCGCAGCACGATCCAGAAGATCACGAACCACCAGACGTGCGCATAGCCACTGAAGCCGGCAACGAAGACCGTCAGCAACCCGGCCGCGAGCGGGCCGATAACGGGGATCACCTCGAAAACCCCGATCACACCGGCCAGCAGCAGCGCGTACGGCGCCCCGGTGATGCTGAGGAACAGCGACGAAGCCGCGAATGCGCACAGGGAGAGGATTACCAGCGAGCGGATGTACTGGCCCAGCAGAAGGCTGATATCGTCGAGAATCTCGCGCACCACCTGGCGCCGCGACTCGTCGGCGATGGCCGCCACCATGGCGGCGATGATACCCACGCCATCCTTGAGAAAGAAGAACGAGAGGATGGGGACCAGCACGATGTAGAGCGCGTATTTGGCGCCGGAAAAGACCTGCATTCCGGCCGTCTTGAGCCAGGGCAGAAGGTTGCTGCCGCCGCTGCCGATCGCCTCCTGCAGCCAGCCTGCGATGGTCGCACGCTGCGATTCCAGCCAGTGCGGCAGGGGGATGCCGGCGGCCCAGGTCTGGCCGTTCAGGAGGGCAGGAAGGCGCTCGGCGAGACTGGAAGCCTGGGCGGCGATGCGCGATCCTACGGTGATGCCCGCCAGCGTCAATATGCAGACCAGTACCAGGTAAACGACCGCCAGCGCGGGGGTGCGAGTGAGCCGCCAGCGAGTAAATCGCTCCACGAAATCGACCAGTGGCGCCAGCATGTACGCCAGAAACAGGGCAACGGCAAACACCATCAGGGTTTCGCGAATGAGATACGCGATGGCCACAAGTAGTGTGACCAGAAATACGGTCCACACCACCCGGGCCGCCTTCAGGTCGATCCCGAGCATGACCAAGAATAGCTTGAAACAGGACCCGGCGGAAATGTGTCCACTTGCCAGAACCTCATGTGTACCTGTATTGTGCGAGTAGGGGATACCCAGGGTGGCGCATGTGCGGATTGTAGTTGCCGATGACCATGAAATTGTGAGACGTGGGTTGAAATCCCTGCTCGAAGCCCAGCCGGGGTGGGAAGTGGTGGCCGAGGCGTCCAGCGGACGCGAGGCCTGCGAACGGGTACGCGAGCTCCAGCCGAACGTGGCGGTGCTGGACGTGGGCATGCCGGAGATGAACGGGCTGGAGGCCACGCGCAACATTTCGCGGTCGAGCCCGCAGACTCAGGTGCTCATCCTGACCATGCACGAGAGCGAGCAGATGGTGCGCGACGTACTGGACGCCGGCGCGCGCGGCTATGTGCTCAAGAGCGACGCGGGGCGCGATCTGGTGACCGCGGTGGAGGCGCTGCTGCAACACCGGACCTTCTTCTCTCCGAAAATTTCCGACATGCTGCTGGCGGCCTATCTGCAGGGTCCCGAACGGCCGGCGTCCACCGCCGCGATACAGCGCGGCCGGCTCACGGCGCGCGAGCGCGAAATTGTGCAGCTGCTGGCCGAGGGTAAGAGCAACAAGGAAGTGGCGGCGGCGCTCAACATCAGCGTAAAGACCGCCGAGACCCACCGCACCAACATCATGAACAAGCTCGACCTGCACTCCATCGGCGAGCTGGTTCGCTACGCCGTGCGCAACAATATCGTCGAGCCATAGCGCGGGATGTTAGACTGGTTTTTACCCCGCCTTTCGGGCGCGTAGCTCAGTTGGTTAGAGCGCCTGCTTCACACGCAGGAGGTCACAGGTTCGAGTCCTGTCGCGCCCACCATAGCGCCGGAAACCACGAGAGCGCCGTTCCACCACCTTCGCCCGGCACTCCGGAGACTGCAGATCGCGGCCGGAATCCACCATCCACCGAAGCGTTCAAAACGCTTGCCGCATTTCCGGCAGAGATATTCGTGCAGGGGTATCGCACTAACTCAATAACAGGATGCACAAATCGGCCAGGGCGTGAGAATCGGCATCCCGTCGCGTCCGGCCGCCAACTGCATCCTTCTCGTGAGAGCCACGCAATCAAAGCAACTATCCAAAGGAGAAATCGTGGTTGATACCGCTGGACGACTTCCGCTGATCGGCGAATCCGCCCCTTCGTTCGAGGCCGAAACCACCCAGGGCCGAATCCAGTTCCCGCAGGATTACTCTGGAAAGTGGGTGATTCTGTTCAGTCACCCGGCCGACTTCACTCCCGTCTGTACCACCGAGTTCATGACCTTCGCGTCCATGCAGGAGGAGTTCCGCGCGCTGAACTGCGAACTGGTCGGCCTGTCCATTGACAGCACGTTCAGTCACATCGCCTGGCTGCGCACCATCCGCGAGAAGGTCGAATTTCGCAACATGAGGGACGTTGAGGTCGCCTTCCCGGTCATCTCTGACCTGACCATGGAAATTTCGCGCATGTATGGCATGCTCCAGCCGGCGGCGAGTACCACCCAGGCTGTACGGGCAGTCTTCCTCATTGACCCCAACGGGCAAGTGCGCGCTATCCTCTACTATCCCCTCAGCAACGGCCGCAACTTCCAGGAGATCAAGCGGCTGCTTATCGCTCTGCAGACCACGGATCAGCATGGTGTGGCCACGCCCGCCGACTGGCAGCCCGGCGAGGAAGTCATCGTGCCTCCGCCGGGCTCCTGTGGCGCCGCCAAAGAGCGGGTTGCCAGCACCGACCCTTCCATCCGCTGCGTCGACTGGTTCCTCTGCTTCAAGAAGCTGTCGTAATCCCCCTCGACAACGCACGTGCTCTTGTCGATATAGAGATGAGGGCCCCATGTAGCGGCCGCACTACGACAAGGACGCACTATGGTTCTGGTTGGACGCCAGCCGATCCTCGACAGGAATGGCCAGACTTTCGCCTACGAACTGCTGTTCCGTTCCAGCGCCGAAAACCGCTTTGACGCCAGCGACGGCAGCACCGCCACAAAGGCCGTCATCAGCAACGCCTGCATGGCCATCGGGTGCAATCGCGTCCTCTCCGGCAAGCCCGGGTTCATCAACTTCACCCGTCAGCTCCTGCTCGACGGCCAGGCAGAGGTCCTGCCGAAGGAACGCGTCGTCGTCGAGGTTCTGGAAGATGTGGAACCCGACGCCGACGTTCAGGAGGTCTGCAGGCGATTGAAGGAGCGCGGTTACCGCATCGCGCTCGATGACGTGACCGCCACGAATGCGGACTCGCCGCTCGCGGCCTTCGCCACCTACATCAAGCTCGACTGGCTGGCGCTTGCCCCGGCCGATCGCAGCCCGGTTTGCAACCGTTTTCTCAGGCGTGGAATTCGCCTGCTGGCCGAGAAAGTGGAAACGAAGGCCGACTTCGAGGCCGCCCGTGCCTGCGGATGCGAACTTTTCCAGGGCTATTACTTCGCGAAGCCCGAAATCCTGTCAACTACGAACATTCCGTCCGCGAAGACAGCATGCCTGCGTCTGATCCGTGAGATTCAGGCGCCCGAACTGGATTTCGACCGTCTGGAGAGCCTGGTCAAGCCGGACATCGGCCTGACCCGGAAGTTGCTGCTGTTCGTCAACGCCGCGGCATTTTCCCATCAGAACGAAATCGAGTCGCTCAGCCAGGCCTTCTTTTATCTGGGCGAAAACAACATCCGCAAGTGGGTGATGCTCGCCGCCCTGCCGGAGCTTGGCGGTGGCGGTCCCGCCGAGCTGGTGACGTTGTCGCTGGTGCGCGCGCGCCTGTGCGAGCTGGTGGCTGAGAACTCGGAGTCGGCAGGCCGCCCAGGGTCGTGTTTCCTCGCCGGATTGATGTCCCTGCTGGACACGATGGTCGGCCGTCCATTGGGAGAGCTGGTGGACGACCTCGGACTCGATGCACAGATTCGCGACGCCATCCTCGGAGTCTCCGGCGAGGACGATCCCCTGCGCGCCGTGCTGAACCTCGCCATTGCACGCGAGCGATCCGATCTCGACGAGGCCACGCGACTGGGCGCCCGGTTTGGCCTTTCGCCGGAGCGCCTCGCCGAGCTGCATATCGATGCCATCGCCTGGGCCGACGAACTGCCGCGGTAAAGGGGTCCCGAACAGTCTCCCGTTCGGGCAGCCACCAGGTTCTTCTCACCCATCTCCCGGCGAGCCTGAGACAATGAAGGTTCCGCAGTGGCATGGACTTTCGCGGTTTGCTGCAAAGATCAGCAGATCGGCGGCCGCGGCGGCTTTGGCGTAGGATGTTGTATCCCATGCGTACTGTCGCGGCGTTCGCTGCTCTCGCCCTCTTTGCCCCATCGGCCGAGCTCTATCGAGAACGTTACCGGCCGCAGTTCCACTTCTCGCCCGAACGCAACTGGACCAACGATCCGTGCGGCCTGATCTATCGAAACGGCGAATATCACCTGTTCTTCCAGTTCAACCCCTTCGACAAAGTCTGGGGGCACATGAGTTGGGGCCATGCCATCAGTCGCGACCTCGTCCACTGGAAGCAACTCCCCGTCGCCATCCCCGAGGACGGCGACGTGATGATCTTCACCGGCAGCTCCGTGCTCCGCGGCAAACGAATCGTCTCCATTTGGACTGGCGACGTCGCGCGCAGGCCCCAGACCCAGAACCTCGCTTTCAGCGCCGACGGCCGAACCTGGACGAAATACCCGGGCAACCCTGTCCTCGATCAGGGCAAGAAGGATTTCCGCGACCCCAAAGTCCTGTGGCATGCAGCCACGAAGCGCTGGATCATGGTCGTGATGCTCCCGAACGAGTACAAGGCGCAGTTCTATTCATCCCGCGACCTGAAGCACTGGATCCACCTGAGCGACTTCGGTCCGGCCGACGTTACGCGCGAGCAGTGGGAGTGCCCCGATTTCTACCAGCTTCCGGTCGACGGAAACCCGAAGAACACGCGCTGGGTCCTGAAGATTGGAACCAACCCCGGGCATATCGCGGGAGGTAGCGGCGAACAATATTTCGTCGGCCGTTTCGACGGCATTCGCTTCACCAACGACAACCCGCCCGAAACGTCGCTGTGGGTCGACTACGGCCGCGATTGCTACTGCGAGTTCAGCTTCAACAATGCGCCCGCGACCATCGCCATGGGGTGGATGAGCGACTGGCTCTATGCCGGCGAAACGCCTACCTCGCCCTGGCGGGGCCAGATGACCATACCGCGCAGGCTGTCACTTCAAACCACGCCCGAAGGTATCCGCCTGGTCCAGACGCCCATTGAGGGGTTGAAGGCGCTGCGGCGCGAAAGACTCTCCGCGCTGGCTGAAGCGGGAGACACGTTCGAATTCACCGGCGCCATAGCGCCCGGCCGCGAGTTCCGCCTCGCGCTTGCCGGCGCCGAATTGGCCTACGATCCCGCAAAGAGCGAGATTTATGTCGACCGCACGCAAGGCAACGTCAACTTCAGTCCGAAATTCCCCGCCCGCACGGCGGCCCCGGTCCAGCTCCACGGACGCCCGCTCAAACTGCACGTCTTCGTCGACCGCTCGTCGATCGAAGTCTTCGCCGACGGTGGGCGCGTCACACTGACCAACCTCGTCTACCCCACCGAATCGCGGCCGCCGGTTATCCTCCAAGGCGCAATCGACAACCTCGAAGTCTGGAAACTCGCCTCCATCTGGCGATAACGGCCTCGCTAAAGACATCTCGTTCCCTTGTCGGGTAGAATAAATTTGCCAAATGCCCCCGGTGAAGGCGTCTATTTTAATCGTCAGGACTACGCCGGTTTCTGGCGTCGCCTGTGGATCGATGCCATCGATCTGTTCGTCGTTGCCTGCCTCTGGCTTCCCATCGGCATCGTGCTGGTCGTCGCGCTCGATTACAATCGCCTCACCCTCAGGCTTATCTTCGCCGCCGGCCTGGTCCTCGCCTTCCTCTACTTCGTCCTGCTGAAAGGCTCGCGCATCGGAACCCTCGGCTATCTCCTCGCCGCGTCCGCGTGATCGGAATCGATGGCCGGCCCGCGTCCCTCGCCGCCCTCTCGCTGCGCGCCGGATTCATGTTCCTCGGCCCGTTCAACTACTTGCTCGACGCCATCTGGCTTACCACCGATCCCAACCGCCAGGCCCTGCGCGACAAGCTCTCGGCCACCTACGTCGTCCACCGCGCCGCCACGCCTGCGGGAACCGGCCCCGTGACATTTCGGTATTTCGAAATCTGCGGCTACAATTTCCTGTTCCGCGAAATCGACCGGTCACAACAATCGTGAACCTAGATTCGCCCTGATCTCAACAACATCAGAAATCCCCCCGCCTTTACCCGCACCACCGCGTGTTAGTTTCGCAATCGAAGAGTCTGTCCGCTCCATCGCCGGAGAGGCGGATCGCCAGGCGTGGAGAGTTCTAGACAACTCTACGTCGGGTCCAGTGCGGCGTTCGTCTGGCTGTACGTTAACAGCCCCCTCGCCGTTGCGGGCTAAATAAACGGTCCCCTCGCCAAAGGGGTTAAAGATGGTCTCGGGGGCGCCCTGCAGAACATAACGAAGGTGGTGTAGAACGGAGTTGAGCAGGATCTCATGCAACTCCGCCTCGCCACCCTCATCCTCGCGGCCGCGGTGTCTCTATGCGGCCAGCAATACTACAGGTTCGCCGTCGATCAGGATCATCTCAACGGCGCGCCCGATTTCAGCTTCCTCAATCATCCGCTCACCGCCGCCGACCGCATCGTCGTCCGCAACGGCCATTTCTACACCGTCGCCGGCCAGCGCGTCCGCTTCTTCGGCATCAGCTTCGCCTTTGGGGCCAACTTCCCCGACCCGTCTAACGGCGACGCCGTGCGCATTGCGAAACGCCTCCGCCGCATGGGCATCAATCTCGTCCGCCTGCACCACATGGACTCCGAGCCCGACCCGGTCGGCGACACCTCCGAGTTCAACAGCACGCTGACCACTGGTCCATACCCCAGCTTCAACGACAACGCTCTCGCGCGCCTCCGCGCCTTCCTCACCGCGCTCGCCAACGAAGGCATCTACGTCGATTTGAACCTGCACGTCGGCTACCCGTTCCGGCCGGTTGTGGACAACGTCCCCGCGCTCTCCGGCGCGTGGCCCGATCAGGGCAAGCCGCTCCAGGTCTTCTACCCGCGCATGGTTCAGCTCCAGCAGCAATACGCGCAGGGCCTCATCCAGAAGCTCAAC
>Ga0335082_10006659_pt1 | contig 12600 bp, 10 predicted proteins | sample Lox_Sample_41_FD_206718 | JGI IMG/M metagenome (GOLD analysis project Ga0335082, IMG submission 206718) | Soil microbial communities from Loxahatchee National Wildlife Refuge, Florida, United States - Lox_Sample_4.1 | ecosystem: Environmental > Terrestrial > Soil > Wetlands | place: USA... | reverse complement strand
GCCGCGACCGCACAAGCGGCGTTCTGCGCATTGTGCGTGCCGCGCAACGAGCCGATGCCGGCGAGCTCGGCGACCGCGTGCGCCTTGCCGCCAACGGCACGCAGGATGTGGGTGCTTTCCGCAAAATAGCCGTCATCAAGCGGCCGGACCACGGAGATGCGGACGACCTTTTTACCCGTGCGCTCGATTCGGTCCGCGGCCGCGCGCGTGTAGGGATCATCGACACCGATCACGGCCGTGCCGCCTGCCTCCACGCTCGCTGGAAGCCGTTCCTTGATCGCGGCGTAGTTGTCCATGCTGCCGTGGCGGTCGAGATGATCCTCCGAAACATTGAGCAGGATGCCGACGGTCGGCCGGAGCGTTGGCGCGAGATCGATCTGATAGGACGACACTTCGAGCACATAGGCACGCCCGGCCCTGAACGGTTCGAGCGCCAGGACCGGCACGCCGATATTGCCGCCCATTTGCGCGTCGATGCCTGCGCTCTTGATGAGGTGCGTGATCAATGCCGTCGTGGTCGATTTCCCGTTGGTCCCGGTGATCGCAACCAGCGGGCAGCCCGCGCCCGATTTCGCGCGCTCGCGGCAAAACAGCTCGATATCGCCAATCACCTCGACGCCGGCTTTGCGCGCAAGGCCCACAGACCAATGCGGCACGGGATGGGTCAGCGGCACCCCTGGCGCCAGCACCAAAGCGGCGACGTTCGACCAGTCGAGGTCGCAGAGATTCTGTATCTTGAGTCCGGCCGCTTGCGCGGCGGCGATCGTCTTGTCGTTATCGTCGAACGCGACGACCTCGGCACCGCCTTCTTTCAGCGCGCGCGCGGCAAGCAGGCCGGAATTCCCGAGGCCGAAGACGGCGACAGTTTTACCAGCGAAGACAGTTATGGGAATCATGCAACGGCTCGGTCATTCCGGGGCGCGAGCGCAACGAGCGAACCCGGAATCCAGAGGCGAGCTCGGCGCATATGTCTGGATTCCGGGTTCGTGCCTGCGGCGCGCCCCGGAATGACGCAAAATACTCATCGCAACTTGAGCGTCGCCAATCCGGCGAGCGCCAACACGACGGCAACAATCCAGAAGCGGATCACGATCTGCGGCTCGGTCCAGCCAAGCTGCTCATAGTGATGATGGATCGGCGCCATCTTGAACACGCGCTTGCCGGTAAGCTTGAAGGAGACCACCTGCACGATCACCGATACGGCCTCCAGCACGAACAGGCCGCCGACGATAGCAAGGACGATCTCATGCTTGATCGCGACCGCGACGGCGCCGAGCATCCCGCCAAGCGCCAGCGAGCCGGTGTCGCCCATGAAGATCGAGGCTGGTGGCGCATTGAACCAGAGAAAACCGAGCCCGGCGCCGATAACAGCGCCGCACAGCACCGCTAGTTCACCGGTGCCGGCCACATAGTGGATTTGCAGATATTCGGCGAAGACAGCATTGCCCGCGAGGTAGGAAATCAGGCCGAAGCTCGCGGCCGCGATCATCACCGGCACGATCGCCAGCCCGTCGAGGCCGTCCGTAAGGTTGACTGCATTGCCGGCGCCGACAATCACGAACGCCCCGAGCAGCACGAAAGCCCAGCCGAGATTGATCACCAGCTCCTTGAAGAAAGGGAACACGAGTGACGTCGCGGTCGGTCCCCGGCCGAGATGTGCCAGCGCCGTGCAAGCGAGCACCGCAATCACCGTTTCCGCCAGGAGCCGGGTCCGGCCGGCAAAACCGGCATGTGTTTGTTTCGTCACTTTCAGGTAGTCGTCATAAAAGCCGATAAAGCCGAACGACAGCGTAACCCCGAGCACAATCCAGACGTAGGGACTCTTCGGATTAGCCCAAAGCAAGGTCGACACCAGCAATCCCGACAGGATCATCAGGCCGCCCATGGTCGGCGTGCCCATCTTGGTGACCAGATGCGATTGCGGACCATCCTTGCGGATGGGCTGGCCCTTACCCTGCTTCAGACGCAGCACGTCGATGATCGGCCCGCCGAACAGGAATACGAACACCAGCGCGGTGACGATGGCGCCACCCGTGCGAAAAGTGATGTAGCGAAAGACATTCAAGAAAGAGATTTTGTCGGAAAGTTCGGTCAGCCAGTAGAACATTGCGTCGAACCTTGAACCTTCACCCCTGTACCGCCACCTGCTCGTGCGTCGTCTGCCTGGGGAATTGCTTTTCCAACGCTTTCACGATGGGGCCCATTTTCGAGCCGAGCGAGCCCTTCACCATCACCGCGTCACCGGCGCGGATAGCCCCCACCACGGCCGGCTCCAGCCCCGCCGCCGTCTCGGCATAGCCGCCCCGGGCGCGCGAGGGAAGAGCCTCCCATAGCGCGCGCATCAACGGTCCGGAGCAGAAAACGAGGTCGACGCGGGCGGATTCAATCGCATCTGCAAGTTCCCGATGCAATTCGGCGCCTGCCGGCCCCAGTTCCAGCATGTCGCCAAGCACAGCAATACGGCGGCCGCGTTTCCCGACCGGCGCCTGGCCAAGGAGCGCTATCGCGGCGCGCATGGATGCCGGATTCGCATTGTAACTCTCGTCGATCAGCAGAGCATTGCCGCCAGGGACGGTCAGAAAACTGCGTGCGCCACGTCCGCTCACCGGCTTGAGACTATTGAGGGCGAGTGCCGCCAAAGCGAGATCGGCGCCGGCGAGCGAGACGGCGGCAAGCACGGCGAGCGAATTGAGCGCCAGATGGCGGCCGGGTGTGCCGAGCTTGTAAGTGACGGCCTGGCCGAGAATGCTGGCTTCAACAGTCGACGAGTCGGCCTGCAGTGAAACGCGCAGCAGCCGCGCCTCGGCATTGCTGTCTTCACCGAATGAAATTACGCGTTGGATGCCTGATGCCCTTGCCGCTGCCGCAAGTCGCTCGAATTGCGCGTTGTCACGATTGAGCACAGCGGCGCCACCGGTTTCGACGCCGACGAATATTTCCGCCTTCGCGTCGGCGATCTTGTCCAGCGAGCCAAAAAACTCCAGATGCACCGGCTCGATGCCGGTCACGACGGCGACATGCGGACGCACCAGTTTTGTGAGTGGCGTGATTTCGCCGGCATGGTTCATGCCGATTTCAAAGACCGCGTACTTCGCGCCTGCCGGCCAGCGCGCAAGGGACAGCGGCACGCCCCAATGATTGTTGTAGGACGCAACGGAGGCGTGCGTTTCACCGTCCGCGGATAGCGCCAGCCGCAGCGCTTCCTTGGTGCCGGTCTTGCCGACCGAGCCCGTGACAGCAATGACCCTGGCCTGCGAGCGAGCGCGCGCCGCGCGGCCGAGGTCACGCAGCGCTTCGAGCACATCGGACACGACCAATAGTGGCGCATCCGGAAACCGCCCGCGCTGACGGCTGGCCACCACCGCAACTCCGGCGCCGCCTTTCAGCGCGTTGTCGACGAAATCATGTCCGTCGCGATTTTCGCCCTGGATGGCGAAGAACGCATCGCCTTTGCCGACCATGCGGCTGTCGATGGAAATGCCGGATACTTCCGCCGGCAAAGCTCCGGCGCGGTCGGCGCGCATCGCCGACGCCATCGCGTCAATCGTCCACAGGGCGGTCATGAAAGACCTCTGTCGTACAGCGGACGGCTGCACCGAAAACTCCGCGTCACCTCTACCCTGTGGGGAGAAGTCGGATCGCGAAACGATCCGGGTGAGGGGGTAACGATCGACCGATCCTCACCGGCCCCCTCACCCCAGCCCTCTCCCCAACGGGGAGAGGGAGCCCGCCTGCGTGCGCGGCAACATCCGAAGATCAAACAATGCGTCATGCCACTTTACCCTTCAACACCGCGGCCACCGCTTCGTGATCGGAAAATGGCACCACGCGATCGCCGATAATCTGCCCTGTCTCGTGTCCCTTGCCCGCAATCAATAGCACGTCACCATCCTTGAGCTCCGAGATCGCCTGACGGATCGCCCCGGCGCGATCGCCGATTTCAACGGCGCCTGGCGCTTGCGCAAGAATGGCGGCGCGGATCGTAGCCGGTTCCTCGCTGCGCGGATTGTCGTCGGTGACGATGACGCAGTCGGCGTTTTCTGCCGCGATGCGGCCCATGATCGGGCGTTTACCGGTGTCACGGTCGCCACCGGCGCCGAAAACAACGGTGAGCTTGCCGCGCGCATAGGGACGCAGGCTTTCGAGTGCTTTCTTGAGCGCATCCGGTTTATGCGCGTAATCAATAAAGACAGGCGCGCCATTATGCGTGCCGGCAAGCTCCAGCCTGCCTTTGGCGCCGCTGAGTTTCTCCAGAGCTGCGAACACGCGCGTCGGCTCGGCGCCGGTTGCGATCGCAAGCCCCGCCGCGATCGCGGCATTATGGATCTGGAACGCGCCTACCAGCGGCAATTTCACCTTATATGTGCGGCCGCCGTGCACGATGGCAACGACCTGCGCAAAGCCTTCAATGGTGCCACCGGCGAACTTGATATCGTCTCCGTGCTCGCCGACCGCCATGATCTTCAGGCCGCGCTTCTTGGCGGCTTCGACCACTTGTCCCGCATAGCAATCATCGACGCCGATCACAGCGGTGCCGCCCGGTATAATCAAATCTTCGAACAGCCGAAGCTTGGCGGCGAGATAGGCTTCGATGGTCGGATGATAATCAAGATGGTCGCGCGACAGATTGGTGAAAGCGCCGGCCGCGATACGAACACCATCGAGCCGATGCTGATCGAGACCGTGCGAGGATGCTTCCAACGCAAGATGCGTGACGCCTTCGCTCGCCAACTGGTCGAGCGTGCGGTGCAGGTCGACCGGATCGGGCGTGGTCAACGAGCCATAGTGTTCGCCCTTGGGTGACACCACACCGATCGTGCCGATGCTCGCCGCCTGCTGTCCGAGCGCGCTCCATATCTGGCGGAGAAATGCGGCAACCGACGTCTTGCCGCTGGTCCCGGTGACGGCGGCGATGGTTTGCGGCTGGCGCGGAAAGATTCTTGCAGCGGCGAGCGCCAGTGCGCGGCGCGCATTTTTCACGGGCACATATGCGACCGTATCGGGCAATCCTTCCGGCCGCTGCTCGGCCGCTACCGCCACTGCGCCCGCGGCTGCCGCCTGCCTTGCAAAGTGCGCGCCATCCGTCTTGGCGCCGGAAATGGCGACGAACAGAAAACCGCGTTTGACCTTGCGGCTGTCGGAGGCAACCTCGGCGATTTCGATTGCAGCCGTTTGCGCATCGATTGTCGCCTCGGGCAGAAGATCGCGCAGCTTCACCGCGGATCCTTCGCGCTCACCAGCAGCATCTGGTCGGCCTTGGGCAGATCGAACCGCGGCGGGATATCGAGCAGCGGTGCTACACGCTCGATCACCTTCGCGCCGACCGGCACGGCATTCCAGCCGGACGTGCTGAAGCCGTGGGTTTCGGGCAGACCTTCTGGTTCGTCGAGCATGATCAACAACTGATAGCGCGGCTTGTCGGCCGGCAATATGGCGGTGAAACTGGTCAAGACTTTGGTCTTTGAATAACGTCCGCCAACCACCTTTTCCGAGGTGCCGGTTTTGCCGCCGACATAATAGCCCGGCACATTGGCGCGCGTCGCGGTGCCCTTTTCCACATTCAGGCGCATCAGATACCGCATTTTCTCGGCTGTTTCCGGCTTGACTACGCGCACCGCCAGGCGGTCCGCTTCGGCCTGGTCCCGCTTGAGGAAGGTCGGCGGGATCATCTTGCCGCCGTTGACCAAAGCCGAAATGCCCATCACCGCCTGCAGCGGCGCCACCGACAGGCCGTGGCCGAAGGCGATCGTGACCGTATTGAGCTCGCCCCAATGTTTGGGCACCAGCGGCTCGGCGCTTTCCGGCAACTCGGTGCGCAAGCGGTCGAGCTGGCCGAGCTTTTTCAGGAACGCCTTGTGGTATTCGACGCCAAGCGAAAGCGCCATGCGCGCCGTACCGATATTGGATGAGTAAGTGAAGATTTCCGGCACCGACAGCACGCGCTTCTGCGCATGATAGTCGTGAATCTCGAATTTGCCGTAGCGCAGCGGCAGCCGCGCATCAAAGGAGGACGACAGCGACACGCGGCCGCTGTCGAGCGCCATCGCGAGCGTGAGCGCCTTGAAGGTCGACCCCATCTCGTAGACGCCCGTTGTCAGGCGGTTGAGCCGGTTGGGATCATTGGCCTCGCTCGGATTATTCGGATCAAAATCCGGCTCCGACACCATGGCAATGATCTCGCCGGTGTTGACATCGGCAACGATGCCGGCCGAAGCCTTGGCCTTGAACTTTTCGCGCGCGGCGATGAGTTCGTCGCGCAAAGCGTATTGAACGCGCAAGTCGACGGCGAGCCTGACTGGTCGCTGGAGCTGATCGGTGGCGAGCCCGGCCATGTGCAAGGCGGCGAGGCCCTGCCCGTCCAGCCATTTCTCGATGCCTGCGATCCCCTGGTTGTCGATATTCACATGGCCGATTTCATGCGAGACCACGGCGCCGTTGGGATAGACGCGCTTGTTCTCTGTGAGAAAGCCGACACCGGGAATGCCGAGCCGATGGATCTCCTGCTGCTGGCTCGGCGTGATTTCGCGTTTGAGCCAGACAAAGCCGCGCTTGGACGACAGACGATCGCGCACTTCGGTCGCATCGAGGTCAGGCAGAACCGCCGTGAGCAATTCAACCGCCTCGTCCACGTCGATGATCTTGCGCGGTTCGGCGAACAGCGACGGTGTCTTGATATCGGTCGCGAGGATTTCGCCGTTGCGGTCGAGGATATCGGGGCGGGCGGTGGCAACCGCGTCCTGCGTGACGCTGCGGCGGCCGCCATGGCCTTCGCCAGTAGTCGCGAACATCACCAGGCGCAGCGCAATGACCGAAAAAATACCCGCGAATGCGAGAATCGCGAGGCCCAATCGTGCCTTCGCTTTCACATTGCGATCGACATCGAGGCCGTAAAGCGCCGAGCGCAGGACGCGTTGCCAGCGGTTTTCATTCGGTTTTTTTGGAGCGTGCATTGCGGTCACCGCGTCGTCGCCGGCGGGATGCTGCCGGTCGTATCGGGGGTGGCGGGAGCAAGCATGGCACCGATCGGATCGCTATTTGGCGCCGGCACAATCACGGGCGGACGCTCGGGAAGGCGGTCGAGGCTGTCGAATTGCGTGGATTTGGCCGGTTGAAGCGCCAGGTGGCGGTCGGCGAGCCCACGAATGCGGCCCGGCGTATCAAGCTTTGCCCATTCGGCCCGCAGTACGGCAATTGCGCTGCGCTCGCGGCGCAATTCACCGCGCAGCTTGGCCACCCGTTCGGCCTGCAATGTCGAATCGAACTTGATCTTGTAGACGAAGGACGCCGCCAGGATCAGCGCACCGATGACCAGAATATTGAGGAGGCGCATGACTTACCGCCCCTTCAGCACGTCGGTGAGCGAAGGCAGCTCCGGCACCAGGCCGGACGGCAGGCCTGCGCGGGCGGGAGCAATCGTGCGCTCGGCGGCGCGCAATTTGGCGGAGCGCGCGCGCGGATTGCGTTCGACTTCCTGCTCGTCGGCGACGACCGGCCGTTTGGTCAGGGTATTGAAGGTCGGTGCCGGGCGCTCGACCTGGGGCGCATGGCGGGAACCGCCGCGCGTTTCACTGCGGTCGGCGAAAAATGACTTGACGATACGGTCCTCGAGTGAATGGAACGACACGATCGCCAGCCGTCCGCCGAATTTGAGAATTCGTTCGGCAGCCTGGAGACCCGCAATAAGCTCGCCGAGTTCATCGTTCACGAAGATGCGCAGGGCCTGAAACGTGCGCGTCGCCGGATGAATATCGCCGGGACGGCCACGCACAACCGAAGCAACGATCTCTGCGAGTGCCCGGGTTGTTTCGATCCGCGTGCTGGTTCGCGCCTTGACGATGGCGCGTGCGACGCTGCGCGAATGACGCTCTTCGCCGAGAATGAAAATAATATTGGCAAGATCGCGCTCGTTCGCCGCATTCACCACATCAGCGGCGCTGGCGCCTTCACCGCCCATGCGCATATCGAGCGGCCCGTCGAGGCGGAACGAAAAGCCGCGCCCGGCCGTGTCGAGCTGCATGGATGAAACACCGAGATCGAGCACGACGCCGTCGACGTTCTCGTAACCGGCCTCGCGCGCGATCGCGTCGAGACTGGAGAAACGATCCTCAGTCAGAATCAGCCGGCCCTTGGCATCCTCGACCAGGTCGGCGCTCGCGGCGATGGCCGTCTGATCGCGGTCGATGCCGATCACCTTGCAGTCCGCAGCCGCGAGAATTGCGCGCGTGAAACCGCCGGCACCGAAAGTGCCGTCGATATAGATGCCGCCGTCGCGAACATTGAGAAATGCGACCGCAGGGCGGCCGAGCACGGGAATGTGGAGGGCCGGTCCGCCAGCGACAGCCGAGCCGCCGCGGCCCGCCATCATCCCCGTGCTCCAGGCGCGTTGCGCGCCGCCACCTGGGACGTCAGCTCGCCCTTGAGCCCGCGCACCTTTTGGGTGGCCTCCGCGAGCTCGCTCTGGAAACGGCCGGGCTCCCAGATCTGAAATTTGTGACCCAGACCGACAAATGCCACTGCGTCGGTAATGCCGGCGTGACGCTTCAGGTTCTCGCTCAGCACCACCCGCCCCTCGCCGTCGATCTTCAACGTCTCGCTGGTGCCGTAGAGTGCCAGGGCGAATTGCTCGCGCTGATCCGAAAACGGGGTAAAGCGACCGATCAACGCTTCGATCTCCGCCATCAGTGCATTCCCGCCGGCGTCGATCGCCGGACGATCCAGCGCCGGATAGCAATAAAGGCCCTCGAAGCCGTCGCGGCCGAGCACCGAGCGAAACGAACCAGGGATGGAGACGCGTCCCTTGGAATCCAGCCGCAGCGTGAAATTCGCGACGAAGCGGTCCATGCCCCGCACTCCACGCTAACCGGACGCGACCAATGACCGTGTCGGGCCACCCGGAAATAGCGGACGGGCCGGTGCCGCTATTGCGCCGGAGTGCCCAAAACGAAGTGTTGTCCCATACTGGGAAATTGTGGGATATCATGGGATTATATGGCCGTCAAGAAATCGGCCCAAATCCTCCCCGAGCACGCAGTTGCGGCAGATCAACGCCATTAACGGCGGTTAAACTTAAAGAAACGTTGCCGAATTCCAGTCGTGCTGGGCTTCGGGTGAATTCCGGCCAAGATAGACGCCGGGAGAATTCCGGCCGTGCCAGGCCCGGGTGAAATTTATGTGGATCGGACTTTTCACCGACATTCACGCCAATCGGGAGGCCCTTGAGGCCTGCCTAGACCACGCGCGCCGCGGCGGCATCAGCCGCTTCATCTTCATGGGCGACTATGTCGGTTATGGCGCTGATCCCGCTTTCGCTGTCGATGCCATCATGCGCGAGGTCGAGCGCGGCGCCGTCGCTCTCGCCGGCAATCACGATGCCGCCATCGCCACTGGCACCGCCAACATGAATGCTGTCGCCGCCGACGCCATCGACTGGACTCGTCCTCTTCTCGACAGCACCCAGCGCGAGTTCCTCGCGCGATTGCCACTCACCTTCGAAGACGGCGGCCGGCTGTTCGTGCACGCCAGCGCGCACACACCCGGACGTTGGGAGTACATCACCAGTGTCGAGAGCGCTTCGCGCAGTTTCATGGCCACGCGCGCGCAGGCAACGTTCTGCGGCCACGTGCATGTGCCGGGTCTTTATCATCTGTCGCCGACCGGAAAACTGGCCGGCTTTCTACCCGTGCAGTCCGTTGAGATTCCGCTCCTCGCCCATCGGCGCTGGCTTGCGGTGATCGGCTCGGTCGGCCAGCCGCGCGATCATAATCCGGCTGCGTGTTACGGAGCGCTCGATACCGAGCGCAACGTGCTGATCTATACGCGCGTGCCCTATGACAACGAAACCGCCGCACGCAAGGTGCACGACGCCGGGTTGCCGGCAATTCTGAGCCATCGTCTCCTCGAGGGAGCGTGAATCGTGGATCCTCGCGCGCTCGCAGCCGGCCAGACGATCGATGGCTTTCGTCTCGTCGAGCCCATGCAGGCGGGCGGAATGGCGCGCTTCTGGCGCGTGACACGCGAGGGCAACGACCTGCCGATGGTGATGAAGATACCCTTGCTTCGGCTTGGCGAAGACCCGCTGACGATCATCGGTTTTGAAGTCGAGCAGATGATCCTGCCGCGGCTCATCGGGCCACACGTGCCGCGCTTCATCGCAGCCGGCGATTTCGAACGGCCCTACATTGTGATGGAATTTGTCGCCGGCCCGTCGGTGAAGTCCTTGCTGGAAAAAACGCCGCTGCCGCCCGAAGAAGTGGCGGCGATCGGCGCCAAGATTGCCTTCGCCCTGCACGACATCCATCGCCAGCACGTGATCCATCTCGATCTGAAGCCAAGCAATGTGATCCTGCGTAAGGACGATGCGGTACTGATCGATTTCGGGCTGTCACGCCACGACCAGCTGCCCGACCTGATCCAGGAAGAGGCTGAAGGCCCCGTCGGAACCGGCGCCTATGTGGCGCCTGAACAGGTGCTCGGTGACCGCGGCGACCCACGCAGCGATTTGTTTGCGCTAGGTGTCATCCTCTACTTCCTGGCAACCGGCGACCGGCCGTTCGGCGAGCCGCAACGCGCGGAGAACTGGCGGCAGCGGCTCTGGCGGGACCCGGTGCCCCCGCGCGGACGCAATCCCACAGTTCCACCCTGGCTCCAGGAAATTATCCTGCGTTGCCTGGAGGTTGATCCAGAGGCCCGGTACGCGACCGCGGCCCAACTCGCCTTCGACCTGCAACATCCTGCCCAGGTCATGCTCACCCGGCGCGCGTCCCGGCTGCATCGCGACGGCATTTTTGCGGTTGCATGGCGCCGGCTGCGGACGCGCCGCAATCCGCTGCTGCGGCAGCGTCGTGCGCTCACCAGCCATCTCGCTACCGCGCCCATCGTCGTGGCAGCGATCGACCTCGAACCCGGTCACGAGACGCTTCGCCACGCGTTGGCGCTTGCGGTAAAGCGCGTCCTCGCGACCGAGCCAAATGCGCGGCTGGCCTGCGTCAATATCCGCAAGATCGCACGGCTCGCACTCGACAAAATGGAGGACGCGCAGGGGCGTAATCCCCATCTAAGCCGGTTGATCGAACTCAAGCATTGGGCGCGCGCCATTCCGATCGCGCCCGACCGCATCACCTATCACGTCCTGGAATCAACGGACCCCGCGGGCCAACTTGTCGACTATGCCCGTCACAATCGTGTCGACCATATCGTCATTGGCGCCCGCGCGAGCTCTGCCCTTCGCCGCTACCTCGGCAGCGTCTCGGCCCGCGTCGTCGCCGAAGCCCCTTGCACCGTCACAGTGGTGCGCACGCATGGCGACGATACGGACGCCGACGCAGAACAACCCGCAGGCGCGCAAGGCGCCTGATCCAGGTTCCGTATTCAATTTGCAGTCATCCTCTTGCATCGGGCGGGAACGGCAAACCATGGCCGCGCGTTGTCGCTGCTGGAACACTGCACAATTGAGGAGGAGATATCCGATGTTGAAAAAATTGATGTTGTCCACCGCGTTGAGCGCCGCCGTGGTGACGGCCGCTTTTGCGCAGTCACCAGGTTCACCGACTTCATCCAGCCCGGCACCGGCCGCACAGTCGCGGGGTTCCGGCAAGGCAAACTTCGTGACCGCGCAGAAGCCTGACCAATGGCTGGCGTCCAAGTTCAAAGGCACCGACGTCGTTGGCTCCGACAACCAGAAGATCGGCGACGTCAGCGATATTCTGTTTGACAAAACCGGGAAGGTCGAAGCTTTCGTGGTCAGCGTTGGCGGCTTCCTCGGAGTGGGCTCGAAGGAAGTTGCGCTTGCGCCAAGCTCCTTCGACGTGATTCCCGGCCAGAATGGCTCCGCCGACAAGCTCAAGCTCGCCACGACCAAGGATGAGCTCCAGAAGGCCCAAAATTTCGCACGTTATGAGCCGCCGCGGCCGAGCACGACCGGCGCAGGTGGCGCGATGGGCGGTGGCATGAAGCCGTCGAGCAGCACGCCGCCATCAAGCCGCTAACGCATCGCAATCTGGCTAGCCAGGCCGCGGCCCGGGCGGAAATGCTCGGGCCACGGCTGCATGCTTTACGCGCTTGCTTTTTTGATCTGGCGCGGTGAAAGATGCGCGCCCTTTCATTGACCAGGTTTTGTCCGGCCCATGCCAGCATTTCCGCCGGATTCCTTCATCGTCTCCGAAGTTGTCCCCTCGCCGAATTTTGACGAGCGCAAGGACGGCCGTCCACCGGATATGATTTTGTTGCACTACACGGGCATGCAGAGCGGCGATGAGGCACTGAAGCGCCTGACGACATCGGTGAGTAAAGTCTCATCCCACTATGTGGTGTTCGAAAACGGCCGGATCGTGCAGTGCGTGCCCGAAGAAAAGCGCGCATGGCACGCCGGCGAGGCATCCTGGGCCGGTGAAACCGATATCAATTCGCGCTCGATCGGCATCGAGATCGTCAATGCCGGGCACGAATTCGGCTACAGCGATTTTCCGCTGCGCCAGATTGCGGCAGTCATCTCTCTATGCAAGTCGATCATCACGCGCCGCGGGCCGATCAGCGCCGACCGGATTCTCGCCCACTCCGATGTGGCGCCCGCGCGCAAACAGGATCCCGGCGAAAAATTTCCCT
>Ga0335082_10006658_pt1 | contig 12601 bp, 11 predicted proteins | sample Lox_Sample_41_FD_206718 | JGI IMG/M metagenome (GOLD analysis project Ga0335082, IMG submission 206718) | Soil microbial communities from Loxahatchee National Wildlife Refuge, Florida, United States - Lox_Sample_4.1 | ecosystem: Environmental > Terrestrial > Soil > Wetlands | place: USA... | reverse complement strand
AGTGCCTCAAAGATTGCGATTGCGGTCGCCTTCGCTCCATCGCTGATCGCGGACCGCCCGATGATTTCGCGGATCTCTGTCAGTCCGCGACCGTGCTTGTGCTCATGGGCTTCGTGCGAGGGTGTGTTACCGGGAGCGTAATTGTGTTCGAGGAGCTCGACAACCTGCTGTGGCTGCGCAGGAGCGTGTCGGTGCCCCTGGTGATGTCCTCCGCTTTGTCCCTGTTGCCGGCGCTGCTCCCAATACTGCTCGCGTGGCAGGTCCTTCTCGCCATGAGAGTACACATCCACTTTGACCGCGCTGATTCCGTTGCGCTTCACCCGGGAAACCTCGAGCCGAGCCCTTATATGCAGAGCCTCAACCGCGTCTTCGAGCAGTTTCTCGGGTACTCCAGCGTCTACCAGCGCCCCCAGAAACATGTCGCCGCTGATTCCGGAAAAGCAGTCGAGATAGGCAATGCGCGGCATGGATTCCAAGACCACTACGGACACGAAGTCACAAGAAGAACGACAGACGCTGGCAACCTTCGTGTGCTGTGCGGGTTGCGTTTTCATCATATGAAAGCCCGCAACCTCCGTCAAACCTCGGCTGCATGCCTGCTCTGTTAAAATCACTCTTTCCTTCAACCATTTAGAGGGGCCCTTGTATCGTCATCTGGAACAGAAGTTGGCTCAACACATGCGCGATTTTCTGCAACGCGCCTACCAGGTTGAGCCGGGCAAGATAGTCATCGAGCAGCCGCCCCGGGTCGACTTGGGCGAGTATGCTTTGCCCCTGGCCTTCGAACTGGCCAAGAAACTCCGCAAACCTCCACGCAAGATTGCCGAAGAAATTGTTGCCGGAATCGGCCTCATTCCCGGGTTTGCGAAGCTGGAGTTGGCTGGCGCCGGTTACATCAACGCGCGGGTGGATCGGGCGCAATTTGCAACCGGGTTGGCCGCCGACGAGAAACCACGCGCTCAAGTCCCCCCCGGCAAGGTCCTGGTCGAGCACTCGAGCATCAATCCCAACAAGGCCGCCCACATTGGACATTTGCGCAACGCCATCCTCGGCGATACTTTTGTCCGCCTGCTGCGATTCGCGGGCAGGGAAGTCGACATTCAGAACTACATCGACAACACTGGCGTGCAGGTGGCCGACGTCATCGTAGGATTCCTGCACTTGGAGCAGAAATCCCGCTCCCAGATCGAGGAACTGACGCGCCAGCCCCGCTTCGACTACTACTGCTGGGACTTGTACGCGCGCGCGTCGCAGTGGTACGAGGGTGACAAAGAGAACCTCAAAGTTCGTCATCAGGTGCTGCATGCCATCGAAGAAGGCGGCAATGAAACGGCCGCGATTGCCGATCTGATCTCGACCAGCGTACTGCGGCGCCATCTCGAAACCATGGACCGGCTGGACATCGAGTACGACTTCCTGCCCCGGGAGAGCGAGATTCTCCACCTGCACTTCTGGGACGCGGCCTTCACCAAACTGAAGGAAGGCGGCGTGCTTTTTTTTGAGTCCGAAGGCAAGAACAAAGGCTGCTGGGTGATGCGGCGGGCAGGGACGGCAAAACCTGAAACCACAGAGAACACTGAGGTCACCGAAGAGGATCAGAAGGTCATCGTCCGCTCCAACGGTACGGTTGGGTACGTCGGTAAGGACATCGCTTATCACCTGTGGAAGTTCGGTCTGCTGGGCAAAGACTTCGGCTACCGCAAGTTCTATCGCTATCCCAACGGGCACGATTGCTGGATCTCCACTACGGTTGGTGCCCTCGAGCATCCTCACTTCGGCGACGTCGCGGAAGTTTATAACGTCATTGACACTCGCCAGGCGGAGGCGCAGAACACCGTGATCGAGGCCCTACGCGGCCTCGGGCATAGCGATCAGGCTGACCACTACACCCACTTCTCCTATGAGATGGTTGCCTTGACTCCCCGTTGCGCGGCTGAACTGGGATATGAGCTCTCCGAAGAAGATAAGGCCCGCTCGTTTATCGAGGTCTCGGGCCGCAAGGGGTTCGGTGTGAAGGCCGACGACCTTATCGACACCCTGACCGCTTCCGCCAAGAAAGAGGTCGACTCGCGCCATCCCGAGTTGAACGAAGCCGAGCGCACCACGATCGCCACCCAGATCGCCACCGGAGCCCTGCGCTATTTCATGCTGCGTTTCACCAAGTCCTCGGTGATTGCGTTCGATTTCAAGGACGCTTTGAGCTTCGAAGGTGAAACCGGGCCCTACGCGCAGTATGCCGTGGTGCGGGCGACCAACATTTTCCGCAAGGGCGGACTTGATCCCGAGAGTTTTTGCAGAGACATAGCAAGCAACGTCTCTACACAGGATTTGTCGAGGTTTCTCGCCGGCGACGCCAACAACGAATTCTGGGAACTCTGGCTCGCGTCTGCCAAGACTTCTTACATCGTGGATCAGTGCATCGCCACCACCGAGCCAGCGTATCTCGCCAAGCATGTGTTTCAACTAGCGCAGTTGTTTAACACCTTCTATCATCGCCATCCCATCCTGACCGAGGCCGACGAAAAGCGGAAACAATTCCTGCTGGCAACCGTTGCCGTGGTTCGCCGTGAGCTTTTACGCTGCCTGGCGGTGATGGGGATTACCGTACCACCCGTCATGTAGTTCGCCCCAAGCAGCAACCATTGCCGCATGCCTCCCATCTAATTGCCTGGAAGAGAGCCTCAGGAGAGGCAAGCTGTGAGGAAAGCTTTCGTCGTTATTTGTTTAGTGTTGGCCACGGCCGCGGCAGTGTCGGCCGCGCCCGCGTACGATGAATCGAAGATCCAGCCGTTTCCCAAAACTCTTATCAATGCCCGTTATGTGTATGTTGCGAGCTATGACGGGGATCAGTTCAACCCCGGCGTGTCGCCGGATGATCGTGCCGCAATCGGCAATGTGCAGGCTGCTCTCCGGCAATGGGGCCGGTACGCTATCGTCAATCATCCGCAAGAGGCCGACATGATTCTGCTGGTGCAGTCCCGGCCTTCGGAGGATGTGGTTGCGGCTTACGACGCCCGTATTCCCGGAGCGATCTACCTATGGCGCGCCATGGGACGAGACGGATTGCAGAGCGCCCAGGCGCCTCTGATGCAACAACTGCGCCAAGCGGTGGAAGCGGCCGATAACAAGTAAGGCTTTGGCGGAGATCGAAGGCCACGGATTTCAGAGCAGCGGAGTAAGCTGATCCGCGAGAAGTCCGTGGCCTGATTTCTAGCTGGTAAAGTTCCGGGCGAACTCCACCAGGCTGCGCACCGCGATCCCTGACGGCCCCTTGGCGATCCAGGGTTTTTGGTCTTCCATCCACGCGGTGCCGGCGATGTCGAGGTGGATCCAGGGCGTCTCCTCGGCAAATTCCTTGAGGAACATTGCCGCCGTGACCGCTCCGCCCCAGCGGCCGCCCGAGTTGACGATGTCGGCAATGCTCGATTTGATGACCTCCTTGTATTCCTCATCGAGTGGCATCCGCCAGAATTTCTCGCCCGCCTTCTGGGTAGCATCGTGGAAGCTGTCATACATCTTGTCGTTATTGGCAAACACACCTGCATTCACATAGCCGAGGGCGACGACCACGGCGCCCGTCAGCGTGGCGGCATCTACCAGGTGCGTGCAGCCGAGTTGCCGCGCGTAGAAAAGTCCATCCGCCAGCACCAGCCGCCCCTCGGCATCGGTATTGATGATTTCGATCGACTTACCCGACATGGCAATCTGGATGTCTCCCGGCTTCTGAGCCTTGCCCGAGGGCATATTCTCGGTCGCGCAGATGATGCCGACGACTTTTACTTTTGGCTTTAGCAGGGCGATCCCGCGCATCGCGCCGATCATCGCAGCCCCGCCCGCCATGTCGTACTTCATTTTTTCCATACCGTCTGCGGGTTTGATAGAGATACCACCGGTGTCGAACGTGATCCCTTTGCCAACCAACCCCAACACGGGATTCGCCGGCGCATTGGCCGGTTCGTAGCGCAGGACAATCAAGGCCGGTGGCTCATCCGAACCCTGGGCCACGCCCCAGAAGGCGCCCATCTTCAGCTCTTTGATCTTGTCTGCCCCGTAGACCTCACACTTCAATCCGACCTCTTGCGCCATCTTGCGTGCGCGGTCAGCGAGAATGGTTGGAGTCATGCGATTGCTCGGCTCGTTCACCAGTTCACGGGTGAAGTTCTGCGACTCTCCGATGATCCTGGCCTCCTCCATCGCCTGTTGGAGTGACTTCTGGTCTCCGCGGGCGATCACCGTTACGGATTCAATCTGCTGGTCCTTGCGATCACTTTTGTAGGTGTCGGGATCGAAATTGCCCACAAAACTGCCTTCCACAATCGCCTTCACGGACTCCTCGACGCTGATATCGCCATTCGGCACGAGGAAGGCGAAACTGCGGACACCTTTCGGTTTGAGATACCGTGCCGCTGCCCCGCCCAGTTTGCGGAGTTCCGCCGAAGTGAAATCCTTTGCCTTGCCGCCCCCGAGCAGCAGCACACGTTTCGCCTTAAGCTTCGCCGGGCGGTGAAGCAGAGTGGACTCCAGGCTCTTCCCGGTCACTTCGCCGCCGGCAATAACGTCCGCAGCAGCATCCCGCAGTGCGGGTTCACTGGACTCAACTGTGGGGTTCGGGTTGTCTTTCGACCCGCGATCGAGGACGACGGCGACCAGACATTCAGTGTCAACTTCGGCGGCAGAAGAGAGTGAAAGTATCGTTTTCATGGGTTGTCATTCCAGTATTCATTGCGCGAGGGGAAAAGCGCAAGGGCGTCGAGAGTAGGTTGAGGTCTTGATTCGGAAACCACGAAGGACACGAAGGCGCACAAAGGTGCTGCAGTCCAGGCTTCCTTTCTGATCCTTACGTGTCCTTTGTGGTTGGCTCAAGAGTGGGGCTTTCGCGTTCGCCACTACAGCACTACCACCGTGATCCCTCGATTTCCTCTCCCCAAGTCATGGTCCTGCTTTAGCTTCGGGTGCTCCCCCAGGAGCTTCCAGGCTTGTTCGTCCGACTTGGCCCAGTTTTCCCCGAAAATGAACCCGCGAATGTGCCCCTGGCTCTGCAACTCCAACAGACGCTTTTGCGCTGCAATCCGGATTTCGCCGCCGCTTCCGGTCGAACCGTACCCATGGATCAACTTCACCAGGCCGTATCCTTCCTCGCATGCAACCTTCAGTTCGCGATCAAGCCGCGCCAAGGCCTCACGCACCAGCGGCATCCCTTGCTCCAGGTTTACCGTCTTCATGGCGGACGAACGCATTTATCGTCCCTTGCGTCCGCGTGCAACCGCTTCACGCGCTTCCTTGTCGGCAGTCCGACGGCGCTCGGTTTCCCGCTTGTCCCAGAGTTGTTTGCCCTTGGCCAGCGCAATTTCTACTTTTACTTTGCCATTCTTGAAATACAGGCGGGTGGGAATTAAAGTGAGTCCGCGCTGCTGGGTCTTGCCCATCAACCGGCGGATCTCCTCGCGGTGCATCAGCAGCTTACGGGTCCGCAGGGGGGCATGGTTGAAGATATTGCCGTGCTCATAGGGACCGATGTGGCAGTTCAATAACCAAAGCTCGCCATCTTTGATCAGGCCATACGAATCCTTGAGGTTGGCGCGTCCGGCGCGGACCGACTTCACCTCGGTCCCGGTCAGGGCCACTCCCGCCTCAAATTTTTCGAGCAAGAAGTAGTTATGTGCAGCGATCCTGTTTACAGAGGCGTCGCGGAGCCCCGCGGCGGTAGGGTCGCGGCGTGGATTTTTCTCCGGATTCGGCCTGGTCTGCTGGTTTGGCTGGCGAGGCATCCTGTTTCTAGCTTATCGCATAGCAAGAGGGAGGGCTTTAGCACGCAAAGATAGACCGAGTTTTGGCGCAGCTTCCGATGGAAACTGCTCAGTCGGTCGGTGATGCGAAATAGGGCCGTCCGAGTGCAACTCTACAAGGACTAAGACTTACGAGTTAACTGCAACCAACACAGTAACTTCGACCCGTTCTACGCGATGCTATAATCGCAAGGTTCCCGTCCTTTGGCAGGAAGTTTGCTTAATTTTAGGTCATCGCCGACCCGCATGCGGAATACTGTCTGTGACAAACCGAGAATGAAATATTGGATTCGAGCGGCTATGATCTTCTCCCTGGTGGCGTTGGCCGCTTGGGGCGCCGCCGCGGCAGATAGTGCTAAGTCTTTATACAAGAAGGGGCAAGACGCAGAAGCCCGGCAGAACTACGAGCAGGCGTACGACTTCTTCAAGCGCGCCTACGACCTCAAACCGACGGACCTGGGATACCGGGCTTCTTTTGAGCGGTTGCGCTTTCTCGCCGGGGCCTCACATGTCCACCGCGGACAATTGCTGCGCGAGGCCGGCCAACTGGACCAGGCCTTGGCAGAGTTCCAGAAGGCGGTTGAAATCGATGCCTCCAGCGCGATTGCCAAGCAGGAACTACGCCGCACCCAGCAGATGATTGATGCGGCCAAGGCCGCTCCCTCCAAGTCCGCCGCCCCTCCCTCCGATTACTTGCAGAAGCGGATTGAAGAGGCCGGTGGACCGGTTGAACTGACTGCCATCTCCAATATCCCCATAAATCTGAAGATGACGGAGGACACCAAGGTCATTTACGAGACCGTGGGTAAGCTTGCCGGGATCAACGTGCTCTTCGACCCGGACTACACATCGCGGCGCATCAAGATTGAGCTCAACAACGTTTCGTTGGAAGAGGCCCTGCAGATCATTGCCGTGGAATCGAAGACTTTCTGGCGGCCGGTGACTCCGAACACCATCTTTATTGCCGCCGACAATCCTGCCAAGCGCAAGGACTTGGAGCAGAGTGTGGTCAAGACCTTCTACCTGGCCAACCTTTCCCAGCCCACCGAACTGCAGGACGTGGTCAACACCCTTCGCCAGATTCTTGAGATTCAGCGCATACAGCCCTTGCCCACACAGTCGGCCATCGTCGTCCGCGGCACCCCCGACCAGATCGCCCTGGCGCAGAAACTGGTCAATGACCTCGACCGGCCCAAGGCGGAGGTGATCGTCGACGTTGCTATCCTGCAGATCAACCGCGATAAGTCCCGCACCCTGGGCATTAGTCCTCCTACAAGCGCCTCGGTGGCGCTGCAGAACAACCTCAATACAACCACCAACAACACCGTCAACAACGGTACGGGAACCACCGTCACCCCGACCACCGGCACTCCAAACACGATCAACCTGAACACACTCGGAAACCTGAATGCCACCGACTTCACAGTCAACATCTCTCAGGCTACAGCGACGGCTCTGTTCAGTGACAGCAACACCAAGCTCATTCAGAAGCCGCAGATTCGCGCGGTGGATGGGCAGAAGGCCTCGCTCAAGATCGGGCAGCGCGTCCCGGTAGCCACCGGATCATTCCAGCCGGGCATCGGCGGCGTTGGAATTAATCCTCTGGTAAACACCCAGTTCCAATATCTGGACGTCGGCGTCAACATTGACGTCACGCCCAAGGTGCAGAGCCAGGACGACGTTACTCTGAAAATAACCATGGAAATTTCCCAGGTGGACGGGACGTCGAACATTGGCGGAATCACCCAGCCGATCATCGGCCAGAGGAAGATCGAGCACGAGGTTCGCCTGAAGGAAGGGGAAGTCAACCTCCTGGGCGGAATGATGGAAGACCAGCAGACGCGCGCGCTGAGCGGGTTTCCAGGACTGTCCCAGATCCCGCTCTTCAAGTATCTGTTCAGCCAGACGACGACCGAGCATCGCGAAACCGAGACTGTTTTCGTGCTGATTCCGCACGTAGTCCGCCGGCCGGAAGTGACCGACCTCAGTCAGCAGGCGCTGGATATTGGCACTGCCAGCGCAATCCAGTTGCGCCGCGTGAGCCGCGCCACGCCGCCGCCGGGAAACACTACTGGAAACGCAGCCGCACCGGCCCAAACTCCCGCGGTGCAGGCCGTACAACCCGCGCCTGCGGCGCCGGCCGCTCAGCCATCTCCGGCGGCTCCGAATACAGGCACGGCAAGTTTCAGCTTTGATCCGCCCGCCATCACGCAACCCAAAGGCGCCACATTTGCGGTGAACGTCGTGCTCACGGGCGCGCAGAACGCGTACTCGGTTCCCTTGCAGGTCAGCTACAACCCTCAGATGTTGCAGGTGGTAAATGTCTCCAACGGCGATCTGCTCTCCAGCGATGGCCAGGCGGTTGCCTTAGTGCATCGCGACGACGACACCAGCGGAACCTTACAAGTCACAGCCACACGTCCCCCGGGTGCAGCCGGAGTGTCGGGGCAGGGAATTGTGCTCACGTTGACCTTCCTCGCAAAAAATCCTGGTCAGTCGACGTTGTCGATCTCCAAAGGGGGGACGCGCGACCCGAACATGCAACCCACCCTGGTATCTGGGGCGACGGCTGCAGTGACAATTCAATAGCGGGTGACGCATCGACAGAAGTATGAAGGTCTTCCCAGTCAGAAAATCCGTGAGTGGTTTCAGCTTGATCGAGCTGATCGTGGCCACCACGATCTTGATCATCCTGACCAGCCTCGCCATTCCCCTGGCGCGCGTTACCATCAAGAGAGAAAAAGAGCGCGAACTCCGGCGAGCCCTGTGGGAGATGCGTGATGCCATCGATCGCTACAAGGATGCGGCCGACCGGGGAGCATTTCAGATCAAAGTTGGCTCGGAAGGTTATCCGCCGGACCTGGATACGCTGGTCAAGGGTGTGGATGTGCAGGGCAAGAAGCTGAAGTTTCTGCGGCGGATTCCCGTGGACCCCATGACCAACGGCACCGATTGGGGCCTCCACTCCATGCAGGACGATCCTACTTCGGATTCCTGGGGCGAGCAGAACGTCTTCGACGTGTTCACCAAATCGCAGGGAATTGCCCTGGATGGCACGAAGTACAGAGACTGGTAATGGGGCGAATCGGCAAAAAGCGGAGCCAGGGCTTTACCCTCATCGAATTGATGATTGTGATCAGCGTCATTCTGATCCTGATCTCCGTGGCGCTCCCTGCTTATAACCAGTCGATCCTGCGGGCGCGCGAATCGGTGCTGCGCCAGAATCTTTTCACGCTGCGCTCGGTCATTTCCCAATACACTCTCGACAAGCAGAAGGCCCCGCAGTCGCTCGACGACCTGGTTTCCGCGGGCTATTTGAAGCAGATTCCAACCGATCCCATGACCCAACGCAACGACACTTGGACCGCCGAGCAGGAAGAGGGCACAATCATGTCCTTGGATCAGCAGGACGAAGGCGGGATCGTGGACGTGCACAGCGGGTCGAGCGGCATCGGCAGCGACGGGACCGCGTATAACACCTGGTGATTTTTTTGATTTGTCGTCCGGGGGAGCTTGGCCCACTCTGTCGATTTAACCTAACTCTTCAGGGTGCCCCGTCCAAGTTCTGCTTGGGCAGGACTTCCGAAGTCACTGACTTCCAGGCCGGCCCACTCCCCCTGTGGGCCGGCTTGCCCGCTCCTTTCGATTTGACCCGAATCCACCCTAGTTCGTCTATCACTGAGTCACGGTGAAGGTCTGTGTGCTGATGCCAATCCCGCTCTTTGTCTCGATGCCGACCGGGCCGGTTCTTGCCCCCGAGGGTACGGTTGCAGTCACTTCCGAATCCGAGACGATTTTCAGGCCGGTCGCGGGCACATAATCGCCGAACCCCACTCCCAGCGCCTGCGTGAAACCCGTTCCGTTGATAGTCACCAGAGTTCCAACCGGCCCGCTGGTCGGAGTGAAGCTAGTGATGTGCGGCAGCACGCGAAACTTTACTTTGCTGACCAGTTTGCCGGATGGTTGTGACCGCAATTGGCCCCAGCGTCGCATCCGCAGGCACGGTGGCCGTCAGATAGGTATTGCTCATGACCTGGAAATCAGCCGGCGTTCCATTAAATGAAACTGCCGTGCTTCCAGTGAATCCCTGGCCGAGGATTCCGACCGTCGAACCCTCCTGGCCGAACCAATTCACCGGAGCTGCGTAGGAGGGAAGTCCCATGTCCAAACTGAAGAAGACTCCACACCGGGTGTTAATGCAAGGGCCAGTTCCACCATCGTAGGTCTGCCCGTAGAGAATTCCGTTCGTGCCCTGAGTCAGCGCCGCGTTCGGCGCATTGCCGTCTGTGAAATCGAAGCTGTGCAGCACCGTGTACTGACCTTCCGGCGTGATCTGAAAAATCGTGCCGTTGCCGTTCGCTCCGCCGACTTCGGTCGTGCCGTAGAAGTTGCCGTCCGTTGCCTGAATCAAACCAGCAATCGACTCGCCGCCGTCCGCGCAATTCGGCTGCGCGCAGAAGTTGTAGAGCACAGTGTATTGCCCGGCCGGGGTGAGTTTGAAAATGGTCCCGCCAAAGTAGTTCGAGTACAGGTGCGTGCCGCCAATGACGGTTGTGCCATAGAAGTTACCGTCGGTTCCCTGAACCAGGCCGCCAACCGGCTGCCCACCGTCAAGGCAAAACTGCTGGGCACAGAAAACGTAAATCGGCGTGTAGGTTCCACCTGGGGTGACTTTAAACACGACTCCGTTGCCATTGTACTTGCCGTTGATTGTGCCGCCGTAAAACGTCGTTCCGTAGAAGTTACCGTCAGTTCCGAGCAGAAGCGGATCGTCTGGATTCGCGCCATTCGCCTGATCGAAAGTGTGGATCACTGCGAACTTGCCCGCCGAATTCATTCTGTAAATGACCCCGCAGCCGCCGTTGCCATAAGTGCACAGAGTGCTGTTGCCGCCGGCGGTCGTCATGCCGTAGAAATTGCCGTCCATGCCTTGCACCGGCGGCGCGATAGGCTGGCCGCCGTTTACCTGGCCAGTGCCTCCGAGAACATTGTTGAAACTCGTGACCGTACCGGCTGCCGTCATAAAGAAAATGTTGCCCGAATTGAAATCTTCGCCTTCGCTGGTGCCCCAATAAGTTCCATTGCTGGCCAGCGTCAAACCGCTCTGCTGGCCGATGCCATCGACACCATTTTGGAAGCTGTGGAGGAGCGTCATCTTGCCTGCGGGCGACATTTTGAACGCCGCGCCATTGCTATTGCAGCCGCCAGCCGGGGTGGTGCTGTACAGACTGCCATCGCGCCCCTGGGCAATAATGCCGGCGTTCGCGGGAAACTCGGGATCGCACCTGACGTTGCCGTAGTTGTAAAGAACTGTGTAGGTTTGGGCGTAAAGCGAGACCGGGCTCGCTGCTGGAAGTAGAACCACCGCGGCCACCAGTAGAATGCCGCCGATCAGTCGTGCTTTCATGACTTTCTCCTTGCCGTAGAGGCGTGAACTAAAGTTGGGGGCATGGGCCCACCATCCTCTAATTTGGGCGTCTATATACTAGACGCATATGGCTGCGTTTGGTATGTTGGCTCGACAGGGCAGCGTTTTATTCGGTCTTAGTTGCGAAGTCTCCCGTAATTGGTTTGTTGAGTTTTATTTTCTTGACTCTCGGATCGCCAGTATCCGCTTGGGGGGCCGGAAGTTGCCGGGATGGACAACCTATCAATCCGAACATTGCCAAGAACTGTGCCGTATTGCGGGCTGCCCCGATCAACTCCAGATTGACTGTCCCGGCAATTTTTGCGTTCTTTAAGTCGTATTCCCCGCCACCATATACGAACGTGGCATCCGTAAATTCTTCTCCCACAGATGTTCTTCCATCAAACTCTACTGGGCCAGTAATTTTGTTGCCGAGGCTAAGGTTGTACTGCAACGGGGGAACCTTTGGTACAGATGGATTAACGTGCGGCGGAGGCAATTGGCTAGTCTGGGCAAAAGCCAAAGAGTGTAGAACCATTGAAGTTTGGGGATTGCCAAAGCCCAACGATGTACAGAGAACTCCAGCGAAGAACGACCCTAACGCAAGCGTCATATTTCGCATAACTCCTCCTTCGTCCGGCCATGCCGGGACTTGCGATTCATGGAAGTACCACAAAGGGAAACCTAAACCGAAGAAGCCGAAAATAAATGTGCATCAAGTATCAAATCATGGTGCCGTGACAGGGCTAGTGTGCGTAGTTCCTTTGATTACATTCAGAGGGCTGGAAAAACTCCTTGGTTTTGGGATTGTAGACAGCACAGTATCCCGAGCTGCGTTCAGCAGTGTTAGCCACGCCCAGCTTGATGAAAATTGGCTGATCTTTGATGGGCGAAGTAAGAGTAATGCTCGCTACAGTGATCCAGGGACGCTGGTCCAATTCGAGGGCAGTGCGCGCCGTATCAGCGGCACTCTTGGCGGCATCGGCAGCTTTCTTGTTGCTGCAATACATCAGACCAGTAAAGATCGTATAAACAATCAGAACGGAAAGGCCAAAGCCCTCAAGTCCGATAGTCATCTTGTCTATCAGGTCACGCTTTATATTGCAGGTAATCTCGGAATGTTGGTGGCATGGTTTGGGATAGGACGATGCCGCAAGTGGTGGAGTTGCGGTTTGTGTTTTCTGGGAATGATCGGCGGTTTTATTGTTGCGGTCGTCGGTGGAATTTTGGTCATGTCCTGATGACATAGGATTAAACTCCAGTTATGAAGCAGCCTGAATACACCGAGGGGTCTAAGGCACTTGAGAACTTTGAACGGGGGATGAAAGCATTGTTCAAAGTCCCCAAGCCCGACATTGTACGCCCAAAAAGGAAGGCGAAACTGCCTACTTTGCGGAAGCCGAAAGGT
>Ga0335082_10006657_pt1 | contig 12602 bp, 8 predicted proteins | sample Lox_Sample_41_FD_206718 | JGI IMG/M metagenome (GOLD analysis project Ga0335082, IMG submission 206718) | Soil microbial communities from Loxahatchee National Wildlife Refuge, Florida, United States - Lox_Sample_4.1 | ecosystem: Environmental > Terrestrial > Soil > Wetlands | place: USA: Florida... | reverse complement strand
TGAGATCGCCACATCGGCCCATTTCATCAGCGGCGCCATGTTCTCAGGACTTCGCACGATCTGAAATCGGGTCTGCGATTTGTCAGCGATAGCCTGCAAATCGTCTTCGCGCGCATTGCCGCTTCCCATCACGACCTTCGCCTCGATATCTTCATCGAGTTTCGACAGCGCGCTCAACACTCTCCCAGTCACATTGTCAGGATCACTTCCGCCCATCGTGATCAGAATCTTCCTTGCGATTGCCGGGCATGCGCGATTCTGAGCCTCCGCCAGAAACTCCGGACGCAAGAGCGCATAGTCCGAGCCGAGCAGCAGTCGCGTTGACGGCTCACGCAGCCCATACAGTTCCGGACGCGCGGAAGCATTTTGATTGAGCACTCCATCAGCCGGATAGAAATCGAAACGCCCGTCATCGTCGAGAAAAAGCACACGGATCCCGCGCTTCAACTGTCGGATGTAGTCTGGAAGAAAACGGTATCCGTCGACCACGACCCAAGCGGCGCCGGCGCTCAGACCCTCAGCCAAGGTCTGTTCGGCATCGCCCGCAGCTCCCGGGGCGCTTTCAACATGTTTGAGGTCAATCCCTTCGCGACGCAGGCGTTCATCGAGCGCCGCAATGTTCTCCGCCGCGAGCCACGCTACTCTTCCGCCGCTGCTCTGCCACGCCTTGGCCAGCGCCAGGCAGCGCATCACATGGCCGCTACCGATTGCCGGGCTGGCATCGGCACGAATAAACATTAGCGGTAAGTTCTTCAACAGCATGCGTTCCTGATTCTCTACTTTACGAATATGTAGTTGTAACGGTAGGGGGATTCCACGATCTTCCCCGAGCGGTCGAGCCGCTCGTGTTTGAAATGGCTGGCCGGCCGGAGCCCGCACTGCTCCGCCATCCTGATGAATTTCTCCGGAGAAGCGTGGAAGATCGCTGCAGAGCTGAGTACAAGCGTGTGCGTGCCAGCCAGGGCCGCCAAAACTTCCTTCGCAGAACTCAAGAAGGCCCTGGGCCCTACCCTTCTAAGGCTGTGCCATAGAAACCCGACTATAGAGTTCCCTTTGTACTTGCCAAAGCATGTGAGTTCATCAACTGCGGGAATCTCACCAAGCCAGACGCGTGCATGCGGTCGTGCCACTCTTGCAATCTCCTTCATAGCCTGGCAGACGTCATTTTCCGACTCCAGCAGGAGCAGCACGCTATTGCACACGATCTTGGAAAACTCAACGGACTCCAACGGCAGAGTTTGTGCGCCGGCTACGTGAATCGTGACACCAGCAACGTTCTTTTGAAGTTCTTCTTGTTCCTCGTAACTTGGGACAATACCCACGCGAGTCGCCACTCGGCCTTCGGCCATCCTGAGCAGGCATCCATCGCCACACCCGATGTCCAGCAGAGCGTCATCAGGCGCGAGTTCGAGTGTTTCGAGAATTCGACGGTTTGCGAATTCTGTCGCCGCAACCTCATCCCCACGTCCGGATAGCGCATGGACATCAGAAGATGTCGCTAGATAACGGTAGAAGTCGACGAAATTATTAACCTTGAGGATAGGCATCAAATGGGGTCTTTCGCCAAGAAGGGAGCGCGGTCGATAGACGAGTTGCTCGTAACCTTCTGCCACGAGAAATCGTCTCTGCCGCAGTGTTGGAAAATCAGAACCGACGCGCCTACCAAGCGGTCCAACCTCCATCTACCGGCAGATTCACCCCCGTAACATACGACGAAGCATCCGACGCCAGGAACAAGAGCGGCCCGCAGACTTCTCGCGGATCTCCGGTGCGACGCATCGGGACCTTCGCCTTAAGCTTGTCATGAAATGCGGCATCGTTCTGCAAATAGCGCGCTGCTGGGAACGGTCCCGGACTGATGCAATTCACACGAATCCCATCGGGAGCGAGATGGCACGCCGCATAACGCGTAAGTTGAATGAGCCCAGCTTTGGCGGCTCCATACGACGGCGGATTGTTCGCGCCACTGGTTCCGTAAATCGACGGATCCGGGCTGACGCTTCCGTACATTGAGGCGATATTGACGACCGAGGAGCCGCCAGTCAATTTCGCAGACTCCCGCAGAAGCGGAGTTGCCGCCTGGATCATCCTGAAGGCCGCCACAACATTCACCTGATACGACTGCTCGAAATCCGCGGACGTTGTGCTCTCCATTGTGCCTGCGCGACCGGAGGCCGCATTGTTGACCACAACATCGAGGCGCCCGTAGGCCTCCGCAATCCGCGCGATGTTCTTCAGAACAGCAGCCTCATCGGTCACGTCAAAACAAGATGCCGATACTTTGTGACCGTGGTCGCGCAATTCTGCGGTGAACTCTTCGAGCACGCTGCCGTTACGGGCGTTCAGAATCACCTGTGCGCCGGCGCTCGCCAGAGCTTCCGCCATGGGACGCCCCAGCAACCCCGTGGCTCCCGACAAAAACACTACCTTTCCATCCAGGCGAAAAATCGAAAGCAGACTCCGGCTAGCTTGGCGACTGTTCATGAACGAGCTTCCATTGTGAAGGGTTCAGCAATTCTTCCGGAGCTGTCGGTAGCGACTTCTCCAGTTCCTGAGATTGTTCCTCGGTGAGATGTGCCGTCCGGAACAAACTGAGATTCTGCTGCAACTGATCGAGTGTCTCGCATCCCACGACCGCGCTGGTAATCCACGACTGCGACCGGACATATGCAAGGCAAAGATCGGTCACGTTCTGGCGACCGAAGCGCACGCACAGTTCTTGCAAGCGGCGCTTGCAAGCAGAAGCCTCATACGGCGAGAACACCGGCCACGACTCTGCGGGACTTGCCAGAAGTCCCTGCAGCAGTGCGCTGCGAGCGTGCACAACAACATCGGGGCGTTCCGACAGCGCATGATCAACACCCGCGGCTTTCCACCGCCAGTCGAGCACATTCATGGGAAGCTGCAAAAGCTGGATCGCGGGGTCTCGCAAAGCTGCGAGCGCTTCGTGGGGTGCGTAGACCGAAGCTCCCAATCGCGTGATCATTCCCTCGTCGCGCAGTTCGACCATCCGATTCCAGGCAGCGCCATTCCATGCCCGGTAGTGCTCCCAATCGTGCAACAAGAGGGTTGATAATCGTGGAGATTTCAGCTCTGCGCAGGATCGACCCACGCTGAGGTCGACGGCGGCGCGCACTTCACTTTGGTCGGCATCGTGCGCGAGAGTCGGGGCAAGATTCAGTTTCGTCACGACTTCAGCACGAGATCGCCATGCTCCCGCAAGAGCTTCCCCGATCACCGTCTCAGCGTCGTCGTAGGCGCGCGCGGCGTCGATTGCTGTTACACCGTGTGCAATCGCAGTACGAACGATCTTGACCGCCGACGATCGCGACGGCTTTCCCGAGCGATTCACAATTCCGTATTCCATCCCGAGCTGCGCCGTGCCCAGCACCAGTTCGCTGTGAATCTGCCCGCTCAAGATTTTGTACGGAACGCGAAACGCAGGCTCGCCGGAAAGGCTCGTCAACTTCTGTGCGAGGTCGAGCCACGGAACGTGAACGGGATCCGCAATTCGCTCGAACAGACGCCGCATCCGTTCGTAGTCTTCCTGATCGTCGATGGTGCAGCGCAGGTGGCTGAAATCCCGATCTCCGATGGCCCGTGGGGCAAAGATCGCGGATGGGCAATTCCGCTCGATCCAGGGCGTGACATGCTCGCGATCATAAGGACTCCTCACTGCAGCGTTTGCCTTGCGCAACGTTGAAACCAGAAACGCTTCCCCGATGAGTCCATACGGCAGGCGGCTCTGCGGAGAGGAGGCAACGACGTATTCAACCGCGGATTCGACAAACACAGACGCCAATTCCTCGACGAACTCTCCGTCGGGCACGACATTGTCGCCGGTGAGTCGAATCACGAGGCAATCGTCTGGCAGATTGGCCGCTGCGAGGGCATACCGAGCCAGAACATCTTCAAGCGGACCTCGAAACATGAGAATGCCTCGTCTCTGAAACTCATCCGCGAGAGCATCATCAGAGACTGCACTGGAAGTCGCCGCCAAAACGTGATGGCCTCGATTACCTGCCCGCAGTGCAGCCAAAACGGCACTCGGGAATCCTGCGACGGGCAAGAGAGCTTTCCCCGGCAAGCGCGTGCTCGTACTTCGTGCCTGCAAGATGACGACGATTCTCATCGGGACCTAGTCGCGTACAAAGTGTGCTATGACCTTCGCCACCGCATGGATCACATCCTCCACATCGGCGTCAGTCATGCTGTGGAACATGGGCAGACTGATCAGGCGCGCGTAGGCGTCTTCGGCCACGGGACACTCGCCGGCCTTGTGTCCCAGTTGATCGCGGTAGTAGGGATGCAGGTGAACGGGAATGTAGTGCACGTTCACGCCGATGTTCTCCGCGCGCAGAGCCCGGAAGACTTCCCCGCGATCTGTAGTCAGAGATTGCAGGTCCAACCGGATCGGATACAAATGCCACGCCGGATTGGCTTCGGGACGGACCGCCGGCGGGATGACGCCAGGAACCTCGCGAAAGGCACTCATATACTGAGTCGCGATCTGCCGGCGTCGCGCCAGGTTAGCGTCCAACTTCTTCAATTGTTGAATGCCGAGCGCGCACAAAATGTCCGGAAGTCGATAGTTGAACCCGAGCAACACCATCTCGTAGTACCACTGACCGGCACTCTGGCGCTGACGAGCCTCGCTCGATATTCCATGATTACGAAATCGGCGCAGCGTTTCCGCGAACTGCGGGCTGTTGGTCGCAACCATTCCGCCTTCGCCGGTCGTGACGTGCTTTACCGGATGAAAGCTGAACACCGTCATGTCGGCGATGCTGCCCAGCCGACGGCCGCCATATTGGGCGCCCAAGGCGTGACATGCGTCCTCAATGACGATCAGGTCATGCTTTCGGGCAATCTCAAGAATCGGAGCAAGATCTGCCGGATGCCCTGCATAGTCGACCGGCAGGATGGCTCGTGTTCTTGAAGAGATCTTTTTTTCGATTTGCTCGGGGTCGATGTTCAGAGTGTCGGCGGAGACATCGGCAAAGACAGGAGCAGCGCCCTCATACAAAACGCAGTTCGCAGTTGCGGCAAACGTCAGAGGAGTCGTGATTGCCTCGTCTCCGGCCTTGAGTCCCGCCGCGAAGACAGCCGCGTGAAGAGCCGCGGTGCCGGAAGTGAAACTTACAGCCTGCGCAGCACCCACCCGCGCAGCAAATGCTTCTTCGAACTCGCCGACCTTTGGTCCGGTCGTCAGCCAGTCCGAGCGCAGTACGTCGACGACCGCCTGAATGTCTTCCTCGTCCACGGACTGACGCCCGTAGGGCAGCAACGTGGCTCGGACGGGCGAGCCGCCATTCACGGCAAGCGTTTGCGGACTGACCGTCGTCGTCATAGATGTGCGGTTAGGCAGGGACTCGCGCGTGTACGGCCTGCTCTTCACCTTCAGCCGGCGAAATCAATTCTTGCAGTTCGCGGGCCGTGAGCCAGCGATCGTTGGTGTCGCTGGTGTAGCGGAAGCCCTCCGGCAATGGCTTCGCATGAATCCAGTTCTCGCGGTGCCACCACGGATGCGACGGCTGAATGATGTACCGGTCCTCAATCTCCAGCGTGTTGCGGGCTTCATCCTCCGAGACGAGAACTTCATGAAGCTTTTCGCCGGGTCGAATCCCAATCGTCTCGATCTCGCATCCCGGGGCAATTGTTTCGGCCAGATCCACAATCCGCATGCTGGGGATCTTCGGCACGAAAATCTCACCGCCATGCATCTGCTCGAGGCTGCTGATTACGAACCGCACGCCCTGCTCGAGCGTGAGCCAGAATCGCGTCATGCGCGAATCTGTGATGGTGATGCGCCCTCGCCGCTTCTGCTCCTGAAAGACTGGGATCACGCTGCCGCGGCTTCCCACCACGTTTCCGTAGCGTGCACAACTGAACCGTGAGTCGCTGGAACCCGCATAGGCATTCGCCTGAACAAACATTTTCTCGGCGCAGAGCTTCGTCGCGCCGTACAGATTGATCGGATTCACGGCTTTGTCGGTGCTGAGGGCCAGCACTCGCCGCACCCCCTGGTTGATGGCAGCGTCGATTACGTTACGCCCGCCCATGATGTTGGTCTGGATCGCCTCAAACGGATTGTATTCACAGGCGGGAACCTGCTTGAGAGCTGCGGCATGCACCACAATCGTGACCCCAGAGAACGCCCGCTCCAGTCGCGCGACATCCCGGACATCACCTATAAAATAGCGCAGACTCGGATGATCCAGCCCCGAAGCGCGCATGTCGTGCTGCTTGAGTTCGTCGCGGCTGAAAACGACCAGTCGCTTGGGCTGATAGTGCCTCAGCATCACCTCGACAAACTTCTTTCCGAACGAACCCGTGCCGCCGGTGACCAAAACTGACTGTTCGGACCAATTCATCCCATGTGCCTCATTGCGACGTTGTGAAGTCTGACGAACGAAGACTAGACCGTTCTAATAAAAATCCTGATGGCCGTTTCGCCGGTGCGCATCCGGAGAACACCACCAGGACGGCCTTGAGGTCTGAGTTCACGATGCCCGTTAGTATAGCGGACTTGGGAGGCAATTCGATGTGCGCTCCAACCTCTTCGTTGAAAATTCGTCACGAATTTTTCTTCATCCAATGCTAAAATATCGAGCGAACTCCCAGATTCGTGTACGAACAATTCCCTGCGCGACAGACCAGCCTCTTCGACCCGGGATGAATTTGATCACTGTGCAAAGCAGGCCTTTGGCCTTATTGTGGCAATGGAAGAACCGTTGAGGAGCAGGCATGGATTCAGGGCCCCTGGCACCGTTGAGTAACCCCTCCGTCCGCGAACTCCAAGCGTCTCAGACTCTGGATCTGGGGAGGGTTGCGGATGCGCGCTTCTATCCGCCGCCTGCTGCGCACGACTCGGGTGCCACCGATTACCTCCGCATCCTGATTAAACGCAAATGGGTGATCGTGGCTTGCCTGGTTACGATCTTCTCCATCGTCGCGATCGCCAGTCTGAAATCCACCCCGGTGTATGAAGCGGGCGGGACGATCGTCATCAACAAGCCCGATAACACCCTGAACTTTCAGAATTCGGCGACATTTAGCCTCGACTATTACGATCCCACCGAACTCGATACTGAAGTAAACATCCTGCAGAGCGATCTGCTGGCGATGCAAGTCATTCGTGAATTGAACCTCGACCGCCGGCCCGAATTTTCCGGACAGGCGCCGCCCTCGCCCTCACCGTCTTTGGATCTGGCTCCCGATCCCCTGCAGGGCGATCCGGTACGCGCTTCCGGCATGGTGAGCAGTTTCAAGGGCAATCTGCGCGTCAGTCTGCGCCCGAATAGCCGGATCATCGAGGTGCACTACCGCAGCCCGGACCCGCAGATGGCGGCCAACGTCGTCAACACGCTGATGACGACTTATGTCGAGAACAATTTCAAGGCCCGCTTCGAATCAACGATGCAGGCTTCGGACTGGCTCTCCAAGCAACTCGTCGATCTGCAGATGAAGGTGGAAACCTCTCAGCAGAAGCTCGTGCGCTACCAGAAAGAACACGAAATCCTGGGCACGGATGAAAAGCAGAACATCACGATGGAGAAGCTGGACGAACTCAACAAGGAACTCACCGTTGCCGAGAGTGAGCGCATGGACAAAGAGGCGCTCTATCGACTGGTCGAGTCCGGAGATCCCGATGCGATCGCATCCAGCGTCGGACTGGATGATCAAGGATCGCAGTCTGGAACGCAGCTTCTCGGCGTTCTTCGCGCGAAAGAAGCGGATCTTAAGATCCAGGCCGCAGACTTAAGCACGCAGTTTGGCCCTTCGTATCCCAAGCTGAGCCAGCTAAACAATCAGCTGAAAGAAATCGACGCGCAAGTTCAGTCGGAAATGAAGAAGCTCGCGGCCAAGATTCGCGGGCAATACACCACAGCCCTGCAGCGCGAGAACATGCTGCATGGAGCGCTCGAAAAACAAAAGCAGGAAGCGAACAAGCTGAACGAGAGCGCCATTGAGTACAGCCTTCTCAAGCGCGATGTCGATACCAACCGTCAACTCTACGAAGGGCTGCTCGAAAAATTGAAAGCTGCCGGCGTTTCCGCGGGATTAAAGTCCAACAATTTTCGCGTAGTCGACAACGCCCGCCCTCCTACTGGTCCTATCGAGCCCAATATTCCGCGCAACCTGCTGTTTGCTGCAGTCCTGGGGCTTGCATCCGGTATTGGGTTAGCATTCCTGCTCGAGGGGCTCGACAACACGGTTCGCACCACAGAACAGGCCCAGATGATCTCGGGAGTGGCGTCGCTCGGAATGATCCCTCTCGGCTCCAAGTCGGCGCGCGAAGGACCGAACCCGAAACGCCTGGTGATCGCGACGTCGAAGGAAGCGGTGGAACTCGTGACGCAGGTGCGGCCTCAGTCGCAAATGGCTGAGTCTTACCGCGCCCTGCGCACATCTCTGTTGCTGTCGAATCTGGGCGCGCCTCCCAGAATCATCATGGTCACCAGCGCCCTGCCCCAGGAAGGCAAGACCACCACCAGCATCAACACCGCGGTGGTCTTGGCGCAAAAGGGAGTGCGCGTGCTGCTGATCGACGCCGACATGCGCCGGCCGAGCATCCACAAGACACTCGGCATGGGCCCTCACAGTGGGTTGAGTAACGTTCTGACCGGCAGTACGTCTCTGGAGCAGGCGATCACGCGTACCACGATCCTGCCCAATTTATTTGTGTTGCCCGCCGGAACACCTCCACCCAACCCGGCTGAGTTGCTGGCGTCGGCGGAGATGCGCGACGTACTAAATAAACTGAGCAGTCAGTATGACCACGTTGTCATCGACACGCCGCCATCGCTTTCGGTGACGGATGCGGTCGTGCTCTCCCCTCGGGCCGATGCCGTGGTGCTGGTGATTCGCTCCGGGCAGACCACAAAGCAGGCCCTGCGCCGCTCGCGCGATGTTCTGATGCAGGTCAATGCGAAAGTCGTAGGAGTCCTGCTCAACGCCGTCGATCTGAGTTCGCCCGACTATTACTACTACTACGAGTATCAGGGGAAATACGCCCGCTACTATCGTGACGAGGATTCGTCTGGCCACGATCACGACCAAGACGATGAGGTCGAAGAAAGTTCACCCACCTCCAGCAGCGCGTAGCCGGAAACTTGCCAGACGATATGAAGGTCCCATTAAACACTGCCGTTCGCAAACGTGCGGTTGCCGCCGTCGGCATCGTGCTTGCGATGGCGTATGTAGGATTCGCCGCCAGCCAGTTCCTGGCGTCGTGGTTCGGAAGCCGGGCCGAGCTATCGAGCCTCCAGCGGGCGGCCTGGCTCGACCGCGGCAATGCGGACTATCAGGATCACCTTGGCCGCTACTACGATCTGGTAGCTCGCGATCCGGCTTTGGCATCCCAATACTACAAAGCCGCTATTCATCTGAACCCGCATTCTGCACGCTACTGGTTCGATCTCGCTAGTTCTTACCAGATTCTTGGAAATACGCCTGATCAGGCCGACGCGCTCGAACACGCCATTCAAGCCGATGCCACCACGCCCGACGTTGCCTGGGAGGCCGCTAATTTCTTTCTAGTGCAAGGAGAAAACGATCAGGCGCTGCGCGAGTTTCGAGTGGTCCTGGCCAATGACACCTCGCTGGTAGCGTCTGCGCTGCAATTCTGCTGGCGAATCCGGCCGGATGTAGACGCTCTTCTACGCGACGTGGTGCCGCCTCACGCCGATGCTTACACCAGTTTTCTGGACCTGCTCGAAAGCAGTAAGGAGACAGCTGGGTCGGCTAAGGTGTGGAACGCGCTAATGAAGACTCACGAGAAGTTTGAGGCGCGTTATGCTTACGACTACATTCGCTATCTGGTGCAGAACAAGGAAGTCGATCAGGCCGTTTCCGTTTGGCAGCAGACGACCGAGCGATTGGGGTTGACCGATTATCTTCCCTCACGGGGAAATCTCGTCGTCAATGGCAACTTCAGCATGTCTGTGCTCAACGCCGGATTCGACTGGCAGTATCAGAAACAATCGAGCGTGACGCTGACTCTGGACGACCGGGACGCGCACGGCGGGAGAAGATCGCTGCTGATTGCGTTCGACGGGCCGGGTATTCTGGACGCCGGCATCTATCAACTCGTTGCCGTACAGCCCAACACCAAGTACGACTTCACCGGCTACTACAAGAACAGCGAGATGGAGGGCGCCGGAGGCCCCCACTTCACGATTCAGGACATGTACACGCAGGCGGTGTACTACGAAAGCGAAGAGTTGCGCGAGGCTGGATTCTGGAAGTCGGCCGACGGCGAATTCACCACCGGCCCCGATTGCAGGTTGGTCGTTCTGCACATAACGCGGATTCCGGCAGGCAGTCCCATCCGCGGCAAACTCTGGGTGGACGACTTCCGTATCGTGAGAAAGGTATCTGAGGTCCCAGTTCACTGAGCGGACGTCCGAAATTTTCATGAGGCTTTACACCGGTAAGAATAGGTCGACGATCGATCGGCAGACGCTCTCGTCGCGAATCGGAGCGGTCGTCCTCTACGGCACCTTCGGGTTGCTGATGTTCGGCCCGCTCGCCTTTGGTGCGGTCGAGCCCTGGTCGATCTTCATCGTAGAGGCGGGAGCTGCCTTGCTTCTCGGTCTCTGGTTGGCTAAACAATGTCTCGATGAAGAGATCTCGGTGCTTTGGAACCCGCTGTTTCTTCCCATGGGCGCGTTCGGCGCCCTGATTCTCGCGCAGGTTGTCTTTCGCATCAGTGCATATCGGCACGACACCATCTCTGGACTGATGCTCTATGGCGCTTACGCCATGCTCTGTTTCCTGGCGACTCAGAGTCTGCTGCGCAGTTCGCAGGCGCGCACGATCGCTGTCATCCTCGCCCTCTACGGAGCCGCGATGGCGGCTTTCGCTTTGATCGAGGGCATCGCTCCGAACGGCAAGCTGTACTGGCTTCGGATCCCGCGAATGGGTGGCTGGATCTACGGTTCCTATGTGAACCACAACCACTACGCCGGCCTGATGGAACTGCTGGTCCCCATTCCCCTGATCATTTCACTCTCCCGTTTGGCATCAGACAGGATTCGAATAGCAGCTGGCATCGCGGCGGCCATCATGGTCGGCACTGTGTTCTTGTCCGGATCCCGCGGCGGAATGCTTGCGATCTTTGTGGAACTGGCGGTCTTCGCTGCAGTGCTGTTTCACCAAAAGCGGAGTGTCGGCATCGCCCTCGGTGCGGGTGCATTTGTAGTGTTGCTGGCTAGCCTCCTCATTTGGCTCGGGGGCAAGGAGCTCGGCACCCGAGTGGCCAGCATTTCGACTGAAGCTCGCGGTGAAATCTCCGGCGGCATGCGCCTTTCCATTGACCGTGACACCATTCAGATGTTCCGCCAGCGTCCGATCCTGGGCTGGGGGCTCGGAACATTTCCCGTGGTCTATCCACAGTTTCGCAGTTTCTACACTAACTTCTTCGTGAATGAAGCCCACAATGACTATCTGCAGCTTCTCGCGGAGATGGGAGTGCTGGGCACCGGAGTTATGGCGTGGTTCTTCATTGTGCTCTACCGGAAGGCGGTTCCCAAAATCAGGAAATGGCTGTCCGATGTTAGCGGGGCCGTGACGTTCGCCTGCACGCTAGGCGTCGTCGGCATCCTGGTGCACAGCTTTGTCGACTTCAATCTCCAGATTCCGGCAAACGCAGCGCTGTTCTATGTGTTCTGCTCTCTCGCGGCTGCTCCTCCTCTGCTTCAGCGCGCCCGCAAGCGGCGTCCTGTCACCTCCGACGAGGAGGAGTTCTTCCCTGCCTCGGAAGTTGTCTAAGTTCTCTGAGTTATTGCCTGTAAGGAATGGTTATGAAAGAGGTACTGACATTCATCTGCGACGTCTTGCGGACAATACTGCGCGGAAGGGATCCGTGCGCCAGGCGCCACAGCATCAACGCGGTGCCTTGAGGACGAATTCGAAGCCACGCACTACGGCTTCGCTGGGCTCGCAGGATTGTCGTTCTGAATCAGGACCCAAGTGGTGAGGCCAACCACAGCCCCTGCACCCACGGCAATCGCAATCGGCGAATTCAAAGTCCCGCCGCTCGCTCCAGGCACGGCTCCGGGCTGCTGATTCTTTTTCTTCTTCCGCCCTTTGCCGTCCTTGCCGGTATCGCCGTTCGTCTCTTCGCGAGTCGTTTCCTGGCCTTGCGCAAGGGTTACGGTCTGATTTCCGTCATTGACCGTCAGATCACCTTTGCGGGCAGAAATCCGAACCGTACCATCAACGTCCGTGACATTAAACTCGGTCCAGGCATTCGCAGCCGGAGCAATCGTCACGTCTCCGGCGGTGGTGCTCATGCCTTTCGACGTGGAGATCGTCACGCCGCCGTGATCGATCCGGACTGACGTGCCTTCGAACTGGACAAGGGAATCGGACAAAACTGTGACGGCCGAGCCAGGCTGGTTGATGTTCGCCACAGAATCGGATCGCGTCTGCAGAAGGTCTCCGGTGAAAATAGCGGAAGAGGTGCGTGGGACGTGGGCTCCATTCACCCACGCGGGGCCATTCGTGTAAAGCATGGCTGCGTTCGAATCAGCTGCGAACAACGAAAAGGGGAACAGAACCACTAGCACGCAACTAACCATACCGCGTAATGCGGA
>Ga0335082_10006656_pt1 | contig 12602 bp, 11 predicted proteins | sample Lox_Sample_41_FD_206718 | JGI IMG/M metagenome (GOLD analysis project Ga0335082, IMG submission 206718) | Soil microbial communities from Loxahatchee National Wildlife Refuge, Florida, United States - Lox_Sample_4.1 | ecosystem: Environmental > Terrestrial > Soil > Wetlands | place: USA... | reverse complement strand
GGCGGGGTGGCGATGCAGTTCGCCTATCAGTTTCCGGAGCGCTGCGAGCGCATGGTGCTCGTCTCCAGTGGCGGCCTCGGGCATGAGCTGCACCTCCTGCTGCGCGCGGCGGCGTTGCCGGGGGCCGAATGGGTGCTGCCGTTGCTCTGCAGCAGCGCGCTGTGCGACGCGGTGGACGGCGTGGCACGCTTCCTCGGCCGCGCCGGGTTGCGTGCCGGTCCCGACCTGGACGAGATTTGGCGGAGCTTTGTGTCCCTGTCGGATCCCGATGCTCGCCAAGCGTTCATCCACACGGTCCGGACGGTCATCGACATCCGCGGACAGCGCGCCAGTGCCGGCGATCGTCTCTACTTGGCCGCGGAGATGCCGACGATGATCATCTGGGGCGAGCACGACCCGTTGATACCAGTCGCTCACGCCTACTCGGCGCACGAACGTATGCGCGGGAGCCGGCTCGAGATCTTCCCGAATGCCGGCCACTTCCCGTACCGCGACGACCCGCGGCGCTTCGTCGAGGTGCTCGTCGACTTCATCCAGTCGACGGCGCCGGCCCAGGTGGATGAGCAGCGGTGGCGGGAGCGGCTGCGCGACGGCGGTCGCCCTGGGTGAGCCTCGGAAGAGTTGCGGCCGGTGGGCGAATCGGGGCTACCCTAGCGCCAGAGGCACAATCAACGCCCTTCGAAGGCCAGGCGCTGGCATTCGCCTGTTCCTTTCCGCGCACCGCTTCGAAAACTCGGGGCTTCAGGCCGCGCGCCGCTTCGTCGGCGCCGCCAGATGCCGCACGAGATCTCGTCGACTGCCACCCAGCTTGAAAAGCGCGCGCACCAGCAGGTCGATGCTGACCGATGGGTCGCCGGCTTCCATCTTTGCGACCCGGGACTGGCTCGACCCGAGCAAGCGCCCCGCTTCCTCCTGCGTCATCTTCCGCCGAGCTCTCTGATCCCGCAACGCCTTTGCAAGCTCGAGCTTCACCTCGACAACCGCTGCCTCCGCTTCGGTCAGTCCAAGGAACTCTCTGGCAGAACCGACTTTCCACCCGGCGGATTGCAGCCGCGCTTTCTTCTGTCGTTTCATCCTTTCCTCCATAGACCCGCCGCTTCGTCGTACGCTCGCAGTCGCTGCTTGCAGCGCTCGATGATGTTGGGCGGGGTCTTGCGCGTTTCTTACCGAACACCTCCGCAATCACGATGGCGTCAGGATCGGCTCGATAGATGATGCGCCACGTATGCTCGCCGTCCACGATTCTTAGCTCGTGGCACCGCCTGCCGATCTCAGGCATGGGCCTCGAGTGCGGCATGGACAGACCCTCGCCGCGCTGAAGCCTTCTGAGTAGACAACCCGCCTCGATGCGGGCATCGCTGGAGAAGGGTGGAGTCTTGATCTCACCATGCAGCCAAACCAGCGGTCTTTCGAAGTCGTCCACTGGGTGCAGGCTATGTCAGATCCGACATGCTGACAAGTATCGCCCAGCACGAGGCATCGTTGGGTCATCCGCCCGATCGAGCCAATGAACTTAGCCACTCAGGCCATCGATGCCCCTGGGTGCCGCTTGACTGCCGCGTTGCATGCGGCGTATACGGCGCTCCTGTCCGTCCCGCATGCGACCCGGGAATCTCGTCACGCGTGACCCGTCGTGTCGGTTCGGCGACGCTATGACCGATACGGCGTCAACACGAAGCATCCCCCGCAGGCGGATCGCACTCCTGGTGATCGTTGGGCTGCGCTCGTCAGTCGCGCTCCCGTCGCTGGCGGCGCCGACGGTCGCGGAGATGGCGGCCGAGGTGGGTCTCTCGCCGGCCGCCCTCGCGCAGGTCGAGAAGGGGGAGATCATCGAGACGACCCCGACCGACCGGGCCGATCGCGAGCTGGCCATCGGGATGGTCTTTCTCGTGCGGGCGCCGGTGATGCAGGTCGTGAAGGCCTTTCAGGGCGGCGCCGATCTCAAGGCCGATCCGCACGTCACCGCGCTTCACGAGGTGAGTGGGCCGGGGACGCTCGCCGATTTCGCGGATCTACGGCTCACGCCGCAGGGCAGCGCCGAGGCCCAACGCTTCCTCACTGCCACCCCCAGCCAGACGCTAAACCTCTCCACCGCCGAGATCGCCGCGTTTCGCGCCCTGGGTGCGGCACACCAACCGGAGGTCGAGGCGCAACTCCGCAGCCTGCTGCTGGCGCGCTATCAAGCGTATCGCGCGCGGGGACTCGACGGCAGCGCTCCCTACGATCGTGGCGACGGCGTGCAGCGCGACCCGGCGGAAGAGCTGCGGCGCGATTCGGCGGCAAAGATCCTCGGCAAGCACAGTCCGGCGTTCCGCGAGGTGCTTCTCCACTACCCGGCGGCGCGGCCGGCCGGTCTCGACGAGTGCTTCTTCTGGCTCGCCTACGACCGCGACGAGCGTCCGACCCTGACGCTCCGACACCGCCTGGCGCTCCCGATGGACGACGCGTTCGTGGTCGCCGACCGCGAGTTCTACGTCAGTCAGGGCTACAACGCCGGGCAGGCACATGCGGCGTTTCTGCCGGCACAGAACGGGACGATGGTCTTCTACGTCACCCGCACCTCGACGGACCGCGCCAGCGGATTCGGCGCGTCGGCCAAGCACGCCATCGGCCGCCACCTCATGACACGCGAGATCCAGGGCATCTTCAATCGGATGCGGGCGGCCTTCGAAACGCACTGACGGAACGGCGACGCCGGCGCTCACGCGACCACGGCCGAATAGATGCGCGCCAGCGCCGCTTCCCAATTGTCCTGTGGATCGACCAGCAACAGCGTGGCGCAGGACGTTGTGCCCAAGAGCGCATCAACGAGACGCTCCCAGGCTCGATAGAGCTTGATGATCGCGTCACGGCCGCCGAGGGCGCGGCTGCGCGCCCATGGGCAGTTCGAAACGTAGGCGATGTTCTGAGCGGCCCACGATGCACCACGCTCGTGATGCACGCGGCCCAACGCCTGCTCGAGGTTGCCCGGGCGGAGATAGATGAGCAGCGGCTCAGCCGGCGCGATCTGACGGTCGATGCGCGCAAACATCGCCGTGACCGCATCGAGCGGCGCGCCGTCCATGAAGCTGGGCAGCACCGAGTTCTGCAGGAACGCGCTCTCGAGGATGACGGTCTCGCCGCCAGCGCAGCGACCGGCGAGGCGCGCCCATTGGGCCCGCAGGACCCTGTCTCCAAGGCAGCGGCTGGCGCAGCCCTTACCGCGCCTGGAGCCCGTCAGCCCTCGCCCGGCGCGCCCTTGCTGGCCGCGATGGTGACACCGAGAGGACCGCGCGGCACCTCGATCTGGAACCGCTGACCTTGGCGGATGATCTCCATCTGCACGGTCTCCCCGGCGATGCCGCTGCGGGTGGCGTTGACGAGCTCGCCCGGAGCGAAGATGCGGCTCTCGCCATAGCGCAGCACCACGTCCCCGGCCTGCAAGCCGGCGTCCGCCGCCGGCGAGTCGAGCATCACTTCGTTGACCGCGACACGGTTGGGTTGGTCGAGTGCTGCAAGATAGCGGTCGTACGCGTCGTCGCCGATCTCGTCTCGCACCGAAGTGCGTTGTCGATCAATTTCTGCCATCTCCTCGGTGAAGCGCGGCGTGTCCTGCCATCCCTCCCGCGCCGCCTGATCGCGCAGGTAGATCTCCGACAGCGACAGCTCATCGCGCCGCCGCCGGATCTCGGTGGCGGTCGCCGCGTCGATACCGGCGGCGACCAACGCGCGCTCCATTGTCGTGGTCCCGTCGGCGGCGCTGGACGAGTCGGCTGCGGCGTGCGGCGCGGTATCGGTCGTCACCGCCGCCGCGACTGGTGCGGGTTTCGAATCCACCGCTTGCACGGTCTCGCGGCCGCTGTCGTGCAGCGCCGCCGTGAGCCCTTCGAGTCGCTGCTCGAGACGGCGCCGCTGCTCGGCTTCCGCCGCCAGCTTCGCTGTCAGCAGATCGAGCCGTCGCTCCAGCCGCGTGGCGTGTAGAGCGCCGCTGCCCTCGGTGTCGCCGGCGACGCGGCTCTGCTCGGATGCGGACACCGAACCTCCGAGACCCGCGTTCACGGGTTCAACCCGGCTTCGTTCGTCGCGCCTTCCGAGCGAGACACCGACCGCCAGGCCGAACCCAACCAGCAGAGCACCATACACAGCCGTCCGGTTCATACACACGATCCTTCTAGCCCTAGATTGTGGCGGTGCCGTGCCGACGACGCAACAGGGCTGAACGCCTGCCCCCGGATTGCGTAGGTCTGGGCTCGGGTGCAATCTCGGTAGCGACGGCCGGTACACCAAGATGAGCCCGCAAGACCTGGCGAAGATCACCGCTCGCACGCTGCAGCACTACAATCAGCAAGCCGAGGAGTTCTGGGAGGGGACGCGCGATCACGATGTGAGCCAGAACCTCGCGGCGTTGCTGCAGGCGATCGAAGTGGAACCGCCGTTCACCATCCTCGACCTCGGCTGCGGGCCGGGGCGCGACCTCAAGACCTGCGCCGGGCTCGGCCACACTGCCATCGGCCTGGACGGCGCGGCCCGCTTCGTCGCCATGGCGCGTGCCTACAGCGGCTGCGAGGTGTGGGAGCAGGACTTCCTGCAGCTCGATCTGCCGGAGAACTACTTCGACGGCGTGTTCGCCAACGCGTCGCTCTTCCATGTCCCGAGCCGCGAGCTGCCACGCGTCTTGCGTCAACTGCACTCGACACTCAAACCGGGCGGCGTGCTCTTCAGCTCCAACCCGCACGGCAACAACGAGGAAGGCTGGAGCCGCGGGCGCTACGGCGCCTACCACGACCTCGAGACCTGGCGTCGCTACCTCACCACAGCCGGCTTCGCCGAGCTGCACCACTACTATCGCCCTCCGGGCGCGCCGCGCGCGCAGCAACCGTGGCTGGCGACCCTGTGGCGCACGGTCGCAGCGGGCGAAACCACGATGGACGGAGCACCCCTTCGCGGAGGAAACCACTCATGAGCGACAAGACCACAGCCATCGTCGTCGGCGTCGGACCGGAGGTCGGACTGGGAGGCGCCCTGTGTACCCGCCTCGCACGCGAAGGCCTCCACGTGGTTGCCGCCGGACGCAGTCCCGAGCGGCTCGAGGAGCTGGTGCGCACGATCCGAGCGGCTGGCGGCCGAGCGACCGCAGTCCCCACCGACACCACGAAGGAGAACGACGTGATCGCTCTCTTCGATCGCGCCGAGACCGAGAGCGACGGCGTTCTCGATCTCGTCATCTACAACGCCGGCAACGCCGCGATGGGGCCGCTGCATGATATGGACGCACGCTTCTTCGAGGACGTGTGGCGCGTCGGCTGCTTCGGCGGCTTCCTCGTGGGGCGCGAGGCGGTTCGCCGGATGATCCCGCGCGGTCGAGGTGCCGTGCTCATCACCGGGGCGACGGCGTCGCTGCGGGGAAGGCCGAACACCACGGCCTTTGCGGCGGCGAAGGCGGCGCTGCGCTCGCTAGCGCAGTCGATGGCGCGTGCCTACGGCCCCCAGGGCATCCACGTCGCGCACGTCGTCATCGACGGCGGTATCGCCGGCGACAAGATCGTGAAAGGCCTCCCGCAGTTCGCGCAGGCGATGGGCGAGGACGGCCTCATCAGCCTGGCGGGCCTCACCGACGCCTACTGGTTCCTGTACAATCAGCCGCGAGCCGCCTGGACGCACGAGCTCGATCTGAGAACCTTCAAGGAATCGTTCTAGCGCCGGCACTCGGCGATCCAAAGCGTGAACGGCCGTCCGCCGCGTGCGCCCCGCGCCGGGACACGGACCTCGTTCACCGCGAACCCGACGCGGCGCAGGCGCTGCGTGAAGGGGCGATCGGGACCGACCGACCAAATCGCCAACACTCCCTTGGGCCGCAGTGCCGCACACGCGGCATCCAGCCCGGCCCGCGCATAGAGCCGGTCGTTGCTCTGTACGGTGAGACTCGCGGGGCCGTTGTCGACATCGAGCACGACGGCGTCGTAGCACTGAGGCCCTTCCTCGAGACTCCGGATGACGTCGACCTCGCGCACTGTCACCCGGTGGTCCTGAAGCGGACGACCAGCCAGGTGTGCAAGTGGGCCGCGGTTCCACGCCACCACCGCCGGCACCAACTCGGCCACCACGACCTGCGCCCCGGGTCCGAGTCGATGCAGCGCCGCGGCGAGGGTGTACCCCATGCCGAGCCCGCCGATGAGGAGCCGCGGACGGCGACGATCGGCGATCCTCGCGCATGCGAGCTCGGCGAGCTTGTCCTCCGAGCCATGCACACGGCTGTTCATCAGCTCGCGACTGTCTACCCGGATCGAGAACTCTGCGCCACGTTGGTAGAGGCGAAGCACTGCGTCGCTTGCAGGCACCGGCGCGCTGTCGAGGAGCTTCCAAGGAATCATGTACGCGTCACCGGATCCGCGGCCTTGCCGCTGCGATCGGCACGAGCCGATCGAGGACAGCGACCGGCCACCTGTCGAGTCAGTGCTGCGATGTGCACCGGAAGCACGGCGGCTCGGCGCCGGGGCTGCAGGGCGCCCGCTGGCAGACGCCGATCGGCCCGTCCGGGAGCTGGCAATGGGCGCCGATCTCGGCACACGTGGCGCTGACCGCCGGCGCGGAAAAGGACCCGAAGTCGCACGCCGAGCACAGCGCGATGCCGAAGGCGAGGATCGCGAGGCAGGCGCGACGGTTCATCGAGCTCGAGTCGCGCACGCCTATGCGGCCGGCGCGATCGTGAGTTTGTGGCCTTTGAAGCTGATGCCCTTCAGCTTCTTCAGCACTACGTGGACGCTGTCGTCGGCAACGTCGACGAACGTTTGCTGGTCGAGCAGTTCGATGGCGCCGATGTTCTCGCGCGCCACGCGTGCCAGACCGGCGATCACGCCGACCACGTCGCCCGGCCCGATCCGGCTGGCCTTGCCGACATTCATCACCAGCCGCGTCATGCCCGCCTCGTGCGAAATCGGTGAAGCCGGGTCGCGCTGGCGCCGCCGTGCGGCGTGCGGTGTCAGGTCGCGCGGCGCCGAGTCGCGGTACGACCTCTGGCCCGGCTCGGTGCGCGAGTGGGGCCGCCGTCGTGGTTCCATCTCTTCCCGCTCTTCGCGGATGGGCACCGCCTCGCGCGCCGTCTCACGCCCCAAGATGTCGATCAGCGCGCTGGCGATGTCGGTGGCCGCGTGGCCCTGCTCCAGCAACTGGTCGATGATGTCGTCGTGATGCTGGTACTCGCCCTTCTCGAGCGTCTCGCGCAGCGTGTCGACGAATTGGTTGGTGCGCTTCGCCTCGACTTGCTCGGCCGACGGAACCTTCTCGCGCCGCACGCGTGCCTTGGTGACCTGCATGATCTGCTGCATCTTGTAGATCTCACGCCCGGCGACGAAGGTGATGGCGCGGCCGCTGCGGCCGGCGCGCCCGGTCCGGCCGATGCGGTGGACGTAGTCTTCCGCGTCTTGCGGCAGGTCGTAGTTGAACACGACTTCGATGTCGTCGACGTCGAGGCCGCGCGCCGCCACGTCGGTGGCCACCAGGAACTCGACGCCGCGCTTCCGAAACTTCGCCACGACGCGCTCCCGCGTCGTCTGTGAGATGCCGCCGTGCAGCTTGTCGCAGCTGTAGCCACGCGCGGCGAGGTGATCGGCGAGCTCATCGACCATCATCTTCGTGCCGCAGAAGATGAGGGCGTACGTGATGTCCTGCAGATCGATCAGCCGGCACAGCACCTCGAGCTTCGAGCGGCGGTCCACCTCGTAGTAGATCTGCTCGATGGCCGGGACGGTCATCTGGTGCGACTCGACGCGGACGTTGACGGGCGTGCGCGCGTAGCGCCGGATCAGCTGCTGAATCGGCGGCGGGAGCGTGGCCGAGAAGAAGGCGGTCTGGCGGTCCGCCGGCGCCTGCTTGAGTATCGCTTCGATGTCGTCGCGGAAGCCCATATCGAGCATGCGGTCGGCTTCGTCGAGGATGACCATCTTGATCCCCTCGAGCCGCAGCGAGCCGCGCTCGAGGTGATCCATCAGCCGGCCCGGCGTGCCAATGATGATCTGCGCGCCGTCGCGCAGGCCACGCAACTGGCGGTCGTAGGCCGACCCGCCGTAGATCGGCAGCTCGCGCACGCCGCGCTTGAAAAGGGCCAGCTTGGCGACCTCCTCGGCGACTTGCATCGCCAGCTCGCGCGTCGGGCACAGGATCAGCACCTGCGGCACACGCAAGCTGGCATCGACCAACTCGACCGCCGGGATGGCGAAGGCGGCGGTCTTGCCCGAACCGGTTTGCGACAGGCCGACGACATCGACTCCTCCGAGCAACTGGGGAATGGTCGCCGCTTGAATCGGCGAGGCTTCCTCGAAACCGATCTTCGCGATGGCTTTGAGACTCTCCGGCGACAAGCCGAGATCTGAGAACTGCTTCTTCTGCATTGTGGGTCCTTACCCGCAGCCCATGCCGCGACGGGTTCTGAGTTGGAGTTGGGCACCTCAAGAGCAACTGGGCGCCCTCTCTTTCTAACACGACGGCGCGAGCAACGCACCCCTGCCCGGTTTGAGCCATACGCTGGCGTTGCCCGCCAATCGGCTCTAGCAACTGACTTGGCCCGGCGTACCCGACGATGAATCGTCGGGCTGAAATCGGACGCCCCGTGAACGAGGCGTGCAGGGCTTGTACGGCCGGAGGATTGCGCCCGCTTCGAGCGGGCGCCCGATTTCAGCCCGGCCATTCATGCCCGGGGCAACGTGCGGCCGTCTATTGGGGGGCAAAGCCCCAGACGCCGAAGGCGTTGTGCGTCTCAGCCCACCCAAGAGCGGGCAAGCCCGGGCTGAGGTACGCAACACCTTCGGTGTACGAGAGGCACAGCGAAACACTACGCCGTGCGCAACGCGAGCGCCTGCCTTGGCCGCGGCAACCGCCCTCGTTGCGGGGCGTCGGCCGGCGCGATAGTGTCCGCCCTCTGCGAGAGGAGCTCCCATGGCCGCCATGACCTTGCAGCAGATCGCCGACCGCATCGAGATCGATGATCTGCTCACGCGCTACGCCACCGCGCTCGATGCGAAGGACTGGGACTTGTTCGCGTCCTGCTTTACGCCCGACGCGTTCATCGACTACACCGGCGCCGGCGGGATCAAGGGCGCGCTGCCGGAGGTGCGACAGTGGCTCGCCCAGGTCATGGCCGGCTTTCCGATGACCCAACATCTGGTCACCAATCGCGCCATTCAAATTCACGGCGACACGGCGACCTGCCGCTCCTGCTTGTTCAACCCGATGGGTGTCCCCGACGACGGCGGCCTCATGGTGTTCCTCGAAGGCGGCTATTACCGGGACCAGCTGGTGCGCACGGCAGACGGCTGGCGCATCGCCGAACGCATCGAGGAGCCGACCTTCTCGACGCGCTTGCACCGGCTCATGCTGCGACCGTTCGAAGTCTGATCCACGGAGCAAACCGATGCGATTCTCGTACGCCGAATCCATGTGTGACCCGACCCACTACATTCCGCTGGCCAAAGCCGCGGAGGAGTCGGGTTGGACGTCGTTCATCGTCCCCGACAGCATTTGCTACCCGGAAGTCTCCGACAGCAAGTATCCCTACACCCCCGACGGCGACCGCCACTTCCTGGAGGACAAGCCGTTCATCGAGCCGTTCTCGCTGATCCCGGCGCTCGCGGCGGTGACCACCCGGCTGCGCTTCACGACCTTCGTGGTCAAGCTGCCGATTCGGTTGCCGGTGCTGGTGGCCAAGTCGGTCAGCTCGGTGGCGGTGCTGAGCGGCAACCGGTTCGGGTTCGGCGTCGGGGTCAGCCCGTGGCCGGAAGACTTCCAGGTGACGGGGCAGGACTGGCACACGCGCGGCAAGCGCATGGACGAGATGATCGCCATCATCCGCGGCCTCACTGCGGGCGGTTACTACGAGCACCACAGCCGCTACTACGACATCCCGAGCATCAAGATCTGTCCGGTGCCGACGCAGCCGATCCCGATCCTCATCGGCGGCCATGCCGAGCCGGCGCTGCGCCGCGCCGCCCGCATCGGCGACGGCTGGATGCACGCCGGCAGCGACGACCTCGGGGCGATGATCCGGCGCCTCGCCGAGCTGCGCAAGGAGTACGGTCGTGAGCGCACGCCGTTCGAGATCCACGTCATCTCACTCGACGCGTACAACCTCGATGGCGTGCATCGGCTGGAAGACCTCGGCGTCACCGACGTGATCGTCGGCTTCCGCAATCCGTACGTCGAAGCGATCGACTCGCAGACCCTCGAGCAGAAGCTCGACCTCCTGCGCAACTATGCGGATACGGTGATCGCCAAGGTCTGAGCAGCAGCCTTGGAGCGGCTCCCTTCAAATCGCGTGATGATCGCGCCGCCGCGATCCGTCAGTCCCGCTTCCCCAGCCTGTCTCTCCCTGTGCCTCGGCGCCTCCGTCGTGAGCCTATTGTCGGCCGGATCGATCGGCCATCGCGCCACAGGGGAAATCCCTAATTGACCCCTGTAGCCCCGGGCGAGGACACTCGGGTCATCGCCAAGCTCGAGAGGTGTCGCGATGACGAGAGGCATGCACGACAGCGGCAGGTCCGGCCTTGCTCCACGCCGCCGCGAACGCAGACGGATGATGCTGCCCGCCGTCGTGGTGGTCGGTGGCTGGCTGATCGCGGCCGCGGCCTACGCCCGTTGTGGCGACAACCCGGCGGACCTCGTGGCGATTGCCGCGACGCGGGCTCAGGTTGACGCGCAGTGCCCGTGCGCCGCGGCGCCGACTCACGGGCTCTACATCAGCTGTGCCCGCGGCGTGGTGAAGGCGGCGATTGCCGCCAACACCTTGCCGCATCAGTGCTCGCTCAAAGTGCTCACCTGCGTCCGGCGATCCACTTGTGGCCGGCCGAGCACGGCGGTGAGCTGCTGCCGCACCTCGCGTACCGGCAAGACCCGCTGCGCGATCAAACCCGACGCGTCCAAGTGCATTGCGCCACGAGGCGGTAGCGCGTGTCTCGGACACTACACGAGCTGCTGCGACGCGTGCACCACTGGCGGCTGCGCGCTGCCGCCGACGCTGACACCCACCAGCACGCCGACCGACACCCCTCCGACTCCGCCAACGGCGACCGTGCCGCCGCCGACGGCAACGCTGACGGCGACGGCGACGCTTACCGCCACGCCGACCTCGACGGTCACCCCGACCCCGACGCCGACCGCAACCGCCACCAACACGGCCAGCGTCACCCCGACGGCGACGATCCCCAACTTCTGCCAAGCGCAGATCGGCCTGCCATCCCTCGGGCAGGTGCCCGTCACCATCGGGCAAGGCAGTACGAACTGCGGCGGCACCTCACCGGCCGTGGCGCCGTTCACCGGCCAGGTACTGGACGGCAGCGGCACCAAGCTCGCCGACCTGGGCCTCGGTTGCTTGTACACCGGCAGTTTGCCTCCCGTGAGCATTCCGGACGGTGCCACCGCCATGCTCAGCGCCACCGGCATCAACGGGCTCACCATCACCCTCGGCGGCTCGGCCGGCACGGGGCCGACGAACTGCACCAAGGGCGCCGGCCCGGGCCAGCGCTGCTTGGACGGCTCGCCCGGCACCGACGGACACGGCGCCTGCGGCAGCGACGCCGACTGCGTCAGCGTCGGACCGGGTGTCTGCTCACCCGCGGTCAACTGCTACTTCGGCCCCCCGATTCCGGTTCCGAACGGCGACTTCTCGACCTGCGTGCTCAACGGCTTCTTGAGCGATCTGTGCGGCTCGGTGGATCTGCTCTCGCGCAACGCGACCTTCGCGACGGCCTTGCAGTCGGCAGTGTATCTGACGCAGAACCCGACGTCGGCGTGTCCGCAATGCGTCGGCGGCGTGTGCGACAGCGGGCCGCGCGCCGGTCTGTCATGCACGGGAGTCGGATCGAAGAACACCACGCTCGATTGCTTGCCCGATCCCAGTACGTTCCTCGGTCGGCTCGTCGTGGTGTTCCCCGGGTTGACCACCGGCACGTCGCAGCTGGCGGATAGCAACGGCCTCTTCTGTCCCGGCCAGGATCCGACCGCGGGGGCCCTGGGCTTCCCAACGGCGCGAACGGTTACGGAGACTGGAACCACGCTCGGCGGATCGACCAACCTGTCGATGACGCTGGTGGCGACGTTCTGCGTGCCGCCCACCAACTCCTTTCTCGACCAGATCGGCAACTTTCCCGCGGTGGGCGCCTTCAGCACCGCGGGCAGCGTCGATCTGTCGCAGGTGCTGGGAGGGGGCGGTCTGCCGATTCCGTAGCGTCCGGGCGGTCACTCGCGCTGCCAGAACACCTTGCCCCAGTTGGACGGGAGTTGCGCGCCGCCGATGCGCCAGTTCTGCACGGCGACGGAGCCGCCGTTCAACACATCGGTCCAGGTGCCGTTGGTCGAGAACGGGATGTCGACCCAGCGATCCGTGTCGGAGAAGTTGAGCGCGACGATGAACCGCTCGAGCTGTCCGTCGGACCCGTTGCCCCAGCGGTGATAGATCACCACGCCGAGGTCGCGGTACACGCCGTAGCCTTGCGCGTTGAAGGCGACGTCACGCTCGTCGTAGTCCGCCGGATAGAACTGCGCGCCGCGCAACGCCGGGTGCGCCTGCCGCAGACGAATGAGTCGGCCGTGCAGGTCGCGCAGCCAACGCCCGACATCGTCGTCGCTTTGCGCCC
>Ga0335082_10006655_pt1 | contig 12602 bp, 8 predicted proteins | sample Lox_Sample_41_FD_206718 | JGI IMG/M metagenome (GOLD analysis project Ga0335082, IMG submission 206718) | Soil microbial communities from Loxahatchee National Wildlife Refuge, Florida, United States - Lox_Sample_4.1 | ecosystem: Environmental > Terrestrial > Soil > Wetlands | place: USA: Florida... | reverse complement strand
GCGGCCAACGCGAAGCCGCCGGCCATCCGGCCGCGAGGCTCTCCGCGCGCCTGATGCGGGCGAGAGCGGCTCGATGGGCCGGGAGCCTCACGCCGAGCGCTCCGGGCAGGCCGAGCGCCGCGAGCCCGCGGGCGGCCCCGGCGGCGTCGGGCTCTCCGAAGATGAGAGCGATCTCGCGGCGGAGCCGATCCGCCGACACGGCCTCGAAGGCCCCCGCGGCGATCGCCCGGCCGACCGGCCGCGCGATGGCCGCGTCGATCGCCAACCCGAGGCGGTTGGCGTAGCGGACCGCCCGGAAGGCCCGGGTCGGATCGTCCGAGGGTGAGGCCGCCTGCAGGAAACGCAGGCGCCTTCGGGCGAGATCCTCGCGGCCGCTGAACGGATCCAGGAGCCGCGGACGCAGGGACGGCGCGATCTCGAGCGCGATGGCGTTGATCGTGAAATCCCGCCGGGAGAGGTCCTCCTCGATCCCGGCAGGCGCGACCCGCGGCAGCGCGCCGGGATGGGCGTAGGTCTCGCGGCGGGCTTGCGCCACGTCGACCCGCTCCCCCTCCGGCATCTCCAGGGAGGCCGTCCCGAAGCGGCTGTGAGCGCGCACGACGCCGCCCAGGCGGGAGGCGAGCGCCGCGGCGAACGCCGCCGCGTCCCCCTCGACCACGAAATCCAGGTCGCGGATCGTCCGCTCAAGCAGCAGGTCGCGGACGACCCCACCCACCAGGAAGAGACGCTCGCCGCGCTCCCGCGCGGTTGCCCGGGCCGCGGTCACGGCTCGTCCGAGCGTCCTCGGCAATCGGCCGAGCGACACAGCGGCGAGCCGAGAGACGGTCTTCAAAAGACGTAGGCGACGGAGCCCTCGCCCGCCAGGGCCTGGATCTCGCTGGTCAGCTGCGGGGAGGGAGCGATGCTCATCGAGGAGGCCGCGCGGAGAGTGGCCTCGAACTCTCCGGGCCGGACCAGGCGAATCGAGACCGGCGTCGGCCCCGGGCTCGCCTTGAGGCGCTCCTGGAGGCGCGCCAGCACCGTCTCGTCTGCAAACGCCAGGTTCACGCGAATGGTGAGCTCCCGGGCCCGCCTCTCCCGGATGCCCTCGAGCGGCGTCGCGTCCTGCACGGTCAGCTCGAGGGCGCCGCCCGACTCGCGCACGGTTGCCGTGACGAGGACGGGAAGGTCCGCACGCACCCAGCTTCCGATCCTCTCGTAGAGGCTCGCAAACACGGCGACGGGAAGCGAGCCGGTCGTGTCCTCGAGCGACGCCTTGAGCATCGTCTTGCCTTCGTTGACGCCTTTCTTGATCTTCTGCTTCTTCAGGTTGACGAGGACGCCCGCCACGCGGACCTGCTGGTCCACCCTGCCGGGCAGGTCCGCGACCCGCGCGTCGGCGAAGCGGCCGATCTCCTCGGCGAAGCGGGTCAGCGGGTGCCCCGTCACGTAGAAGCCCAGCACGTCCTTCTCGCCCTGCAGCCTCCGGTCGAGCGACCACTCGGGCTCTTCGGGGAAGTCGTCCCTGGCCGGCCCGGCCTCCGCCGAGGAGGCGAACAGGTTCTCCTGCCCGCGCTCCGTTTCCTCGCGCTGCCGCTGCGCCCGCGCCAGGATCCTCTCGGAGGCGGCCGACAGGGTCGCCCGGTTCCGGCCGAGGGAGTCGAAAGCCCCGGCGGCGATCAAGGCGTCCAGCGTGCGCTTGTTGACGAGCCGCGAGTCGAGCCGGAGAGCGAAGTCCGTGAACGACGCGAAGCGGCCCTTGTCCCGCTCGTCCAGGATCGCCTGCGCCGCGGCCTCGCCCACGCCCTTGACGGCCGCGAGCCCGAATCGGATCGCGCCGGAGGACCCGGCAAACGCCTTGTGGGACTCGTTGATGTCGGGTGGCAGCACGGGGATGCCCATCTCCTGGCAGTCCCCCAGGACCTTGACGATCCCATCCGTCGAGCCGATCTCCGCCGAGAGCGTGGCCGCCAGAAAGTCCACCGGGTAGTGCGCCTTGAGGTAGGCCGTCTTGTAGGCCACCAGCGCGTAGGCCACCGCGTGCGACTTGTTGAAGCCGTACCGGGCGAACGGCTCGATCAGGGACCAGAGCTCCTGGGCCTTCTTGCGCGGCGTGCCGTGCTCGACGCACCGCGACAGGAACTTCTCGGCCTCGGCCTGCATGATCTCGCGCTTCTTCTTGCCGATCGCCTTGCGCAGCAGGTCGGCCTCGGCCAGGGAGTAGCCCGCCACTCGCTGGGCGAGCCGCATGACCTGCTCCTGGTAGACCAGGATGCCCAGCGTCTCTTCCAGGATGTCCGCGATCTCGGGCAGCGGGTAGGTCACCTTGCTCGTCCCGTTGCGGCGCCGCACGTAGTCCTCGACGGTCCCCGCATCGAGCGCTCCGGGGCGGTACAGCGCGTTCAGCGCCGCGAGGTCGGCGAAGACGCGGGGCCGGGCCCGCCGGAGCAGGTCCCGCATCCCGCCCGAGTCGAACTGGAAGACACACGCGGTCTTGCCGGAGCGGAAGAGCTCGTAGGTCGGCTCGTCGTCGAGGGGGACGTGGTCGAGGTCGAGGCGCTCCCCCGTTCGCCGGGCGATCGCGTCGAGCGTCGCGTCGATGATGTCGAGGGTGATGAGCCCGAGGAAGTCGATCTTCAAGAGACCCATCTTCTCGACGGCGTTCATGTCGAACTGCGTCGTGATCTCGTCCTGGTTCGTCCGGTACAGAGGCAGGTAGTCCGTGATCGGGCGAGGTGCGATCACGACGCCCGCCGCGTGCATGCCGGCGTGGCGCGACAGGCCTTCGAGGCGTTCCGCGATGCGGACGACCTTGCGGATCGACTCGTCGGCGTCCATGGCTTCCTTCAAGCCCGCCGACTCCCGGAAAGCGCGCTCGAAGGTCACGTCGGGGCCGTCCGGGACGAGCTTCGCAATCCGGTCCCCGAGAGCCACCGGCAGGGAGAGAACCCTCGCCACGTCGCGGACCGCGAGCTTCGGCTTCAACTGCGAGAAGGTCACGATCTGCGCCACGTTCTCCCGACCGTACTTCTTCGTGACGTACTCGATGACTTCGCCGCGGCGCGCCTGGCAGAAGTCGATGTCGATGTCGGGCATGGAAATCCGCTCGGGATTCAGGAACCGCTCGAACAGGAGGTCGTAGCGGAGCGGATCGATCTCGGTGATCCGGAGAGCCCAGGACGCGATGGAGCCTGCCGCCGAGCCCCGGCCGGGCCCCACGGAAATCCCCTTCTCGCGGGCGTGGCGGATGAAGTCCGAGACGATCAGGAAGTACGAGGGGAAGCCCATCTTCTCGACGACGCCGATCTCGTATTCCAGGCGCTCCCGGTACTTTTCGATCGGGACACCGCTTGCCCCGGCCGGGTCGGCCGCCATCTCGGTGAGACGCCGGTCGAGGCCCTCGCGGGCGAGCTCCTGGAAGTAGTCGGACGGCGTCTTGCCCTCGGGCGCCGCGAACGTGGGCAGCTGCAGCCCCTCGGAGTCGAAGGACACCGCGCACCGATCGGCCACGGCGACCGTGTTGCCGACGGCCTCGGCCGACCATGGCGAAAACCGGGCCTTCATCTCCTCGGGATCCTTGACGTAGAACTCGTCGTTGTAGAAGCGCATCCGGCGCTCGTCCTCGAGCGTCTTGCCCATGCCGATGCAGAGCAGCACCTCGTGGGCGAACGCGTCGTCCCGGCGCAGGTAATGGCTGTCGTTCGTGGCCACGGCCGGCGCGCCCGTCTCCTTCGAGAGCCGCAGCAGGTCCGGCACGATGGCCTGCTGCTGGGGCAGGCCGTGGTCCATGATCTCGACGAAGAAGTTGTCCTTTCCGAAGATCCGCCGGTACTCCAGAAAGGCCTTCTTGCCGGCTTCGTAGTTGCCCCGCGCGAATGCCCCGGCCACCTCCCCCTTCAGGCAGCCGGACAGGCCGATCAGCCCCTCCGCGTGCTCCTCGAGGAGCTTCTTGTCCATGCGGGGCCGGTGGTAGAAGCCTGTCAGGTAGGCCTCGGACACCAGCCGCACGAGGTTCTTGTAGCCCTTCTGGCTGGCGGCCAGGATCGTCAGGTGGTACGCGTATCCCTCGCCGGACTCCGAAGCCGCCCGGGCTTCCCGGTCGGTGCGGTCGCCCGGAGCGATGTAGGCCTCCACGCCGATGATCGGCCGCACGCCGCGGCGCACGGCCTCGTGAAAGAAGTGAAAGGCCCCGAACATGTTGCCGTGGTCCGTGACGGCCACGGCGCTCATCCCGAGGTCCGAGACCTGTTTGCAGAGCTCCGGCAGGCGGTTCGCTCCGTCCAGAAGGCTGTATTGGCTGTGGAGATGAAGGTGGACGAAGTCGCCGGGCATCGGGCTCCGATTCTAACGCGCTCTCGCGGCCGGGGGCGACGCGCGCGTATCATGCGCGCCAGCGTTCTTGACCCAAGAGGAGGAACCGTGATCGACCGCCGCCTCTCGCGCTGCGCCGCTCTCGCGATCCTGGCGCTCGCCGCCGCGCCCGTCGGCGCGGCGGACCGGGGTTCCTCCGACGAGGCGTCGGCGCGGGCTGTCTTCGAGCGCAACCTGAACGCGATCCGCGCGAAGGACCGCGCGGCCTACATCGCCTGCTATCTCGACGCGGGCGATCGGTTCGTCGTCACCGGCGACGAAGGCCTCACGGCGGGCTTCGCCGAATTCCAGAAAGGGGCCGGCGCCGGCTTCCCGGACACCTTCGACGCCAGCGACCTGCAGCTCGTTGCGATCGCGCCCGGCATGGTCTTCGGCACGTACCGGTACCGCGTCCGCTACGGCGACGACGAGCAGACCGGCGTGTCGGAGCGCCTGTTCGTCGAGACGCCGTCGGGCTGGAAGATCAGACTCACCGGCGCCCACCTCTCCCGTCCCGGCACGCCGGCGGCGCCCCGCGCCTTCGTGGGCGGCACGCTCGTGGACGGGACCGGAGCGCCCCCGGTTGCCGGCGCCACCGTCCTGATGCGCGGCGGGAAGATCGAGTGCGCCGGCCGCGACTGCGCCGTCCCCAAAGGCGTCGAGACGATCGACGCCCGGGGAACCTGGATCGTGCCCGGCCTCGTCGACGCTCACGTGCACTTTTCCCAGACCGGCTGGGCCGACGGCCGCCCGGACGCGCTCGATCTGCGGGACCGGTATCCCTACGAGAGGACGAGCGCCGATCTGAAGGCGCACCCCGAGCGGTTCTTCCGTTCCCAGCTCTGCGCCGGCGTGACCGCGGTTTTCGACGTGGGCGGCTATTCCTGGACCGTCGCGATGGCGCACGATCCGCGGCACGCCTCTCGGGCGCCCCACGTTTCGGCGGCCGGGCCCCTCCTCTCGACCCTGGATCACTGGCTGAACCTGCCGGGCGAGCGCCAGTTCATGGTTCTCAAGGACGCGGAGTCGGCCCGCGCGGGAGTGGCTTACCTGAAGGCGATCGGTTCCGACGCCGTCAAGGTCTGGTACATCGTCAACAAGGACCTGCCCGTCGCCCAGACGGAGCCGTTCGTCGCGGCCGCCGGCGAGCAGGCGCGCCAGGCCGGCCTGCCTCTCATCGTGCATGCCACGGGTCTGGCCGAGGCCAAGGCCGCCCTCCGGGCCGGCGCGAGCTTCCTCGTGCACAGCGTCGGCGACATGCCGGTGGACGACGAGTTCCTTTCGCTCGCCAAGGCGCACGGCACCATCTACTGCCCCACGCTCACGGTTCTCTCCGGCTACCAGCGAATGAACCGGTCGGCGGCGTCCGGAACTCCGCCCCCCGTGGACGATCCCGGCGGCTGCGTCGATCCAGCCACACTGGCCAGGATCGCGGAGACGGCGAAGGCCGGCACGAAAGACATCGCCGAGCGCCTGGCGCGGATCGACCGCCGCGTGGCCGAGAGCGACCGCTACGCCTTTCCCAACCTGAAGAGGGTCTTCGACGCCGGCATCCCGATCGCGATGGGCACCGACGCCGGCAATCCCCTGACGCTCCACGGGCCCTCCGTGTACGCCGAAATGGAAGCGATGCAGGCGGCGGGCATGACCCCCATCCAGGTCCTGACCGCGTCGACGCTGGGAGGAGCCCGCGCCATGCGGCGCGATAAAGAGTTCGGCACGCTCGAGAAGGGCAAGGACGCCGATGTCCTCGTTGTCGGCGCCGACCCGACCGCGGACATCCGCAATCTGCGACAGGTGAGATGGGTGGCCCGGGCCGGCGTGGTCCGCAGCGCGGCCGAGCTCAAGGCGATCGTGGCTGCGGGCAAGTGGTGAAGTCAAACGGCCTGCGAGCCGAGCTCGGCCGCTTCGACGCCACGATGCTCGTCGTCGGCGGCATCATCGGCGCCGGGATCTTCATCAACCCCTACCTGGTGGCGCAGCGCCTGCCCTCGGGTGCGCTGGTGCTCGCCGCATGGGCGGCGGGAGGGGCGATCGCAACGGCCGGCGCCTTCGCCTTCGCCGAGCTCGCCTCGATCTTTCCCCGGACGGGAGGCGAGTACGTCTACCTGCGCGAGGCCTGGCACCCCCTGATCGGCTTCCTCTTCGGGTGGGCCTCGCTCTTCATGATCCAGGGCGGAGGCCTCGCGGCCGTGGCCATCACGTTCGCCCAGTATGCCCTGCGGCTCGTCGGAGCCGGCCCGGGCGCCGCCCTGCCTCTGGCCGTTGCGGCCGTCGTGCTGGTGGCCCTGGTGAACGCCGCGGGCGTGAAGCCAGGGAGCCTGCTGCTCAACGTCCTCGTCGTGGCCAAGCTGGCTGCCCTCGGTGTCCTGATCGGCGCGGGTTGGATTCTGGGCCCGGGGGGACCGGTCGCCGGCCACGCGGTCTCCGACAGTCAGGCTTCGACCAGCCTCCTGTCCTTCGGCGCCGCCCTCATCCCGATCCTCTTCGCCTATGGCGGGTGGCAGAGCTCGAACGTCGTGGCCGAGGAGATCCGCGAGCCGCGCAGGACGCTCCCCTTCGCCCTCGTGGCCGGCATCGCCATCGTCGTCTTCGTTTATCTCGCCGCCAACATCGTCTACCTGCAGACGCTGGGCCGCGACGGCCTGGCCGCCACGATGACGCCCGCGGCCGACGCCGTGCGCTCTTTCGGCGGCCCCTGGGCCGACAAGTTCATCGCGGCGGCCATTGCGATCTCCGCTTTCGGGTTTCTGGATCTGACGCTGCTGGCCGCGCCGCGCATCACGTATGCCATGGCCCGCGACGGGCTCCTGGGCCAGGGCCTGGCGCGCCTCGCGGCCGGATCGGCGGTGCCGGCGCGCGCGATCGCCCTCCAGGCAGCGTGGTCCGTCGTCCTGCTGTTGACGGGAACGTTCCAGGATCTCGTCGCGACGGTGGTCTTCGCCGACTGGATCTTCTTCGGACTCTCCGTCGCCGGGCTCTTCGTGCTGCACCGGCGCTTCCCTCCGGCCGCCCGTGAGGCCGGAGCCTTCCGGGCCCCGGGGTACCCCCTCGTGCCGGCGGTCTTCGTGGCGGCAGCCGCTCTCGTGGTGGTCAGCACCGTGTGGTCCGACCCGCGGCGAGCTCTCTTCGGCATTCTTCTGATGGGGCTTGGCATTCCGGTCTACTTCGCCTACCGCCGCCGGCGCCCGGCATGACCCTCTCCCGCGCGACCTACATGGAATGGGCCAAGACACGGCCCGCCCCCGCGATCGATCTCGCCGGCTCGAACCTTCTGGCCTGCACTCTGGACGAGCTGCCGGGAGCCCGGGAGGCGCTGGATCTGACCGGAGAGAGCGCCGACGGATACCGGCCGCTCGTCGACGCCATCGCCGCGCGCTATGGAGTCTCGCCCGAATGTGTGGCCCTCGGAGGCGGCTGCTCGGGCGCGAACTATCTCGTGTTCGCGGCTCTCCTGGATTCCGGCGACGACGTGCTGGTCGAGAAGCCGGCGTACGATCCCCTGCCGGCGGCGGCGCGCATGCTCGGCGCCTCCGTCCGATTCTTCGAGCGCCGCTTCGAAGAGGGCTACGCCCTCGATCCGGACCGCGTCGCCGCGGCCCTCTCGCCGCGCACGCGCCTCCTGGTTCTCTCCTCGCCGCACAATCCGACGGGCGTGGTCGCGGCGGAGGACGCCCTCGCCCGTCTCGGCCGGCTCGCCGAAGAGCGTGGCTTCCTCGTGCTCGTGGACGAGGTCTACCAGGACTGCGTCCTGGCGGACCGGCCGGCGCCGGCAGCCCTGCGCTCCCCCGCCTTCGTCAGCTCCAACAGCCTGACAAAGGCCTACGGCCTCTCGTCCCTGCGGTGCGGTTGGACGCTGGCGTCTCCGGAGGTCACACAGAGGATCCGCCGCGCGCGGGGCGTCGTGGACGTCAACGGCGCGATCCCCGCGGAGCGGCTGGCCGCCCTGGCCTTCGCGCGCATGGCCGAGCTCTCGGAGCGCACCCGTCGGCTGATCGAGGTCAACACGGCCCTCGTGTCGGCCTTTCTGGCGAAGTCGCAGGCCCTCGAGTGCGTCCCTTCGAGGGCCACCATCACCTTCCCCCGGTTCCAGGATGGCCGCGACGCCGGCTCTTTTGCCCGGCGTCTCTTCGCCGAGCATGGCGTGGCCGTCGTGCCCGGCGCCTTCTTCGAAGCTCCCTCCCATTTCCGCCTCTCCTTCGGCGGCGCCACCGAAAAGCTCGAGAAGGGCCTCACCGCCCTGGACTCCTGCCTGCCAACGTAGGGCCGGCGGGGCGAGCGCCCGCGCAGGCGATCACTTGATCCGCTTCGAGAGGTACGTTCTGTCGCCCTCGACGATCTTCATCTGAGAGGGCTGGCCTTCATCTGCGGTGAACACGAAAACGTACCGCCTGTCCTTCAGGAAGAACGTCGTCTCCGACTCGGCGAACAGTTGCTGTGCGGAGCCACCGGTGCTCTTGAAAAAGAGCTTCCCATTCTCCTGCCAGACCGTGTAGATCCGGTTGTCCAGCTTCTCGAATTGGTAATCGCCCGCATACCCCTCGAGAGTCCTCTTGTCGACGCGGACCTCCACTTTGCCCTTTGCCCGGCGATCCTCGATCCACTTCGTCAGCGCTAACTCGGCCTTTGGCCCGCAGTCATAGGCATAGCCCCACAGACCGAGAAAGCTGCAAACGAACGCATTGTTCGTGATCTGCTCGTAATCGAGATCGGCGAGCGCCTCGCTGTTGGCGAGAAGAATGACCGACACATTCCGCTCCGGCACCTTGACATACACCGCGGAGAAGCCGCTGCCCCATTGGCCATAGTGCCAGACCAGCTTGTGGCCATGGACGTGCGTGACGAACCAGCCCAATCCATAAGGGAGGCGCTCGCCGCTGTGGGACACGAAGGGCGTCCATGCTCGCTCCTGCGTCTCCTTCTTCAGCAACACGTGACGATCGATGGCGATGTCATATTTGGCCAGGTCCCGAACCGTCGACAGAATCCCGGCCGCAGCGCCAACGTAGTCTCTGGATGGATAGGTTGTGTGAACGGTCTCACCGGCCCCGTAGTACGCATACGGCTGGGCGAGTCTCAGGAGGATTGTCTTGTAGCGGTCCAACTCTCTGCTCCCCAGTGAGCCGACCCACTTGTCCGCATCGACGACGACGTTGTGATACGGAACGCTGCTCGACATCGCCAGCGGATCGAGGATGGCACCGACGAGGACATTGAGGAACGGCCTTCCGGTCTTCTTTTCGATGACCGCCGTCAGGTAGTCGAAGCGGTTGCCGTCGTATTGAAAATGCTCGCCGGGCGTTCCTGCCGAGGTGTGGCTGAGGAGGTGTTTGATCCTGGCGGTGTCGTCCGGGAAGTCGATCGAGTAGTGAGAGACCGGCTCGTCGAGGTCGAGCTTGCCCTGCTCGACGAGCTGCATGATCAGCGTCGCCGCGAACGTCTTGGTCAGCGAGGCGATGGAGTAAACCGTATCCGGGGTTGCGGGAACGCGATTCTCGAGGTCCGCGAAACCGAGTCCGCGGATCAAGATCACCTGTTGATTCTCGAGAACGGCCACGGAGAGTGCGGGGATCTTGAGACGAGACCGGAAGCCGTCGACCTCCTTCTCGAAACGTCTCAGCCGTTCCTGCCGGGACGGCGTTTGAGACGACGACACGCTCGCGTTAGAGAGCAGCGCCACGGCCAGAACACACCTGGCAAGCACTCCAGAGCGACTGATCATCACCGTTCCTCCAGGCTCTTGGACGCTCGTTTGACGCCGCGGGTTAGGTGCGATGTGGCGGGACGACGTGCATCAGCATGGCCCGGCGGCGGGGTCCGAAGGCCCGTTTCGAGCCGGAGGGCCCCCCTCCCCTCCCCTGATGAACTTGCATCACGGAGGCCAGGGCCCCTCTGTGCGACCCTGCGGCTCGGAAAGGAGCCTCCCTCATGGCGATGGTCATCACCGAGACTTGCATCAACTGCGGCAACTGCGAACCGGTCTGCCCCAACAAGGCGATCTCCGCCGGCGACGCCATCTACGTGATCGCGGTCGAGCGATGCACGGAGTGCGTCGGTGCGTTCGATAAGCCGCAGTGCGTGGACGCCTGCCCGATCACCGACTGCATCATCGTGGATTCGTCGCGCGCCGAGACGCGGGAGGTCCTCCTGGCGCGGTACACCGAGCTTCACCCGAGCTGAGGCGTAGGGTCTCGGCCCGCGGACGCTCCAGGGCCTAACCCTTCACCGGTTGAAGGGAAACTCCTGGACCCAGTGGAATCCCCGGCTGACGAGCAGGAAGCGGGTCTCGTCCTGCCGCTGGAGCTGCATCCGGACAAGGTGCCCGTCCATCGAGCCGTCGAGGTCGAGGCGGTCGGGGGCTGACCGCTCGTACCCGAAGCCGGCCTCCCACGTCTTGTCGTCCCGTTTCGCGAGCGCCAGCCTTCGATCTGTGACGTTGATCGAAGCCACGAACCGCGCAAAGGAGTCGTCCATGCGCTGGAAGATCGCCGTGCTCGGATCCTGAAACAGGACGCGCCGCCAGCGATCCTGGTCCGTCAGCAGCGGCGGGCGCGCCTCTCCATCGACGAACATCTGCTCGACGTTCCAGATGCCGTAGAGGGGGGACTTCGGTGCGCCCCGTCCGTACAGGGTCCAGGACTTCCGCGCGGAATCCAGGTTCACCGCGACGAGGCAGGCCGCGAACAGAATCTGCACGGCGGTCCCGATACGGCGGGCGCGGACGCCTCGAAAGACCTCGTGGTGCCTCGAGGGCGCGGCGTGCCGGTTCAGCAGGAGCGCGTTGCACAGCCTCGGCGCCTCGGGCGCCAGGAGAAACAGGGCTATCAGGATCAGGTGAAAGGAGAACAGCTTCACGGGGACGTCGTAGGTCATGTTGAACGCGAACACCTGGACCGCATCCAGCAGGCACAGGATGGCCCCCAGGGTCGCCGTCTGCGGAACGATGACCAGGAGGCCGCTCAGGACCTCCGCGCTGCCGAGAAAGATCTCGTACGCGGGCGACGCGCCGATCGAATACCAGAGAACCCCCATCGGGGAGAAGTTGCCGAACGGCTCCACGAGGCGAGACAGGAATGGAAACGGCATCTGGAGCGGGATGAGCTTGTCGAATCCGTAGACGAGCATCGTCGCCCCGAGCGCCAGGCGCAGGAAGAGGCAGAACGCCCGGTGCAGCCGCGTGTAGCTCCGGCGGCCGCGATCCCGGATCGACCACGCCGCCGTCCCGAGCGCCACGAGGACGAGGATGCAGAATGCCTGCACCCAGTCAAAGAGCTTGTCGCCGCTTCCGCTGCCGGTGACCACGAGCTCGGCCCCGATCCCGAAGATGTGCCGCGCGGTCCACTCCACGATCTGGCGCAGAGGAGGCAGGGTTCCGAGCTCCGGAGGCTCGATGCCGGGCCAGGGCAGGATCGAAGTCGCCATCTGCGTGATGAGGACGTAGATCCCGAAATAGAGAAGGCAGAACCGAAACGCGATTCGAGTTGGGAGACTCCAGGATCCGGAAGGTTCCGGGCCGCTCCGCGAAGTCTCCGCCCGTTCGTTCAATGGCGCATTCCCGGGGTTGTTTCGGGAATCGTACTCCGTCTTCGTCAGCGGGCGGTCGAGTTGTCCGCGTAGGCGAAGCCGGGCGCCCGGTCGTCGCTCCGCACGGGGGGCCGCATCGACGTCAGCGAGGCTGGAAACCGTGCAGGGGGCCGGTCGACTTGCGCATCAGCGTCTCGGAATGGCCCGGAACGAGGAAGTCCGGAAGCTCCCCCACGCGCCGGTAGCCCAGCCGCTCGTAGAGCCGCCGGGCGCCCGCGTTGAACGACGAGACGCAGAGAAAGACGTTCGGCGACCGGCGAAGGATGCGGTCCTCGCCGAAAGCCACGAGCCGGGAGCCGAGGCCCCGGTTGCGAAAGCCGGGCGCCACGCACACGATCTGGATGTAGCCGGCGAGGGCGCCCTTCAGGTTCAGGACCAGGAAGCCGGCGCGTTCCCCCCGCGCCCGCAGGACGTAGCGCTCCTTTTCGACGTCCGAGAGCAGCAGGCGCGAGGCCGCCTCGTCCCGCTGGAGCGTGATCCACGGCTCCGAGCCGGCCATGATCTTCGCGGCCCAGAGCAGGTCCTCCTCCGACTCGAAGGGCCGGATCTCGAAATCTTCGTCAGATCGCTCGATCACCCGATCGCCCCTCACTCCCATTCGATCGTGGCCGGAGGCTTCGAGGTGATGTCGTACACGACGCGGTTGATCCCCCGAACCTGCCTCACGACCCTCGCGGCGATCTTGTCGA
>Ga0335082_10006654_pt1 | contig 12605 bp, 13 predicted proteins | sample Lox_Sample_41_FD_206718 | JGI IMG/M metagenome (GOLD analysis project Ga0335082, IMG submission 206718) | Soil microbial communities from Loxahatchee National Wildlife Refuge, Florida, United States - Lox_Sample_4.1 | ecosystem: Environmental > Terrestrial > Soil > Wetlands | place: USA... | reverse complement strand
CAAGCCCAGTTGGATGATAGCGAGGTGAACAGTGTTACTAGCCAGCGATCCCGATCTTTCGTGGGCTGTCTCCAAGGCCATTATGATCGTCGCTTCTGCGTTTGTGTCGGTTATGGGCCTTGCCTGGATTGCCTTCAAGAGAGCATCTCTCAGATAATCCTGAGCCGACCTTTCCGGAGTTCAAGTGACCCCCTAAGGAACCAACAGTGCTGACCACGAGCAAAGGCTGGCTTCCGCAATGGGGTAATGCGTCACCTCTAGCGGCAACCATCTTTAGGGAGCGACCATGAGCGAACCACTCCCTTCCCACGCGGAATCTGGCTGCATCACACACAACGCGAGAGAAGTCAATCGAATCGGCTGGATGCGCTGGCTCCCTGGCGTACGTACTCTGTTTCGGTACGAGTCATCCTGGGTACGTCACGATCTTGTGGCTGGCCTAGTCATGACGACCATGCTGGTTCCGGTCGGTATCGCGTACGCCGAGGCTTCCGGGGTCCCAGGGATCAATGGCCTCTACGCGACGATCGTGCCGCTGCTAGCATATGCTCTGTTCGGCCCGAGTCGCATTCTTGTTCTGGGTCCGGACTCTTCGCTCGCGCCTTTGATCCTCACAGTCGTGTTGCCGCTCTCGGCAGGCGAGCCCCGACGTGCGGTGGCGTTGGCCGGAATGCTGGCAATTGTGTCCGGAACCGTGTGCATTGCCGCAGGACTGGCGCGCCTGGGCTTCATCACCGAGCTGCTTTCGAAACCCATCCGCTACGGCTACATGAACGGCATTGCATTGACCGTACTGTTAAGCCAGCTCCCGAAACTTTTTGGCTTTACCGTCTCTGCGAATGGTCCGCTTCGCCAGGCGTGGGCAATTGTCGCCAGAGTCTTAGCGGGGAGCACAAACGTTGTGACCCTTGCGATCGGCGGTGGCACACTGGCACTTATCCTGCTACTGAAGCGCTGGCCCCGTATCCCGGGCATTTTGATCGCCGTTGCCAGCGCTACTATGGCTGTCGCCGTCTTCGACCTCGCAAACCGTGTCGCCGTGCTCGGCCCCCTGGTCCACGGATTGCCCGCGCCAAGCCTCCCCTTTGTCCACGTCGACGACCTGATGCCGATTGTGATGGGGGGAGTTGCAATCGCTCTCGTTTCCTTCGCAGATACCAGCGTGCTATCGCGAACGTATGCGGCACGTCTTCGTACACCGGTTGATCCTAACCAGGAAATGGTGGGTCTCGGAGTCGCCAATCTTGCGGCTGCTTTTTTTCAGGGTTTCCCAATCAGTAGTAGCTCATCGCGAACACCAGTCGCTGAGGCAGCGGGGGCGAGGACCCAGCTCACCGGAGTTATAGGCGCCCTCGCCATTGGCATGCTGCTGTTGTTGGCTCCCGACCTGCTGCAATACCTGCCCCATACAGCCTTGGCTGCAGTCGTCATCGCCGCAGCCATCGGCCTGTTCGAGGTGTCCGACCTGCGGCGGATCTATCGCATTCAGCGCTGGGAGTTCTGGCTTGCGATGGCTTGCTTTGCGGGCGTGGCAGTACTCGGTGCAATTCCAGGCATTGGTCTGGCAATTGCGATCGCCGTGGTTGAGTTCTTGTGGGACGGATGGCGTCCACATTCGGCTGTTCTTGGCCGGGTGGAACGGGTCAAGGGGTATCACGATATCACCCGATACCCCGACGCGCGCCTAGTCCCGGGCCTCGTACTGTTTCGCTGGGATGCACCACTATTCTTCGCGAATGCCGAGTTGTTTCAGGAACGTGTCTGGGATGCCGTTGGAAGCTCACCGACACCAGTCCGCTGGCTCGTGGTTGCCGCGGAACCCGTCACGAGTGTCGATGTCACTGCAGCCGACATAGTCTGCGATCTCGACGACACTTTGCATGCCGCCGGCATCGAACTATGTTTTGCTGAGATGAAGGATCCAGTCAAGGACAAGTTGAAGCGCTTCGGGCTCCTCAAGCGCCTCGGGGAACAGACCTTCTTCGCCACTCTTGAGGAAGCAGTGGACGCTTACCGCGCGGCCCATTCGCTTTAAAGGGTTGACTGGGAGGGTCGCGAATCTTAGCTCCACCCTCTCGTGCAACCAGCTCTTCGGAATCGCTCCGTCGCAAGTCCCGAGACTGCCAATCGATCACAAACAATACCTGGCAGAGCGTCGCCCTGTAAGCCGAGACCGGCGATTGGTATCCGTTGGTTTCATCTTGCCAGTTCCGGTCTGTCTCCCTGTCTGTTGCTTTATGAATGGAGAGCCGGGATGCAATCGCCCTTTCGAACCCAAGCTCAGATACTCTTCAAAGCAAAGGCGGTCTGCTTACGAGCGCTGGTTTGCTGGTTTTTCATCTTAGCCCCCTGTGATTCGTGCCGGAGGGCATTTGCGCAGAATGTCGATCTTACCGATGTTCACATCGCGCCGATAATACACAACCAGGAGACACACAACCTTGTCGATACCCGTAGCCGCTACGCCCCTGAGATCAAGTCGAGAGTGGACCTGGTTCTGGTGCCGGTCACCGTGGCAGATCCCATGAACCGCCTGGTTATTGGTCTCGACGAAAGCAACTTTGAAGTCTATGAAGGCAAGACTCGACAGGAGATCAGGCACTTCTCTTGCGAGGATACGCCCGTTTCTCTCGGTGTGATCTTCGACATGAGCGGCAGCATGAACAGCAAGATCGAGCGCGCCCGGGAGGCGGTCATCGAGTTCTTCAAGACTTCCAATCCGCAGGACGAATTTTTCATGATCACCTTCGCCGACAAGCCGGAAGAAGTGTCGGATTTTACCTCCTCCGTCGAGGACATTCAGGGCAAGCTGGCTTACACCGTGCCGAAGGGACGAACGGCGCTGCTCGACGCGATTTATCTTGGCGTCAGCAGAATGCGCCAGGCGAAGTACTCGAAAAAGGCTCTTCTGATCATCTCCGATGGCGGAGACAACCACAGCCGCTACACCGAAAGCGAGATTAAATCGGTGGTCAAGGAAGCCGATGTCATGATCTATGCCATCGGGATTTACGATCAATACATGGCGACCACCGAAGAAATGCTCGGGCCCGAGTTGTTGAGTGACATTTCGGAGCTTACGGGTGGACGTGCTTTTACGATCGACAATCCCAATGACTTGGCCGATGTCGCTACCAAGATCGGGATTGAGCTGCGCAACCAATACGTGCTTGGTTATCGTCCCACTTCAGCGCATGATGGGAGATGGCATAAGATAAAAGTTAGACTGCGTCTGCCGAGGGGATTGCCACCTCTGAATGTCTATGCGAAAAACGGTTACTACGCATCTTCGCGCTAGGACCCTTGGTTTATCAAAGCTTCTCGACAATGGATCGCGTTCCCTATCCGCGATCTTTCTGCGAAACCACCATACGGAAACATTCCAACGCTCTATTCGGTTGTAATCCCCGGTCGGTCCGGCAAGGTACTCACTTCTGACTTGCGCAGCCGGACAGGTTCTGAAGGAGGATGGCAACGCTAACCACAAGCACCCACATTGGAAACACAAGAGTGATCCACAGAATGATTCCGACGCTCAGCAAGAGCATTGCGGCCAAGGCGTAGCCAAGAAATGCAATCCAGCGTGGGACAATCCCCGTTCGAAGCAGGATGGTTGAAGTCGAGAACATAAATACACTCGCCATCTTGATTCCGTACACGTTCATGCTTTGATACACTTGAGCGCGCCCTAAAGCATAGGCACCTGTCTGTGCGAGCATCTCGGGTGTGTTGATCAATACCCTGATCAATCCACCCGCTAGTGCGGCCGACGTGAAGACCATAGACACGTACAGCAGCCCGCTGCCCAACAAGACTGTGGAGAAAAACCTGTCTTCGCGTGCTCCCATATGATTGCGTACCACAGCGATGAACCAGAGGAAAGCGATACCCGCAAATGGTAGCAGGTTCAATGCAAGCGAAATCGTCCCCGAATGGCTGACTACATCCAACGCCGGTCCTCCGAGATTTGCCGGAAGGGAACTCCAGACAAGTAACTGGCTGGTAACCAGCAACACACAAAACAGCATGCCGGCTATGGCAGCAGCTTTGGGTGCCCTCAACCCTTTGTGGATCGTAGAGTCATCTTCCCCCATTTCCGCACTCCGCGGAGCCGGTGCTCTCTCTTGTCGGTGGCCAATGCTGACTCGCACTCATACTGACACCTGCGCAAATACACTTGGACATTGATGGTAGCGAGCATGGTGGATCCCTGAACCTGTTACTTCTGACAGTAGTGCCCCCCCAAGTGAGTCTCTAACCTAAACTTTGGCACTCAATGCTGGGACATGCTCTGGTTGTTAAGGCCGAGGATGCTCCTACATGTGTATGCGTGCCCAGTTCCATCAGAGGGAATTGTTATGAGCGCCACGCTCGTTGAAACACTAGCAGGACCAGCCCGTGTCTCAGTGTGGCCGCGATACCCGTACTTGTATGAACTCAACACCTGGCTCTGGCTTTCTGAACTGAGCTTGAGGCATGGGAGAAACATCACCTTGTCTTCTGTGCCCTCAGCCGAGTGGGATGCCATTGCCGCTTATGGTTTCGACGCGGTGTGGCTAATGGGAGTTTGGGAACGAAGTCCCGTGGGTATCACGATTGCCAATCAAAACAAGAGTTTGCTGGATGCTTTCCGTCGAGCCCTTCCCGACTTTCGTACCGAAGACACTGTGGGATCTCCCTATTGCGTGCGCAGCTATGTAGTCGACCAGCATCTCGGAGGTCCAGACGGTCTCGCCAGTGCTCGAACAGAACTGGCGCAACGAGGAATGAACTTGGTCCTCGACTTCGTGCCCAATCACGTCGCACCGGATCATCCTTGGGTCAACGAGCACCCAGAGTATTTTATCCGGGGCACAGTCAACGACATCAGGAATGCCCCCTCTTCGTTTGTCGAGATATGCGGAACTGTTTTCGCCTGCGGGCGTGATCCCTATTTTCCAGCCTGGCCCGACGTGCTGCAGTTAAACGCCTTCGAGCCGGATCTTCGCCAAGCAGTGACTCAGACTCTATCGAGCATCGCCGAACAATGCGATGGCATCCGCTGTGACATGGCGATGCTGATGATGAACGCGATCTTCGAACGGACCTGGGCTGGCCTTGCCGGATTTCGTCCGGCAACGGAATACTGGGTTGACGTCATCTCTGCCACCAAGAGCAAGTATCCGGGCTTCCTTTTCATTGCCGAGGCTTATTGGGACTTGGAGTGGGAACTTCAGCAGCAGGGTTTTGACTTTTGCTACGACAAGAAGCTTTATGACCGCATGGAACACAACAATGCAGAGAGCATCTGTCTCCATCTCGGTGCTGATCTTTCGTACCAAGGAAAACTACTTCGGTTCATAGAGAACCACGACGAGCCACGCGCCGCAGCGACTTTTTCACCGGAAAAGCAACGGGCCATGGCTCTGGCCATAGCGACGCTCCCGGGAATCAGACTATTCCATGAAGGTCAATTTGAGGGCCGCAAAGTAAGACTACCCGTCTTCCTGAGCCGGCGTCCAGCCGAGCCTACGGACTGCGCGCTACGTGATTTCTACGAGGCGCTCCTAAGAACAGTCACACGTCCCGTGTTTCGCGACGGACAGTGGAGTTTGTGTGGCCGAACCGGTTGGCCGGACAACGCCAGTTTTCAAAACCTCGTGGCGTGGAACTGGGTCAAGGATGACGAATGCTACTTGATCGTGATCAATCTTAGTGACAGTACCACGCAGGCCAAGGTTCAGGTGCGGTGGCCCGACGCAAATGACGGAAAGTGGAATCTGATTGAACTGTTATCGGGCGCCCGCTACGAACGTGATGGAGGTGAGATGCTGTCGCCAGGCCTTTATGTGGAACTCCGTCCCTGGCACTACCACTTCTTTCAGTGTCTGCGTGTGTGACCGGCGGTCGTGCGGGTTTCTAGGTCCTGACAAACACTCTAGATGAAAAGAGGTAAATCCGATGAAACCGACCCAAAAGTCTGAGATTTCATACATAGAAACAAGCGAGCAACGTCGATTGAATGACGCTCGCGAGAAAGGGATCCCTTGGAAGAAATGGGGGCCGTATCTCAGTGAACGACAGTGGGGCACGGTCCGGGAAGACTACAGCGACGATGGCAATGCTTGGGACTACTTCAGTCATGATCAGTCTCGGTCCCGCGCCTATCGTTGGGGGGAGGACGGTTTGGCCGGCATTTCCGATGACAAGCAACAGCTCTGCTTCGCGATTGCCTTATGGAACGGTCGTGACCCGATCTTAAAAGAGCGCTTGTTCGGCCTCACCAATAGCGAAGGCAACCATGGCGAAGATGTAAAAGAATACTACTTCTACCTCGATAGTACGCCAACTCACTCTTACATGAAATACCTTTACAAGTATCCTCAGCGGGAATTTCCCTACCGGGATCTGGTAGAGACAAACCAGCGTCGGTCTCGGGAAGACTTTGAGTACGAGCTATTGGATACAGGAGTGTTTGATGACGATCGTTATTTCGATGTGTTCGTCGAATATGCCAAAGCCGATCCGGAAGACCTGCTGATCCGAATTACCGTTCAAAACCGGGGCCCGGAGAAGGCGGAGCTTCATCTGCTCCCGACCATTTGGTTTCGCAATACGTGGTCGTCGGAGAAAGACAAAACCAAGCCATCTTTGCATCGGGTGGATAAGGGAACCGTCCGGGCTTCACATGGCCAGCTTGGCGATTGGACACTGGATTGTGACGGTGATCCAGAGCTGCTGTTTACTGAGAACGAGTCGAACGCCAACCGCCTCTGGGGGCAGTCCAATCCCTCGCCATACGTGAAGGATGCTTTTCACGAGTATCTGATTCGAGGCAACCGAGAATCCGTGAATCCGTCCCATACAGGCACCAAAGCTGCTGCGCATTATCGCATGGAGGTGCCTGCTGGTGGCAGTAAAGTCGTGCGGCTACGGCTGAGCGCAAAACCACAAGCCAAGGCATTCGACGCCGCTGACGAGATATTCAGTGCCCGCCTCGCTGATGCGGATGAATTCTACAACCGCATCACACCGGGCTCATTAAGCGAGGATGAACGGCGCGTCCACCGCCAAGCCCTCGCGGGCATGCTGTGGAGCAAGCAGTACTACTACTTCGACCTCGACAAGTGGCTGGAGGAGCATGAGGCTCACCCACTGACGGGTAACCCTCGCCGCGATATCAGAAATACTGAATGGTTCCACATGCTGAACGCCGACATTATCTCGATGCCGGACAAGTGGGAGTACCCGTGGTACGCCGCTTGGGACCTGGCGTTTCACACAACTGCGCTCTCACTCGTGGATTTCGACTTCGCCAAGGATCAACTCCTGCTCATGCTGCGAAACCTGTATTCGCATCCCAATGGCCAGATTCCGGCGTACGAATGGAACTTCAGCGACGTTAATCCTCCGGTACACGCTTGGGCAACGCTGTTTCTATACAACATCGAGAAAGAGCTGGGGCGATCGGATCTCCGCTTCCTGGAGCGGTCGTTCCAGGGACTGATGCTGAACTTCAATTGGTGGGTGAACCGGAAGGACCCGGCTGGAAAGAACGTATTCGCTGGCGGCTTTCTGGGCTTGGACAACATTGGAGTGTTCGATCGCAGTGCCCAGCTCCCGACGGGCGGTCACCTGGATCAGGCCGACGGTACGGCATGGATGGCGTTCTACTGCCAGTGCATGTTGGAGATCGCGCTCATCCTCACAGATTACGACCCTATGTACGAAGACGTTGCGTTCCGATTCCTAGAACACTTCCTTTGGATCACGTATGCGATGGACCGCATGGGCGAGCATCATGACGAAATGTGGGATTCAGAGGATGGGTTCTTTTACGACCTGCTCCATTTGCCTAATAGCAACGCCATGCGACTGAAGGTGCGGTCGATGGTAGGCTTGTTGCCACTGTGCGCCTCGACCGTACTTGAAGCAAACGGCGTCCTCGCACGTCATCCCCGGTTGATGGAATTGGTCGAATTGTTCAAGAAGCGCCACCCGGATCTGCTAAAGCACATTGCTCCCGCGGAAGTTTCCTTTAGCGGCTATGCAAACCGCAGGCTTCTCTCTGTCTGCAACAAGGAAAAGATCAAGCGCATCTTGGCATACCTGCTTGACGAGAACGAGTTCTTCGGGCCGTACGGCATACGTTCGCTGTCCAAGTACCACCTGGAGCACCCGTTCGTGTTCCATCTCGATGGACAGGAATTCAAGGTCCAATACCTGCCGGCGGAGTCGAATACGGGAATGTTCGGCGGCAATTCCAACTGGCGCGGACCGGTCTGGATGCCCGTGAATGGACTGTTGATTCGGGGATTGCTGAACCTGTATCAATTCTTCGGGGATGATTTCAAGGTCGAATGCCCGACAGGTTCAGGAAAATACATGACCTTGTATGAGGTCTCAAAGGAACTTGCCCGCAGGTTAGCGAGCATCTTTCTGCGCGATGCCAGCGGCAAGCGTCCAGTATACGGAGGAACAAAGAAGTTTCAGGAGGATCCACACTGGAAGGACTATATTCTGTTCTACGAGTATTTCCATGGGGACAATGGTGCCGGACTAGGAGCCAGCCACCAGACCGGATGGACCGGGATCATCGCCCGCGCGCTTGATCTGTTTGCTCGTGGCAGTGCGGCGGATTGGCTACAGGTCGCCAAGGGTGACCTTGCCGCTCGGATGACCCGTGAACAGGTGGCAGGAGTTCGGAAAGCCGGATAAAACTCCTGACGGCAGCTTTCTCGGCAGCAACATTACAGGAGCGGGCGCCACCTGCACCGGGGGCCGAGACCACGATGTGCAAATACTCGGGGTCTATCCGGGTTACCTACGTGTTGGTAGCCTGGTCATCCTATGGGGGACAGTTGTCAGTCGCATGCAGCAGAATGACTAGTCTGCACCCACCGCTTTTTCTTGACGGATTCACTTCCCAAGACTGTTGTTCGTGTTCAGCCAACGCCAGTCTGCCATGGCTGGCCGTATAGGTGAAAGGAGGGTATCGCCAGAGTGACGGTAATGGACCTTCGGCTTCGGTTTTGGGCATAGCTTATCCAAGGTGCTTCTTCGGCACAACTCGTCCACGACCGTGAATGACAATGGCCAGCACCAGGAGAGCACAATAGCGCTCTAGCGATGATCTGGCCTCCGTCGTCGTCGTCACTGCGCACTACAGACAATTCCCAACCGGCATCTATGCGTGGCTAGCTGCCGACAATGCCCTTGTTGACCAAGACTTTAATTTCTACCCGACGGTTCTCCGCCCTCCCCGCTTTGGTTTCATTCGGTGCCGCTGCTCCATATTCGCCCATGGCACCGGGAGCCACGATGTGCCGTATCGGTACGCTACCCTGCTGCATTAGGTAAGTAACGACAGCTTTCGCACGATCCTCGCTGAGTTTCGTATTCATCGCCGGGCTGCCGGTCGAATCAGCATAGCCCGTCACTTCGACGATGTATCCCGTCAGACCGGTTGCAGTTTGCGCCAACTGTTTCAGCTGTTCCTGATCCTCCTTGGAGATCGTGGAACTGCCAACCTTGAACTTCACAGTCGCTTGGGCTTTCACATCATATTCGGACAAGGCAGTAAACCGTTGAGTGTTCTCCTCAATATCTTTGATGTTCTGTTCAATTCGCTGCTGGTGGCTCGCAATGTTCTCTTGGTTGGTCGCAATGTTTTCCCGTTGTGCAGCGAGTTCTACACCGTGGGAAGTAAGGGACTGCTGGTGAACGGCGAGCGTATTTACGTTGGCGGCGACTTGCTCTGCGGTAGGATGCAAACCAGCCTGAATCATTTCTGCAGTTTCTAAGTCATCGCCATCCACGGTGATCGTTTTCGCTACGATCCGGCCCTGTTCGTCAGTGGTTCCGTCCACATCCACTTTGAGTCCCGGAATGAGCACCGCGTTAGACATTTGCTCCTTTTCCAAGCCAAAAAGTCCTTTGTCATCCTTCGTTGTCGTGTAGTCGGTTAGGACCACGGTGATGTTTCCGCCCGCCGACTTCACTATCAATGCCTCTCCTGCCCGTGCCGTGATCATTCCCCTCACTTCAGCTTGGTCAGCAAAGGCCAACAGCGATGTCAACAAGACCAACGCCAACAGGCCCAATAGGTCTCTGGTTCTCTGCATAATTCCTCCCGTTCTCTCAAATCGAGCCGGCACGCCTATCCGCCCTACCTCGTGTTCCCCTTTGCACAGAAGGAGCGAACAGCCAACCGTTCTTATTCGAAGAACATCATCTGCGCACAGAAGGGCTTACAGTACTGTCAGTTTTGCCAGTCGTTTGAAGGCTTGGCCTGACCCGAGAATCAGCCAGACATAATGCTGAAACTACTGAGGAATGCTGAGGGAGGTCTTATGCAACTCAAGCTAAATACTCGCACAGTAGACGAGATCGTAATCCTGGACTGCACCGGCCGCATCGTGTTGGGCGAGGAATCGGGCTACTTGCGCGACACCGTGAAACAGCTGATGGCCGAGCAGCAGCGGTTAGTCCTCAATCTCTCTGGCGTCACCTACATCGATAGCGGGGGGCTGGGCACGCTGGTCGGTTTGTATACGACCGCCTGCAGCACCGGCGGCTCGGTCAAGCTGGCAAACCTTACGCAGCGAGTGGGCGACCTGCTCCAGGTCACCAAGCTGGTGACCATCTTCGACGTCTACGACGACGAGAAGAAGGCAGTGGATTCTTTCCGAAAGACGGTTGCCGCATAGCCGCCCGTGTTGGATTCTCACACGGGAAAGGCACCTCGGAGACTGTAACTTTTTCCAGTTCAATCAGTACAGTGCTCCGAATATCCTTTCGTCGGGGAATCTCCCCAGAGAGAGGTTAACCGTAGGGACAAACGGTTAACGTCAACTGGAGCCGAGTAGGCTACTCCTTCCTGCGCATGCTACTCGGCTCCTTGCTCCGTCGTTGGACAAGTGTCGGTGGGACGCATTGTCCCTGCGGCGGGATGGCGCTCTCTCCGCTTCACCCAATGTGCTGGACTGACTCAAGCGTCTGCCACACGCAGCACTCTCAAGTTAGCTGGGATGCCTCACGAACTCGGGTCGCACCTCCACAGCCGAAGTCAGGAACAGCATGGCGGCCAGTCAGAATAAGCGGCACAAAAGTGATCGTGGATCAGCTTTCGGGAGTGGTCATGGCTAGTCCCTGCTCTATGCAGGGAACGGCGTATTGTTTGGGACGGGCAGGCAATGCAGCGCACCTGTGACGCCATCCGGACTCCTGTTTCAAGTTTGATTCATTGTTTCTCAAACGCCTGCCAATTATTCAAATATTTCCGCCAATCGCGAATCGACCTGTACGCCCTTTTTGGCCCATCCAATTTACACATGGTTGTAGACTTTGGCATTTCAGCCATGGGTATGATGAGAAATCTCTTTCCCACGTCGAAAGCACAGATCGCGGCCTGCTGGCGGGGCTTGCGAATGGTCACATAGCGGCTCTTATACCCTACGTTCTTGTACCCCCGCGCGAGCAAGCACAACTTGCCGTTGACGTAGACTCTCCGTTTGTACCAACCAAGCGGTCCTCGCTTCACAGGTTCAACCCTCAGGCCGCGTCGCTTCGCAGCCCGAACAAAAACCTGCTCCTCAAAACTCGCTTGCAGTCTTCGTACCTGGCGTTCGCGTCTTTCTAGCTGTGCTTCCCGACCTGTCCTGCCCAAGAGCTTCTGTTCCAATTGCCGCACACGTTCTCCTGAAACGCCGAGCCTCTTGCCAATTTCATGCCGTGTCAATTCGTTTTGCGTGAGTAAGTGCAGAAGCAAGTTCGTATTGACCCGTTGGACCTTCATGTCCTCTTTGCACGCCTGTGGCTGAAGTCGGCCAAGCACATGCTTCGATAACGACCGCCGCTGACCCCTCGACGTGTACCGCCTCAAAGCAAGTTACAGACGTTGCTTTGAAGATTCATCAAGAGATAGGATTCATTCAAGGCGACCAATTCGGTATTTTTCGCGATGTCCGTGTACGATGACGATGGAAAGAAAACACTGTTTTTACTATACTACGTAGTTCTGTGCGTGCTGTCCGTATCTCTTGCGGCAGGGGAGATGGTATGCCTCGGAACCTATATAGATTGATCATCGTTTGCGCGACCATTGCTTTCTTACCGGGGTGCGGGCACGATCAACAGCTAGTATCCATCGCGATTGAGCCGGCGATTCAAACTTTCGGGGCAGCGGACATCCCGGTAAGCGAGGACGCGGGGGCTTCGGTTCAGCTGAGAGCGCTCGGAACTTATATCCACCCACCAGTAACCAAGGACATTACGAATCAAGTTACTTGGGCCTCTAATACCCCGGATATTGTCACCGTCGATTCCAGCGGACTGCTCACCGCGACAGGCCAGGCCTGCGGAAGTTCTCTGGTTTCCGCCACTGTCACCACCAACCGGAGCGCTGGAGATATATCGTCTTCCGGGGCCATTGTCACTGGAACTATGACGGCAACTGTCATTTGTTTTTCGGGAATCTCTCTTACGGTCGGGTTTCAGGGCCCGGGATCCGGCAGCATAAGCAGTGCACCTCCAGGACTGAGCTGCAACGCGACATGTACTGCAATCTTCCCGTCTGGAACAGATGTCACGCTCACTGCCACACCCAACGGGGGCTCTTCTTTTGG
>Ga0335082_10006653_pt1 | contig 12605 bp, 9 predicted proteins | sample Lox_Sample_41_FD_206718 | JGI IMG/M metagenome (GOLD analysis project Ga0335082, IMG submission 206718) | Soil microbial communities from Loxahatchee National Wildlife Refuge, Florida, United States - Lox_Sample_4.1 | ecosystem: Environmental > Terrestrial > Soil > Wetlands | place: USA: Florida... | reverse complement strand
GCAGTCCGGCGACCGCGGGCACCGTGACCTCGCGTGTGCCGGTCGCCGCCGTGGCGCTGGCGATCTGGTACGTCGTGCTGGATGGGTTCGCGATCAGCGCCGGATTCGGCCTCAGCGTATCCCAGTAGATCGCCCAGCCGATCATCCCCACCAGGATCACGCCCATGACCGCGTAGATGACCACCGCGTGGCGCATCTTTCCGAGCATGCGCCCGAACATCAGCACCAGGCTGGAGGGGAACAGCATCATGCCGAGACAGGTGAGGAAGTTGGTCCACGCCGACGGGTTCTCGAACGGGTGGGAGGAGTTCGCGCCGAAGAATCCGCCGCCGTTGGTGCCGATCTGCTTGATCGGAATCATCGCCGCGACCGGGCCGACGACGAGGTTCTGCTGCTTCACCTGGCCGTCGTCGGTGGTGCCCATCGCGCCGGGCTCGAGCGTCGAGACCGACACGCTGGCCTGGTAGGTCATCGGCATGCCCTGCTGCATGAAGAGCACGCCCCAGAGCAGACAGACGGGTACGAACATGTAGATCAGCACCCGCCACATGTCGACGAAGAAGTTGCCGACCGTCTTTTCACCGCGAAACAGCCGGATGACCGCCGCCAGCGCACAGAAGCCGACCGAGGCGGAGATGAACATGTTGGCGATGACGAAGAAGATCTGGCTGAAGTTCGAGAAGTGCACGTCGCCGGAGTAGTGCTGCAGGTTGGTGTTCGTCATGAAGGAGGCGACGGTGTTGAAGATCGTCGTCGGACCCAGCATGCCGCGCCCGAGCGGGTTCAAGGGGGCGATCGGCTGGACGGCCAGGACGACGAAGCCGTACACGAACAGCAGCCCGTTGAAGACGAGCAGCGCCGCCGTGTACTGCTTCCAATTCTGCGGCCCGGAATCGAGTCGCTCCTCGAACCAGCGCAGGAAGCGCGGGGCCCGATACTGCCCCTCCATGATCCACGCCGCGTATTTGCTCAGCGGGATCGAGAGGGCGACCATCGTGACGAGCATCGCTATGGGCAGAAGCCACATGAGATGTGATCCTCCAGTGACGTGACCGGCTCGCGGCTAGAACCACTCAGGGCGGATCAGCGCCGCGAACAGATAGATGAACAGGAACAGTGAGACGGCAGCAGTGAAATAGATCATGGGTCCTCAGATCCTTTCGCAGGCGTCGATGAACGCGTAGCAGAGCCCCATCGCCACGAGGCCGAGCCCGAACATCGCCGGCAGCCAGAGTACGAGGTTCATTTGGAATCCCTCCTCGGTGTGGGCTTCAACGCAGGAACCATTCCAAAACGGACGCGTGCGTGGCGCTGGGCGCAATGCCAGCGAGAGTCGACGCGTGGCCCCCTCGACCTTGCATCTTCACAGCGCCGAATGACGGGCATCCGGCATCGCGCATGGTCGCGACCATGGGCCGGCGAATTGTGCCGGACCGGCCGCGGCGAGCCTGCATTCTGACCGCCCGCTTTGCGGCGGTCGTGTGTTTCGCAAGGAGTAAACCCCTCGCGCGTGCAACTGGGGTCGGCATCAGCCTCAAACCCGCGCGGTGCGTATGCGGGCACGCCGCCTGCTCTTGGGTTTTCAGCGAGGAACCATGGGTTCCATTCTGATTGTCGCCGATGAGAAGAGCGTCCGAACCGATCTCGCCGCCTACCTGCGCGGCCGCGGCCATGTCGTGGAGGCCGTCGCCGACGCGACAGAGACCCTGCCGGCCATGGCTCGGCAGGACTTCGACGTCATTCTCATAGACATCGAGGCGGAAGGCTTCCCGCTGCTGCGCCAGATTCTCCGTCAGCAGCCGGACGCCGCGGTTGCGCTCACGGCCGGCCAGGCGTCGGTCAGCGAAGCCGTCCAGGCGATGCGAGCCGGAGCGTACGACTATCTGGGCCGACCGCTGTCACCGCGGCAGGTCGAGTTGCTGGTCCGCCGCGCCGCCGCGGCGCGCGACGAGCAGCCCGCGCACGGCGGGCACCACTTGGCGCATGTCACCGATCCGCCGCCGCTGCTGGAATCCGCCAACCCGCGCATGGCGCGAGCGATCGCGGTGGCGCAGCAGGTCGCGGTCTCCGACGCGCCGGTGCTCCTCTGCGGTGAGAGCGGCACCGGCAAGCGCGTGCTCGCAGCGGCCATTCACCGCTGGAGCCCGCGCCGGGCCGGACCGTTCGTCACCGTCTGGAGTCGGGCCGTCGCGGATCAACAAATCGAGGGTGGCCTGCTCGAGCAGGTCGCCGGCGCCGTCAGCGGGGCGCGCCAGCGCAAAACGGGCCGGCCGGACACCGTCGACGGGGGAACGCTCTTCTTCGACGAGGTCCACGCCCTGCCGCTTGCCTTCCAGGCACGCCTCCTGCGCTATCTGGAGGGGCAGCAGTCGGGCGACGACGCGTTCGAAGAGGACGCGCGCATCATCGCGTCCACCGACCACGACCTCGAAGCCGACGCGCGCACCGGACACCTGCGCCAGGACCTCTTCTTTCGCCTCAACGTGATCACCATCACGCTGCCGCCCCTGCGCGAACGGCTGGACGACCTGCCGCAGCTCACCGAGCACCTGCTGGCCAAGCTCGCGGTCCGCCACCAGCGCGGACCGCTCGAGCTCACCCCCGAGGCGCAGTCTGTCCTGGCTCGGCATACGTGGCCGGGCAACGTTCGCGAACTGCTGAGCGCGCTCGAGCGTGCCGTGGTGGTCGCCCGCGGCGGCCGGATCCGCGCCGAGGATCTCAACCTGGGAGCCTCGTCGGCACCGCCGCCGCCGGCCGAGCCGACGACCGAAACGACGGCCGCGCTCTCCCTGCGGGAGATCGAGCAACGCCACATCCGGACCGTGCTCAGAGAGTCGGCGTCGATTGGCGAAGCGGCAGCGCGCCTCGGCATCGATCCCGCCACGCTGTGGCGCAAGCGCAAGCGCTACGGCCTCGACTCGCCGCACTACGGCAACCGGGCCGCGAAGTAGCCAGAACCGTCCGCGCGGGACGAGCGACCAATCCCCGCCGCCCGCCGCGGCGCGTGCAACACGCCGCCAAGGCTCCGCCCCAGTGTGCCGTCTCGGTCGGCCGAAACACGTCCGGGGCCGCGTCCCCGACCAGCGCGAGCGTCGACCGCTCAGTTCACCTCATCGGCTCGGTTCAGTGGCAGAATCGGTGCGTCGTTGATTCAGACGATGCGCCCGCGATCGTGCATCCACTTGTAGTTCGCACGAGCGCGAATACGGATTCCTGAATAGTGCAAGATGCCCATCCACCCCGAGCGCGGTAATTAAACGTTCTCAGGCTGGTCCAAGACTTGCTGTCCGTTGCGTAGAGATCAGCGGCGACCTGAGCTCCAGCCGGAAGAGGGAGGGTAGGCATGGGCGACTTCGTATTCGTTGCCGTCACCATCGTGTTTTTCGCCGCCGCGTGGGCGTACGCCCGCGGCTGCGATCGGCTGTAGCGGCAGGAGGCATAGCGGGATGGAACTCGAATACATCGTCGGGGCGATCCTCGCGGTGCTGCTCGGTGCGTATCTCGTCTACGCACTGCTGCGACCCGAGCGGTTCTGAGGAGCGATCATGACGGCCAATGGATGGTTTCAGATTCTCCTCTTCTCGATCTCGATCTTGGCGGTGACCAAGCCGCTGGGCGTGTACATGTATGGCGTCTTCGAAGGCGACGCGCAGCCGCTGCCGCGTCTCTTCGGGCCGATCGACCGCTTTCTCTGCCGCGCCTGCGGCGTCGATCCACGGCGCGAGCAGACCTGGACCGAGTACACGCTGGCGCTGCTGCTGTTCAGCGCGCTCGGCGTACTGGTCACCTACGTCTTGCAGCGCCTGCAGGGCGTGCTGCCGCTCAACCCGCAGGGCTTCGCTGCGGTAAGCCCCGACTCGTCGTTCAACACCGCGGCGAGCTTTACCACCAACACCAACTGGCAGGGCTACTCGGGCGAGTCGACGATGAGCTACCTGACCCAGATGGCCGGGCTCGCCTGGCACAACTTCACCTCGGCCGCCGCTGGCATCGCGGTGGCGCTGGTGCTGGCGCGCGGTCTGACCCGGCCGCCCAAGGCCGACGGCTCGCGCGGCGTCGGCAACTTCTGGGTCGACCTGCTGCGCGGGATCCTCTACGTCCTGCTGCCGCTCAGCATTGTCTTCGCGCTGCTGCTGATCTGGCAGGGCGTCATCCAGAACTTCGGCTCCTACGTGGAAGTGACCACGCTGGAGGGCGCCAAGCAGACGATCGCCATGGGCCCCGTGGCATCGCAGGAGGTGATCAAGCAGCTCGGCACCAACGGGGGCGGCTTCTTCAACGCCAACAGCTCCCACCCGTTCGAGAATCCGACGCCGCTGTCGAACTTCATCGCCATGTGGCTGATCTTCGCCATCTCGGCGGCGCTCACCTACACCTTCGGTCGCATGGCGCGCGATCAGAAGCAGGGCTGGGCCCTGTTCGCCGCCATGGGCGTGCTGTTCCTCGCCGGCGTCACCGTGGCGTATCACTACGAGGCCGGCGGCAACCCGATCATGCAGGGGCTCGCCGTCGACCAGGGCCTCGGCAACATGGAGGGCAAGGAGGTCCGCTACGGGATCGCCAACTCGACGCTCTTCGCGACCGTCACCACCGACGCCTCGTGCGGCGCGGTGAACTCGATGCACGACAGCTACACGCCGCTCGGCGGCCTCGTGCCGCTGGCCAACATCGAGCTCGGCGAGATCATCTTCGGCGGTACCGGCGCCGGGCTCTACGGCATGCTGGTCTTCGTCCTGCTCGCCGTCTTCATCGCCGGTCTGATGGTCGGTCGCACGCCCGAGTACCTCGGCAAGAAGATCGAGCAGAAGGAGGTGAAGCTGGCGATGCTGTACATCCTGATCTTCCCGCTGGTGATCCTCGGCTTCGCTGCGTGGTCGGCGGTCGCCGACTACGGCACTTCGTCGCTCAACAACAACGGGCCGCACGGTCTGAGCGAAATGCTGTACGCGTTCAGCAGCGGCGCTGGGAACAACGGCTCGGCGTTCGCCGGCCTCAACGCCAACACGCCCTGGTACAACACCACCCTGGGGTTGACCATGCTGATCGGGCGCTTCCTGATGATCGTCCCCGCGCTCGGCATCGCCGGCTCGCTGGTGCACAAGAAGGTCGTGCCGCCGTCGGCCGGGACGTTCCCGACCGACGGCTCGCTGTTTGTCGCCCTGTTGATCGGCGTCATCGTCATCGTCGGCGCGCTGACCTTCTTCCCCGCCCTGGCGCTGGGCCCGATCGTCGAACATTTCCTCGCCCAGCACGGGAAGTTCTTCTGATGCGGACCGAGACCCCGCTCCTCTCCATGGAGGCGTGAAACGACATGTCCAGCAAGGCAAAGGAATACTCCCTGTTCGACCCGGAGATCCTCGGCCCGGCCGCGATCGCCAGCTTCCGCAAGTTGGCGCCGCAGCACGTCGCCAAAAATCCGGTCATGTTCGTGGTCGAGGTCGGTAGCGTGGTGACCACGTTCATCTGGCTGCGCGATCTGCTCGCCCCGGGCGCCGGGGCGGCGCCGGCGTGGTTCACGTTCAGCATCAGCGTCTGGCTGTGGTTCACGGTGGTGTTCGCCAACTTCGCCGAGGCGGTGGCGGAGGGGCGCGGCCAGGCGCAGGCGGCGTCACTGCGCAAGATGCGCAAAGACACCACCGCGCGGCGCCTGGTGAACGGCCGCGAGGAACAGGTGCCGGCATCGCAACTGCGCAAAGGCCACACGGTCGTGGTCGAGGCCGGCGAGCTCATCCCCGGCGACGGCGACGTGATCGAGGGCATCGCATCGGTGGACGAGTCGGCGATCACTGGCGAGTCCGCCCCGGTGATCCGCGAGAGCGGCGGCGACCGCTCGGCCGTCACCGGCGGCACCAAGGTGCTGTCCGACCGCATCGTCGTGCGCATCACCACCGATCCCGGCGAGTCGTTCCTCGACCGCATGATCGCCCTGGTCGAAGGCGCGTCGCGCCAGAAGACGCCGAACGAGATCGCGCTGCACATCCTCCTGGTCGGCCTGACGATCATCTTCCTGATCGCCTGCGCCACCCTGGTTCCGCTCGGGCTCTACTCGGGCGTGACGCTCACTGTCACCGTCATCATCGCCCTGCTCGTCTGCCTGATCCCGACCACCATCGGCGGGCTGCTCTCCGCCATCGGCATCGCCGGCATGGACCGGCTGCTGCGCAAGAACGTCCTGGCGATGAGCGGGCGCGCCGTCGAGGCGGCCGGCGACGTCGACACGCTGTTGCTCGACAAGACCGGCACGATCACGCTCGGCAACCGCATGGCCACCGAGCTGCTGCCGGTCGGCGGGATCAGCGAGGAGGAGCTGGCCGATGCGGCACAGCTCGCCAGCCTGGCCGACGAGACGCCGGAAGGGCGTTCGATCGTCGTCCTGGTGAAGGAGCACTACAAGCTGCGCGGCCGCGACGTGCGTGAGATCGGCGCGCACTTCGTCCCGTTCAGCGCGCATACGCGCATGAGCGGCTGCGATCTCGACGGCCGCGTCATCCGCAAGGGCGCCGTCGATGCGGTCATCGCCCACGTCGAGTCGCTCGGCGGCCACGCGCCGCAGGGGCTCGACGGCATCGTGCACTCGATCTCGGACAGCGGCGGCACCCCGCTCGCCGTGGCCGACGGCACGCGCCTGCTCGGCATCATCCACCTCAAGGACGTGGTCAAGGGCGGGATCAAGGAGCGCTTCGACCGCTTCCGCGCCATGGGCATCCGCACGGTGATGATCACCGGCGACAACCCGCGCACCGCGGCGGCGATCGCCCGCGAGGCCGGGGTCGACGATTTCCTCGCCGAGGCCACGCCGGAAGCCAAAATGCAGCTTATCAAGACCGAGCAGGCGAAGGGCAAGCTGGTGGCGATGACCGGCGACGGCACCAACGACGCGCCGGCGCTCGCTCAGGCCGACGTCGGCGTGGCGATGAACACCGGCACGCAGGCGGCCAAGGAAGCCGGCAACATGGTCGACCTCGACTCCAACCCGACCAAGCTGCTCGAGGTCGTGGAGGTCGGCAAGCAGCTCCTGATGACGCGCGGCTGCCTGACCACCTTCTCGATCGCCAACGACGTCGCCAAATACTTCGCCATCCTCCCGGCCATGTTCCTGGTCGCCTTTCCGGAGATGAAGCCGCTCGATGTGATGCACCTGACCTCGCCGCTCAGCGCCATCCTCTCGGCGGTCATCTTCAACGCCATCATCATCATCGTGCTCATTCCGCTCGCGTTGCGCGGCGTGCAGTACCGGCCGCTCGGCGCCGCCGCCCTGCTGCGGCGCTCGCTGCTGATCTACGGCGTCGGAGGCGTCATCGCCCCGTTCGTCGGCATCAAGCTGATCGACATGGCGCTGACCGCGATCGGCTTGGTCTAGTCAGGAGGCTTCATGTTGGACGCGTTGCTCATCGCCCTTCGCGCTACTGTCGTCACCATCGTCCTCACCGGTCTGCTCTATCCGCTCGCCATGACCGGCATAGCGCAGGTGCTGTTCCCGTACCAGGCGAACGGCAGTCTGGTCACCGACGAGCGTGGCCAGGTGGTCGGTTCCGACCTGATCGGTCAGAGCTTTGCCTCGCCGGGATACTTCTGGCCGCGCCCGTCGGCAGCCGGTACCGACGGCTACGATGCCACCGCCTCGTCCGGATCGAACCTGGGTCCGACCTCGCAGAAGCTGCGGGATCGGATCACCGCCGACCTCGCACGCTTGCAGGAGAGCAATCCGGACGCCAAAGGACCGGTCCCCGCCGAGATGGTCACCACGTCCGCCAGCGGCCTCGACCCTCACCTCTCGCCCGCCGCGGCCATATGGCAGGTCCCGCGGGTGGCACGGGCACGCGGGGTCGCGCCAGAGCGGGTTCGCGCCTTGGTCGAAGCCACGGTCGAGGGCCGTACCTTCGGGGTGCTCGGGGAGCCCCGGATCAACGTCCTGCGATTGAACCTCGCACTCGACCGCCAGTTCGGCCGACAAGTCGCAATGCGCTAGACTTGCCCGGCATGGCGGAGAGTCGGCCGCGGCCGGAGGACTTCCTCGAGATCGTCGAGCGCGCCAAGCGCGGGCGCTTGAAGGTCTACATCGGTCCGGCAGCGGGGGTCGGCAAGACCTACCGGATGCTGGAAGAAGCGCACGCACTGCATCGGCGCGGGGTCGACGTGGTGCTCGGCTTCGTCGAAACGCACGGGCGCGCCGACACCAGCGCGCTGCTCGAGGGCCTCGAGTTGATTCCCCGCCGGTCGATCGAATATCGCGGCCTGACGATCGAGGAGATGGATCTCGATGCCGTGCTGGCGCGGCATCCGCAGGTCGCGGTGGTCGACGAGATCGCGCACACCAACGCGCCGGGCTCGCGCAACAAGAAGCGCTACCAGGACGTGCTCGAGCTGCTGGAGGCCGGAATCAACGTCATCTGCGCGTTCAACGTCCAACACCTGGAGAGCTTGAAGGACATCGTCGAGCGCGCCACCGACGTCGCGATCCGCGAGACCGTGCCGGACAGCTTCCTCAAACAGGCCGATCAGGTGGTCAACCTCGACCTCGACGCCGAGGATCTGCTCGAGCGGCTGCGCGCCGGCAAGATCTACGATCCCGCCAAGGTCGAATGGGCGCTGACCCACTTCTTCAAGGAAGACAAGCTGTCCAGTCTGCGTGAGCTGGCGTTGCGCGAGGTCGCCGAGCGGCTCGACTCGCGCGCCACCGCCACCGCCGGGAACGGCCGCGAGCCGGCCGCCTCGGGGCGGGTCATGGTCTGCATGGCCTCCGCCTCGCCGCGCGCCGCCGCCCTGCTGCGGCGCGGCTCGCGCTTGGCCGGGCGCCTGAACACCGACTGGTTCGTCGTCTACGTGGAGACGCCCGGCGAGTCCCCGACCCGCATCGCCTCGGACGCGCAGCGCCACCTGATCGACAACATCGAGCGCGCCACCGAGCTGGGCGCGCAGGTGCGCCGCCTGCAGGCGAAAGACCCGGTGCCGGCGCTGATCGACTTCGCGCGTACGCACGGCGTCACGCACATCCTCGTCGGCCGCTCGCATCAACCCTGGTGGAGGCAGCGGCTCGGCTTCACCTTCGTGCACCGCATGCTCGAGGCCGCCGACGACTTCGACCTGCACGTCGTCTCGCTCGACAGCGAGGAGGCGGCGTGACCTTCCGCACCAAGGTCCTGCTCGCCCAGGCGCCGCTCGGCGTGGCGCTGGTGCTGCTCGCCGTTCTCGCCGTGCGCACCACCGGATTGCTGGGTGAGGGCGCCGAGGCCATCCTCAAGGAGAACTACCGCAGCGTGCTGGCAGCGCAACGCATGGGCAACGCCCTCGAGGCGCTCGATCGCGCCGCGCTCTTCCACCTCGCCGGCCACGGCGCGCTCGACGACCCCGAGATCGAGCGGCACATCGCCAAGTTCACCGCCGAGCTGACCGTGGAGGAAGGCAACATCACCGAGGTCGGCGAGCAGGAGGCTGCCGACACGCTGCACGCGCGCTGGGACGCGTATCAGGCGCGCTTCGCCGAGCTGCGCACGCTCGCGCCCGATGCCGCCGCGGCGTTGTACTTCCGCGAGCTGGGGCCGGCCTTTCTGGCCGTGCGCGCCGCCACCGACAGCATCCTCGACCTCAATCAGGACGCCATGCTGCGCAAGAGCGACGCGGCGCGCGAGCAGGCAGCGCGAACGAACACGGCGATGGTAGTCGCGTCGCTCGCCGCCTTGCTGCTCGGCGTGGTGCTCTCGTCGCTGCTCACCAATCGCCTCGTTCAACCCGTGGGCCGCCTGCGCACCGCCGCCGACCGCATCGGCGCGGGCGACTTCAGTGCCCGCGTGCCGGTGTCGGGGCGCGATGAGCTGGCGCAGCTCGCCACCACGTTCAACGGCATGGCCGATCGACTCGACCGGTACCGCAGCAGCTCGCTCGGCGAGCTGCTGCTCGCCCAGCAAGCGGCGCAGGCGGCGATCGACAGCCTGCCCGACCCGGTGGTGGTGTTCGACGCCGAGGGCGACGTGCTGATCGTCAACCGCGCCGGCGAGACGCTGCTCGGCATGGGCCTGGGCACGGGCACGACGGCGGCACTCGAGCACATTCCCCCGCCGCTGCGGGCCGTCATCGATCAGGCCCGCGCCCACGTCCTCAGCGGCAAGGGGCCGTACGTGCCGCGCGGCTTCGAGGAGGCCGTGCGCGTGTCGTCGACCAGCGACGGCGACGAATACTACCTGGCCCGTGCCACCCCGGTGTACGGCGAGCAGGGCGGCATCACCGGCGCGACGGTCATCCTGCAGGACGTGACCCGGTTGCACCGGTTCGATCAGCTCAAGAACGATCTGGTCGCCACCGTCGCGCACGAGTTCCGCACCCCGCTCACCTCGTTGCGCATGGCCATCCACCTCTGCCTCGAGCAGGCGGTGGGGCCGCTGACCGAGAAGCAGTCGGACCTGCTCTACGGCGCGCGCGACGACTGCGAGCGCCTGCAGCGCATCGTCGACGAGCTGCTCGACCTCGCCAAGATCCAGGGCGGCCGCATGCAGTTGCGCCGCCGGCGGGTCGCGCCACGCCTGCTCGTCGAAGAGGCTGCCGACTCGCAACGCCCGGTCGCCGCCGAGCGCCACGTCGAGCTGACCACCGAAGTGGCGCCTGCGCTACCCGAGCTCGAGGTCGACCCCGACCGCCTGCAGCTCGTCTTCGCCAACCTGCTCTCCAACGCCCTGCGGCACTCGCCGGCCGGCGCGGCGGTGCGCGTACGCGGCGCCGCGGCCAACGGCTCGGTGCGCTTCGAGGTCAGCGATCAGGGCCCCGGCATCGCCCCGGAGCAACGCGAGGTCATCTTCGAAAAATTCGCTCAGGGCGCCGCATCACCCGGCGGCGCCGGCCTCGGCCTGTCGATCGCACGCGAGATCGTTACCGCGCACGGCGGTGCCATTGGCGTCGACAGCGAGGTCGGACACGGCAGCACGTTCTGGTTCACGGTGCCGACGAAGGCGTGACCGGTGACCCGGTGACCAGTGACCGGTCACAGGGCTCTAACAACCAACAACCTCGGGCGCGGAATCTTCGGGCACAGCGCGGTCACCGGGTACCGGTCACGCCTTTGGCTCGTCGTACTTCTTCCGCTTGCGCCACAACGTCGAGGAGTCGATGCCGAGGATGCGGGCGGCGTCTTCCAGCGTCGGGGTGCGGGCGATGACGCGCAGGATGTGCTCGCGCTCGATCGCCTCGAGCGTGCAGTTGGCACCCAGTTGCGGTGCACTCGACGGTTGCGCGGCGATGCGCTCGGGGAAGGCGGCGGGCTCGATCACCCTCGCCTTCCACAGGATCAGCGCGCGCTCGATGGCGTTGCGCAGCTCGCGCACGTTGCCGGGCCACGGATAGGCGCGCAGCACCTCAACGGCCGCCGGCGAGAGCTCCGGCACCGGCCGCCGGGCGGCACGGGCGAAGAAAGCCAGAAACCGCTCCGCCAGACGAACGATGTCGTCGGGCCGCTCGCGCAGCGGCGGCAGGCGGATCTCGACCACGTTCAAGCGGTACAGGAGATCCTCCCGGAAACGGCCAGCGCGCACGTCGGCCTCGAGGTCGCGATTGGTGGCCGCGATGATGCGGACGTCGGCCGAGCGAGTGGTGTGCTCGCCGATACGCTCGAACTGGCGGTCCTGCAGAAAGCGCAGCAGCTTGGCCTGCAGCGCCGGGGAGATCTCGCCGATCTCGTCGAGAAACAGCGTGCCGCCGTCGGCCGCTTCGACGCGACCGGGCTGATCGCGGACGGCGTCGGTGAAGGCGCCGCGGGCGTGCCCGAACAGCTCGCTGGCGAGGAGCTCCTCGGACAGCGTCGGGCAGTTGACCACCACGAACGGGCGCTCGGACCGCGCGCTGTGGGCGTGGAGCAGGCGCGCGAACACCCCCTTGCCGGTGCCGTTCTCTCCGCGCAGGAGCACGGCCGCATCGGACGCCGCGACCGGCGGGATCATATCCAACGCCCCGCGCATGGCCGGCGCCGAGCTGTCGAGCTCGACGTCCGGCACCGCGTCCTTGAGCTGCTGCTCGAGGTCGGCGAGACGGCGCGCCATGCGCTGCCGCGCCGCCACCTGTTCGACCGCGTGGCGGATCTGCGCCGGCGTGAACGGCTTGGGGAGGTAGTCCACCGCACCGCGGCGGATCGCTTCGACCGCCGTGTCGATGGTCGCGTACGCGGTCACGACCACCACCGCCAGACCGGGCCGGCCGGCGAGCAGCTCGGCGAGCAGGTCGAGCCCGTTGGCGTCGCCGAGGCGGAGGTCGAGGAACGCCACGTCGAACGGCCGCGTCGCCAGCGCCGCGCGCGCCGCCTCGGCGGTCGCCGCCCCGGTCACGCGACACCCCATCCCTTCCAGGCACACGGCGACGGTGGCGCGGATGTTCTTCTCGTCGTCGATGACCAGCACGTCGAGCGTGAGCGGCTCGGTCTCGGGCGGACTCAGCGGCTGGTTGTCCATGCAGTCACAGTCCTAATGGCCGAAGGCCAGCGGGTTCAAGGGCTCGGCGCCAAGTGCCGGCCGCATCCGTCTCCGCACGTGTTTCGCCAGAGCAGGTCGACGACCGAACCGCAAACGGACAACGCCGAACGGGCGTCGCCAGCAGCCCCGCCTTCCCGCTTGACGCCACCTCGCCCG